>Ga0302157_10000117_pt1 | contig 100235 bp, 92 predicted proteins | sample I_Bog_N3_3_FD_193502 | JGI IMG/M metagenome (GOLD analysis project Ga0302157, IMG submission 193502) | Peat permafrost microbial communities from Stordalen Mire near Abisko, Sweden - I_Bog_N3_3 | ecosystem: Environmental > Terrestrial > Soil > Wetlands > Peat | place: Sweden: Abisko, Stordalen... | reverse complement strand
GTTTCTTATCAGACGCAACCGCCTGGTCTGATTGATCGACATCCTTCAGCAAATAAATAGTAAGACGAATTGACTTCATTCGCGTCTCAGATCTGTTCGAGAGATAAATCTGCGCCTAGCATCCCACGTCTAGCTTCTCCGAGCGCGAGTCACCTAATTCACTTGCCAAAGCACTCATCACCCCAACGAGGCTGCGAAGACTTTCGATTGTTGCCGGCGACAACTGTTGTCGCGTCCCATCCATTCGCTTTGCGACGCAATCTCGGGGTGGGTCGTGGCCAAGTCGTTGTAGCCGACGAGAACCGTCCTATTTTCGCAGACGGAACAACCATTGACGTTCACCGTCGCTCTCGCCTACCACGTCCCAAAGTGCCGCACGGTACCGCGCTGGGGCGATGATGACGATCGCGTACCAATGACGATAAGCCTCTTTCTTCGCCCTCGCCGTCGTCAAGTGCTGCCTTGATCCATCGGCGGCTCATCGCAGGCACGACCGAAACTGCTTCTCCCGATTCGGGCGACGCCAATATCTAATCTCGTTCCAGCACGTCGGCCAAGGTGCTTCTGGGGCGAATGAATTCTGCAATGTGAACACTTTCGATCTTCATTAGACCTTCTTCACTCGTTTCCTAGCTGGTCGTAGGTAGTCCAAGACGACCGCAAGCCGCCACTCCTAGTTTGAGCGCTCGCACCATCGCCGTTCCGTTTCCCGACGGCGATTTTGAACGGAGAGCAATCTTCAAATCTCGGGCAACATCCTCGAGAGTTTGGTCATTTGAGTCTGCCAGCGCCAAAATCAAAGATGACTTCACTGATATCTCGGTGAAGCTTCCGGGGCCCGACTTTGGCAATTTCGGAATCGTCCCGATCTGTTTACAGGCGACCTCCTCCAAGTGCAATCGGTGGCTCCGCGTTGACTGCGCAGTGTTCACCGAACAACTCGCCAACAATAACCCGATACCCCCAGCACATAAGGCGTTGCGGAAAAGGGACCGGCATTGAGGTGACCGCATTGCGAAAATAACCTCCACTCAGTATTCGTCGACTCTCGTCGCCACCAATGCCATCCGACTAAGGCATCTTCAAATCGCATGCCTCCACGACCGAAGTAGAAGGCTACCTGCCGGGTTCCGATCTTGACCTTGGAACACTCCCTTATGTCGAAGCTATTGGTTGCATGGCAGTGGCACGGGTGCCGAAACTGCATATCGAGGGGCTGTGGGCGGGTAGCCCGGAGGCCACGTGAGATCGGTATTCAAGTCGTCATGGAAGGAGTTCCTAGGTGCGTAGCCAGAAGCGCACGCGGCAGTGCCTTGCGGGTAATCGACCGTTATTCCCGCCGAGACTGTGGACTCAATAAGTTCGTACGTCGAATTGTTGTAGTAATCCCACAGTCGTAGCAAGTCATTGATTACAACAGGCCCGTCGCAGATGACGGAGCCACTGGAGATGATTGAGGTGCCGACTTGATATGGAACCGCCACTATTCCATTGCAACTAATGAGATCCGGACTCGCGCTGGGTGCAGACGAAGACTCAGAAATGGTTTCCGTTGTCCCCGGCACCGTCACTTGATCAATCACGGCGGGTGAAGCGCCTGATCCATTTAGAACCCAGTTGAGAACCTGGCTAGTACCGGGCACCCACCGCTGATGACCTCCATGCCGTCATCGGCGACCGTAATGCCCAGCGCAATGGTTCCAGAACTGTCGGAGGCTTCGAGTGACCAATGTTGCGATATCCCGACGCTTTGATTCTCCGTGGTTGAAACCCATACTCCGCTAGACAAACTTCCCGCCGCTGTGTCAATCGTAAGAGGCCCACTCTCAAGAGAGTTCGCCACGACGGTTAGAGCGTCTTGAACTGGGATTGGCATAGCTGACGTCGCGGAGATGTCTGAACTCGCTGACGATTCGCCAGTTATCATGAAAACAGTGGCGAAAGTCGTTAGCAGCGCCGCTGTCGAAACTTTCAAGGTGCGGATCAGTGCTTCGAATTTCCTGAATTATTTAACATTTTTTCCCGCTTCCATGTATTTCGTGCCGGTGACATTCGCCGAGCTTTAACCGCTCAACTTGATGGATGTTTACCATCTCAGAGCCGCAAAATATTCGGGAAATTGCTCGTTTATCATATTTTGAACTGAGTTCAAGTCAGAACCGCATTGCCCACGTCGACGGGAAGGCCGTTATTCATCATAAGTGGCACGTTGTGCCACGTCCTCGCGCGTGATAAGGTACCAACTCCCGAGACCGTAATGCACGACTCAACGAGCGAAGGCGGTTCTCCAATCCAGTCGTCAATTTTGCTTTCGCACGTCATGAAGTCATTGTTTTGGGCCAGTTCTTCGCTCGGCAACACTTGAAATTGCTCGAGGTCGTCCTCCCGGTAGAGGATGCTTAGATTTTTGCGCCGACTCGAACATCCCGACACGCCTGTCGCCTCCATTAGACCTCTCGAGCCGCGCTCACTACCGTGTCAGAATCACTTCCATCTGTCGAAAGAATCCCGCTTTCTCGGCCGTCATTTTCGCGGACGGACTTTCGATTTTTTCTTTGCCTGCTTCCTAGCGACGATGGACCCGATGAGTTCTGCGGCTTCCTGGTCCGCCGCTTCGACAAAGTGGCTGTAGACCTGTAGCGTCGTCGACGCATTCGAATGTCCAAGTCGGCCAGCCACAGTTCTTGCAGAGACACCGGCAGATATGAGTCGAGTCGCCGCGAAATGTCGGAAATCGTGAAGCCGAATCTGCGTCAGACCGAGATTGGCCCTCACTAATTCAAATCGACGCGTCACAAACGTCGGAAGTAGAGGGCGCTCGCCATCGGGTTCGAGGCTAAACACGAAACTCTCATCGGTGAGTGAAAGCTCAGCCAATTGGGCCAACTCCTCCGCGTGGGACCGTTGCTCGGCGAGCACATTCATGGTCTCGGCGTCAATCGCAATCCGCCGGCTCGCGTGGGTTTTCGTGTCCTTCTCTAGCCATCCCCCGCCGGGGGTTTCAATAATCGCGCCTTCGATGAGAAGTGCTGAAGATGCTGTGTCAACATGTTTCCACTTCAAGGCGCAGAGTTCACCGCGGCGTGCACCAGTAGTAGCGGCCAAATAGAGTAAGCGACCGAATACCGGATCCCGCTTTGCGGCCGCGGCCAACAACAACTGCACTTGCTGCAGGTCTGGCGGCGTCACTTCGCTTCGGAACATTCTCGGAAGACTCACCAAACTCGCTGGATTCTCTCGAACCCATTTCCATCGCTCACCTTGTCGAAAGGCTTGGTGGATAATCGTGTGCACTCGTCGTACGCTGCTCGGCGACAGACCCTTGCGCTTAACGAGGTTGTGATAAAGCAGGTCCAGATCTGCAGTCTGGATCTGACGGAGCGGCCACGTTCCAATGGCGGGAAGGATGTGGTTGTCTAGGAGCCCTCTGTACGAGCGAAGAGTTTGATGCCCGAGACCGGGCTTGGCGAGGTTAAGCCACTGTTCGGCCAGTTGGCTGAACGTCGCATTGGAGTTAGCTAGATTTCCCTGGTCGGCCTCAACGGCCAGTTGGTTCAGGGTCACCTGCGCATCTTTTTTCAATCCATGAAAGGTACGGCTGACCTGCCGATATTGACCCGTAAGAGGGTCCAGCCCGGTCCTGACTCGCAATTCCCAGACCCCAGGTCGGATTTGGCGAAGCGAGCCGCTCACGTGGCACCTTTCCGGCTCCGTCCGGCGCCACAGGAAACGACGGCGTTTCCCCTTTGTGAGGGATAATTGAGGGATGCAAGTAGTGACTTCACAACGAAATTCTAGCATTTCCTTGCTACATATGGTGGGCGCTGAGGGACTCGAACCCCCGACCTGCTGAGTGTAAATCAGCTGCTCTAGCCAACTGAGCTAAGCGCCCGAAGTAGCCCAGCCTAGAGGTTCCCCGCTTGGCGCAAGGTTGCCAACAGTTCTGCAGTGGACGCGAAGATCGGACGACGGCGCACTCGCTCGTCGGTCACAAGTTCTTCGTCGTCGTACTCGGCGACCACCGCTCCAGCCTCGGTGGCGACCAACAGTCCACCTAGGTAGTCCCACGGGTTAAGAGTCGAACCGCGCGCGACGGTGTAGGCGTCGAGTGAACCGTCCGCGACGAGACAGATCTCCAAACTCGCCGAACCGAGCGCCCGATACTGCGCCCACCCGAGGTGGCGCGAGGGTAGCCCGGAGAAGCCGACAATCGCCTGGGAGAGGTCGTCTTGAGCGCTCGGGGCTATCGACTCGCCGTCACGACGAGCACCGCCACCCACTTCGGCTTCGTAGATCGTGCCGGTGGCGTGATTCATCACGAGCGCCGCAACGAGATCATTCTCGCGAAGCACGGCGAGACTCGTGGAGAAAAACGGCACACCGTGATCACAGTTCGTCGACCCGTCGATCGGGTCGACGACGACGGTGTACTCGCCGTCGCCCGAGACTCCCGACTCTTCACTCACGACGCGAAATCCCGCGCCGTGCAGCACGCGCAGCGCGACTTCATCGGCGACTATATCGAGTCGATACTGCGACGTTCGCAGACCCGAAAGACCTTCATGAAGTCCGGACTCGACGAGTTCGCCGATCTCGTGCGCGCAGTCGCGAAGTGGTGTGAAGAGTGATGCGTGCACGCAGTAACGCTACCGGGCCTCGCGGCTATCCTGAATGGTGATGGCCGCTATTGACGTTGCAGGGTTCGTTGCGGACCTCAAGGATCACGCGGTGACGCACGGGTTTCACGTACACGACGAACGACACTTCGTCGAGACGTACTCACTTCGTCAAGCCTGGGAGGTCGACCTCCACCCCGAGGACGGTTGCGGCGGCCCGGTCGACTTACACATCGAACTCGACGTCGATCCGCGCACGCTGCTCGCCTTCGAAGACGCGGTGCTCGGCCTCCCCGACGAGGTCGACCCGCCCGACGAGTTCCATTTTCCACTGGTCTTAACGTGGAGTCTGCCGCCGATGCCGCACGGACCCGACTTGTTGCGCCTGGCGATTGATTTGGCGCCCATCGGTGGGCTCGAGATGCCCTTAGAAGTCACCGCGACCGACGCCTTCTCCTCGCCCACCGAAGGTTCCGAACGGCGGATCTCTATCGTGGCGCGACGGGCCATCTCCTTGAGCCAAGTCGCCAAAGGCGAAGACCCTCTGTGCGACATCTTTGAGCGCGGACGCAGTGTGAGCGACTTCTTGCTCCAATCCGCGGACTCGTGGCTCGGCTAGTTCGATCGTTGGTAGTGCTCGCAACCCTGAGCGTGGCGAGTGTGTCCCTGGCTTCCTGCGGCACCAACTCCGCGGTATCGGACGCTCGAAAGAGTTGCGTCGATGTGACGCGCGCCCTCGCCATCGAGCGTCAGAGCGAGCAACCCGGTCTCTCCGGCGCGAAACAACGGAGCCTCGAGGCGGCGGCGTTAAGCCGACTCTTAAAGGCCACGCCCTTCGCCGCGGCGGCCACGTCGGCGGACGGCAGTTGGAACGCGCTGATGACCACGATCAACGAATCCGAACGGGTGCCTCTAGCCAATCTCGTGCCGTCGCTCACTCGCCTCTGTAAGGTGGCCGACTCTTCGACGCCCTACCTCGGGGCCTAGGGTTGTGCCGGCAAGCGCTCGTTGAGCCACGCGAGTGAGTTCTCGTCCAGCATCGCCTCTTCCCACCCTTCGATGAGGTCTTCGAGGGCGGCCAGCGACGCGACCTTGCCAATCACTACGACCGTTAAGTCAGTAACCGGTTCGTTGGAGACCAAAAAGTCACCGAATATGTCCTCGGTCACCACCGCGTCGGGCTCGACCATCAAATAGAGCTCACCGGTCGCCTCGACCCAGGACAACTCGTATTCGTTGTCCGCGCTATCGGTCCACTCACTGCCGAACTCGAACTCGGCGCTCTCGCGACGGGCCTCGTTCTGCTCGTAGAAGGATTCAATGTCCATCTGGGTAGCCTACGTCGCCACTATGTGCGCTGCCGAGTGCGTGCCCCGGGTGACGCTCAGGGCGTGAGAAATGGTGCGCCACGGAGTGCGCTACGCGGCGTCGTGCGGTGCGTGGTGACTTTTTTACTGGGTCCCATGAACTTCACCACTGACCTCTTGACGGATCTCCGACACGACTGGCGCCGCGTGGGACGACGACCCAGCGCTCGCGCGGCTACTCGCCGACTCGACGAACGTTACCCGGCACTTGAGTTGAGTTCGCAAGACGATCTCTTCGACGTCGTGGCGTTGCTCGAATCGAGGAGTCGGCGCAGCGTGATTGAACGCGCCGAGATCGTGCGGGCGCTGCTCCAAGAAGCGAGCGACCCCGACGTCCATCGAGCGCTGCTCCAGACACTGCTGCCCGGGGTGGTCAGCGTCTGTCGGCAGTTGCGCTTCGGCGAAGGCATCGTGGAAGAGGCAAATGAGACGCTGTCGGTTGCGATATCGCTGTTGAGTGAGTTGCTCGTCGACTGGGCGGGGCAGTCGCGCCAGTACGCCGCGCCCGACGTGCTCTCCGCGTTGCGGGGTCGTCTTCGCCGCTGGCTCTTGAAAGAAAAGGACGCGCGGCGGGCCCTCACCTCACTCGACGTGGCCGAACGGCCGGCACCCGAAGGCTCCGCGCTGATGACCCGCCTGGAGAGCTTGCGAGGCGGCGAACACGACCGACTCGTGCGACTCACCTACGCGCGAGTGTTCGAGGGCCGCTCCCTTCGCGAACTCGCCGCGAACGACCACAGCGCACCGGTTTCGCTGCAGTCCGAGTTGCAGATCTTCGCGCTTCGCCATTTGCTCTAACTGCGTTCAAAGGCTATGAATGGACCACGATTTCCCCCTAACCTACCAACCGCCCTTCGAGGACCTCCATGAGACTTCTCCACTCACTCAAGAACACGCAGTGGGTGATGTGGTCGAGTCCGATCCTGCTCTTGGTACTGGTGTTCACGTTGAGCGCGTCGAAGAGTTCGCCACCGGCTCGCCCCGTCGCGACGCACCCCGTCACGACCTCATCCACGACGACCGTGACCACCACGGAGGTGGCGCTCGCACCTCCGATCACCCCCGTGACCACCACAACGACCGCGACGACCGCGACGACCGCGACGACCGCGAAGACGATCACCGCGACGACCTCGACCACGACACCACCGACGAGCCGGACAACGATGGTCTCGACGAATGGTCGGCGCGCCGTGAGCTCCTCCAGCGCGACCGCGTCGAACGGCGGCTTCGTCGCGAGCGCGCCCGCCGAGAGCGCATCGAACGGCGCACTGCGCGGAACGATCACCCCCGCCGAAGGGCTCGCCGTCGTCCCCCTCGCCGGACCAGCCACCTGGACCCTCAGCGCCAGCGCGAGCGTGGGTTCGACGCTCGAGTGCGGCGGCGCCGCGGTGGCGGTGACCAGTCCGTTCGTGGTCGGCGCGGGCGACGACTGTCAACTGACCCTCGCCCCGAACAGTCTCTCGAGCACGCTGACGTGGGAACTAACCCCGAGCACGTGAAGCGAACCGCGACCTCCCACGTGCACGGGTTCGCCCTCGTGGCGTATTTCGCCCTCTTGCCCTACGTCGTAGTCACCAAGTGGCAATCGAGCGGCGTCGAGAACGACGGCACACTGGTACGGGCGCTGCTCATTCTCTTGAGCGTCTTTTGGATTGGCTTCCTCGCTCAGGTGACGCTCAACGTGTTGCGTCTGCGTCGCGGGGCCCACGCCAAGGGTGGCGGCAGCGCCTGGCTCGCCGGACTAGTCGTCGCCCTCATCACCCTCGTGCTGCCCGCGTCGCATCCGGGGGTTCATCAGGCGCCCACGGCGAGCGTCGCGCAACGCGACGTTCGTGCCCGCGCGCCGGTCACGCCGTCGCCCCTCCCCCCGCTGAGCGGTCTCACGAGCGTTCCACTGGCCCTCATGGCCAAACGGCGCGGGGACCTCTTGCGCCACGACTCGAGTGACTTCGACGTCGAGGAGTCAATTTCTCTCCTGCGCTCGCGCGACCCCGACCTCATCGCCACCGTCGCGCGCCTCGCGGGTGATGCACGAGAGGGTGTGCTCGAGGTTCGTGATGGTGTCGCGCGAACACCCGCCAGCGGCCCGCTCCCCGCGATCGTCGCCTGCGCGCTGGGTGTCAGTGACGCCGGTACTCTCGTGAGTTTCGCGCGGGAAGGTGGTCGTCTTCCCGTGCTCTCCACGTGGCGTCCCGACGACGTCGAAGAGCGAGTCGTGGCGCTGCACGAGGGTCGAGTGCATTTCGTGCGCGACGAGGTCGCCCTGATCCGCGCACTCGCCACAAGATCCCTGCGCCAGAGCGTCGTGGTGTACCTCGGGGCGGCGGCGGAGTTGGACGGTGAACTCGCGGCCTGCGCGGTGACCCTCGCTGCAGTCGGCGACGCCACCGCGCGCATCGAGTACGACGGACCACCAGCGATGGAACCGGTCGGTGCCCCGAGCGACGTGTTCGTTGAGTTACTGCGCGCCGATCCCCACGTGAACGGCCTCGTCGAACCCTTCACCCCGACCTTGCGTCGGCGTTGTGTCGAGATGACGGCGTACCTCGCTCTGCACCGTCGAGAGCCGGTGACCGGCGAGCGTCTGCGAACGCGCGTACTCACGCACGCCGACGTGGACGCCTCGACGCGCACCCTCGCCAACACCGCGAGCGCCGTGCGCAGAAGTCTCGGCGTCGACGCCCGAGGTCCGCGACTGCACCCGGTGACGTCCTCGGGCCTCTACGAGACTCACGGGCTCTCGAGCGATGTCGAACGCTTCTCCTCGCTCGTGTCCCAGGCTCGACAACTCCCGGCCGACGGCGGTGCCGACCTCGCCCATCAGGCGTTGTTGTTGGTCAAGGGTGAGCCGCTCGCCAGCGCGTTGCGGGGATTTGAGTGGTTTCTTGCGGAGGGTCACGGCGCGCGTCTGGCGCGCGACGGTGAGTGGGCGGCCTTAGCCCTCCACCACGCATCGTTACAGCGGGCCAACTACGAACTCGCCTTTTGGGCCCTCCAGCAGGGTCTGCTCATTGATCCCTACAGTGACGCGCTCGCCGAGGCGTTGCAGCGAGTGCCGCGCTTACGCGAGTTTGGCGGCGATGGCGCCCGCGGACCGCAGGACGAGTCCGTCAGCCCCCGCGGCGCTGTAGCGATGAGCTGGTCGTTCACGCGCTTCTCGCAACAGGTCACGAAGTAACTCAGAGAACGCCAGGGGTGGATCAACGAAGAGGTACTTGGCCAACGACCCGGGAATCGTGTTGATCTCATTCACGTAGAGTTCGCGCTCATTAGCGAGGAAGTCCACACGCGCCACCCCCCGCACGGAGCACAACTCAGTGAGCACCCGAGCGCACTCGATCAGCTGCGCTGCTTGATCGTGGGCGATGACGGCGGGGAGTTCGCGCGGCGCACTGACCATCCCCTCACCCCCGACGTACTTGTCGCGGTAGTTGAGAATCTCCGCGTTGGCCGTTCGGCGAAGTGGTCGTTCGATGGCGGAGAGTTCGAGCGCCGGGAACGAGCGCACGGCGATCTGAAGGTCGTGCAGGTCCTCGCGGTAGGGCTCTATGACGCAGCCGAGGGCCAAGTGACCGTTCGCCGCCAATCGGCCGCGGGCCGTCGCAAGGTCAGCGACCACTTCGATGCCGATAGACGATCCCCCGAAGCGAGGCTTCAAGATATAGGGTCCCGCAAAGGGCAGTGACTGCGTCTCTGGCGCGAGCAGCGCCCGCGGCAGCGTGGTGAGACCCGCTTGGGCAACCACCGCACCGAAGGCCCACTTGTCCATGCCGAGCGCCGCGCCGGCCACACTCGGACCGCTGTAGGCGAGGCCCGCGAGATCGAGCGCGCCCTGGAGAGTGCCGTCCTCGCCCGGACCACCGTGGGTGGCGAGCACGAGGGCGTCAACGTCGAGCCGTCGCTCGCGTCCGAGTCGGCCACCCCCGCCGTAGAACCCCCCGTCTTCTCCGAGGCGCAGGGTCACCTCGCTCGAACCCTTGGGCACGCCGTCGAGGAAGGCCTCGGCTTCGACGTCGTTCGCCACGAGGAAGTACGAACCCGTCTTGGTCCAGTAGATGCCGCACACGTCGCTCTCGGTGCGACTGAGTTCGCGAAGCGCCTGGAGGCCCGTGAGGATCGAGATGTCGTGTTCGGGGGTGGGACCCCCGAAGAGCACGCCGCTACTCACCGAACACCCCTCGACCACGCCATGACGACCTCAAGGGTAGTGGTCGGGCAGATCGTTGAGGAACAACACGCCGTCCCCGGGTCCCAGATTGGCTCGAGCCCACGCGACCGCCAGAGCACGGGTATCGAAGCGTCGCGGCGGACGCTCGAAACCCGCCGCCAGTGCGAGCGCGTTGGTGCGCCCGATCGCCACGAGTTCTCCCGGTAGTGCCGCGACCCGTTGGCCGAGGCGCAGGTTCTCACCGTACTGTTCTGGTCCGAGCTCGACCAGTCCCGGCGTCACGACCACGCGCCGGCCCGAGAGCTCGAGGTCGGCGAGCACTTTAATGGCGGCACGAGCGCTGGCGGGGTTCGCGTTATAGGTGTCGTCGATGACCGCAACACCCGCGGCGGAGCTCTCGACGTTGAGTCGATGCGCGACACCGGCCACGTTCTGCGTGCGTGCGAGTAGTTCCTCGTTAGCGATGCCTACAGCCATGGCGGCGGCGAGGGCGCAGGCCAAGTTGGTGGGTTGCACGCCGATGACTTCATCGACGGTGCCGAGCGTGACGCCCTCGACGACGATCCTCCATCGCCGGGCCTCGACGGCGACGCGCACGTCAACGTCCTCGCGCTGGGACCCCGCGGTGATGACGCGTTTACCCTCGTCGCGAAGGGACGCGGGCCAGTTCGCGAGCAGTGGGTCGTCCACGTTGAGCACGACGACGCTCGCGCGCTCGGTGATCTCTCGCTTGGCCGCCTCGACCACGCGAAGGCTCTTCATTCGCTCGAGGTGGACCGGACCAATCGCGGTCACCACGGCGATCTCGGGGACGAACCACGAGGTGAGCGCACGGATCTCGCCGGGCCCGTAGGTGCCCATCTCGGCGACGAAGACCCGCGTACCCTCCGCGAGGCTCTCGTTGACGGCGCGCGAGAGTCCGGCGCGGTTGTTGTAACTACGCGGTGAGGACACGACGCCGTAGTCCGCACCGAGGATTGCCGCGAGGTGGTGCTTCGTCGAGGTCTTGCCGTAGGACCCCGTGATGGCGACCACGCGCGGGTTGACCTGCGCGAGTCGTTTCGTGGCCTTTTCAACGAACACCATCGCGCGGCGTTCCTCGAGTGGTGCGACCACGCGCACCGCGAGATCGAGGACGGGGGGCACCGCGATCACCATGATCACCGCGCCGAGGTACGGGATCGACGTCAGAGCACCCAGGGCCGCGACGAGGAGGGAGAACCCCGCCGCCACGACCGCGACGGTGCGCAGCCGCTTCGTCCATTCGAGGCGTCCCGTCCGTCCGCGCAGCGAGAGCCCCACGGGACAGAAGAGTCCGTAGAGCACGGCGGCGAGCACGAGGAAGTCGTAGACGCGCAGTACGCCGGTGACGAGCATCGCTAACACCAAGGCGTGACTGAGCGTCACCGGTCGGCGCGGACGTGTGCGCGGTGGCGTCTTGGCCCCGCCGATCTGTGGCGAGGTCCAGCGCGCGAGAAAGCGCCACATTGAAGTCGGGTCGTAGTGCTCGCGTTGCAGGACTCGGAGCCAGCGCGCCATTTGGGCCGCGTAGGCGACGGCCAGGAGTACCGAGAGCACCGTAGCGAGCGCGACGTGCACTTAGGCCAATGCTCTCTCGACCGCGAGCGCCAACTCCTCGGGCGCCTCGGTCGGCACCAGATGGCCGACGCCCTCGAGGAAGCGCAGCGAGTGCTCACTCGAGATCATCTCGGCGGCGCGGCGCGCAACCTGCGGCGGCACCTCTCGGTCCTCGCCACCCCAGACCAACGCCACCGGTGCGTGCAGCGAGGTGAGTTCGGCTTCGTAGGATTCGTTCACGCTGGCGACGAGCACGGCGCGCATGACGCCCTCGGCGTTGCGGTAGTCGCTCGATCCGTACTTTTGGCGGGCGCGCTCGAGTCGCCGCTCACTGAGGACCCCGTGACCATTGAGCCACCGGGTGGCGCGATAGGCGAGCGGCGAGCGCGAGGTACCCGCCGTGCGAAGCAGCGGTGAGCCCACCAGGACGAGCGAGCGCACTAACTGGGGGTGCGTGGCCGCAACAACCGTGGCGACCGTGCCCCCGAAGGAGTGTCCCACGAGGACCAACGGGTCGACGGCGAGCTCCTCGAGGGCCGGCACTATTAATTCGGCGTAGTGGCGTGCCCCCCCGGGCTCCCTGGGCACCGGCGTCGCACCGAATCCGGGAAGGTCGAGCGCGACTGACGCGACGCCTCCCGCGGCCACGGTTGCTGCGGCCGCAGCGAAGTCGCCGCCACGTCGTCCCCAGCCGTGCAGCCAGACCACCCGGACGGGACCTTCGCCGTAGGACTCTCCAAAGAGACGAGCGTTGGCGTAACTTCGAAGCACGCTCATCAGGTTAGTGAGGCCCTCCACTCGCCTAAAGACACGTCACCATCGGCCGGTAGCGTGCAAGACATCATGAGCGATGCGACGACCTTCTCCGAGCGACTCCTGGTCGGCCTCACCCCCGAACAGCGCGACGCGGTGATGTCGCCGGCGCGACGCCACCTCGTGCGAGCGACCGCCGGATCGGGCAAGACCCACGTCTTGACCCTTCGAATCCAGCGCCGCGTCGCCGACGGGGAGGTCGCCGCAGATCAGGTGTTGGCGATGACCTTTACGCGCAAGGCGGGGGACGAACTGCGTCGCCGACTCTTTCGCGCGGGTGTACGAGACGTGCGTGCGGGCACCTTCCACCGCGCCGCACTCAACCTGGTGACCCAGTATCGCGAGGACCACCACCTACGTCCGCTCACGTTGGAGCCGAATCGCCGAAAACTCGTGAGCACGCTCGCGACGCAGTTGCGCCAAAGTGGCGAACTGCGCATCGAGGATTGGCAGTTGCCCCGACTAGAGCTCGAGATCGGCTGGGCGCTCAGTCAGGGATACAACGGCACGTTGTACGCGAAGAACGCGCGTCGACTTCGACGTGACGCACCGCTGGCGCCGGCCGTCCTCGCCGACGTGCTCGATCGCTACATCGGACTTTGCAAGAGTCGCGGCGTCATGGATTTCGATCTGCTGCTCAGTGAGGCCATCACCATTTTGCGCGAGGAGCCCGACGTGTTGGCGTCGTTTCGCTACCGCAATCGCTCGCTCTACGTGGACGAGACCCAGGACATGAATCCGCTGCAGTTCATGTTGCTGCGACAGATGGCGGGGGACGACCCGGACTTGTTCTGCGTGGGTGACCCCAACCAGTCCATCTACGGCTTCAACGGTGCGAACCCGACGTTGATCAACGAACTCCTGGCGACCTGGCCCGACACGGTGGTCTTGGACCTCACGCGCAACCATCGCTCGACCGCGAACATCATCGCGGTGGCGAACACACTGCTCGAAGAAGGAGCTCGCGGCATCATGCCCGCCCAGGACGAGGGCGACGTGCCACTGGTGCGCAGTTATAACACTGATGAAGAAGAAGCCCAGCACGTGGCGACGTGGCTCGCAGCGAAGCATCAACCCGGTAGCCCGTGGAAGTCCATGGCGGTGCTCGCGCGAACCAACGCGCAACTCGAGGTGGTCGCGAGCTACCTAGACACCGCCGGCGTCCCCAACGAACGTCGTGGGCCCGATCACTCCCCCGCCTCGGACCTGACGACGCCGGAACGAGGTTCGCGACACCTCGACGAACTCGAGCGCGACGCGGTCGCCCTCTCGACGATTCACCGAGCGAAGGGACTCGAGTTCCAACACGTCGCGGCGATTGGGTGGGCCGAGGGACAGTTACCGAACTACAACGCCACGACCCCCGAGCAACTCGCCGAAGAGCAGCGCCTCGCCTACGTTGCGTTGAGCCGGGCCGAACGTTCGCTCTTGATCACCTGGAGCCGAGGACGCAACGACCCGCGCTACCCCGACCGAACTCCGTCTCGATTCCTCGGTCCCATCGAGCTGGTCGTCAACGACATCGAAGCGCGCGACGCACCCCTTCGAGGCGAAGCGCGTCGCGAACGATTGGCGGCGATCCGAGCATCACTCGAAGAGAGCGTGGAGGCACTCGACGCCGAACAGGTCGCGCGAGTGCCGAGGATATAGTGCAGCGCGTGCTGTCGGATCGAGAACTGAGACCACCATCGTGAACGGGGCGCACGCGTTACTGGGCACACTGTCGGCGAACGACGTGACCGTCTGTTTCGCCAATCCGGGCACCTCCGAGATGCACTTCGTCGCGGCACTCGACGACGCGCCCGAGATGCGCGGCGTGCTCTGTCTCTTCGAAGGCGTCGCCACCGGCGCCGCCGACGGATTCGCGAGAGTACGCGGCACGCCCGCGGCGACGCTCCTACACCTCGGCCCCGGTCTCGGCAACGGTTGGGCGAACCTGCACAACGCGCGACGCGCTCACGTGCCCATCGTGAACATCGTCGGCGATCACGCGACGTACCACGCGGTCTACGACGCACCCCTCCAGAGCAACATCGAGTCACTCGCGGCCCCGCTCGAAGGCTGGTACCGGCGAACGACGAGTAGCGACGAACTCGCCGCCGACGCCGCCGCCGCGATCACCGCGAGCTTCGGCCCGCCGGGACGAGTAGCGACGTTGGTGCTACCCGCCGACGTCTCGTGGGGCGAAGTCCGCACGACACCCTCATCGTTCCCCGTGGCGACGCGTCCGGGCACGTCGGTGCTCGATGAAGAAGCGATGGACGTGGCGCTGCACGCGTTGCGCACCAAACGAACGACGATGCTGCTTGGTGGTTCGCTCCGCGCGGAACAACTGCAACTTGCGCGTCGCGTCGCCGAGGCGACGTCCGCTCGCCTGATCGTCGAAACCTTCCCCACGATTATGGGACGCGGCGCGAACGTTGGTGAAGTCGAGCGGCTGATCTACCTGAGCGAGTTCGCCATCGACCAACTCAAGGACACCGAAGCGTTGATCCTGCTCGGCGCGCGCGAACCCGTGAGCTTCTTCGCCTACCCCGACGTTCCGAGTCGCCTCGCGCCCGCGGGCGTCGAGGTCGTCGACCTCGTCGAACCCGGCGCCGACACGAGCGCGGCACTCGAGGCGCTGGTCGAAAGTCTCGGTGCCCCCCGGGTCGCGCACACTGCGGCCGCACGCGCGAGCGCTCCGTCGGGAGCGCTGACGACGCACTCGTTCGCCGCGGCGATCGGGGCGACGCTGCCTGAAGGCGTCATCGTCGCCGACGAATCAAACACCTCGGGCGTGCAGCTCTTCGCCGCGACGCGCGATGCCCCCGAACACCAGTGGATGACTCTCACCGGCGGGGCGATCGGCTACGGACTGCCCGTGGCCGTGGGCGCCGCGGTCGCCTCGAAGGGGCGGGTCCTCGCCCTCGAGTCCGACGGATCCATGATGTACACCAGCCAGGCCCTGTGGACGATGGCGCGCGAGGGTCTCGACGTCACGGTCGTAGGTCTTTCCAATCGCAGCTACGCAATCCTTAACTACGAACTGCAGCGCGTGGGCGCGACGGCATCGGGCACCGCGAGTGCGCGCATGCTCGACATCGACGACCCGACCTTGGAGTTGGCCGCACTCGCGGCCTCCATGGGCGTACCCGGTACGCGGGTCACCACGGCTGAGGCCCTCACCGAAGCCCTCGAGCGCTCTTACGCGACGCCCGGGCCGACGTTCATCGAGGTCATGATGCCCAAGGGACTGAACTAGTTGATCGAGACGCCTAGGGCGCGTCGGCGAGGATGAAGAACAAGTCGGTCTCTGCGGCTAACTGGTCGCCGACGGTGGCCCGCCCCGAGCCCTTGCCCCCGCGCGCCGAGAGTTTGGTCATCTCGCATTCGATGCGCACCGTGTCCCCGGGCAGGACCTGACGACGAAATCGCGCGCGCTCCACTCCACCAAAGAGTGGCAGGCGACCCGCGTAGCGCGGATCCGCGAGCACGGCCACTGCGCCGCACTGCGCGATGGACTCGAGCAGTAACACCCCCGGCGTCGTCGGTCGACCGGGGAAGTGTCCGGGAAAGAACCATTCGTCTCCCCGCAACGTCCACTCCCCGCTCGCGCGCACACCGGGCTCGATGCTGAGGAGCGAGTCGAGAAGCAAAAATGGCGGCCGGTGCGGCAGCCAGTGCGTTGGATCAAGCGACAGTTCGCTCACGAAAGGGCCAACTCCGCGATTCGCCGTTCGACGTCGACGGTGACCAATCGAAAGGTGCGCTGATCGCCGCGCTTGAGGACGTCGCGGGCGCGCGCGGGCGGTGGCGTGGCGAGCAACGTGGTGGGCGCGTAACACTCAACCGAGTGGTCGCCCTTTAACGCCACGCGGATCACCGCGCCGTGGGACGTGAAGGCGGTGACCTCGCCGGGCACCTTCGCGCCCACACGATACGAACTTCGAAAGAGTGAGAAGTCGGACTCGGGGTTGACCGGTTGGCGACCGCGCCGCAGGGCCACCACCGGCGGTGCCACGGAGGCGGGCGGCGTCATCTTGGTGACCTTCTTCGCGGCCTTCTCAGTTACCTTGGTGGTCTTCGTCGCCGGTGCCCGTTTCTTCGTGGGCGCTTCGACCTTCGCCACCTCAACGACCCTGGCGGCCCGTTTGGCGGCCTTGGCCGTCTTGACGGGAGGTTCAACGACGGTCTTGTCGACGGTCTTTTGGGCCTTGGCGGTCTTCTTCGTCGGCGCCGCTTTTTTCGTAGCCTTGAGCGGCGTCAGCGTCGTGCCGATGGTGGGCGTCGCACCGTTGGACAGCGTGATCGCCAGTTTCTTGGCGCTGCGCGTGGCTTTGACGTTTCGTACCGGGAGCCGCGGCGTGAAGATCCAGCCCACGCCTCGCACCGGCTTTCCGCCGATCAGCCGTCCGACCTCGAACAGCCACGGGTACTCCTCCTGGAACTCCTGGAAGGAGTCGTTGCTCAACACCAGCGCGTCTATGCGATCGGCGATCTTCAAGATGAAGGCGTCACCTCGTCCCACCGCACCCGCCGGCGGCGTCACGATCTCCCCCGCCAGAACCGCCTCGTTGAATCGGCTCCGCTCGGAGGCAGCGGCACGGTGCTCGAAGGTCGCGTCCGCGACCACAATGATCTCGGCCGTCGGGTTCTCCTGATGAAAGGCCTGCACCGCTTCGTCGAGTTGGACCAAACTCGGCGTCGATCGGCCCTCGGTGGCGAGATTCGAACCGTCGACCACCACGCGTACGCGTGGTGCTTTGGTGGGACTCACCCGACGGCTCGTACCAGCAGGTCCGCCTGTTCAGCGGCGTGCACCAGCGACGAACCGGTCGCCGGACTCGCCGACTCCGCGCGCGCGACGTGCACCACGCGAAGGTGTCGCAGTCGGTCGTGCATCTGGAGGTGCACGAAGGGCCACGCGCCCATGTTCTCGGGCTCCTCCTGGAGCCAGATCACTTCGACCAGGTTGGGGTAGAGCGCCAGCGTGCGCTCGATCTCCTCGGCCGGCCAGGGGTAGAGCTGTTCGACACGAACGATGGCGATCGTCGAGGCCGCAATCGCGTCGCGACGGGCGATTGCCTCGTGGGCGACTTTGCCCGACGCCAAGACCACTCGGGTGACCGACCCGACGTCCTCGAGGCGGTCGTTGAGGACCGTCTGGAACGATCCCCGCTCAAAGTCGACGAGTGGCGAGCGAGTGGCGACCGCGCGCAGCATCGACTTGGGCGTGAAGACAATGAGCGGCGTGGGGTGTTCGCGCCGTACCTGGCTGCGGAGCAGGTGGAAGTACTGCGCCGACGTGGTCGGCTGGGCGACACGGATATTGTTGCGCGCACTGAGTGAGAGGAATCGCTCGATGCGGCCGCTCGAGTGCTCGGGACCCTGGCCCTCGTACCCGTGGGGCAACAACATCGCGAGCGACGCGCGCTGCCCCCATTTGTCTTCGGCCGCGACGAGAAAATTGTCGATGATGATCTCGGCGCCGTTGACGAAGTCGCCGAACTGCGCCTCCCACGCGACGAGGGTGTTGGCCGCTTCGACGGAGTAGCCGTACTCAAAGCCGAGCGCGGCGAACTCTGAGAGGAAGGAGTCGCGAACCGTGAAGAACCCCGGCGCACCCATGTTGGCCAGTGGCACACTCTGTGCACCGTTCTCGTAGTCAATCAACGCCGCGTGACGGTGGGAGAAGGTACCTCGACGGGTGTCTTGACCCGTCAGGCGAACGTTCGAACCTTCGGTGATCAGCGATCCCACGGCCAACGCCTCGCCGAAGGCCCAGTCGACCTCGCCGCTCTCTAACAGCGTGAGGCGCTGGGCGAACTGGCGCTCGAGTTTGGGATGGACCGTGAACCCCTCGGGCGCGCGCACCGAGGCGCGGGCGATCTCGAGCAGCGTCGCGCGATCGACGCCGGTCTCGGGGGCGGAGGTCTCCGGTCGCGTGAGCGCGACGGGCACCGACTTGAGTTCGGGTACCGGCACCGTACGCACTTCATCAAGGACGCTCTGGAGACGCGAGTTGAACTCGTTCAGCGCGGCCTCGGCCTCGTCAATGGAGATGTCGCCACGTCGCACGAGCGTCTCGGTGTAGATCTTTCGCACCGAACGCATCTGGTCGATGATTTTGTACATCTGGGGCTGGGTGTAACTCGGGTCGTCACCCTCGTTGTGGCCGAAGCGCCGGTAGCACACGACGTCGAGCACGACGTCGCGTTGAAAGGCCTCGCGGTAGTCAAAGGCCAGCCGCGCCGCTCGCGCGCACGCCTCAGGGTCGTCGCCGTTCACGTGGAAGATCGGCGCCTGGATCATCTTCGCGACGTCGGTCGGGTAGAAACTCGAGCGCGCCGACTCGGGCGCGGTCGTGAAGCCGACTTGGTTGTTCACGACGATGTGCACCGCGCCACCGACCCGGTAGCCCGAGAGCTGGGAGAGGTTAAGGGTCTCGGCGACGACGCCCTGACCCGCGAAAGCCGCGTCGCCGTGGATCAGCACCGCCAGGTAGGGGTGCTCGACGAATCGCTGGTCGGTCTCGGTACCGTCGCTCGGTCGAATCACCAGGTCCTGCTTGGCGCGCACGATACCCTCGACGACGGGGCTGACCGCTTCGAGGTGGGAGGGGTTCGACGCCATCGAGACGTCGATGGTCACGCCCCGGGGGTTCTTGAAGATGCCGCGAGCGCCCTTGTGGTACTTGACGTCTCCGCTGCCCTGGACGCTCTCGGGGTCGAGGTTGCCTTCGAACTCAGAAAAGATATCGCTGTAGGACTTACCGACGATGTTGGCGAGCACGTTGAGTCGACCGCGGTGCGCCATACCAATGACCGCCTCTTTGACGCCGCGATCGGCGGCCGCGTCGAGGACCGTTTGAATAGCGACGATGGTGGACTCGGCGCCCTCGAGTCCGAAACGCTTTTGTCCGACGTAACGCGTGTGTAAGAAGCGCTCAAAGACTTCGGCCTCGCTGAGCATGTTAAGAATCCGACGCTGCTCTTCGAGGCTCGTGGTCGAACTGACGCCTTCGACGCGTTCTTGGATCCAGCGCTTCTGCACCGGGTCCATGATGTGGCCGTATTCGATGCCCGTCGTGCGACAGTAGGCGTCGCGGAGGATCGAAAGGATCTTCTCCAGCGTCGCCTCGTGCAGTCCCGCGAGACCGTCGACGACGAAGGTGCGCTGCAAGTCCCAGATGGTCAGGCCGTACGTCGCCAGGTCCAACTCGGCGTGCAGCGCCGGGGGCTCACTCGAGAGTGGGTCGAGGTGGGCGTTTAGGTGACCCCGCACGCGATACATATTGATGAGTTCTTGCACCCGAATCTGCTTCAAGATCCGCTCGGCCTCGGCCTCGGCGGAAGCGGAGTTCACGTCCACCGCCCAGCGGGCCGGTTCGTAGGGCACGCCGAGTGAGGCGAAGATCTCGTCGTAGAACTGATGGCCGCCGGTGAGGCACTCGGCCACGTACTTCAAGAACAGGCCCGATTCGGCGCCCTGGATGATTCGGTGGTCGTAGGTCGAGGTCAATGTCATGACCTTGCCGACGCCGAGCTCGGCGAGCGCGCGCGGGTCGGCCGCTTCAAAGCCCGCCGGCCACGACAGCGCGCCGACCCCGAAAATGGCGCCCTGTCCGGGCATGAGACGCGGGACCGACTGCACGGTACCGAGGGTGCCGGGATTGGTGATCGACACGGTCGCCCCGACCAGGTCGTCAGCGCCGTAGCTCCCGCCGTGCACTTTTCGAACGAGGTCCTCGTAGGCCAACAAGAACGAACGGAAATCCATGGTGTCGGCGTTCTGTATCACCGGGACCAAGAGGTTGTGTGACCCGTCCTTTTTCAGCACGTCCACGGCCAAACCCAACCCGACGTGCTCGTGATGACGAACACCCGGCGTTCCCTTTTCATCGACGGCGTCAACGAAGGTCGAATTCAGTGCGGGAATCTCGCCCAGACCCTTGACGAGAGCGAAGGCGATCACGTGGGTGAATGAGACCTTGGCCCCGCTCGAACGGGCGAGCGATTCATTGAGCGCCGCTCGGTTGATTTCGAGGAGTCGAGCGGGCACCGTGCGCACGCTGGTGGCGGTCGGCACGAGGAGACTGGCGTTCATGTTGGTGACGATGCGAGCCGCGGCACCGCGCAGCGGCGTGGCGGCGGCGTCAATGGTCACCGGTGCCGGCGTGGCGACCACCGGTGGCGGCGACGCGGTGGCGACCGTGGGCAGCGTCGAGCGTTGGTAGTCGGCAAAGAACTCTCGCCAACTCTCGGCGACGGAAGTCGGGTCGGCCAGGTACCGGTCGTACATATCGTCCACGAGCCAGGCGTTTGGCCCGAACGAACCCCGTGCGGGTCGCGCGGAGGAGGTGTCAGGGGGCGTAGTCACCCCTCCAGCCTAGGGGTGAAAGGGGGGCAACTATGGCGATTCACTGGTCCATCGAGCCTTCTCGCCCGATAGGTTTTTAACGTGCCTTCTTCCTCGACGATGCCGTCTCGACTGCACTTCATTGCGAACAGTCCGGTCGAGGGTCTCGCGGTCGCCGAACGGCGGGTCGCCTCGCCGCAGGCGAGCATCATCTTCGTGCATGGCGCCCTCGATCGCGGCGGTTCCTTTGCGCGCGTAGTTCGCCGCCTCGTCGAATTTGACGTCGTCGTCTACGACCGTCGCGGCTACCAGGGCTCTCGTGACCTTGGACCGGTAAACCTCGACGCCCACGTCGGCGACCTGCGCGCGTTGGTGAACCGAGAGGCGGAGCGGGGACCGGTGATCCTCTTCGGTCACAGCTTCGGAGGCGTTGTGACCCTCGCTACGGTGTTGGCCAATCCCGCGGGCGCGAATCTCGTGATCAACTACGAGTCTCCGGTCCCCTGGGTCCTTCGACGAGCGCACTTCCACCCGCTCTCGAGTGACGACCCACGGATCGAGGCCGAACGATTCTTTCGCCGCATCATGGGTGATCCATCGTGGGAGCGACTGAGCGAACAGCAACGTGAGTCTCGCCGTCGTGACGGCGTCGCGTTGCTCAACGACCTCCAGACGGTTCGACAAGCCGAGGCGCCCTTCAACCTGGCCGATCTGCGCGTACCTCTGACTTACGCCTACGGCGACGAGGCCGAGTACTACCGCGCGCTGGCCAGCGAACTCGAGAAGGTCAATCCCCTTATTACGACGCGCGAACTCACACAAGCCGGTCACGCGGCGCACCTGAAGAACGCCGAACAGCTCTCATCCCTGATCGAAGAACGGTGGAGCGCGTGCGCGTCGGCGTAGCGGGCTCCTCGGGCCTCATCGGTCGATCGCTCGTCGCAGCGCTCGAGCAGCGTGGCGACGTCGTGGTGCGCTTCCTTCGACCAACCACGAACGACGTAGGAGAGAACACGGTGCGCTGGGACCCCGCCAACGCTGACGTCGATGGCGACGCTCTGCGCCGGGCCGAACTTGACGCCGTCGTCAATTTGGCCGGGGTGGGCATCGGCGATCGTCGGTGGTCGGCCGCGCGAAAACGCGAGATCCTCGATTCGCGAATCGCGGCGACGACGACGTTATCCCGCGCCGTCAGCGAGACCAGCGTCGGGATGTTCGTCAACGCGTCGGCGATCGGGTGGTACGGCTCACGCGGCGACGACGTCCTCGATGAGACGTCACCGCGAGGTACCGGATTCTTATCCGACGTGTGTCAAGCGTGGGAGGACGCCGCTGCACCACTGAGCGCAACCGGCACGAACGTCGCCTACCTACGAACGGGCATCGTCTTTGACGCGCACGGCGGCGCATTGCGACAACAGCTTCCACTCTTTCGCTTCGGTCTAGGCGGTCGCTTCGGATCGGGTCGTCAATGGATGAGTCCGGTGTCCCTCGCTGACGAGGTCCGCGCGGTGTTGTGGATCTTGGATCATCGCTTGAGCGGACCGATCAACGTCGTCGCGCCCTCTCCACTGACAAACCGTGACTTCACGCGCATCCTCGCTGGCGCGCTGCACCGCCCCGCGTTCTTCGCCGTGCCCCAATTTGCGTTGGGCCTCGTGTTGGGCACCGAGATGGCGGAGGAACTCGTCTTCGTGAGCCAACGAATAGTGCCCACGGTGCTGACCGAATCTGGATTCCAATTCGAACAACCCGACGCGACGTCCGCGCTCGCGTGGGCGTTGAACGCGTCCAACTAGACCTTCACACTGATCCAAGTACTCCGTCCAGGCATCGGTCGGAGGGTTGCGACGTGATGCGCGCGCAGCGCGAAGGAACGCTGCTTTGGGTGAAGCGGTCACTCGACGGGGTTGTCCACCACGAACCGGGGTCAAATTCGCACGTTGAGAATTCTCGGTGAAGCGTCGCTCCCCCTGATCGTGACCCGTTCCTAGGAAAAGCCTCAAGTACAGTTGTCCTTGACCCTTTGACGCGGTTGGCATCTCGTTCCCGCTTCGGTCAGCACTGGCAGGCACTCACGAATGAAGTTCTCCCTTAAGACGAGAGTCACCGTTGCGTTCCTCATCGTCGCGAGCGCTCTCCCGCTCGCCCTCTCGGGTGCCAACGGCGGGGCGAGCACACCGGGGGGAACCATCACCTTCGCCGAGGCGCCCGGGGCCGCGCCGACGTGGATCTTCCCCTACACGGGCTATCAGGACTTCTCGGCCTCGAACCTGAACCAGTTCCAACAGTTGATGTATCGACCCCTGTACTTCTTTGGACTCGGTGCGAGCGCCGCGTACGTACCATCGCTGTCCCTCGCGGAGACGCCGCAGGTCAGCAAGAACGGTAAGACCGTGATCATCGACCTCAAGGGCTGGCGGTTCGCCAACGGTGAGATCGTGGACGCGTCGTCGGTGATGTTCTTCTTGAACCTCTACGACGCCGACCCCACGAGTTACGGCGCCTACACCCCGGGTCTCGGGATCCCCGACCAAGTCGCCACCGCCAGTGGTTCCGGTCTTCGCGTCGTGATTCGCATGAAGAACGCCGTCAATGCGAACTGGTTTCTTTACAACTATCTCTCCGAGATCACGCCGCTGCCCGATAGTTGGGACGTGACCGCCGCGCACGTCGCGGGACGTTGCGCCACGGGTGCCTACGGCGCCGTATCGACCAAAGCCTCATGCAAGGCGGTCGAGGCGTACCTCGACAAGATGGCGGGCGCGACGACGACGTTCACCTCGGCGTTCTGGCAGGGAGGGGACGACGGACCGTGGCGTCTCGCGAGTTTTGACGCCCAGGGCGACGCGACCTTCGCCGCGAATGCCCGTTACTCGGGACCCCAGCGCGCCCAAGTGCACTACGTAAAAGAGATCGCCTACAGCTCGGAGGCGACCGAGAAAGCTGATTTGCTGGCGGGCAAACTCGACCTGGGCTACCTCGACCTCAGCGATCTGACGAGTCCAGCGCCAAAGCCAGGGGCGGTCGGCGCGAACCTGGCTGGGCTCAACGCCAAATATCGCCTGTCCGCTGTGGCGCCCTACGCCGTTAATTTCGCCCAGATCAACTACTCGACCTCCAACCCGCTCCAAGCCGTCTTCCAACAGCTCTACTTCCGTCAAGCGCTCCAAGAGTCCTTCGATCAGCCGAGCGTGCTGCGCAGCGTCGACCAGAACTACGGCGTACTCGGTTACAGCCCGCTCCCCACTGACGCGCCTACGGCACTCAGTAAAGTCCCGTCCAGCCCCTACGCCTTTAACGCCACCGCCGCCAAGACGCTCCTCTCCTCACACGGTTGGACCGAGAACGCGGGCGTCATGGCTTGTACCGCACCGGGCACGGCGGCGAGCGAGTGTGGCGCCAACGTCGCCGCGGGCACGACGTTGAGTTTCTCCTTGATGTACGTCACAGGTGACCCGACCGTCGATGACACCGTCGACGCCATGGTCTCTGACTGGGCGACCATTGGCGTGGACGTCACCGCGACGGCGAATACGTTCAACAATCTCGCGACGTCCTGCACCGTGGGTAGTGGCACCTCGTGGTCCATGTGCTGGTCGGGTGCGCCGTGGGCCTACGAGCCGAACTTCTACCCTTCGGGCGACCAGATTTTCCTCACGGGTGCCAACTCCAACTGGGGCGGCTACGCCAGTCCGCAGATGAACGCGTTAATCAACGCCGACACGACCGGCGCCGCGTCACTGAGCGCGTACGAGCAGTACGCCGCCGACCAGGTGCCCGTACTGTTCATGCCCAGCGCGGAGAGTCTGATCGAGACGAGTCGAGCGTTGCAGAGTTCGATTGGCTGGTCGCCGAACGCGCTGGGGAACTTCCTTCCCGAGTATCTGCATTTTTGATCAACGACGCTTCCTCGAACCGTCAATGACACGAGCCACGGGTGACACCGCGCGCCACAAGTGAGAGCCCGCAACTGGTGAAAATGACCGCAAGCAGAAAAAGTTCGTATCCAAACGACCTCTGACACGCCAGAATTAACACTCAGGTAATCGTGCGGGATGCGTCCATGACGTGCTTTGCGCACTCTCCACGCACGATTGTGGAGAAATCATCAGTCAGTGATATCACCGTGAGTCCTGATGGTACGGTTCTTTCCTCGTAAAGCAGGCACGAAAAGGACTGCATAACTGCTCAATGTTGTGCGCCCGTGGCGAACTTGTTTCACCCCAGTAGTCCCGATACAGTTGCCAACAGTCATCCGAGACGGGTGCGTAAACAGGACGTGACCATACATCGTGGTACGGGGAGGCAATACAACATGCAAGTAGGAACCAAGCTTCGGCTTTTGGTGACCATCGCGGCTGTCGGCAGCGCGATGACACTAGGGCTGATAGTCCCGACGATCAGTGGCGCGGTTTCCGCGAGCACGGCGTCAAATACAATTACGTTTGCTGAAGGCGCCGGGGCCTCGCCAAACTACATTTTCCCCTATCTCGGTTGCCAGTACTTCTCAGTAGCGACCTTGAGCCAGTTCCAGGAGATGACGTACCGGCCGGTCTACTGGTTCGGCACACCTGGTTCCTCAGCGGTTGACTTCAAGCTCTCCCCCGCGAAGGCACCGGTCTTCTCCAACGGGAACAAGACGATCACGATCGACATGAAGGGCTGGAAGTTCGCTGACGGCCAGACCGTTAACGCGGAGTCCGTGATGTTTTTCTTGAACCTCTACAAGGCCGACCCCACGAGCTACTGCGGCTACAACAAGGGTTACGGTATCCCTGACCAAGTAGCGAGTGCGTCCGGCACGGGCAACGTCGTCACTATCAAGTTCACCGGATCGGTGAACCCTGGTTGGATTCTCTACAACTACCTGTCGGAGCTGACCCCGATGCCCAACACCTGGGACGTGACGGCGGCGGGCAAGCCCTCCACCTGCGCGAGCGGCGTGTACGGCGCGGCCTCAACCGACGCCGCCTGCAAGGCCGTCGAGAAGTACCTCGACGCCCAGGCCGGAACGCAGACGGACTTCTCTGACGCGCTGTGGACGAGTGGCGCTGACGGTCCGTGGAAGTTGATCAAGATGGACGACCTCGGGAACGCCACGTTTGTGCCGAACCCGACGTACTCCGGCCCGACCAAGGCCCAAAAGGGCATTGACTACGTCAAGGAGTTGGCCTTCACGACCGCGAACGCGGAAGAGACGGCGTTGCGTAGTGGGGACATCACGCTTGGTTACGTTGACCCGACGGTGTTGACGAGTAACGCGCCCGCACCGCTCAAGGTCGGCGCGAACTGGTCGGCGGTATCGGACAAGTACAACTTGACGACCGGTTCAACGTGGGCGTTCAACTACGCGCCGTTCAACTTCTCTACTAAGGACCCCAAGCACGCGATTGTTGCGCAGCTCTACATCCGACAAGCCCTTCAAGAAGCGGTTGACCAGACGTCCATCCTCCAGAAGGTCGACAAGGGTTACGGTGTGCCAATCGACAGCCCACTGCCGCCCAACACACCCAAGTCAGTCAGTGGACTCGCCCAGGCCCTTGAGCCAGTACCGAATCCCTACGCCTTCAACTTGAAGTCCGCCAAGAAGCTCTTGACGAGCCACGGTTGGAAGTTGGTCGGTGGCGTGGACGCATGTGAGTCGCCCGGCACCGGCGCGACGGACTGTGGTGCCGGCATCGCGAAGGGCGCGACACTGAATCTCAGCATCATCTGGGCCAGTGGAACGCCGTCACTGGATGACACCTTCAACGCAGAAGTCGCGGACTGGGACTCGATTGGTTTCAAGTTCGCCCACACCGAGGCCACGTTCAACGACGTGATCGGTGACTGCGAGGCCGGTACGTCCTACGAGCTCTGCTCATGGGGCGGCGGCTGGAGCTACGCACCTGACTACTACCCCTCGGGTGAGACACTCTTCGCCCCCGGTGGCGGTTTCAACGTCGGTGACTACTCCAACGCGACTGAGACCTCCCTCATCAAGGGCACGACGTTCGGAACCGCACCGTTGAAGGCATTCGCGGAGTACACCGCGAAGCAGCTGCCAGTGCTCTTCCAGCCTCAGGCCGACGGAACGGGTGAGACGCTCAAGACCTTGAAGGCCAAGAGCGTGAACGGTATCAACGGCCTCGCGCCGAACCCGTTGCAGAACTTCATGCCGGAGTACATGTACTTCGGGAAGTAAAACCACGGGCCTGATGGCCAAACTGATTCAGCCCCCTCGAAAGAGGGGGCTGAATCAGTTTTATGGACGTTTCACCGCGAGGTCTGAAGATCGTCACAGTAGCGCCACTCGCCGTGGCGAAACCTTTCAAACCGGGGCCACTGATACACTTTGCTGCAATGTTGGCCTACGTGATCCGGCGATTTTTCCAGTCGCTCATCGTATTGCTAATAGTGATGCTCTTCACCTTTACGTTGCCCTATTTTCAGTCCGGGGGCATCTTGGCGCCCGCGTACTCCGTACTCGGCACTCACGCCAATCCCAGCACGGTGGCTCACTGGGGGCTCGTAAATGGGATGGACCATCCCTACTTCGTTCGCTTCAAGAACTTCCTCGATCAGGTGTTCTTACACTTCAACCTCGGGCACTCCTACAAGCAAAACCTGTCAGTGTGGAACATCATCTCGCTCTACGTGCCCCGTACGATCTGGTTGGCTCTGTCCTCTTTGATCTTCACGATCATCATTGGGATCCCGCTCGGCATCTACCAAGCGTCGCGTCGTAACACCACTTTTGACTACACCGCCACCGGCTTCGCCTTCGTGCTGTACGCGATGCCACTTTTCCTGCTCTGCCTTTTGATGCTGCAGGCCTTCAGTTTCGGCTGGCCCCACCTGCCCTCGTCGCCGCCGGACGGCGTGGCGCCATGGGCGATCTTCACTGATCCCATCGGTTTCATCTTGCCCGTAGCCTGTCTCACTATGGTCTCAGTCGCCACACTGAGTCGCTTCATGCGCGGTACCGTGCTCGAGGTCTTGGTGCAGGACTACGTCCGCACCGCGAAGGCGAAGGGCTGCAGTGGCGCGCGAGTGCTCTTTCGACACGCCATGCGTAACGCGCTCGGACCGATTGTCACCATCCTTGGTCTCTCGCTGCCCGGTCTCATTGGCGGCGCCTTGATCGTGGAGAGCGTCTTTAACTACGCCGGACTCGGTATTCAAACGGTGAACGCCGCGACGAATGTCGACATTCCGACGGTGCTCGGTATCACGTTGTTGGCGACCATTTTGACACTGGCTGGCAACTTTCTCGCCGACATCATGCTGGGCGTCGTGAACCCTCGCATTCGTATTCAAGGAGCGGCCTCGTGAGCATCCTCGACGAACAGGCCCTGACGCTCTCGATCGACCCGCTGCGGGTCGAAGAACTGAAGGCCGACGATATCGTCCCGATGTGGCGTCAGCGACTGCGCATCTTCATGCACAACAAGTTGGCAATCGCGTCGGTCACCTACCTCATCTTGGTGCTGATCTTTTGCTACGTGGGCCCGCTGTTTTACCACACCAATCAGACCAATCAAGCTATTGCGCTGAGTGCGGTGTGGGACGCCCACCCTTCCGCAGCGCACTGGCTCGGTACGGACAGCTCAGGCTTCGACGAACTCGGTCGGATCATGTACGGCGGCGAGTACTCCTTGACGTTGGGCATGCTGGCCGGACTCATCACGATCATCGTGGGCACGATCTACGGCATGGTTTCGGGTTTCGTCGGCGGGGTTGTCGACACCGTCATGATGCGAATTCTCGACGCCTTCCTCTCGATTCCCTACCTCTTTTTGCTCATCAGTTTGTTCACGATCTTCTCACGATCGACGACGTTCTTGATCATCATCATCGGCGTCACCGGATGGTGGGCGAACGCCCGCATCATCCGTGGGGATGCTCTATTGATCAAGAAACTCGAATACACCCAGGCGGCCACCGCCATGGGAGCACGAAAGTGGCACATCATTCGTCGTCACGTATTCCCGAACTCCATCAGCAACATCGTCACTGTCGCCACCTTCTCCGTGGCCGACGCAATCTTGTTCCTTTCGGCACTGGGTTTCCTGGGACTCGGGATTCTCCCTCCTCAGACCGACTGGGGCACGATGCTGCAGAACGGCACGGCCCAGATCTCGAATGGCTACTGGTGGGAGATCTATCCCCTGGCGTTGGTCTTCATCCTCGTGGTCGTCTCGATCAACTACATCGGCGACGCGCTGCGCGACACGTTCGAGGTCCGACTCCTCGAGCGCTAGCCGCGTGTACGTAAAAAGGTGAGGACCTGGCACTCGGGATTCGAACGACATCGTGCTTCATGAATCAGTTGGTGCAGTGTGCATCCGCGACGACCGTCTTCCCGGAAGTGGCCCTCTGCCACACGCTGACCGAGCCTAAGCCGGGTGCGTACCAGATCGTCGTGGTCTCGGCGCTCGCGCTCTTTTCGAAGTCCGCCGCCAGCGCCGACGCCGTCGATGTGTTCACGGCGTTGCGCACGGTGAAACCGATGGGATCAACGTCCAAGCCGACGACGCCGTGGAACGTGCCGTTGGGGGTGTGGAGTGAGTCTCGAAGAAGACCCGACACTCGGTAGTCAACGACCCCTTCCAGGATTTTGCCGTGCCCCTTCGTGAGAGCTTCCATATCCGCGACTCCCGTCGGCGTCGATGGAGCGTACGAGAAGGACAGGTGCGTCGCCTCCGACCTCCCGCTCGCAATGCTCGCGATTGACGGATACACGACGTGGCCGCGATAGACAAACTCGCCCTGCAAGTCGATTTGGTTCTCGAGAGGCGCTTCGAATTGTCCATCCTTCAGGACCAGGTACTCGACGATTTGTGTGGAAGAAATTGGCGCTATCCCAGGATTGTCGGATGGGACGCTGTCAGCTTGTTTGGCGTGAATGGTAGTTCGAAACGTGAACAAGCTTCCCTCGGACGACCGACCTATCGACAAGAGCTTGGTCTGTTCACCTCCGGAGAACGTAATCACGCTCGAGCCCTGCCTCATTGAGTGCGACGGCAGTTCAATCCGGCAACTGCGACCAACGTCCTTCGGGAAGTAGTCAATCCAGGACTTCGACGCCGCGAGCGCACTTGATCCGGTGCACGTCGCGGCGAGCGTCACCATGAGCGCCGTGCCGACGAAGGCAGCCCACCGGCGCGACGTCGAGTCTTGAGCGCCGCTGTGTCTTCGATCAGCCAACTCAGCCCCACTCCCGCGCTCGAATGTGATGGTACACGAGGCGCTGCGAAATAAACGCCGCCGAGTAGGGCGTCACCTCGACTACCCCGGGGCCGCGGCGAACTAGTTCGACGAACTTACCGAAGCGGCGCCTATGGAAACCGGCGTCTTCATCGGGAAGTGGCACGCGGCTCGCTGGGTCAGCGAAAAGTCCTGAAGCAGCGGCTCTTCGACCGCGCAGATCTCCTGGACTTTCGGGCAGCGCGTTCTGAATCGACATCCCGATGGCGGGTTGACCGGGGACGGCAACTCTCCGGTCACTTGGAGTCCCCGGCGGCGACGCGCCTCGACCGGATCGGGCACGGGCACGACGTCCAAGAGTCCTTGCGTATAGGGATGAGCCGGGGAACGAAAGACTGATTCGGCGTCGCCGATTTCTACGATCTTGCCCAAGTACATGACGGCGATGGTGTCGGCCATGTAGTAAACGACTGCGAGGTCGTGGCTCACCATGACGTAGGCAAGGTTGTGTTCGCGCTGCAGGTCCTTCATCAGATTCAAGATCTGCGCCTGCACCGAGACGTCAAGGGCGGAGACCGGTTCGTCGGCGACAATCAATCGGGGATTGAGCGCAAGCGCCCGAGCGAAACCGATTCGCTGACGCTGGCCGCCGGAGAACTCGTGAGGGTAACGATCCGACGCTAAGGGATCGAGACCCACCGCGGCAAGGAGTTCCTTTACGCGCTCACCTTGTTGGGCCCGGGTACCTTCGTGCTGCACCAGGAGCGGTTCACCGAGAATCTGGCCGACTTTCATACGAGGGTTGAGCGACGAATAGGGGTCCTGGAACATCATCTGCCGGTTCCGTCGGTCGGCCTTGGTGGGCTTGTACCCCTTGGCCGAGACGATCTTGTCGTCGAAGTAGATCGCCCCACTGGTTACTGGCTCGAGTCCCACGAGCATGCGACCGATAGTCGTCTTGCCGCACCCCGACTCTCCGACCAAACCGAAGGTTTCGCCCGCATTGATGGTAAAGCTGACGTCGGACACGGCGTGCACCGCACCGACCTTGTGGCGAACGAGCCCCGCCTTGATGGGGAACTCCTTGACCAGATGCTCCACGCGCGCCAGTTCAACGTGCTCGGTGGCGGCGACGGTCGCCGCGGAGACGGGCGTGGTGACAATGGTGTCCAGCGCGCCGTCGACGGGGTGAAAGCACGCGAATCGGTGCGTCGTGTCGCCCGTCAACGGTGGGTCCTCGAGTCGGCACTGATCCGTCGCGTAACGACAGCGTGGCGCGAATCGACAGGCGACGATGACCTTCGAGAGGTCCGGCGGCATGCCCGCGATCGAGGTGAGCTTTTGCTTCGACGCCGTCTCCAGGCTCGGCATCGAGGCGAGCAGGGCCTGGGTGTAGGGGTGGCGCATCGAGCGAAAGAGCTCGTCGGTGGGGGACTCTTCGGCCTTCTTGCCGCCGTACATGACCACGACTCGATCGGTGCGGCCGGCAATCACACCCATGTCGTGGGTGATGAGCAGCACCGACATGCCGAGGTCCTTGCGCAGGTTGTCCAAGATGTCGAGGATCTGCGCTTGAATCGTGACGTCGAGGGCGGTCGTGGGCTCGTCGGCGATGAGCAACTTGGGCGAACAGACCAGCCCCATGGCGATGATCACGCGTTGGCGCAGGCCACCGGAGAGCTCGAAGGGGTACTGATCGAGACGCTCACTCGGTCGAGGCATGTCGACCATCTCTAAGACTTCGAGAGCGCGTTTGCGCGCCTCCTCCTCGCTCGCCCCGCGATGGATCCGCAGGCCTTCACCGATCTGACGGCCGATCTTGGTGGTGGGGTTGAGCGAACTCATCGGGTCTTGGGGAATCAGCGCCACGGCGTCGCCGCGCATCGCTTGCATCTGCTTCTCACTGAGCGAGGCCATGTCCACGCCGTCAAGCACCACGCTGCCCGAGGCGATGCGCCCATTTCCCGGGAGTAGTCGCATAATCGCCAGTCCCGTGGTGGTCTTGCCGCACCCGGACTCCCCCACGAGTCCCACGCACTCCCCGGGGCCAATTTCGAGTGAGAAGTCGTCAACCGCGGTCGCGAACATGTTTCGGGTGGTGAACTGAACCTTCAGATTGTTCACCGAGAGCAGTGACGGCATGGTCCCGCAAGCCTACTCTTTGGCGGCCTTTTCCCCGGGTCGCCGTGGGCCTACCCGAGGCCCCTTCGGGTGTTTTCGGACTAGTTCGCGGTGAGTCGCCAGGTCCGACGGTGGTAGTCGCAGGGACCGCGATTTTCAATCGCCGAACGGTGCGCCGCGACCCCGTACCCCTTGTTGGCGTCCCATCCGTAGGCGGGAAACTCCTCGGCGAGGCGGCGCATCGTCCGGTCGCGGTGCACCTTGGCGAGCACCGACGCGGCGGCGATACTCGCGCAGCGCGCGTCACCGCGCACCACCGTCGTATGGGACAGATCGGCGTAGGCGAGTGTCGGGGCACCGAGAGCTTCATCCTCGAGACGCAGTGGCGCGTCGAGGAGATTGAAGGATCCGTCGATGAGTGCGTGGGTGGGTGCACAGGGGAGCCGGTCCATGGCTCGGGTCGCAGCGACGGCCAACGCCAGGCGCAGGCCCCACCGGTCTATCTCGGTGGCGCTCACCGAGCCGAGCGACCAGGCCGCGCACCACCGCTCTATCGGCTCAATCAGCGCCTCACGCTCGCGAGCACGAAGGACCTTCGAGTCGGTCAGTCCCGACGGTGGTTCGGCGTCGCAAGTGATCACCACGGCCCCAACGGTGAGGGGGCCCGCCAGCGCGCCGCGACCCACTTCATCGATGCCCACCACGAGGTGACCCTCCGCCAACAGGGAGCGCTCGAGGGCCAGAAGGTCCGTCGGCAGCGTGCGCACCCCAAAATCGTAGTGAGCGTGGTGCCCCATAGGATTCATCCCCATGGTCCGAGACGTCGTGGTGGTGCCGCTCAAGGCCTTTGACGTCGCCAAGGATCGACTTCGACGAGGCGGAGTGGACCAAGTCTCCACGTTGGTGCGCCAGCTCGCTGATGGGGTGCTCAGCGCCTGCGCCCCGCGTCACGTCATCGTGCTGAGTGAGTCCGCCGCAGCCACAGCCTTCGCCCTCGAACGTGGCGCCGAGCCACTCGTCAGTGATGCGTCGAGCCTGAATGATTCAGTCCAACGGGCCTACCAGGTACTCGCCAAGCGCTACGACCGACTCATCATCGCCCACGGCGACCTGCGATTCCCCGAAGGCCTCGGTGCCTTCGATCCGTTAGACGGCGTAACGATCGTGACCGATCACCTCGCCACCGGCACGAACGTCCTCGTCGTACCGACGGGTCTCGAGTTCCGGTTCTTTTACGGCGAGGATTCCGCGCTACGTCACCGTGAAGAAGCGCGACGACTCGACGTCACCTGTCACCTCATCACCGACAGCCCGTGGCGCTTCGACGTCGACGAGCCGGGCGACATCACCTCGCCCTAGACGGCATTCGAGGGGGTCTTTCGACCCCCTCGAATGCACTCTCCTAAGGGAAAGGAGTTACTTCTTGGCTGCTGCCTTCTTCGCTGCGGGACGCTTCTTCGCGGCCTTCTTCGCAGCCGGGCGCTTCTTGGCTACGGCCTTCTTCTTAGCCGGAGCCTTCTTCGCTGCGGCCTTCTTCTTAGCGGGAGCCTTCTTGGCTACGGCCTTCTTCTTAGCCGGAGCCTTCTTCGCTGCGGCCTTCTTCTTAGCCGGAGCCTTCTTCGCTGCGGCCTTCTTCTTGGCTGGAGCCTTCTTGGCTGGAGCCTTCTTCTTCGCGGCTGGTGCCACTTTCCCTCCTTGGGACTCAACGTTGAATCAAATTGGGACCAGAGGCACCTCGATGGTGTTCTCACTGCAGTCACCGCATTGATATCTCGTGTACTCGGCCATGTGCCACCCAACCTCACGGCTGTACGGCGACTGATCGCAGTGCACGGTCCTTGCGCGAAGAAGCGTCGTCAACGCGTTGGCAACAACGCAAAGTACAACGTGTACCTCCTCCGCAGAAGGACATCTAAAAGTTCAGTCGTTATTCACACCAATGTCAAGTATTTCGAAGTTTTTTACGACCGATGGTGCACGATGCTTTCGAACGATGGCGTGTACTTAGGACGAGGTGCAAACGGCGACGCGATGAGTGGACGCGAACGTTCAACACTCGTGTTAGGTCCAACGCGAAGTGGAAAAACTTCTTCGATCATCGTTCCGAATCTCCTGATGACGAGCGACGCATGCGTGATCACGTCGACGAAGAGTGATGTCGTAACGCTGATGTCGCGCGCACGTCGTGACGGTGCAACGTTGCTCTTTGATCCCTCGGGAACCGTCGTTACACCGCCCGGTGTGCAACGAATTGGTTATTCACCTTTAAGACAATCTTTAACTTGGGACGGCGCAGTTTTGGCTTCGCGGAGCTTATTGGACGTTGCGCGACGAGGTCGAGGCGATCGCGGTGATGACCATTGGAGTGAACGAGCGGGCGCACTCGTTGCGCCATTACTGCACGCGAGCGCACTTCGCGACGAGTCCCTCGGTCAACTCGCGTCACGAATTGACGAGCGAAGATGCGACGACCTCGTGCACGAACTCAATGAGCGCCATGGTGAACACCACCCCTCGGTGTCCCTCCTAAACGGTGTGTTGGCGACGGAAGAACGCGAACGCTCCAGTATCTGGTCGACGGCGGCGGGTCTGTTCGCCGGGGTGCGCACCGAAGCCGCGCGGGCCGCTGCGCGCGAGGCGCCACTCGAGGTCGATGAGTTCCTACGGGGTCCGCACCAACTCCACGTCGTTGCGCCGAGTCGGTACCAGGCCGTCACCATTCCCCTCGTGGTCGGACTCGTCGAAGAACTCGTACATGCCACCTACGACCGTCACGCCGAGGGCGCGAGACTGCTGCTGGCGCTCGACGAACTCGCCAACGTCGCGCCCCTCCCCCGACTCGCCAGCATCGTCTCTGAGGGTGGTGGCCAAGGCGTACTCACGCTCGCCTGCCTCCAAGACCTCAGCCAAGCACGGGCTCGGTGGGGAACGTCCGCCGAGGGGTTCTTGTCACTATTTCCAACGACGCTCGTCCTCCCGGGCATCGCGGATCGCTCCACCTTAGAGATCCTTCGCCACCTGGCGGGTCGCGAACTCGCGCCCTCGCCGAGCGTCCAGCGCGACAAGAAGGGCCGAACGGTGGGTCATTCGACGACCTGGATCGAGCGAGATCGGGTGACCTTGAGCGAACTGGCCCAGGGTCGTGAAGGCCAAGCGATGGGGCTGGACGCGCACAATCACCTCAAATGGGTCCAGCTGACGCCCGCCTATCGCGATCAGCGCTTTCGTCCCTACCTCGAGCGACCCTCGCGCGAGCGACCGGCGTCGCGAGAACGCTGACGCCACTGGTCGAGGTCGCCTCGCTCCAGCGGTCGCGGACCGAGTTCTCGAACCCGGCCCGTCATTCGTGCCTCGCCGAGTCCGATCGAGCGTTCGTGCACACCCCCGCGTCCTTGCAACGCGGGATAGAGCTGGTCGACGGCGCTGGTGATCTCACGAGCGTCCTGACCGAAACGAGCAGCGTTGGCCCAGGCTTCGAGTACGTGTCGCCTCGCGACATCGTGGCGACCCTCCAGCGCGCCGGCGAAGCCGTGCTCGTCGAGTACGTCGCGTATTCGTGGCGCGTCGAGCACCCCGAGCGGCACGAAGCGCTGGGCGTCGCGTTCCCACGCGGCGACGGTGGCGGCTCGGTCCCACGTGAGCTTCTCGCCGCGATCGCGGTGGTGCCCCGACCAGAGCGCGCGGTACCCCTCGTCGAGACCGACCACTCGCTCCACACCTTCGAAGGAACGCCACGCCGACCACGGCGTGCGCTCGGCGAGTTCGTGGCGCAGCGACGCGCGATAGAGCGCATCGGCGGTCGCGGCGTGCGCGTAGAGGGCGCGCGAATCGAGCACGGTGCGTTGCCCTTCGGGTCGGGCACCGACGAGGACGTGATCGTGGAGATGGGGTTCGCCGTGGCGGTTCAGGCCGTGAGTGAAACTGACCACGCGGCGCCATCGTGCCGGCGACTCATCGTCACCCCCGCTACGACGGTCGCGCACCACGAGCGCTCGATCCTCTAAATATTCGATCGCCGATCGCACCGAGACGCGATGGGCGTCGAGGACACCGCTCGAGTGCTCGGGGTCGAGTGCGAGAAGTATCGAAATCGGCCGAGGCGCGGCGACGATGACGTCGTAGCCGCACACGCGAGCGCGCTCACTCGTCTCGAGGACTCGTGCGACCTCGCGAGGATCGCGGGTGTCGCCACTCCCGCGCGGCCACCACCCCGGACCGCCATCGCGAAGTCCGTCGAGTTCGTGGGCACCGTCGTTCGTGAAGTACGAAACGTCATTCGAACGCCGAGGCAGTAGACGTAGCACGAGGCCCCCTCTCTGGGGACCCAACGGTCGCCTACAGCTGTGCCGCGATTCGTCGGGCCAGATCGTGCCCGGCTTTGGCGAACTTCGTCGTCGCCACCACCGCGCCGGCGCCAGCTCGCACCATGAGGTAGTCGAGGAATGTCTCATCCGATGAACGGAACTTGACCGCGTGACGTCCGTCTTTGAGCACGAGCCACTGCGCGCCCGGCAGCGGCTCGAAGAGCCACCGATTGGCGGCTTCGACAACGACCACGACCTCTTCGCCCTCGTCACCCACTCGCGTCAACCAGTTCTCCACCCCGTCTTCGGGCCGCTCCTCGGTAACCGGGGACGTGGCGAGGACCGCGTTGATCCGGTCGACTCGAAACGTTCGCCACGCTTCGCGCGAGGTGCAATAGGCCCGAACGTAGGTGTGGCCGTTCAGCACCTTCATCTCACGCGGCTCGATGGCTCGAGCGTGCGACTCGTCGCTCACCCCCGAGGTGTATTCAATCTTGATCTGTGAATGACTCTCGATGGCGCTCTCGACCTGGGCAAGGAGCGCCTCGTTCGAGGTCATCTCGACTTGCACGGGCGCGTTCATCGCACCCTCAATCTTCTCAATCGCCGAGAAGATTGCGGGATCCTCGTAGATTCGCGATGCCTCGCGCAGGGCGATATTGAGTTCGAAGACGTCGCGCCACATCAAGGGCGAGGGGTCCTCGGCGCCCTCGGGCAGGTCGGAGAAGTCCGCGCGATAGGTGGAGTCGTCGTGTTCCTCGTCGTCCCAGTCCTCGCACTCTTTGATGACGTGGGCCGGGAACCGGTTCGTCCCATCACTCGCTTCGGCCATTGGCTCCAAGGAGACCAGGCGGTCCATGATCAGTCGCACGTGATCGGGCGTCAAGGAAAAGCGCGTCGCTAGTTCACTCACCCGTAGCCCGTCCTCACTGGCGTAGACCGCGTGAAGAAGTTGCAGCGTTTGACCAAGGACGTCGTTCGCGGGCGCCACTTCAAAAGACGCCGCAGAGATCTCTGGCACGTCGCCGCGGTTTACGTCCCCGAGCCAAGTAAGCAGTTCCGTGCGCAGGGACTTGGGCGACTCGAGACGGACCCGGTCGGCGCCCTCGAGGACGAAGCGCAGGGCCTGACGTGGATTCTCGAAGGTGATCCGCACCTCGACCTTGCCGTTACTCTTGGTCGCGGCGATTGCCTCGGGGTACTGGCGCACTAACAAGTCGGCGTAGTTCTCATTCGTCGAAACCTCGACGTCGAGCGGCCGAGGGGTCCTGGCGTACTCCGGGCGCCACGCTCGCGCCATCGCCAGGGTCTCATCGCTGACCGTAAATCCGTCAGGCAACACCGCGGGCATGGAGGTTATCCGCGTAAAGCGGTATCCCTTGATCTCCTCGGTGCCCTTCACTCGTGCCACGAGGTAACTGACGCCATTAAAGACGTCAATCACGAGCGGCTCGACGAGGCGAGCCTTTGAGGTAGAGGAGAGGTAATCAAAGGTCAACGCCCGTCGCAGGTTGAGGGCTCGCAGCACGGGGGTGTAGTAGTTCGAGGCCTCGAGACCGCCGTCGCTGGCGGGCACGTCATTAAAGACGCTGAAGGCGCCCGAACGTCCGAACCCGCAGAACTTGAGCGCCAGGCGCACCACCCGTTCTTCTTCGGGCGTGAAGTAGATCGTCGGTGCGTAGCCACTCGCCGGGTCAATCTTGTAGCCCACCGAGCCGTCATCGTTGGTCACAGTGACGATCTCGAAGCCGAGGTCGCGGATGCGGGCCTTGTCGCGTTCGAACTTTTGGCGAACCGTACTGTCGGATCCCTCGTACGCGCGAATCTTCCGCGGACCCTTGGCCGAGACGGGGTACGCATCGATCTTGAGGTCGCGCAGGATCTCTTCTTGGGTGAGCGCCCCGTACTGCCAGGCGCGCTGGAGCAATAAGACGAGCGCGACGAGCCGCTCGCGACTCTGCTCGACCCCACCACGGATGGCGCTCATGTATCTCCCGTTCTCACTTGACATCGAGGGTAGCGGGCCGGGCGGGCGGACACGAAGTGTCGATCGCCCCACTTACTCTTGGGACGACTCTTCGCGACGCCAGGTGCCCGAACGCCCCCCGGACTTCTCCCACAGCGCCACGCGCTCGATGGTCATTGTACGGTCACTCGATTTGCACATGTCGTAGATCGTGAGCGCCGCGACGGTCACTGCGGTCAGTGCTTCCATCTCGACGCCCGTTCGGTCGATAGTGTCCACCTCGGCCTCGACGTCGATGTGGGCGTCGGCGATGGTGAAGTTCAGGTAGACGTTACCGACCAGCACGGGATGCGCCATCGGCAGGAGCTCCGAGGCGCGTTTGGCCGCCTGGATGCCCGCCACGCGCGCCGTCGCCAAGACGTCGCCCTTGTTAAAGGTGTTCGCGGCCACCGCAGCGGTTGTAGAGGCCAGCATCGTCACGCGACAGCGTGCCAGCGCCCGTCGCGCACTGACTTCGCTCGGACCCACCTCACGAGGAAAGGCCGCGCCGGCGGGGCCTCCGCGTCGTAGTTGGTGGAAATCGTCCACCGAGTCATGCTACGCCACGAATGAGTGGAAGCCCCTGCCCGGTAGAATGCACGCGTTACGTTTGCCGTCCGGAGTTGTTAATGCCTACCTACGAATACCAGTGCACGTCGTGCCACGAGCGCGTAGAGGCGGTACAGAAATTCACCGACCCCTCCCTCACGACCTGCCCGCTCTGCGGCGGCGAACTCCGCAAGGTCTTTTCGGCGGTGGGCATCGTCTTTAAGGGCAGTGGGTTCTATAAGAACGACTCGAGGGGATCGAGCGCCAGCAGCGCCAAGAGTGAGTCGACCGCGTCATCGAGTGACAGCACCTCATCGAGTGACGGCGCTGCTTCTAGTGACGGCGCCGGATCCAGCACTCCCAAGACCCCCGCGGCGCCCTCGACGACAACTCCGAACACCGCGTCGACGGCGTCCAGCGCATCCACCAGTACCGACTAACGGTCCTCGTCAACCGACCTAACGAGTCCAGTTCGTGGCCCGATCACGCAGCGAGGCCAACACTAGGCTGGACTCCGTGATCCTGCCGTCGATCGAGACCCCCGCCGATCTGCAGGCGCTTTCGTATAAGCAACTCGACCAACTCAGCCAAGAGATTCGCCAGTTCATCATCGCCAACGTCAAGAAGACCGGCGGACACCTCGGGTCGAACTTGGGCGTGGTCGAACTCACCATCGCGTTGCACCGGGTGTTCGAATCCCCGAAGGACATCCTGCTCTGGGACACCGGTCACCAGGCCTACGTGCACAAGCTCTTGACGGGTCGCCGGTACGGCTTTAAGAACCTGCGGCAACGAGGCGGCCTGTCGGGATACCCCAGCCGCTCCGAGAGCCAACACGACTGGATCGAGTCCAGCCACGCCTCGACCGCCCTCTCTTACGCCCACGGCTTGTCGGTGGCGCTCGAACAGCGAAACGAACTCATCGGACACGGCGGCAAGCGTCACGTGGTCGCGGTCGTCGGCGACGGGTCGCTGACCGGCGGCATGGCCTTCGAGGCGCTCAACAACCTCGGCCACTCCAACCAGCGAGTGGTGATCGTCCTTAACGACAACGGCCGTAGCTACGCGCCCACCATCTCCAAACTCTCCGAGTCGCTCACCTCACTTCGACTCAACAAGACCTACGTCACGATGCGCGAGCGCGTGCGACGCTGGGTCCCGCGTCTCCCGCGCGTCGGCCAGGCCGCCTACCTCGGGATCCACGGCGTCACTTCGGTGGCGCGCGAGATCGTCACACCGCACGCGTTCTTCGAGAACCTCGGGGTGCGCTACGTCGGACCCATCGACGGTCACAACATTGAGGCGCTCGAGAGCGCCATCAAGAACGCCGCCGAGTGGGACGGACCCATCGTCGTGCACACCTTGACCCAGAAGGGTCGCGGCTACGAGCCGGCGATGAGCGACGACCTCAAGATGCACGACTACAAGTTGCCGGCCGCCAACGAGGCCAACCCCAGCGTCACCACGTTCACCGAAGCGTTCTCCGACGCCCTGATCAAAGCGGCCGACCGCGACGAGCGAATCGTCGCCATCACCGCGGCGATGGCCGGACCAACGGGACTCCTCGACTTCCAGACCAAGTTCCCGACTCGCTTCTTCGACGTGGGTATCGCCGAGCAACACGCGGTCACGGCTGCGGCGGGCATGGCCATGGGGGGCCTCAAGCCGATCGTCGCGGTCTATTCGACCTTCTTCTCACGCGCCTTCGACCAGGCGAACCTCGACGTCGGACTGTTGAACTTGCCGGTGGTCTTCGTCTTTAAGAGCGCCGGCATCACGGGCGACGACGGCCCCAGCCACCATGGACTGCTCGACATCGCGCTGTGCTTGGCGATCCCTAACATGACGATTTTCGCGCCCGCGACCGCCGAAGAAGTGCCCGTCATGCTCGAGACGGCGCTGTCGATGACCACGCCCACGGCCATCCGCTACCCCAAGACCGATCCACGACCCTTCGACGGAAAAGTCGGTGAGGGCCTTCGCGCTCGCGAGGTCCTTCGAGGAGACGGCTCACTCTGCGTGTTGGCGTTCGGCAAGATGGCCTCATCGTCCTATCGCGCGCTCGAGCTACTCGGAGAGGACGCGCAACGCGTCACCCTCTACGACGTGCGGGTTCTCCCACCGGACCCCCAGATGATCGACGACGCGCTCGCCCACTCACGCATCATCACCGTCGAAGACGGTACGCGCCACGGCGGGGCGGGCACGTTGATGGTGTCCGCGGTGCGCTCTCGCGCCCAAGAACTCGGCCAGCCCTTCCCCACCACCCGCATCCTGGGCGTGCCGCGCGCCTACCTCGAGCAGCACAAGCCCGACGAACTCCTGGCGGAGTTGGGTCTCGATCCCGAAGGGCTGGCGGGCTCGTTCGCCCGACTGCTCGCCAACGAACCCGAACGCCCCCAGGTCGTCACCGAAGCGCCACGACCAAACTTCTACTAGTGGCCTACGACGTCGAGAAGACCGAGCGGGAGTGGAAGTCCGAACTCTCGCCCGACCGTTTCGCCGTTCTGCGTAAGGCGGCGACCGAGGCGCCGTTTTCGGGTTCGTTGCTGCACGTCGACGACGAGGGTGACTTTCGCTGCGGCGGGTGCGGTCAGCTACTCTTCACGACCGCCCAGAAGTTCGACTCGGGCTGTGGGTGGCCGAGCTTCGACGACTGCATAGAAGGTACGGTCATCGAACGCGAGGACCGATCGCTCTTTCGACGCCGTACCGAGATCCTCTGTTCACGCTGCGGTGGTCACCTCGGTCACGTCTTTAACGACGGGCCCACCGCGACCGGGCTTCGCTACTGTGTGAACTCACTCGCCATCGACTTCGACAAGAGCGCGGACTAGACGTCGAGGAAGCGCCGGATCGCGATCGCCGAACCGACCGAGCCGATCACGATTCCCACGACCAGCACGACGATATTGGTGCCAATGAGCGCCGCGGTGTCGAGGTGAAATTCGTTCGGTAGTGGGTACCACGTGTGCAACGCGGTCACCGCCACGATCGCAACCAGCGAACCTAAGAGTCCCTGCACGAAGCCCTCGGAGATATAGGGAATCCGGATAAACCAGTTGGTAGCGCCGACGAGCTTCATCACCGACACCTCTCGGCGACGCGAGAAGATCGCCATGCGGATGGTGTTCAAGATCAAGACCGACGCCGAGAGCAGCAACACCGCGGCCAGCGCGAGAAAGACGATCTGGAGGATTCTGATCACCTTGTTCATCTCACGAATCTGAGAGCCCGGCGTGGTCACCTGGTAGATGCCGGGCTGGCCGGAGAAGGTGTTTTGGACCAGGAACGCGTCCGAAGGAACGGTCGGGACGCAGCGGAAGGACGAGGGCATTGCCGAGACGGTCAGCACCGCCCACTCGTTGGGGGGCAGGAGCTTCTTCGCTTCGTTGTAGTCCTGGGTCTGACTGAAGTAGTCGCAACTCTTGACAATGGGCAAATCAGCCAGTTGGGTCCGCACGCCGTCTATTTCCGTCGTCGAGGCAGTCGGCTCCATCCAGACGGTGACGCGCGTGCCCTGTTGCCAGAGCACCGAGGCCTGCGCCGCACTTTGCTTGAGCAAGAGTGCCGAACCCACGAGGGCGAGGGACACCGCCACGCAGAGAATTGCCGCAATCGTCATCATCCGATTGCGCCAGAGGTTGGAGAAGGTCTCTTTCAAGGCGTAACGGAAGTAGACGCGCATTAGATGGCAATCCCCTCGTCGATGCCGTAGACCCCGCGGACTTGGTCGCGGATCATCTCACCGCGGTCCAACTCGACCACGCGTCGTCGCATCCGGTCAACCAGCGCCTTGTCGTGCGTCGCCATCACGACCGTGGTTCCCGTGCGATTGATCCGCTCGAGCAGCGCCATGATCGATTCGGAGTTCGACGGGTCGAGGTTGCCAGTTGGTTCGTCCGCGAGGAGAATCAGCGGGCGGTTCACGAACGCGCGCGCCACGGCGACGCGCTGTTGTTCACCGCCGCTGAGTTCGTGCGGCAGGTTCTTCGACTTATCACTCAGTCCCACCAGTTCCAAGATCTGGGGAACCTGTGAATCGACGGTGGCGCGGGGACGGCCAATGACCTCGAGCGCGAAGGCCACGTTCTCAAAGACCGTCTTATTGGGGAGGAGCCGAAAGTCCTGGAAGACGCAGCCGATGTTGCGACGAAGGTAGGGCACGCGCCACTTGGGCAGTTCGCCGATGTCGCGTCCCGCCTCGAGAATGCGCCCCTTGTCAGGGTGCTCTTCGCGCAGGAGGAGTCGCAAGAAGGTGGTCTTGCCCGAACCTGACGCACCGACTAAAAAGACGAATTCACCCTTGTCGATGTCGAGGGAGATGTCGATGAGCGCGGGCGTTCCGTTCTTGTACGTCTTTGATACGTTCTCGAAACGAATCAACTCATCACCCCCTCGGGTTGCTCAGTGGTTGTGCAGATTTCGGGCACAGTGACGCATTTATTCTAGTTTGAGCGTCTCGCGCATTCGGTCCATCAAAGTCCTGCGATTGCTGACTCGGCGAATTTTTATGATGCCGAACGCTGACGTCGGAGCTCGGCTTCCATGAATCCATCGAGGTCGCCGTCGAGCACCGCTTCGACGTTGCCGGTCTCAAAGTCACTGCGGTGGTCCTTGACAAGTTGGTAGGGCGCTTGGACGTAACTACGAATCTGCGATCCCCAGGCGTTGTCGCTGCGCTGACCACTCAACGCGTCCATCTCGGCTCGACGCTGGGCCCGGGCGCGCTCGGCGAGTTTCGCTTCGAGGATCTGCATCGCTCGAGCACGATTTTGATGTTGGGAGCGTTCATTCTGACAGCTCACGACGATGCCGCTCGGTAGGTGCGTGATACGTATGGCTGAGTCGGTCTTGTTCACGTGTTGACCACCGGCGCCCGAGGATCGGTACGTGTCGACGCGAAGTTCCTTCTCGTCGATCTCCACTTCGCCCGCACTGTCCTCGAGCAACGGCGTGACCTCGAGGCTGGCGAAGCTGGTTTGGCGACGCGCCTGGGAGTCGAAAGGACTGATACGCACCAGTCGGTGCACCCCGCGCTCGACCGAGAGCCACCCGTAAGCGAAGCGACCCTTGACGATGAAGGTCGAAGAGAGCAGACCGGCCTCTTGACCCTCGGTGGCTTCGTCGACCTCCACCGCGAAGCCGCGACGCTCCGCCCAGCGTGAGTACATACGCAGCAGCATCTCGGTCCAGTCCTGCGCGTCGGTGCCCCCCGCGCCCGCGTGGAGTTCGACGATCGCGTCGTTCTCGTCGTACTGGCCGCTGAAGAGGCTCTGGGTCTCGAGGGCGGCAATGGCGTGACCGAGGTCCTCGACCGCACTGGCGAGTTCGGCGAAGGTCGACTGGTCGACCTCACCGGCGCCGAGTGATTCAGCCGCGAACTCCGCGAGCACTACCGCGTCGTCAAGCGCACGACGAAGCGCGTCAAAGGACTCGAGGTCGTTGTTGAGCCGGCCGAGTTCGGTCGTGACCTCTCGCGCGTGGTCCTGATCGTCCCAGAGGTTGGGGTCGGCCGCGAGATCGCTCAAGAGCGCGTGGCGAGCGCGGCTGGCGTCGATTTTTAGGTAGTCACGCGCCGCCACCCAGCGAGCCTCGAGCTCTTCGATCGAGGCGAGGGCGAGGCGAAGGGCGTTTTCCGCTTTAGGGTCGGCCATGGCACTGCTTGAATTTACGCTTGGAGCCACACCAGCAGGGGTCGTTTCGACCGAGCTTCTCGCGCGCGGGCGCGGGCTTGGAAGAGGCGGTGGCGATCCCCGCCGCCGGCGCCACGTGCGCGGGTAACTCCGTCGCGCCGGGCGCGACCTGGTCGACGTTGGTGAGTGCTCCTTCGAGCCCCTCGTCGTCTTCACTCGCGAGCACCGGTGCGGTGGCTTCGACGTGGGTGATGTAGCGCACGTAGTCGTCGTCCACCGCCTCGAGCAGGTGTTCGAACATCAAGTAGCCCTCTTTTTGCCACGCCGTGAGGGGGTCTTGTTGGGCGACTTGACGCAGGTGAATGCCGTCTCGCAAGTAGTCCATCTCCGAGAGGTGGTCGCGCCATCGTTGATCGAGGATCTGAAGCATCACGTCGCGCTCGATATCCTTCGCGGTGTCGAGCCCACCGGGGAGATCCTCGGACTTCTTCTCGTAGAGAGCTACCGCTTCGTCCACCACGAGGGCCACGACGTCATCGACGTCGTCGTAGGGCTTCAGACTTTCGACGCTCTGCGTGGTCGGATAGTGCGCCTGGAGCTCTAGGACCAGCGTGTTGAGGTCCCACTCTTCGGCGAACACGCCGCCGAGTTGTTGATCGACGACCTCGGTGAGTCGTTCTTCGATGAGCTCGATGGTGGCGTCGTGGATGTCCTCGCCGTCAATCACCTGTTGGCGACGCTTGTAGATCACCTTGCGCTGCTCGTTCATGACCTCGTCGTACTTGAGCACGTCCTTGCGGATCTCGGCGTTACGAGCCTCGACGGTGTTCTGGGCGCGTTCAATAGCGCGCGAGACCATCTTCGCCTCGATCGCCTCGTCCTCGGGCATGGTTCGGTCCATAACCCACGAGACTGCGCCGGTCGCGAAAATGCGTAACAACTCGTCCTCGAGCGAGAGATAGAAGCGGCTTTCACCGGGGTCACCTTGGCGCCCCGAACGGCCGCGCAGCTGGTTGTCGATGCGTCGAGAGTCGTGTCGCTCGGTACCCAAGACGTAGAGCCCGCCGAGTGCGCGAACCTGGTCGCCGTCGGCCTGGGTCACCGGCTTCCACTTCGCGAGCGCCTTCTCATAGGCCGGCGCGAACTCCTCGGAGTTTGCCGCGATACCCTCGGCGAGGACCTCGCGGTGCGCGAGCCCTTCGAAGTTACCGCCAAGGATGACGTCAACGCCTCGGCCCGCCATGTTGGTCGCCACGGTGACGGCACCCTTGCGCCCGGCCTGGGCCACGATCTCCGCCTCGCGGAAGTGCTGCTTGGCGTTCAAGACCTCGTGGGCAATGCCGGCTTTGGAGAGTTCGCGCGAGAGTAGTTCCGACTTCTCGACCGACGCCGTGCCGAGCAGGATCGGTTGGCCCAGATCGGTGCGCTCGCGCACGTCCTCGACGATGGCGGCGAACTTCGCGGCCTCGGTCTTAAAGATGAGGTCCGGTTGGTCCAGGCGGATCGCTGGTTTGTTCGTCGGGATGGGCACGACCGAGAGGCCGTAGGTGTTGCCGAACTCGGCCGCCTCGGTCTCGGCGGTGCCGGTCATGCCCGAGAGCTTCTCGTAGAGACGGAAGTAGTTCTGCAGGGTCACCGTCGCCCACGTGTGGTTCTCTTCTTGGATCCGCACGCGTTCTTTGGCCTCAACGGCCTGATGCAAGCCCTCGCTCCAACGGCGTCCCTCGAGGGTGCGACCGGTGAACTCATCAACGATCTTCACCTCGCCGGCGTCAACGAGGTAGTCCTTGTCACGATGGAACAGCTCCTTGGCGCGCAGCGCCTGACCGAGTTGATGGACGTAGTTCGTCGCCACGGCGTCGTAGAGGTTGGTGACCCCGAGCTGACGTTCGACCTTTTCGATACCGGACTCGGTGGGTACGACCGTTTTCTTCTCCTCGTCGACCTCGTAGTCGACGTCGCGGGTGAGCGAGCGCGCAATGGAGGCGAACTGGTAGTAGAGCTTGGTCACGTCCGACGCCGGGCCCGAGATGATCAGCGGGGTGCGGGCTTCGTCGATGAGGATTGAGTCGACCTCGTCGACAATGGCGAAGTGGTGGCCGCGCTGGACCATGTGCTCGGCACGGCGTGCCATGTTGTCACGCAGGTAGTCGAAGCCAAATTCGGTGTTCGTGCCGTAGGTCACGTCCGCGGCGTAGGCGGCGCGCTTGTCCTCGAACTCCTGTAAGTCCGGACCGACCCGACCGACGCTAATCCCCAAGAAGCGGTGCAATTCGCCCATCCAGTTCGCGTCACGGGTGGCGAGGTAGTCGTTCACGGTCACCACGTGCACACCCTGGCCACCCAGGGCGTTTAAGTACACCGGGAGTGTCGAAACGAGCGTCTTGCCCTCACCGGTCTTCATTTCGGCGATCCAGCCAAAGTGCAGGGCCATCCCGCCCATCAGCTGGACGTCGTAGTGGCGTTGACCCAGCACGCGGGTGGCGGCCTCGCGCACCACCGCGAAGGCTTCAATCAAGAGGTCATCGAGGGTCTCGCCCTCGGCGATGCGTGCGCGGAACTCGTCAGTCTTGGCGCGCAGTTCGACGTCGCTCAGGGCGGCCGTCTCCTCGGCGAGGTCGTTGATGGGCCCAACCAGCCCCGCGAGCTCTCGCACGCGCTTGCCCTCGCCGGCCTTCAAAATCTTCTGAAATACGCTCATACCGTGTTTCACCCTACCGGTCGGAGCCGGTTCTCAATAGGGCTACGAGTGCTGACCTGGTCTTTGACCCCACACTCGCCTGCAGCGACGCGCACTCGCGGAGCTTGCGCCCATCGAGTCCACCCCACCGGCTCCCGTGATGACCAGGGTGGCCGTCCCGGGGCAGGACTTACTTCTAAACCGCGCCATGCTCAGCGTCGACAAGACGCCTTACGTGGGTCGTTTCGCCCGCGACTGGCATCGACTTTCAACCACAGACCACTCGTAGCCCAGCCCATATTCTACCGGTGCGTCAGCGGCGTGGTCGGGCGAGCAGTTCCAGTACCAGTCGCACGCTCAAGACCATCGTGGCGAGGGGTAGCATCGCCCGGCGCCAGCCACGCGCGGTCTGCACCTCGAAGCGCAACGCGCTTCGGTGATGTGCGATCAACATCGCTCTGGGCGCCCGCGCCCGAGAGACGCCTTCTAAGTGGGTCACGACGGCGGTGCTCGTTCCCGCGACCAGGAATCCCCGCTCTCGCATCGCCCAGCACAGCGCCATCTCCTCGGCGAACATGAAATAGCGCTCGTCGAACCCGCCGACCGCCTCGAAGGCGTCACGTCGAACCAAAAAGCACGCGCCCGACACCCAGTCGACGACGCCGTCGGCCTTGGTGGAGCGGTACCGCGCCGTCGCGGGGTTCTTCGCCCAGAGCGGCTCTAGGACCGCGTGGAGTCCCGCGAGCCAGACGTTCGGAAAGTCGCGTCGCGAGGGGTAGACCGTCCCGTCGGGTCGACGCACTTCGGGTCCGACGAGTGCGACGTCGCTGTGTTCCTCGAGGTACGCGACGAGGGCGTCGACCGCGTGGTCGTGGACGATGATGTCGGGATTGGAGACGAGGATGAACTCACTCGGTGGCGCGACGGCGACGCCACGGTTCACTCCCCCGCCGTAACCGAGGTTGACGCCGGGCGAGACGACGACGACGCCCCGATCGAGCAACGTCGCGGGCACCGAACCAGCGTCGCCATTCTCCACCACCACCACGTGACGAAGATCATTCGAAAACAGCGAGTCCACGCACGCAACCAGCACGAGATCGGCGTGATAGTCAACGACGACCGCGACCACACTCGCACCCACGTCCCTCACGAGGGCACCTCGCGCGCGTCGCGACCCTGGATCAACCGAGTGAGCGCCTCGCGCCACTCCGGTAGCGACCGCCACCGCTCGGCGAACTTGTTGGTGTCGAGGTCGCTGCGCGTGGGCCGCCGCGCGCTCTGGAAGGGGGCGAGTTCGCGTGACTCAATGGGCGTGGCGAAGTCCTCGTCACGGCCGAGCAACCCACCCACGAAGGCCGCGACTTCGTACCAGGTGGTGGCACCGCTATTGGCAACGTGCCAGAGACCCCCCGGCCGCTCCCTCGCCAAGGTCACGAGCGACCTCGCCAAATCGCTCGCAACCGTCACCGTGCCGGTCTGGTCGTTCACGAAGCGCACACTCGCGCCCGACGTCGCTCGATCGGCGATCGTGTGGATGACGCTCGCGCCACGAACGCCCATTACCCAGGACGTCCGTACGATCGTGTCGCCAGGGGCACAGGCCACTTCGCCCGCGCGCTTCGAGGCACCGTAGACGTTGAGAGGGTTGGTGGCGTCGCCCTCCACGTAGGCCGCGCCCTTCGTGCCGTCAAAGACGTAGTCGGTCGACACCGCGATGAGGTGGGCCCCGACGTCGTTTGCGGCGAGTGACACGTTCGCGGTGCCGAACTCATTGACCAAGTAGCACCGCTCCGCGTCGCTTTCGGCGCGGTCCACCGCGGTGTAGGCGGCGAGGTGGATGACGACCGCCGGACGAGTGGCGCGAAGCGCGCGCACCACGGCGTCACGGTCAGTGACGTCGAGATCGTGGTGGGTGAGTCCGAGCACCTCGAATTCGCCTTCACCCACGGCGAGGTCGTCGGGTTGGAAGGAGACGTCACCACCGAGCGGCGTCGCGCCGCGAAGGACGTCGTCGACGTCGACGCCGACTTGCCCGTTAGCGCCGGTGACGAGGACCCGAGTGGCGCTCATCGCGCGTCCATCGCGCGCAGGTGCACCACGTCGCCGACCTCGACCGTGCGCACGTCGCCGCCGACGTCCACCAACAACTGGCCGCGCCGATCGATCCCCACGGCCGTCCCGAGCAGTTCGCCCTGGTGCTGCTCGACGCGTACCGCCAGGCCGAGCGTCGAGAGCGCTCGCTCGTACTCTGCGCGAAGTTCCGCGCGACCTTCTTCGCTGTCGAGCTCGGCGCGTCGGGGCTCGAGCTCTTCGAGCACGATGTCGAGTAACGCCCGCGGGACAATCGTGAGACCCGTTTCACGTCGCACCGACGTGGCGGCGACGCCGTCGGGGCCCTCGTACGTCAGATTCACTCCGAAGCCCACGACCACGGCGACCCCGTCGGTGGTCGCTGCGACCTCGGCCAAGAGTCCCGCGAGCTTGTTCCCGGCCACCACCAGGTCATTAGGCCACTTGAGGTCGGCGCGCAGACCACTGAGGCGCTCGAGTGCCGAGCGTACGGCGAGCGCGACGGCCGCCACCACGAGTTGGAGCTGATCGACCTCGAGGTCGGGTCGCAGCAGCACCGAGCACAAGAGCGATGCGCGCGGCGGCGAGGACCACGCTCGATCGAGCCGACCGCGGCCAGACTGCTGGAAGTCAGCCATGACGACGAGCCCCTCGAGCTCACCTTCCACGCGGTCCTTCACGTAGGTGTTGGTCGAATCGATCTCGTCCAAGTGCTCAACTCGCCAGATAATTGGGTTCACGGTCAAACATTAGGGTTGTGGAACCGGTGCTAGAAAATTGATGGCCATTTACGGAGGTTCCCGTGTTACAGAAAGTCCTCATCGCCAACCGAGGTGAGATCGCGGTCCGCGTGATCAGGACCTGCCGCGAAATGGGCATCGCCACCGTCGCTGTGTACTCCGAGCTCGACCGTAACGCGCTCCACGTGCGACTGGCGGACGAGGCCTACGCGCTCGGTGGCCAGACCGCCGCCGAAAGTTACCTCAACACCGAGGCCATTTTGGACGTCATCGAACGCTCCGGGGCCGACGGGGTGCACCCGGGATACGGCTTTTTCTCCGAGAACACCGACTTCGCCCGGGCCATCACCTCGCGCGGGGTCACCTTCATTGGCCCTCCGCCCGAAGCCATCGAGGTGATGGGCGACAAGATCTCCTCGCGCCTCGCCGCGGAAGCGGCCGGCGTCGCCGGAGTGCCGGGGCGCAGCCAGGCGCTCGAGAGCGCCCAAGAGGTCATCGACTTCGGGACGGAGTTCGGTTGGCCCGTCGCGATCAAGGCCGCCTACGGCGGGGGCGGTCGTGGCATGAAGGTGGTCAACGAGGCCGGCGAAGCCGAGGCCGCCCTCGAGAGCGCAAAACGCGAGGCGCTCAGTTACTTCGGTCGTGACGAGTGCTACGTCGAGCGATACCTTTCCTGGCCCCGTCACATCGAGATGCAAGTCTTAGCCGACTCCTTCGGGACCACGCTGTGGCTGGGCGAACGAGACTGCTCCGCGCAGCGCCGTCATCAGAAACTCATCGAGGAGTCCCCGGCCCCCAACTTCCCCGATGACGTGCGTCGCGCGATGGGCGAGGCGGCCGTCAAGGTCTCCAAGGCTTGCGGGTACGTCAACGCTGGCACGGTCGAGTTCCTCTATCAAGACGGCGAGTTCTTCTTCTTAGAGATGAACACCCGGCTCCAAGTTGAGCACCCCGTCACCGAATTGGTAACGGGCCTCGATCTCGTCGAATGGCAGCTCCGCATCGCCTCGGGCGAGGCGCTCGACTTCGCTCAGGACGACGTCGCGCGCAACGGCCACGCCATTGAAGTGCGTATCAACGCCGAAGACCCTTCGGGGGGCAAGTTCATCCCGTCGCCGGGCACGATCACTCGATTCGACCAACCGAGTGGTCCCGGCGTTCGACTGGACGCCGGGTACGGCGCCGGTGACACGATCTCGCAGTTCTACGACAATCTGATCGCGAAGTTGGTGGTGTGGTCCTCGGACCGGGAAAAAGCGCGCCGCAAGATGCTTCGCGCCATTGAAGAGACCGTGATCGAAGGCGTCGCCACGACGTTGCCCGCGGACGTGGCGATCCTGTCGAGTGAGGACTTCGTCAACGGCACCCACTCGACCAAGTGGGTCGAGACCACCCTCGACTTCTCGAGCCTGCCGACCGCCGCACCGGCGGTCGTCTCGATCGGCGAGGGCCGCATCCGCAAGGACGTCACCGCTGAGGTGAATGGACGACGAGTCACGGTCGCACTCTGGGTGCCCGACGGCAGCGAGGAGCTCCCGGCGCGACCCCAGAGCACGGCGCTGAAGCCCCGGCGCCAACATCACAGCGGCGTCCTGGGCAGCGGATCGGGCAAGGTCCTCGTCCCGATGCAGGGCACCATCGTGAAGGTCAACGTCACCGTCGGTCAAAGCGTCGAAGCGGGCGACACGGTCGTGATCCTTGAAGCGATGAAGATGGAGAATGCCGTCAACGCCGAGAAGTCCGGGGTGATCAAGAGCGTCAACGTCGCCACTGGCGACCAGGTCGGCGCGGGCGACGTCGTCGTGGAGATCGAGTGAGCGCCGAGGAACGCGCCGCCGCGCGAATCGAGGCGTCGCGCGGAGACTTGGTGGCCCTCAGTCACTTCATCCACGAGCACCCCGAGTTGGGGTACGAGGAGTTCGTCTCGAGTGACGCGGTCGCCAACGCCGCCGAAGCGGCCGGCTTCCACGTGGAGCGTGGTATCGCGGGTCTGCCCACGGCCTTTCGCGCGACGGCCGGCTCGGGCGCGCTGCACGTGACATTCTGCGCGGAGTTCGACGCGCTCCCCGACGTCGGGCACGCCTGCGGTCACAACATCATCGCCGCCTCGTCTCTCGGTGCGGCCATTGGCCTCGCGGAAGTCGCCGATGACCTCGACGTGCGCGTCACCCTCCTGGGCACGCCGTCCGAAGAGGGCGGCGGCGGCAAGATCGACCTGCTCGACGCGGGCTTTTTCGACGACGCCCACGCCGCGATGATGGTGCACCCCTTCCCCTCCGAGCGACTCGACGCGGCCTGCCTCGCGGTCGATCACTTCGACGTCATCTTCTCGGGCAAGGAGGCGCACGCCGCGGCGGCGCCGTGGGAGGGACGCAACGCGCTCGACGCGCTCACCATTTCCCAGGTGGCGCTCGCGCTGTTACGACAACAACTTCGACCCGGCGACCTAATTCACGGCATCGTCACCGAAGGCGGTTCGGCGGCCAACATCATCCCCAATCGCGCCGTCGGTCGGTTCATGGCGCGTTCGCTCAACCTCGAGCGACTGGGCGAACTTCGCCAACGCATAAACGCCTGTTTCGAGGCGGGTGCCCTGGCGACGGGCACCACGTTAGCGATCGAAGAACTCGGGCATCCCTTCTCGCACATGGTCTCTGACAAGGGAATCCTCGCGCACTACCGCGACGCTGCCGAAGCCCTCGGACGCGACTTCCACCTCGACGACGAGGGTGCCGCGAAGCCCAGTATCTCAACCGACATGGCCAACGTCTCGCTCGTCGTGCCCTCGATCCACCCGATGTTGATGATCCCCACCGACGGCGCCGTGAACCATCAGGCGGCCTTCACCGCAGCCTGCGTGACCCCCGCCGCGGACCAGGCAGTGATCGATGGCGCCATCGCCCTCGCCGCCACTGCGGTCGCCGTCGCCAACGACGACGAGTTACGCGCACGCCTGATGAGTCGATCATGATGTTGGAACACGCGTTGTTGACGGTTCAACCGGGCAGCGAGAGCGACTTTGAAGACTCGATGCGCGAGGCGCTGCCGATCATCGAGGGGGCGGAGGAGTGCTTCGGGGCTGAGGTTCGTCGTCAAGCCGAGGACGGCTCGGTGTTTCTGCTCCTGGTGCGATGGTCCTCAATCGATGCGCACATGGCATTTCGGGCGACCCCGCGCTTCGAAGCCTGGCGGGCCCTCACGCATCCCTTCTACGTCGTGACACCCAGCGTCACGCACTTCTTTGAGCCCATCCAGCGTTAGCCCGCCTGGTAGACCCCGAACTCGGCGCGAAGCACGTCGGCGACCTCGCCGAGCGTCGCGAGGCGCGCGAGTGCGACCTTCATGGGATAGAGCACATTGGCCGAACCCCGTGCGGCCGTAGCGAGGTCATCCAGCGCGGCGCGCACGCCGTCGTTATCGCGCGAGGTCTTCAGCGCCACCACGCGATTGACCTGGGCTTGTTGTTGTGCGGCGTCGACGGGAAAGACGTCGGCCTTGGTCGTCTCGCTCTCGACGAAGCGGTTCACGCCGACCACGACCTTGTCGCCTCGCTCGACGCTGCGGGCGAACTCGTAGGCGGCGGCCTCGATCTCGTCTTGGAGGTAGTGCGCCTCGATCGCGGCGACCGAGCCGCCCATCTGGTCGATGGTGGAGATGTACTCGCGAGCGAGCGCCTCAACCTCGTCGGTCAGGCTTTCAATAAAGTACGAGCCCGCCAACGGATCGACGGTGTCGGCGACGCCCGACTCGTAGCCGAGGACCTGCTGGGTGCGAAGCGCGAGTTTGGCCGCGCGCTCGGTCGGCAGACCCAGCGCCTCGTCGAAACCGTTGGTGTGCAGACTCTGGGTCCCCCCGAGTGCGGCGGCCAGTCCCTGCATCGCGACGCGAACGATGTTGATCTCGGGCTGTTGCGCCGTGAGGGTCGATCCACCCGTTTGGGTGTGGAAGCGCAACATCGTTGACTTGGGGTCCTGCGCGTTGAATCGATCGCGCATGATCGACGCCCACAGTCGACGGGCCGCGCGGTACTTGGCAACCTCCTCGAAGAGGTTGTTGTGAGCGTTGAAGAAGAAACTCAGTCGCGGCGCGAAGACGTCGAGCTCGAGTCCTGCGGCCAGGGCCGCCTCGACGTAGGCGATGCCGTTCGCGAGGGTGAAGGCGATCTCCTGGACGGCGGTGGAGCCGGCTTCGCGGATGTGATAGCCCGAGATTGAGATGGTGTTCCAATTGGGCATCTCCTTCGCGCAGTAGGCGAAGGTGTCCACCACCAGTCGCATCGAAGGGCGCGGTGGGTAGATATAGGTCCCGCGCGCGACGTACTCCTTCAAGATGTCGTTCTGAATCGTGCCGCGTAGTTCGCCGCCGGCGACACCTTGTTCTTCGCCGACCAACTGGTAGAGCAGCAGCAGCGTTGAGGCGGTGGCGTTGATGGTCATCGACGTCGTGACCTCGTTGAGGGGCAGGTCCTGGAGCAACAGACGCATGTCCTCTAAGGAGGAGATGGCGACCCCCACCTTGCCGACCTCACCCTCGGCGCGCGCGTGATCGGCGTCGAGGCCCATCTGCGTGGGCAGGTCGAAGGCGCACGAGAGCCCCGTCTGGCCCGCGCCGAGGAGGAACTTAAAGCGCTCGTTCGTCGCCTCGGCCGTGCCGAAACCCGCGTACTGACGCATGGTCCACAGGCGACCGCGATACATGGTCTCTTGCACCCCGCGGGTGTAGGGGAAGGATCCGGGTTCGCCGAGTTGGGTGGCTTCGTCGAAGTCCTTGAGGTCCGCCCCGCGGTAGACAGCCTTCACCTCGATGCCGGAGTCGGTGACCCGTTCATTCGAACTCACGCCACCAAGGTTACGTCGCGCCCACATCAGGCGAAAACCGTCGCAAGATCGCTGAACGGGACAGGAATTGAGTGGGGCGAGCGCCACCGACAAAGATAGAGCGATGATCTGTTCGAACTGCCGCGCTCAAATGGACGGCAAGACCTGCGCGGGCTGTGGAAGAAACCTGCCCTCGGGCGCTCGAGGACCAATCGACCCGGTCACCGGGATGATGCTCGCCGGGTTCGGGCGACGAGTCGGCCAGATGTTCTCTGACCAACTCGTACTCGTGATTCCCGTGGAGGTCTTCGTCGCGGTCTTTGACCAGATCGGCTCGAACTTCCTCGGCGGGTTGTCCGGTTTCATCGTGACCGCGGGCTACCTCTTTCGCTGCTTCATCACCAAGGGCGGACAGTCCGTGGGTAATCGCGTCGCCGCCACGCGCGTGCGCGACGCCTCGACCGGCGCCATGCTCGCACCACAACAAGCGTTAAAACGAGCCGCCATTGTCATGTTCTACTTCGTCGGGAGCTACTCGCTCCACGACTCGCCAGTATTTTTTGTCATCATCGTCGTCGGCATCATCGATAACGCGTATTGCCTCTTCGACAAGCGCAATCAGACGCTGCACGACAAGATCGCCAACACGATCGTCGTCGTCGCCTAGACCCCGACGGGGTGCGGCATGCAGAGGTCGTCGTATTCCGCGATGATGATCTCGCCCGCGTGCTCGCCACAGGCCGGGCAGTTGGGGTCGCGACGCACCTTAAAGGTGCGAAAGGACTCTTCTAAGGAGTCGTAGGTGAGGAGTCGCCCCACTAAGGGCTCACCGATGTCGAGTAGCAACTTGATCGTCTCGACGGCCTGAATCGAACCGATGATGCCCGGTAGGACACCCAACACCCCCGCCTCGGCACAACTCGGCGCGAGTTCGGCGGGTGGTGGCTCGGGAATCATGCAGCGATAACACGGACCGACGTAGGGGTAGAACACGGTCGCTTGACCCTCGAAGCGGAAGATCGAACCGTGCACCACGGGTATGCGCTTGATGAGGGCCGCGTCGTTGACGAGGTAGCGCGTGGGAAAGTTGTCAGTGCCGTCGACGATGATGTCGTAGCCGTCGATGATGTCGAGGATGTTCTCTGCGCTCAGTCTGGTGTCGTAGGTCTTGACGACGACGTCGGGGTTCATCGCCGTCAGGGCCGCCTTCGCACTGTCGACCTTGCGCATACCAACACGGTCGAGCGTGTGGAGGATCTGGCGCTGGAGGTTGGAGGCGTCGACGACGTCCATGTCGATGATGCCAATCGTGCCGACTCCCGCGGCAGCAAGATAGATGGCGGCCGGTGAGCCGAGGCCGCCGGCCCCGAGCAACAACACCTTCGAGTCCAACAGTTTCATCTGGCCGGCCTCACCGACTTCAGGTAAGAGCAAGTGGCGCTGGTAGCGGTTGCGCTGGTCGGCGGTCATCGTTCGAGGCGACTCCCAGGCGAGTCCTTCGTCCTTCCATTTGTTGAATCCCCCGATGACCGACACGACGTCGCTGTAGCCCAACTCTTGGAGCGTTTTGGCGGCGAAGGCACTGCGAGTACCACCGGCGCAGTAGACAGCGATCGGCGCGCTCTTGTCCGGCAAGCGACCCTCGATGGAGAACTCCAGTTGGCCGCGCGGCACGTGCACCGCCCCGGGCAGGGCACCTTGTTGGTACTCGTCGGGTTCGCGCACGTCGAGAATCCGGTAATGATCCAGGTGTTCGGCGACCTCTTTCGGGTCCACCTCACGGATGTCGGCCTTTGCGGCGTTCAGTAGGTCTCGTGGTGAGGGCAAGGGACGCTCCTTTTCAGTCCCTAAACCTTACCTGCTGGGTCAACAATCGCTCGCGCGACCTGGTAGACACGGGCCGTGGAACTGCGCGATCTCCTCGCCCAACGACGAATGACGCGCTCCTTTGACGGCACTCCGGTCGACCTTGCGTGGCTCGAGGAACTCTGCGCCCTCGCACTCTGGGCGCCGACCGCCGGTAACAGCGCGGGTGTGCGACTCAACACGCTCGGCCACGGTGACCTCGAAGGTTTCTTCGCCGTCGCCACCGATGAGCAGTGGCGAGCGCGTTCGACGCGCTTTCACGGGCTGCGTCGCGCGGGCGGGGCGGTGTTGGTAACGAGCAGACCGCAGGACTACGAAGCGCGATACGACGAGGACGACAAAGCCGGCTCGGGCCTCGGGGAGCGTTCGGCGTGGCCGGTGCCCTACTGGCACACCGACGCCGCGATGGCGACCATGGCCCTGTTGTTACTCCTCGAAGAGCGCGGCTGGCAGGCGGTTCTCTGGGGCAGTTTTCGACACAGTGAGGACGTGCGGCGCTGGGCCGGACTCGAGGACGAAGAACTCTTCGCGAGCGTGCTGATTGGCAAAACGGACGGCGACGACGTCACCTCTAAGTCGCTCGATCGAACCGTTCCCGCCCGTCACGAGCGAGTTCGCCGACTCGTTCCCTAGAACTCACGCCTTGGAGGACTTCGCGAGCACGCGAAGGTATTCAATGAGCGTTCGCGCGCCATACGCGGTGGCACCCTTGGTCTGATAGCCCCTCGTCGCGTCCGCTCGCGCGGGCCCGGCGATGTCGAGGTGCGCCCAGGGCTTGCCGGCGGTGAACCTGCGCAACAACAACGCCGCGACGATGGCCCCGGCACGCGGGGGCTTGCCCATGTTCTTCATGTCGGCGACGTCGGAGTCGATGTGCGACTCGTAACTCTCGACGAGCGGCATGCGCCAGAAGGCTTCTCCCGAACGATCACTCGCCGAAGCGAGACGACCCGCGAGTTCGTCGCTCGAGACAAAGAGCGCACCGACTTCGTCGCCGAGCGCGACGTTTTGCGCGCCCGTCAACGTCGCGACGTCAATGATGACGTCGGGATCGGCGTCCACGGCCAGGGCGAGCCCGTCGGCAAGGATCAGTCGGCCTTCGGCGTCGGTGTTGAGGACCTCGATGGTGAGGCCGTTACGGATCGTCAAGACGTCGCCCGGCTTCGTCGCCCGGTCGCCGAGCAGGTTCTCGGTCATCGGGGCGATCGCGGTGATGCGTATGGGAAGTTGGAGCTGACTGGCGACCGAGACGACCGCCATCACGATCGCGGCACCGGTCATGTCAGTCTTCATGCTCATCATGCCCTCAGCGCCCTTGATGGAAAGCCCGCCGGAGTCGAAGGTGACGCCCTTACCGACCAGCGCCACGTGGGTCAGCGCAACCCCGGGTTGAGGATCGTAGGTGGCGTAGACCAAGCGCGTCGGTTGCGCGGACCCTTGACCGACGCCGAGCAGACCCCCGAGGCGCTCTTCGCGGATTCTCGATTCGGTCCAGACCTCGACGTTGACGTGCTCGTCGTGCGCCAAACGACCCTCGATCTCACTCGCCAAGGTCTTGGGCGGCATGTAGCCGGCGGGCGAATCGATGAGGAACTTGGCCCAGTTGACCGCCTCGGCGATGATTGCGCCACGCTGCACGCCGTCGGTGACGGCGTCGTGCACCGCGACGGTGGGCAGTGGCACGTCGACGGGCACCACGTCAAAGGTCGAGAGTTTCGAGTGGCCCTTATAGCTATAGGACGCGAGCACCGCGCCCTCGGTGAGGGCCTGGGCCGCACTCGCGGGGTCACTGAGGCCATCGGTCGCTAGGAGGAACGCGAGGGGACCATCGCCCGCGGCGCGCGCCGCCGCGGCGCCCGCGAGGCGGTAGCGGGACGACCCTTGCGTACTCGAGCCGAGCGAGACGATCACGATGGTCGCGCCAGTCAGGGAACGAAGAACCACCGAGCTACCGGGCTCTTCCTTGAGGCCCTGGCGGGTACACCACTCCTTGGTGAGGGTGCGAGTGGTGACCACGCCCCCAAGGTTGATGGGGATCGCCTCGGGAACCACGCCTTCACCGTCGCGAATCACTACCGCGAACGCGATAGTCGTCTGCGCCAACGCCTCTTTTATCGATGAGACCCGCGCGCTACGCGACATGGTGCCTCATGGCTGAGTCCGAGCGGTGCGGTGCTCGGGCCCCTCGGCCCAGCGAGCCATCGTCCACACGAGGTCGCTCAAGCGATTGAGGTACTGGATCACCAGGGAATCTTCTAAGGGGTAGCCAACCGCCACGCGTTCGGCCCTACGCACCACGGTGCGCGCCACGTCGAGGGCGGCGGAGAACGAATCGTCACCGGGCACCACGAATTCGGTGGGCATCTCGATCTCCTCGGAGAGCGCGTCGATTTCGGTCTCGAGACGTTCGATCATCGCCGCGGTCACCAGTGATTTCTCGGCCACGAGTTTGCGGCGATTCTCGGGCAGCGTCGCGACTTCGGCCATCAAGACCCACAGGTCGCGTTCGACGGTGACGAGTAGTTCGTTGAGCCGCGAGGTGGGCTCACTGAGCGATCTCGCCCAGCCGAGTGACGCTTGGGCTTCGTCGACGGCACCGTTGACTTCGATGGGCTCTGCGCTCTTTGCCACACGACCACCAAAGTAGAGACCGGTCGTACCGTTGTCGCCCGCTTTGGTGTAAATCTTCACCTCGACAGCGTAGTGAAATCAAGCAACCCAAGTAACCTGAACAACCAATGGATTCAACCCTTCGACCGCCGTTCGCCCGTCCGAAGGCGGATGATCCCTATCTTCGCGCCCTCGCCCAACGCGTCGTCATCTTTGACGGCGCGACCGGCACGAACTTCCAACTCCAGCACCTCAGCGCCGATGACTTCGGGGGGGCCGCCTTAGAAGGTTGTAATGAGTTCCTCGTCGTCTCTAAGCCCGAGGCGGTTGCGTCACTACACCGTTCGTTCCTCGACGTTGGCGTCGACGCCATCGAGACCGACTCCTTCGGCTCGTTCTCGGTGGTGCTCAACGAATACGGCATCGCCGAGCGGGCCCAGGAGTTGGCCTTCACCTCGGCGACGATTGCTCGCCGCGTCGCCGACGAGTACGCCTCGGCCGCCTCACCTCGCTTCGTGGCTGGTTCAATGGGCCCGGGCACCAAGTTCCCCACGCTGGGCCAGATCACCTACGACGACCTCTCGGCGAGTTACGAGGAGCTCGCGTACGGGCTCTTAGAAGGCGGAGTGGACCTCTTATTGGTCGAGACGATGTTCGACCTGCTCTCGGGCAAGGCCGCCATCGCCGCCTGTCACCGAGCGATGGCGCGACACGGTCGCGTCGTACCCATCCAAGTACAGGTCACCATCGAACTCACGGGACGGATGCTGCCCGGCACGGAGATCGGCGCGGCCATCGCCGCACTCTCGCCACTCGGCATCGACGTCATCGGCCTTAACTGCGCGACCGGACCCGTCGAGATGTATGAGCCTCTGCGCACACTCTCGGACAGCGCGACGATGCCCGTTTCCTGCATGCCCAACGCCGGACTCCCGAGCGTCGTCGAGGGTCAGATGCACTACGACTTGACGCCCGACGCGCTGGCCGAGCACCTCTCTAAGTTCGTCACCGAGCACGGCGTGCAGGTCGTTGGCGGGTGTTGTGGCACGACGCCCGAACATCTCGCTCGGGTCATCGAGGTGTTGCGGCCCCTCAGTGCCGCGAAGAGATCCCCGACGCCCGAGTACGCGGTCGCGTCGATCTACTCGCCCGTTAACTACCAACAGGACCGCTCGGTACTACTCATTGGTGAGCGCACGAACGCGAACGGCTCGAAACGTTTCCGCACCGCCATGCTCGAGGGCGACTGGGACACCTGCGTGGAGATCGGGCGTGAGCAGATCAAAGAGGGCGCGCACATCTTGGACGTCTGCGTTGACTACACGGGCGCTGACGGCGTCGCCGACATGAACGAAGTCATGAGCCGACTCGCGACGCAGTCCTCGGTGCCGGTCATGATCGACACCACCGAAGCGCCCGTCGCACGAGCGGCCCTCACCTGGCTGGGGGGCAAGGCGCTCTTGAACTCGGTCAACCTCGAAGAGGGCGACGGTCCGGGCACGCGCCTGGACGGATTCCTCTCGCTCGCCGCCGAGTTCGGCGCCGCCGTGGTCGCGACATGCATTGACGAGGAGGGCCAAGCTCGAACCGCCGAGTGGAAGGTGCGCGCCGCCAAAGCAATCACCGAACTCGCCGTCACGCGCTACGGTCTGGACGCTCACGACATCTTCATCGACCCGCTGGCGTTGCCACTCTCTACCGGCATGGTCGATTCGCGTCGCGACGGTATCGAGACCCTCGAGGCCATCAAGCGAATCAAAGCGGAACTACCCGGAGTGCGGACGATTCTCGGGCTCTCGAACATCTCCTTCGGTCTGAACCCCGCGGCGCGTCAGGTGCTCAATAGCGTCTTCCTCCACGAAGCCGCCGAAGCGGGCCTGGACGCGGCGATCGTGCACGCGTCGAAGATCTTGCCGCTGCACCGCATCGACGACGAGGCCCGCCAGGTCTGTTTGGACCTCATCTACGACCGGCGTCGCGACGACTACGACCCCTTGAGCGAGTTGCTTCGACTCTTCGAGGGCGTTTCCTCCTCGAGCGACTCCGGACCCTCCTTAGAGGACCTGCCACTCAACGAGCGACTGAAGCGCCGCATCATCGACGGTGCAAGGGTCGGCCTCGAAGACGACCTCGACACCGCGATGGCCGAGGGCGCCAAACCCCTCGACATCGTGAACGAGATCCTCCTCGACGGGATGCGCGTCGTGGGCGATTTGTTCGCGAGCGGCGAGATGCAACTTCCCTTCGTCCTCCAGAGCGCCGAGACCATGAAGTCGGCCGTCTCTCATCTAGAACCGCTGATGGAAAAGAGCGACCAGGGTGGACGGGGTCGCGTCGTGCTCGCCACGGTGAAGGGCGATGTGCACGACATCGGCAAGAACCTCGTCGACATCATTCTCACCAACAACGGGTACGAGGTGATCAACCTCGGTATCAAGGTCGGCGTCAATGAGATGCTCAACGCCGTCGAAGAGCACCGGGCCGACGCCCTCGGCATGAGCGGGCTGCTGGTCAAGTCCACGTTGATCATGCGCGAGAACTTAGAGATCATGAACGAACGCGCGATGTCCTCGGTGCCCGTGCTGCTCGGCGGGGCGGCGCTCACGCGCACGTACGTCGAGCGCGACCTGCGCGAGGTCTATTCGGGGCGCCTCTTTTACGGCAAGGACGCCTTCGAGGGCCTGCGCGTGCTCGACCAACTCGGGGAGATTCGACGAGGCGGCACCGATGATCCAAACTTTGGACGCGAACTCTCCCAGAGCAAGGTCCAGCGCCGATTTCGTGATCCCTCGCCGGAACCCGCCGCTGACGCGCCCCGTCGAAGCCCCGACGTCGACCTCGACAACCCACTCTTCGTGCCACCCTTCCTCGGCAGTCGAGTCGCCAAGGGCATGTCAATTGACGAGATCAGTGAGTTCTTGAATCAGACGGCACTGTTTCGAAATCAGTGGGGCTATCGACCCGAAGACGGCGAAGACGACACGGCGTTCAAAGAACGAGTGAGCGCCACGCTTCGCGAACAACTCAGTTTCGCGAAGGAAGAGGATCTGCTGGTCCCTCAAGTCGTGTGGGGCCACTTCCCGGCCGCCGCCGACGGAAACGAGCTCGTCATCTTCGCCGACGACGCGCGCGACGCCGAGGTGACCCGCTTCGTCTTTCCCCGCCAGCGAGAAGCGCCGCACCTCTGTATAGCGGACTTCTTTCGTCCCATGGAGAGCAACGACCGCGACTACGCCAGCTTCATGTTGGTGACGATGGGCAGCCGGATCTCAGAGCGCACCCACCAGCTCTTCACCGAGAACCGTTACAACGACTACCTGATGCTGCACGGTCTCGGAGTGGAGATGGCCGAGGCGTTGGCGGAGTTATGGCACAAACGCATCCGCGAGGAACTCGGCTTCGTCGATGAAGACGGGCCGACGTTGACGGGACTCTTTCGACAGAAGTATCGCGGCGGTCGCTACTCGTGGGGATATCCCGCCTGTCCCGACCTCACCGACAACGCGAAGGTCGCGGCACTCTTAGAGTCCGAGCGTATCGGCGTCTCGGTCTCGGAAGGGTTCCAACTACACCCGGAGCAGACGACCGACGCGATCATCTGCCACCACCCGAAGGCGAAATACTTCATCGCGTAACGCCGCCTGTATCGCGGTAACCAGATTCACCGTCGTATCCGAGCGCCCTCCACGGACCTTCAACGTCGAGCACAGCGAAACGACGTGTTGGAGTCGTGTTCATTCCCGGGGTGCACGATCATGGACACGGCCATTGGCGACGATTCTCAACAAAGTGGCTTCGATTGCAGACGGGCCGAACGTGCGCTATTTTCACGGACACCAACGTGGCTGTGCGAAAGAGCCCATGAGGACCTGAGGAGGGGAAAATGCCGCAGTTCATGGATTTCCACGATGACTTGAAGCTACCGGACGACGCGATCGCACAAATTACCCAAGAAGCGAAGGAACATAAAGCCGACCAATTCGGCGTACGACAAGTGGAGCTCTTCCACAACGCGGACGGCAAGGTCTACTGCCTCCTAGAAGCACCCGATGCCGACGCGGTTCGGAGCCACCACGAAGCGCTCGGTGTGCCGTGTGGTGAAGTCCACCCGGTCGCCGGGATTCTCTAGCTCCCTCCGCACACGTCGCAGTCCCGCGCACGGCGGGATCGCTTCGAGAGGACTGTGATATCGACGCGCTAGTGCCGCGATGACTCGACGGCGGCACACGCCGAAGGTACTCGGCGTTGTCTCGTCACACTCCGAGCAAGTATCCGAGCACGGAAGGTATGTCGTCACGGATAACGAACTCCGCATCGTCGTCGTACGGCGTGGGTTCGGCGTTCACGATGATCAGTCGTGCGCCGCGATCGACCGCCTTGGGGACGAGCCCCGAGAGTGGTCGCACCATCAGGGTCGATCCGACACAGATCAACAGGTCGCAGGTCTTCGCCAGATACTCGGCGCGGGCAAACTCCTCGTTGGGGAGCGGTTGACCGAAACTCACGACAGCAGTCTTGAGTATGCCGCCGCACTCGTGGCCAGCGGTGAGAAGGTGGCAGTGGGGATCAAGTTCGCCCGCGGCCACTCGCTCAAGTATCGCGGCGGTCGGCGACTCCGCGCCGCAGCGTAGGCACTTCGTCATCCGCGAGTTGCCGTGCACCTCGATGACGAGCGCCGGGTTGGAACCAGCCGACAGATGCAGTCCGTCGATGTTTTGGGTGACAAGCGCGGTCAGTTTGCCGGTTCGCTCGAACGCCGCGAGGGCGAAGTGGGCCGGATTCGGTTGCACCGGCACGTCCCGATTGGCGAGCCGCCGCTGCCAGACCGCCATCCGAAGTTCCGGCGATTCGACGTACGCCTCAATATTGGCGAGCCGCTCAGCGGCGGGATCCTTGGTCCAGACGCCTTCGGGACCGCGAAAATCGGGGATCCCCGATGCAGTCGATACACCCGCCCCCGTGATCACGACCACCGACGACGATGTCGCCACGAGCGATCGAGCGCCGTCAAGAGAACTGAGAGTCACGACAGCGGATAGTACGTGGATGCGGGCACTGTCGCGACATCACGCATCGCGGCCCATGCGGAGATCCGAATCGTCGACGCCGCGGCCGTACACCTCACCTCGAAGCTCGGCTCATCGCCAGTTCTCAACTCCTCGGCCCAGGGTCTCGCTCACCTCGGCTCGCAGCAGTGTGGCGAGGGACGCCGCGGCCACCTCGAGGACGTCGCGAGCGCGAAAACAGTCCCAAAAGCGGCGTAGGGCGTCCTCACCATCGGCGTCGAACACCCCGGCGGCGAGTCGCTGCCACCGATACTGGTACCACACGTAGTTCAGCGGACTCATGGGGTTGTCACCGCCGGTGTAATGGACTTCGAGGTCCTCCAGCGAGGTGTAACCCTCCGCGCGCATTCGCGCGTCCAGACGTCGACTCTGCGATCCCACCGTGGAGAGTACTTCCAGCGTGTCGAGACTCTCCGGCTGTCGCGTTGCGACGAAGGCGTGGAGGGCCAGGTTCGCGAAGATCTCGCCCAGCCAGAAGGTCGGCAGTCGGAGATCCCCGAGCACTTCGAACGCGTGGCCGAGTTCGTGGATGGTCACGAGGTCGAAGAATGGCTGTAAGTCGAGGCCGCCAGCGCCGTCAGGGTACACCGCGCGCAACCTCGCGTAACCGCTCGGCGTCGCTTCTCGAAGGTCCTCCCCCATCGCGATCCAGAAGTCACCGCGCGTGGCGGGCATCACCAGGATGCCGGGACGGATCTGATCTTCCCCATCGTTGAAGTACGGCAGACCGTAAGGCTGGCGACTTTCCCAGTCCGCTTCGGCGGCCACGATGATGGCGATGTCGGGCTCGACACTCGACAACAAGGGACTCAAGTAGCGGTAGGCCTCCGCGGCGACGTCGGCCGACGCCCGGGCTCGCAGCTCTGAGCCGGGACTGCAACGAACTTCAAACGGATAGCCGCCAAGGCGCTCAAGCCCTGATCCCATTGCCATCTGATAAAACCTAGTGTCGCCTCGCAACGCGACGCACTGGGTTCGTTGCACTCGATTGCCAGGGCTTGGGGCGAGTGTTCTGGCGCAACTCGACGCCACGACTGAGTGAGGCACCGTGACGTTACTTCTCACTTCCGCAGGCATCAAGAACCCGAGTATTCATGACGCGCTCGTCGAACTTCTCGGCAAACCGATCGCCGAGTGCGACGCCCTCATCATTCCAACCGCGCAGTGGGCCAATCCCGGCGGCGCAATCAGGGCGTGGCGCACCATCTGCGGTCTCGAGCCCCGCTGTCCCATGCGCGAACGTGGCTGGAAGTCGTTGGGAGTACTCGAGCTCACCGCGTTACGAAGCATCGACGCAGAGTCCTGGGTGCCCATGGTGGAATCAGTCGACGTCCTGTTGGTGGACGGAGGTGACGCCCTGTTTCTGGGCCACTGGATGCTCGAGTCCGGATTGGCGAACCTTGTTTCCAGGCTCGACAATACGGTCTACGTGGGGCTGAGTGCTGGGAGCATGGTGATGACGCCCAACATCGGCGACGACTTCGTTCGGTGGACGCCACCCACCGGAGGCGACACAACTCTGGGCGTGGTGAATTTTTCAATATTCCCGCACCTCGACCACGAAGACCTCCCAGAGAACACCGTGGCCGACGCCGAGCGATGGGCGGCCGGCATGTCAGTGCCTTGCTACGCGATTGACGATCAGACGGCCATCAAAGTTGTCGACGGCGCGGTCGAGGTCGTCTCCGAAGGACACTGGAAGTCCTTCGCCGCTTGATCATCGAAGGCGCAATGACGAGCAACTGGCCGTTTGAGCCCTTTAGAAACCGGAGTTACGAGAACGTCCGCTCACCGCAAGACCCTTTGAATCACGTATCTGTGGTGCGGGCTTCGTTGGTGCGCTGATGCCTTCATAGGATGAATTCATGGAATCAAAGACGGAGATCGTGTTCTACGTTCTCGCGCTCGTGGCCGTCGTCGTCAGCGTGGACATTCTGTTCCTCCGGCACCACACGTTCGAGCGATTGATAGTCAACGTCGGAATTGTCCTCGTGTTCGGCGCGCTCTATTTGGTCTTTCTGAAGCGTCGGTGATTCGGCGTTGGCGAGGGCGAATTGCCGAGAATATCAGGCTGAGAGAACGAGTTGCTCGAGTTGCTTCACCTTTGATTGTTCCAGCGGGCCGCGCATCTCGGTGAAGTAGCCAGTTGTCCCCTTGAATGCGTCCGCGCCGCTGTAGCGAGTTCCTTCGATCACGCCAGTCCAATAGAAGGCGTTTGAGCCAAGCGCCGCCAGAGGTGAAAAACTAATCGTCGTTCCCTTCGGGAGGGGATTGGGCTGGCTGGCGTAGAACAGTTTCTTATGTCCCGCTTCGGCTTTTTGTAGAGAGGAAAGTCCCGAGGCCGCCATGCCGGTCTCCTTCTCAAGGGTGACGGTCGTGGGGGAGCCGTCGTATAGGCAGACAAGAATCGCACCCTGGACCACCGCCTCACCAAGCGTCACCGTCGAACCCACGATCGAGGAGACCTTCGACGCCGGCATCTTCGCGCAGAACGCAGACGCAGTCGAATTCGACGAATGCGCTTTCAGGTGCGCGGCCGATACTGACGGAACGAGGACAAACCCCGAAAGCACCGAGGCACTGCCGGTTGCAGCGAGAAGTGCGAGTGCGCTGCGTCGCAGTCGAGGACCAACGAGACGGCTTCGAGTGCGCGGGATTGACGTTGAAGCGACCGAATAACCTGTCATGCCTTTCACCCTCGCTTGTGGATCGAATGGTGCGTTGCCACGTACAACAACCTCAATTCACAGTCGTTGACTCTTCTGCATTTCCCGAAAATAACATGAATGCGACCCGACCATTCCGTTCCCATCTCTCTTTGGAACATGTCGCCAATAGCAGCGGCTGGTCCCGCGGGTTCGTCGAGCAGGATAAGAATACGAGTCGATTCGTCATCGCCCGATGGTTGAAGGGATCGCACCTTGGAGGCAACAGATCTGCAGCCTTCCGCTCGCGGCGTGAATGACCCCGATGACGGCCGTCGTCGTGCCACGTCTCCTCACAATTGTTGCACGATCGTTCAATACTTCGATCTCGTAGAACGTACAACGAGCGCCTTTAGTAAGTTGGTGAAATCTCGGCCGCACCTCCATCATCTCTCGCGGAGAACCTCGTGCGAGCACCCGCCGGCGTCGCACTCTTGGCTCGCTTGGAGGTCACGCAACGCGATGACATTCCTAGGTTTGGTTTGCCACGAGACTCAAACCTGGACGCGGTTCAGCGTGCGGCGTCATCGATCTGGGAAATGCCATACGGAAAACTGCTCGAAATGGCTGTTTACTCTGCCGAATTTCTGGCTGGACCATGGAGCGGCCAAGCACTCTTGTCCCTCCCTTACCTGTATGAGCAGGCAGCGCATCGTCGCCAGATAGCCGAGGCCGTGTCCGAAAGGTTCCACGCAGAACTCCACCGCGACGCGGACTTTGGCGCACAGCAGTGGTGGCACGAAGACCCACGTGATTCAGCCCATCTTGCGCCCCCCTGCTTCACCAACTACTCGAACGTGTACGGCAACGGTGAGTTCACGTGGAGTGGACTGTGGACCGTCACCGACCCGCCACCCGACGTGCACGACGCCCTCACTTCAGCGTGGGACTTTTCCGGTCGACCCACTTCGCGCTGGCTACTTCCCGTCCGCCCCGACGCGCGCGTCTGGAATATCAACGCACCCGAAGACTGGTCACGCTTGGTCGAGACCTATCCGAAAGTGGCCACAGAACCACACGCTGGCTGGGAGTTGCCCGGTCCTAATCAACATCGGTCCGACACCCAGATGCTGAGAGCTGTCGCTACCCAACACGCAGTAAGAACCGAGATCGCGGTTCACGTGCTGCCCGACTGGGAGGGCGTAGCGGCTGACTTTGATGGGGTGCATCTCAGTTGGGCAGGGTTTCTGACCTCAGAGGGATATATCAGCGACCTGCCCAACGGAGGCGCCACGATGATGCGCTACTGGGGCAGCGAGCGTACCCTTTGGCTCCACGACGTGTTCGACGATCCAGAACCTTTAGGGGCACCCGCGCTCACTGGGCGAGTCGGTGGCGGCGTTGGTGTTGATGCATCGAGCGACTCCCAACGCCAGGCATCAGATAGGTCGGTCATCGAAACACTCTTGGACCGCTAAGGCGTTGGACATCACCCAACGGATACGAGGATCTTCATTCAACGCAAATTGGTCTCATCGCCTTAAATTCTGTTTCACTGATCGGGATCTAGTCCATAGGATGTCGGAGATCCGACGTGAGGAATCGTCCGTCGTGCACTGAAGACTTCTTGCACGAAAGGTTTGTGCTTCGGCTAGACGGCCGCACTTGCACGGCTCGGAACACAAAACCGTCCTGCTTCACTTCGCTGTCGAAAGTGAAGCGAACCAGTTGGTCAGCGAGCAGAGTCTTATGACCGGGGACCTCAATCATCGAAAAGTGGAACCAACATCCTTCAGGTGTGTCAAGCGAATCGATGACACCGAAACCTTCACGGTCGTCGTATTCTCGAACTACTCCGTCCACCCAATCATGGTGCATGGCTCGATCATAAGACGGATCGGTATCTTTGCGCCTCCGAGTGACAACACGGCAACCATCATTATTAGAGACCCGGCGTAACCGGAATGCGAGCCTACAGTGGCGCCTCGAGTAAGCCGCGTCAAGGTTGGTGATGATATTGATGTCTGATGGGGTGCGGGAAAATGAGCCACCATCTCTGAAACACGGCGACTCGCGCGATGCACCTTGCTTGGGAAGATCTGTTGGAGACTATTCGCTTCGAGAACCCACGTACCGGGATTGGTCTATTCGGTCTGTGCGGTGGCGCCGTTCGCGACGATTCCAAGTTCGCGCGCCGCCTCGGAGATTTGACGCGCAAGATTGACATCCAGCTCACTCAATGCACGAACGTCGTGGGTGGTGAGTCGTATCGTGACGAACGAATACCGAAGATCAACGTCAGGATGATGATTAGCCGCGTCGGCGAGTGATCCAATGACGTCGATGAATTTGACGCCTCGGGCAAATGAGCCCGTCGAATACGTAGCTGTCGCGGCGTTCCCCGTCACGCCCCACTCCCCCACTCCCGGAGATTCGAGAAACTGCTCGGACGTAAGTGCTACTGCCACGTCCTCAATCTATGACCACGCCAGCGTCAGGACTTCACCGCTATGACTAGTTCGGCCGCGGAGACGCGAAATTCAATGGAAGCTTTCTCTAACGAGGTCGCAAACTGTGTCGGAGGCCCGACTTAAACTCACACGTCGTCAGTGACGGAGTGCCGGTGCTGCAACTGGCGTGGCGTCGCTCAGTGCTTCTCGAGCGTGATAGCTGGATCGAGTGAGCGGCGAAGACTGTACGTGTCGTAGTCCTAATCGCTTTCCTCGTTCCGCGAGATCGATGAACTCCGAAGGTTCCCAAAATCGTGCGACTGGCAAGTGCCGCTCGGTAGGTCGTAAGTACTGACCAATGGTCGCGATTTGCACGCCGACTGCTGAGAGGTCCGCCAAAGTCTCTTCCACCTCATCGGCAGTCTCACCGAGTCCGACCATGAGGCCAGATTTGGTAGTGAGTCCGGCGCGCGCGCTCCGCGCTAAGACAGTCAACGACCGAAGGTAACCCGCACTCGGTCGGACGGCTCGTTGTAGGCGCGCCACCGTTTCGATGTTGTGATTTAACACGTCGGGCCGCTCGTCAATGATCAACTGCAGCGCGTCGGGGTCTCCTTTGAGGTCACTCGTGAGGACTTCGACGTCGGTGCCCGGCGCGCGCGCTCGGATTGCGCGCACGCAGGCGGCGATGGCGCCCGCACCGCCATCGGCGAGATCGTCACGCGCGACACACGTAATCACCGCGTGGGCTAACTTCAGTCGAACGACGGCTTCGGCGACTCGTTCCGGTTCACTCGGATCCAGGGGCATTGGCTTGCGCGTGTCGACAAGACAGAATCCACACGCTCTCGTGCACCGTTCTCCATTCACCATGAACGTCGCCGTACCGGCCGACCAGCACTCGAAGATGTTGGGGCAGCCCGCTTCCTCACAGACCGTCACCAGTCGAAGGTCTTCGGTCAATTTTCGCAGCGACTGATACTCCGCACCCATGTGCGCCTCGATGCGGAGCCATTCGGGCTTACGCGTGTTGATCGAGAGCCCCGCGTCGGGATCGACACCGGCCTTACGCAAACGTCGGATGAGCGGCCGCTCGTCTGAAGTCGTCGCGGCGCTGCGGTCCACGCGCGCTACTCGCACGTCGCTGCCGAGCACGCGATCGAGCTCCTCGCCCAAGATGTTCTCTACTTCGAGCGCCGTCACCGAGAGGCCCAGTGAGCGAAGCGACGCGACGGGCTTGTCGGGTATACCGCAGGGAACGATGAAGGAGAAGCCCGAAAGGTCGATCTCGACGTTGAGCGCGACGCCGTGGAGGGTACGTCGCTGGCCCGCGTCGTTGCGCTCGGTGCGTACCCCAATGGCCGCAATCTTCTTTGGCACGCGCGCGAGATCGGCCCAGACACCGGGGTAGCCCTCGAGGCGTCCTACGTCGCCGAGACGGCCGTCGGGGTCGGTGCGTCGAACGGTGGCGATGACCGCGTCCTCGAGTCGTCGAACGTGCGCCTTGCCCGCAGCGGGATCGTCCGTGACGTTCACGATCGCCCAGGCCACAACTTGTCCGGGCGCGTGGTAGGTGACGTCGCCACCGCGGTCCGCGTCGACCACGACCGCCTGAAGGGTCGAGGGCGGAACGAGGAAGTTCTCCTCGAGCGTCCGTACGCCTCGGGTGTAGGTCGGCGGGTGCTCGAAGAGCAAGACGTAGTCGTCACTGGCTTGGAGTAACGCGCGTTGTAAGTCATTCGCCTCAACGAAACTGACGCGTCCCAAGTGGCGGCGACGAAGCACCTAGCGCTCGCTCTCTAGGTCCATCCCGGCGAGGAGTTCGGCGACGCGTTCGAGGTAGCTCGCCGCACCGACGGGCTCACAGACCCGGTGGTCGAAGGAGAGCCCTAGGACCAAGCGACGACCGACCTCGATCTTCGGCGTCTTGCCGCTGGTCTTGACAACTGGAACCGTACGGACCGCGCCCATTGAAAGAATCGCCACTTCGGGCTGAATGATGATGGGCGTCGTCCATAGCGTGTGCTCACTCGGCGAGCCCGCGATCGTGAACGTACCGCCCATGAGGTCGTCCGTCGTGAGTTGTCGAGACGCGAGACGCTCATCGAGCTCGTTCACTCGTCGCGCCAGTGCGCGCAACGTGAGACCGGCCGCGGCGTGCACCACTGGCACCAGCATCCCGTCATCGGCGATGGAGCGGAGCACGCCGAGATTGACGGTGCGATGGAGAACGAACTCATCACCAACGTAGGTGGCGTTTAGCGATTCGAACTCGGCCAATGCCCGCACCGCCGCCAGGCTCACGACCATCTCATCGGTGATCGCTTCACCGTCGCGCGTGACGCGGCCGAGTTTGTCGAGCTGAGCGAAGATGCTCCCATCGACTTCTATGGCGACGAAACCGTGCGGCGTGCTTTGGCTCGAGACCGACATGTGTTGGCCCATTCGCCGTTTCCCGTTGGAGAGCGGCACGACGACCTCTTCGGTCGGGCCCTGGGCCACGGCTCGTTCGGCGTCGCGCCGGGTGATTGAACCGCCGGGTCCGGTGCCTTGGACGCTCGACGCTTCAACGCCGCCGTCACTGAGGATGCGACGCACCACGGGCGAGACGACCACGCCGGTATTCGAACTCTCTTCTGGCACTGGAGCAGCAGGTGCTGCGGCCACCGGTGGTGCACTCGTGGCAACCTCGGCCACGGGAGCACTCGCCGTGGGCGAAGGGGGCGCTTCTGTCGTCGCAGACGCGACCGGCGCGCCAGCGGGTGCACCCGAATCATCGATCACCGCGACGCGTGAACCGGTCTGCACCGTGTCGCCCTCGCCCGCGATGATCTCAGTCAAGATACCCGCCGCCGGCGAGGGCATCTCGGAGTCAACTTTGTCGGTTGAGACCTCAAAGAGTGGCTCGTCTCGCGCGACGACGTCGCCAACCTTCTTGAACCATTGGGTAATGGTCCCTTCGGTGACCGACTCACCCAAAGATGGCAGCGTGACGTCAGGCAAGGTGCAATCCTCGTCCCGCCAGTGCGAGCAGGGTCTCGCCGAAGGTCTCCGAAAGCGACGGGTGGGGCTGAATCAGCGCGGCCGCCTCCTCGGCGGTCGCCTCCCAGTTCACGGCGAAGTATCCGGCGCCGAGTTGTTCGGTGACCCACGGTCCCGCCATGTGCACGCCCAGTATCTGGCCACCCGAGCCGTCGGCTCGCTTCTCGGCGATGATCTTGACGACGCCCTCGGTGTCGCCGATGATCTGGGCGCGGGAGTTCCCACCAAAGGGATCCTTCTTCACGACGACGTCGTAACCCTTTTCCTTGGCGGCAGCTTCGGTGAGACCACAGAAGGCGACCTCGGGGTTGGAATAGATTGCCCAGGGCACGCGGTCGTAGTCGACGGGAACGGCGGGCTCGCCGAGGATGGTCTTTATCGCGACGATCGCTTCCGCGAAGCCGACGTGGGCGAGTTGCGGGGTGCCCGCGACGACGTCACCGACGGCGAAGACGTTGGGCGCCGAAGTGCGCATGAAGGAATCAGCCACCACGAACCCACCGGCGTTGATCTCAACACCGGTGCCGTCCGCGAGTAGGCCCTCGGTGCGCGCACGTCGGCCAACGGACATCACGACCATGTCCGTCTCCACGCCGTCCTCGCCCTCGATGGCGATGGTGGTCGTGCCCTTTTTGGGGGTGTGGCCGGTGATCTTCACACCGACGCGGATGTCAATGCCGCGCTTCTTGAACGAACGCTGTACGACGGTGGCGACTTCGCTGTCACACCCCGCCAGGATCGAAGGCAACCCCTCGAGGATCGTCACCTTGGTGCCCATATCAGAAAGCAGCGACGCGAACTCACAACCAATCGCACCGCCGCCGATCACCGTCGCGCGCTCGGGCAATGCGCTGAGGTCCAAGAACTCATCCGAAGTCAGCACGAGCGTGCCGTCGATGTCAAAACCGGGGATGGTCCGCGGGACCGAACCCGCTGCCAAGATCACGTTGGTTCCCTTTGCGACGACCCCGGCGTCGGCGCCGTCGACCACGGTGACCGTCAGGTCCTTCTCGAGTCGACCGGTGCCCGAAAAGATTGTCACCTTGCGACCCTTGAGGAGACCTGAGAGTCCCTTGAAGAGGCGGTCGACGATCTCGTTCTTGCGATTCTGGCTGACCGCGAAATCGACCGTCACGCCGGTCGCCTCGATCCCGAAGTTCGAGGCGTGCTCGACGGTGCGACGCACGTGGGCGGTCTCTAAGAACTCCTTCGCCGGGACGCAGCCGCGGTGCAGGCAGGTCCCACCGACCTTGTCGAATTCGACGATGGCGATATTGAGTCCGGCGGCGGCACCGTAGAGGGCGGCGGCGTAGCCTCCGGGTCCTCCACCGATCACGACCACATCGAACTGTTGGACCTCGTTTGCCACGGCATTTCCCTTCAGTAGAACGGCGACCTCCCCCGGAGGAAGCCTAATGTTTTGGCGCCCGGGCCAGGACGAGGATAGGCACCTCGATCAGCACCGGTACTAGGAGTGTCGCCCGATCTGGGCGTCGGCGGCGGACGTCGCGAGTTCGTCGACGAAGTCGTTCATCCGGTCCCCCGAATGTCCCTTCACCCACGAAAACGTGACCGCTCGACCGCCCTCGAGCACGAGGGGGATCAACGTCTCCCAGAGGTCCCGGTTCGCGACAGGGTCACCCTTGGAGTTCTTCCAACCGCGTCGCTTCCATCCCGCGTACCACTTGTCGTGGAAGCACTTGACGACGTAGGTCGAGTCGCTGACGATGTGGATGGGGCCGCTGGAGTGTTCGAGTAGCGCTTCGATGACCGCGCGCACTTCCATGCGTTGGTTCGTCGTGTGGGCTTCGGCGCCGCTGGCGAAGTCGCTCGCGTCACTCGCCCACGCCCAGCCTCCCGGTCCCGGGTTACCGCGGCAGGCGCCATCGGTATAGATGCGAATCATATGACTCGGGTAATCCAGGCGTCCGGATCGCTCGTGAACCTCGTAACGGCGACGGGGAGCTCCCCGCGCAGCACCTGACCGAGGGTGACGTGCTCGAGGACTTCGCGCAGCGTGCCGCGCACCGCGACCCACACGTCGCGGAGGTGTTTGGCTTCACCCTCGTAGATCAAGGTCTCTGGACGCATGCCGCGCACCCCCGCCATCGGACCACTGACCACGCGCAGGATGTCGGCGATCATGATGGTGTCGGGGTCGCGCGCCAATTTAAAGCCACCCTCGGGGCCGCGCTGACTGGTGACGAGTCCCCCGCGGCGAAGGTCGGAGAGGATCGCTCCGAGAAACTTGGCCGGTAGGTCTTGTTCGTGGGCCAGGTGGTCGGCACTCACCGACACGTCACTCGCCGCCAGGGTCAAGAGTGCGCGAATCGCGTACTCGGCCTTGGCGGGAATCTGCACCCAACCATTCTGCCTCACGTACCTTCCCGGAGTGACGCGTGAGCCCCCCTTCTAGGGTGGGGGCGTGTTCGACCTCTCAACCCGCCAGCTCTACCTCTGCGTGGGACTGCGCGACGACCTAGGTGTGTTCCTTCCGGCGGCGCTGCGCGGTGGGGTCGACATCGTGCAACTGCGCGAAAAGGTCGCGCCGCCCGAAGAACAACTCGACGCGGCTCGACTGATGCGTTCGATATGCCACGACGCGGGCGTGCCCTTCATTGTGAACGATTCTCCGGAGTTGGCGCTCGCCGCAGGGGCCGATGGCGTCCACGTTGGTCAAGACGACGTCAGCGTGACGCACTGTCGCGCGTTACTCGGCAGAGCCGCAATCGTGGGGCTCTCGACGCACTCGAGCGAGGAGTTCGACCGAGCGCTCGATGAGGACGCAACGTACTTCAGCGCCGGGCCGATCGTGCCCACCCCTACCAAGTTGGGCCGCGCGGGCACCGGTGTCGCGTACGCGACGACCAGCCAGACGCGTACTCCTCGGCCAGTGTTCGTAACGGGCGGCGTCAACGCCGCCAACGTCGCTGGACTCGTCGACGCGGGACTACGCCACTTCGTAGTGGTGCGGGCACTCACTGAATCAAACGACCCCGAAGGAGCGGCCCGAGCGATCAGGAGCGCGCTCGACGACGCGCTGCTAGCGGTGACGGTCCAGCCAACCTAGGAGCGTCGCCACCATCCGGGGATCGGCCCGAAGCTGATGACCCGCCCCTTGGATCAGACGCAGTTCCGCCCTTCCGTCGGCGGCGGCGACAAGATCGCGCGCGTCCGAGGCCGGTACTTCGAGATCGTCGGTCCCGTGTCCAATCAACAGTCGCCGCGGCGGGATCTTGGCGATGGCGCCCATCGGGTCGACGGCGAGCAGGTCCTGATACAAGGCCGCCGCGTCGAGCAGGTCCTTCTCGTCCCCCACGACGCCCGCCACCTGGACGGCGCGGTGGATCTCCTCGGGCGATCCGCCCCACGCGGCCAGGTGCGCGGGCGCGGCGAAGGTCGCCACCCCGCGCACGCGTTCGTCCTTCGCCGCGACCGCCAAGGCGAGCGATCCCCCGAAGCCGAATCCGGCGAGGGAGACGCGTTGTTCTTCGTCGGCGACGCGATCGATGATGACGCGCAGGTCGTCGAGCCACTTGGACGCCGAGAACGTGCCGGTGCTGCCCCCGACGCCCGAGAGCGTGCCCGAGGCGACCAGCCACCCCGATTCGGTGGCGACGTGTTCGGCCAGTTCGGGCAAGAGCCCCGCGGCTTGGCGGCCCATGCCCACCAGACGGGGCAGTCCGTGCACCAGCACGAGGACGTGCCCGGGGAGGGGACGTGCGTTCGAGTTAGAGAGACGAAGGTCGAGGACCGTCCGTCCGCTCTTGATCTGCTCGTGGACGAGCACGAGCGACTAGATGCCCAGGCGCTGCGCCAGCAGTTCTCGGTGGTACGCCGGGTCGCCGAGGAACAGTTCTGAACTCTTGGCTCGCTTGAAGTAGAGATGCGCCGGGTGCTCCCAGGTGAAGCCGATGCCCCCGTGGATCTGGATATTCTCCGCCGCGCAGTGGAAGTAGGCCTCCGAGCAGAAGGACTTGGCCAGGGACGCGGCGATGGGGAGTTCCTCGTTGCGCTCCTGCGCGGCCCAGGCGGCGTAGTACGCGGCCGACTTCGCGGACTCGACGTCGAGCAGCATGTCGGCGCACTTGTGCTTGATCGCTTGGAACGAACCAATGGGCCGGCCGAATTGGACGCGGTTCTTCGCGTACTCAACCGACGCGTCGAGCACCCGCTGGGCGCCGCCCACCTGCTCGGCCGCCAACGCCGCGGCGGCCACCTGGGCGGTCGTCTCGAGGCCGGCGAGCGCGGCGCCCTCCTCGCCCACGAGTGTCGCGGGTGCGTTGGCGAACTCGATGCGGCTCTGCTTGCGGGTCTGGTCCATCGTCGCTAAGACCTCGCGCGTGACACCCTCGGCGTCACCGGCCACGGCGAAGAGGGAGAGACCCTTGTCGGTGACGGCAGGCACGAGTAACAGCGTCGCGGTTGACCCGTCGGTCACGTAGCTGCGTACGCCGCTGATCACGAAGTGGTCCCCCTCGCGCGTCGCGGTCGTCGAGGTGGAACGAAGGTCCCACATCCCGGCGTCGTCGGTCAGGGCCACCGTCGCAATCGTCTCGCCCGAGGCGATCCCCGGCAAGTACGCGGCGTGGTCTTTCTCGTTGCCAACGAAGAGCAACGCGTTGGCGGCGAGCGCCACGGTCGAGAAGTACGGCGCGCAGAGCAGCGCGGCGCCCATCTCTTCAAAGACCACGTAGAGCTCAACCGGACCGTATCCCTGGCCGCCGAACTCTTCAGGAATCCCGAGTCCCTGGAGGGCGAGCTCGTTCGCCATCTGCGACCACACCGCGGGGTCGTAGCCCTCCTCGGTCGCCATGAGTCGTCGGACCTCGGTCTCGGGCGACTTCTCTTCTAAGAAGCGCCGCACCATTTTGCGAAGTTCGTCTTGCTCTTCGCTGAAGCCAAAATTCATCGCACCCTCATTCTCCGCGCCTACCGCCACGACCGAGATTACTCAACTCTCCACCGCGGGGATTTCGTGTCAGTCTGGGGTCGTGGACAACGTGGAACTGGTCTGGTCCGACGCGGGCGCCGAGGTGTACCGCTTCGTCGTGGGGCCTATCGCCAACAACGTCTACGTCGTGCGTTGTCGGCGGAGCGGCGTGGCGGCATTGATCGATGCCGCGAATGAGCACGAGCGGCTCCTTCGCGTGGCGACCAGTCTGGGGGTCACCTCGGTCCTAGAGACCCACGGGCACTGGGACCACATTGGCGCCGTCGAAGAGGTCCGCGCGGCCGGGATCGACGTCTGGGTGCAAGCAGAGGACGCGGCCATGCTGCCAAGCTACGACCACGTCATCGAAGACGACTCCGTGCACGAGGTTGGTCACCTACGCCTGCGCAGCGTGCACACGCCCGGTCACACGCCGGGCAGCATCTGCTTTGCGTTGGAGAACACCCCGATGCTCTTCACCGGCGACACCCTCTTCCCCGGGGGGCCGGGCAACACCGCCTCCGAGGGCGGCAGCTTCCCCACGATCATCACCTCGATTGAGGAGCGACTCTTCCGCGTCTACGGCGCCGCGACCACGATCTGGCCCGGTCACGGTGCGCCCTCGACGATCGGGACCGAGCGCCCGCACCTCGATGAGTGGATCGATCGCGGCTGGTAAAAATCGGTCGTCGCGACGGTCTCCGCCAGTAGGCTCGCTGCGTGCCAATTCCAGTTCTCGAGCTGCGTAACCTCCACGCGGAGGCCGACGACGCGACGATTCTGCGTGGGGTCGACCTCGCGGTCTACGCGGGCGAAGTGCACGCGCTCATGGGCCCCAACGGCGCGGGTAAGTCAACGCTCGCGAGCGTCATCATGGGACATCCCGGCTACCGCGTCACCAGCGGCGAAATCCTGCTCAACGGCGAGGACATCGCGACCTGGACCCCCGATGTGCGCGCGCGCGCCGGCATCTTCCTCGCCTTTCAGTACCCCGAGGCGATCAGCGGCGTCTCGGTGATCCAGTTCTTGCGCCAGGCGATCGCCGCGCGTAAGGGACTGGACGAACTCAGCGTCCTCGAGGTCCGCCTCGACCTGGCCGAATGGATGGACCGACTCGGCATCGACGCCGCGTTCGCCGAACGACACCTCAACGACGGCTTCTCCGGTGGTGAGCGCAAGCGCAACGAGGTTCTCCAGATGGCGCTACTGGAGCCGGTCATCGCACTGCTCGACGAAACTGACTCGGGTCTCGACATCGACGCCCTGCGCGTGGTCGCCAAGGGCGTCTCCACCGTGCGCGAACAGCACCCCTCCATGGGCGCGGTGGTCGTCACCCACTACGTGAAGTTGCTCGACGAGATCCAGCCGAACTACGTGCACGTGCTCTTCGACGGCCAGATCGTCCACAGCGGCGGGGCCGAACTCGCTCGCGAGATCGACCGCGACGGCTACGACGCCTGGCGACCGGTGCGCGCGTGACCAGCTTCAACGCGCGCCGCGTGCGCGCCGACGTGCCGCTGCTTCGACGGATGGTCAACGGGCGACCCATCACCTACCTCGACTCCGGCGCGAGTTCCCTCCAACCACGAGCCGTCATCGAAGCGATGAGCCGCTACTACGAACTTCACCACGCCAACGTGCACCGCGGGGTCTACCAAACCGCGAATGAAGCCACCGAAGAATACGAAGGCGCGCGCGCCGCAATCGCGTCGTTCATCAACGCGCCCGGGGGCGCCGACGAAGTGGTCTTCACCAAGAACACCACCGAGTCGTTCAACCTGCTCGCGCACTCGTGGGGGGCGAGCACGCTCACTCGCGGTGACGTCGTGCTCGTCTCGGAGATGGAGCACCACGCGAACATCGTGCCGTGGTTCCAACTTCGTGACGCCACCGGCATCGAGGTCCGTTTCATCCCGGTTTCGGACGACTACCGACTCGATCTCACCAAACTCGACGAACTCCTAGAAGGCGTCAAGCTGGTGTCGGTGACCGCGATGTCCAACGTGCTCGGCACCAAGAACCCCATCGGCGAACTCGCCCAAGCCGCCCACGGAGTGGGGGCGCTCATCGCCGTGGACGGGGCTCAGTCGATCGTCCACGGTCCCACCGACGTACGTGAACTCGACGTCGACTTCCTCGCCTTTTCCGGTCACAAGATGCTCGGACCAACGGGCATCGGCGTGTTATGGACGCGCGCGAGCGTGCTCGAGTCGATGCCGCCTTTCCTGGGCGGCGGCGGCATGATCGCTGACGTGCGCCTCGACGGATTCACCCCCGCCAAGGGCGTCGCGCGCTTCGAAGCGGGCACGCCACCCATCGCCGAGACCGTCGGCCTGCACGCCGCGGTGCGCTACTTAGTGGGTCTGGGCATGGATAACATCGCCGACCACGACCACGAACTCACGGTCGACGCGCTCACCCGGCTCGAATCGAACTTCGCCGGTCGCGTGCGCATCGTGGGACCCCACGACACGAAGGACCGCGGCGGCGTGATTAGCCTCGACGTCGAGGGCGTGCACCCCCACGACGTCGCCCAGGTGCTCGACGAGTTCGGCGTCTGCGTGCGTCCGGGACACCACTGCGCCAAGCCCCTCATGCGACGCTTCGGTCTCGCCGCGACCGCGAGGGCGTCCTTCGGCCCCTATTCACTTAAGGCGGACACCGACGTCCTCCTCGAGGCCCTCGAGGCCGCGATCTCCATGTTTGGCTAACGCGTGTCGAACCTCGAGAACCTCTATCGCGAAATCATCCTCGACCACTACCGTTCGCCGCGAAACCGCGGCGAGCTCGCGACGCCCCCGGCCCACAAGGTCGAGGGCTTCAACCCCCTTTGCGGTGACGAGGTCACGCTCTACCTTGACGTGCGTGACGGCGTCCTCGCGGACATCAAGATGACCGGGCACGGTTGCTCGATCTCCCAGTCCTCCTCGTCGCTCATGAGCGCGGCCGTCAAGGGCAAGGCGTTAGAGGACGTGCAGGCGACCATCGACACCTTCAAGGATCTCATGACCGGTCACGAAGCCGCGCTCAAAGATGAGAGTGACGTCGAGGTCGACCTGCGTCGCTTGGGCGAACTCGCCGCCTTACAGGGCGTCGTCAAGTTCCCGGTTCGTATCAAGTGCGCGACGCTCGCGTGGAACACCTTGCGCCAGGGACTCGAAGAGGTCAGTACTTCCTAGCTCGGTTCGCAGGGCCGCGGATCGAAGTTCGGCTGGGACAGCGTCGGATTCAGCGTCGTGGTTGTCGTGGTGGTGGTGCCGGTCGAATGCTTCTTCTTCGTCGAGGGAACCGTGGTCGTCGTTGTGGTCGACGGGGTGACCGCGACGTAGGGCGGAGCGACGGACTGCAGCGCGGCGTTCGGCGGCGGGTTCGTCGGAGACTCGAGCTCATTGCCGAAGATGCTGACCAACTGTTGTTGGGCGTAGGGCTGGTCGACGAAGAGCACGTCGCCGAGGGCCGTGTTGTTGGCAGCAAAGGTTGGCAGGGTGTAGGTGAGGATCGCGTTCGCGTTGATGCTGTGGAACCTCACGGCTAAGCCAATCAGTTCATTCAGCGAGAAACTCTGGTCCAGGGTGATTCCCTCGGGCAACTTGGAGAGGAACGAGTTGATCGTGAAGGGGTTGTAGAGCTTCTTGGCCTGATCAACCATCGCGCGCAAAAAGTCGCCCTGACGGTCAATTCGTCCGAAGTCGCTCGTGCCGTCGTAGATCCAGCCGAGGTTGTAGAGCTGATCGTAGGAGTCATTCAGGTCGGGAAAGGTCTTGGCGTGGTCGACGTTGTAATAGAAATGCCGGCTTCGCGTGACGGCGAGGGCTTGGAAGCCCTGCACCAACTGACAGCCCGGGTGCAGGATTCGCAGTCCGGAGTTGGGATCCCACGCCGGGTAGGGGAAGTCCAGGTAGACGCCACCGAGTGCGTCGGCGGCGTTGATGAGTCCCGCGAAGCTCACCACGATGGTCTGGTGGATGGGGATGCCGAAGTTGGCGGTGATCGTCTGGGCGAGCAGTGAGGGACCGTTGCCGAAGTTGACGTTGATTCGGTTGAACTGTCCGTAGAGCGACTGGTTTGCGAGCAATGTCACCATCGTGTCGCGGGGAATCGAGACCATGGAGATCGTCCCGGCGTCGGGGTCGACGTGGATGATCTTCACGACGTCACTGCGTTGACCGGCGGCCTGGCCTGACGTGGCGCCGGTCTGACGGGCCGTGAGGCCACTCAGTCCCACTCGCGAGTCCGAGCCGATCATCAAGATGTTAAAGGGCTGACCCGAGATGGGCAGTGGTGCCTCGCCCTTGACGGTGATCTTGGGGATCTTGTGGAAGCGGTACTGGGCGTAGAGGTAACCACCACCGACGACGCCGGCGATGACGACGACGATCACGACCGCGGAAATTCCAATCCAGCGACCAACGGGGTGCTTGTGCGCCTTGCGACGGCGATGCCTGACGCCACTTTGCTGGTCAACCGCGTCGCCGAGCGCGAGCAGGCGCTGCTGGTTAGCGAGTTCCTTGCGAGCTTTTCTCCCGGGTGTGGACGCGCCGGGAGAGTCGTCACGTCCACTAGGCATTAGAAAAGAGTACCGCCTTCAGCCATTCTGGCTAGTTCAACGCGGCGCCGCGAAAGACCTCGTAGCCGTCGCGTTCGAGGGTGACGGCCATTTCCGGCCCACCGGTGGCGACCACGCGACCGTCGCTGACCACGTGAATCATCGTGGGAGTGAGTTCCAGGAGTAGACGACGAAAGTGGGTGATGGCGAGCACGCCGCAGTCCCACTCCCTCGTCGCCGCCGAGAGACGATGCGCCACGGCATCGAGGGCGTCGACGTCGAGCCCCGAGTCGATCTCGTCGAGCATCGCGAACCTCGGACGAAGGACACCGAGCTGGACCATCTCGGCGCGCTTGCGCTCGCCGCCGGAGAGATCAACGTTCACGAATCGCTCGAGCAGCTCTGGTGCGAGGTCGATGCGCTTCGCTTCTTCGAGCATTCGAGCGCGCAACGTCGCCGGATCGGCGCCGGCGGCCTCTAAGAGATCAAAGGATCGCACGCCCGGTATCTCGAAGGGCTGTTGGAGGACGAGCATGAGTCCCGCCCTCGCCCGATCGGTCGGGGACATCGTCAAGAGCTCCACGCCGTCGATGGTCACCGAACCGTCGAGCACCCTGTACCCCGGATGACCGGTGAGGGCGTGAGCCAACGTCGACTTTCCCGATCCGTTGGGCCCCATGATGGCGTGTACCTCGCCCGAGTGCATCGTCAGGTCGAATCCCTTGAGGACCTCACGTCCCCCGACCTCCACGCGAAGTCCCGCAATAATGAGCGTCGAACTCACGGGAGCACGACCTGGATTCGTCCGCCCTCGTCGCGCACGTCGTAGTGCGCAACCGGCTTGGTCGCCGGGAGTGACACTGGCACCCCGTCACTCAGACGGAACATCGCCCCGTGACGAGCGCACTCGATCTCTTCGGTTTCCACGTCGACTTCGCCGTCGGCGAGGCTGAACTCTTCGTGACTGCAGCGGTCGTCCAGCACGAAGACCGTCGTATCGATGCGCACGGCGACCAGCGTTCGTCCTTCGACGTGTAGTTGGCGCGGCACGCCTTCTTCGAAATCGCTCAAGGTCCCGATGTCGACGGCGCTCACGGCGCCCCCACCGCAACGCTCGCCAGCACGGAGGCGACGTCGCCCCCAACGAGTTCGGCGAGCTCGCTCGGCAGGGCCGCCAGCATCTCGTAGAAGAATCCCTGGATGAGGAGTCGCTGGGCGTCCTCGCGACTCACCCCGCGCGACTCTAAGTACCAGCGCTGGAGTTCATCGAGTGGTCCAACGCTCGAGGCGTGGGCGCACATGACGTCGTTCTCTCTTATGTCGAGGTTGGGCACGCTGTCGGCGTGCGCGTGCGGGGAAAGCAGAAGGTTGTGGTTCGTTTGACGAGCGTCGGTGCGCTTGGCTCCCTTTTCGATCTCGATGAGTCCGGTGTAGACACAACGCGACTCGTCGGCGACGGCGCCTTTGGAGAGCAGCGTCGAGGTCGTGCGCGGCGCCACGTGAAACTGACGGGTGCGAAAGTCATGGACTTGCGTGCCACTTCCGAGAAACGTCGTTCGCAGTTCGTTCGAACTCCCCGCCCCGAGGAGCTCAGCGTCGTTACGCGAACGGTCGTAGTGCGCGCCAAGTCCCACCACCGCTTGGTGGAGACGAGCGTCCCGACCCAAGAATCCGGTCGTGCGCGCGACGTGCCACGCGGTTGAGTCCAATCGCTGGTACGTGATGAGTTGCAGCGACGCGTTGTCCTCGAGCCGGTACTCACTCACCGGGACGACCAGCGCATTGGTGCCACCCTCGAAGTACTCCACCACCGTCACGCTCGAGCCGCGCCCGAGGACGATCTGGGTTCGCGGGAACGACGAACCGGCCGTCGACTCGTTGAGCACGACGATAGGTTCGGCGACGTTGACCCCGGCCGCAATACGAATAACCGTCGCGCCCGGCGCCAAGGCGGCGTTCAGCAGTGCGAACGTGTCACTCTCATAACGCTGGAGCAGTGACTCGCCGGCCAAAGAGTCGTTCGTCTCGTCGACCTCGACGCTGACGCCCTCGAGTGGCGAACCAGTGTCGACGCAGAAGCCGTCGACAACACGAATCACGAGACCAGCTCGCCGAGAGAGTTCGAGTGCGAAGGGTGAGTCGGGGACGCTCGCGGGAGCACTCGGTACGTTGAATCGCTCGAGGCCGAGATCGCCCAGGGGGGCGTATCGCCACACCTCGTCACTCGGGGTGGGCAGGCCGGTTGTTTCAAAGACCGACCAGGCGAGACGCCTCGCGGCCGCGTCGGGCCGATCGTTTATAAAGAGGGAGGCTGAATCAGCGAAGGTGGTCATAGCAATAAAGGACTCAGGCAGTGTACCGGGAGGTGTTGGCGCCGCGGCGCAACGGGGACCAACGACGCACTGTTAGAACTGTCACCATGGAATTCTCCTCGGACGTACTCACCCTTGACGTCAACGACCACGTCGCGACACTCTGGCTTGATCGTCCCGAGGCCCGCAACGCCCTCGGTAGCGCCTTCTGGCGAGATCTGCCGCTCGCGGCGGCGGCGCTGGCGAGCGACCCTTCGGTCCGCGTCGTCGTGGTCGCCGCTAAGGGCCCACACTTCAGCGTCGGGCTCGATCTCAAAGAGTACGGTGGCGGATTCCTCGCCGGCGGCGGCGAAGGATCAAAAGCGACCGCGAACGCGCGCACGTATCAGGCGGTACGCACGATGCAACACTCAGTCACCTCCCTCGCTGCGTTAGACGTCCCGGTGATCGCGGCGGTGCACGGCTACTGCATCGGCGGCGGCGTCGATCTCATCACCGCGTGTGACATCCGACTCGCGTCAGGCGACGCCATCTTTTCGGTTCGCGAGACCAAGGTCGCAATCGTCGCGGACCTCGGAACGCTCGAGCGCCTGCCGAGAATCGTGAGCGCGGGCCACGTGGCCGAACTGGCGTTCACGGGCAAGGACATCGACGCCGTACGCGCCGAAGCGATCGGTCTGGTGAACTCCCTGCACGGCACCAGCGCCGAGGAGGTACTGGCGGCGGCGACACAGCTCGCTGAGGAGATCGCCGCCAACTCACCCATCGCGGTGCGCGGCACCAAAGCTGTACTCGCGGCGAACGACGGCCGCACCGTCGAAGAGGGGCTCGATTTCGTGGCGCGCTGGAACACGATGTACCTCCAGAGCAACGACCTGCGCGAGGCGATGACGGCCTTCCTCGAGCGCCGAGCGCCCGACTTCACCGGCGACTAACTGCCCTTTTTCTTCTTCTTGCCCCCGCGACGACGGCCCTTCTGGCCCGACTCGACTTGGCGCCTGCGCTCCTCGATTAACTCTGGTGCCACCGCGTTGACGATCTCGCTCGCCGCGTCGAGCAACTCTCGGCGTATTTCGAGTGGAACGTCCGGCGGTGCCGGTTCCACGGGTCGGTCGACGAGCGAGCCGTGCGCCCAGCCAATGTCCACGAGGCGACGCTCGTAGGTCAAACAGTTCTCGGGGCACGACCACGGTTGGTCCGGCGCGACCCCGAGCACGCAGAACCGCGCCACCTCGCCGGACTTGTAGGTTCGACTCTGAAAGTGCTTGCACTCTTCACGCATGCCCATCTACTTATTGTCGCACGTACGTCACGTGCCTAGGCTTCGCCATGTGGCCAACGACTTTCGCTTCGATGACGCTCCCCTGACGGGGGCCCAACTCGACGAGGCCGCGGGGGTTGCGATGCGCGCATTCTTCGACGACAGCTACTTTCGCTTCCTCATGCCCAACGACCGCGCTCGCGCACGAAGCGCCGCGATCCTCTTTCACGAACAGCTGAAGCATCTCGGTAAGGGCGGGCGCGTGACCACCGTGCGAGACACCACTGACGCGATCGTGGCCGTCGCGGGCTGGCTGAAGACCGACCAGTTCCCCCCGCCGCTCCTCTCGCAGTTGGCCCAAATCCCGGGATCCCTACGAGCCTTGTACCGCCAGCCACGCTCGCTGCGCGTGGGAGCGCGCTACCTCTCGACACTGTTGAAGGTCCACCCGAAGGAGAAGCACTGGTACCTGATGCTCCTGGCGACCGATCCCGCGCGTCAACGCGTCGGCGCGGGCACGTTGCTCATGGCCGACGGCCTCTCGCACATCGACGCCGAGGGCGTCGGTGGGTACTTAGAGACCCAGAAGGAAGAGAACCTCGCGTACTACCGCCGCTTCGGCTTCGACCTCAAAGAGACGCTGCACCCGATGACTGAAGGACCGCCGTACTACACGATGTGGCGGCCGCCTCGTTAGCCGATGGAGCCTTCCATCTGTAGTTCGATCAACCTCGACCACTCGACCGCGTACTCCATGGGTAGCGTGCGGGTCACGGGCTCGATGAAGCCGTTGACGATCATGCCCATGGCTTGGCTCTCGGTGAGTCCGCGACTCATGAGGTAGAACAACTGGTCGTCCCCAATCTTCGACACCGTCGCCTCGTGACCGATCGACGCGTCCTGCTCGCCGACCTCCATGTAGGGCCGCGTCTCCGAAACGGACTGCTCGTCCAATATCAACGCGTCACAGCGCACGAAGCTCTTCGCACCCGTCGCGCCCTCTTCGACCTTGACGAGGCCGCGGTAGGCGGTCGTGCCACCGTCTTTGGAGATGGACTTCGAGATGATCGTCGAGGTCGTTTCTGGCGCGCAGTGCACCATCTTCGCGCCGGCATCCTGTACCTGGCCGGGACCGGCGTAGGCGACCGAGAGGACCTCACCCGAGGCCTTCGGCCCCATCAGGTAGACCGAGGGGTACTTCATGGTGAGACGCGATCCGATGTTGCCGTCGATCCACTCGACGTGGGCTTCGGCCTCGGCGCGGGCGCGCTTGGTGACGAGGTTGTACACGTTGTTCGACCAGTTCTGGATCGTGGTGTAGGTGATGCGCGAGCCCGGTAGCGCAACGAGTTCGACGACGGCCGAGTGCAACGAGTCGGTCGAATAGACCGGCGCGGAGCAACCCTCGACGTAGTGGACCTGAGACCCCTCGTCGGCGATGATCAAGGTGCGCTCGAACTGACCCATGTTCTCGGTGTTGATGCGAAAATAAGCCTGCAGCGGCTGGTCGACCTTGACGCCCGGTGGGACGTAGATGAACGAGCCACCGCTCCACACCGCGGAGTTGAGCGCCGCGAACTTGTTGTCGTTGGGCGGGATGATCGTGCCGAAGTACTTGCGCACTAACTCCGGGTACTCGCGCACGGCGGTGTCCATGTCGCAAAAGAGGACACCGAGACGCTCTAAGTCCTCGCGATTTCGATGGAAGACGACCTCTGACTCGTACTGGGCCGTCACGCCGGCCAGATACTTGCGCTCGGCCTCGGGGATACCCAAACGCTCGTAGGTGTTCTTGATCGCGTCGGGTAGGTCGTCCCACGAGTTCACCTGGTGATCGGTGGGTTTGATGTAGTAGTAGATGTCGTTGAAGTCGAGATCGGGCATGCGGTCCGCGAACCACGGCAGCATCGGCTTCTTCTCGAAGCGCTTTAGCGCGTCCAGGCGGAACTTGAGCATCCAGGGCTCTTCGTTCTTCATCGCCGACATCTCACGCACGATGGCCTCGTTGATGCCCTTCTTCGGCTTAAACACCGGCAACTGATCGTCCGACCAGCCCAGCTGGTAACGGCTGAAGTCCAAGTTGTCAATCGCCATTGCGCTCCTTTGGGATAATCCCTACGTCCATAGTACTAAATACCGACCGCGCTATGCCCCTTTGATTGCTGCCAAAGTGGGGAGGTGCCTACTCCCCCCACTGCTCCCCAACGTCCCCACACCATCACCCGCCACGGCGACTCCCGGATCGACCCCTACTACTGGCTCATGGACCGCGACAACGAAGAGGTGCTTGATCACCTCCGCGCGGAGAACGCGTACCTGGCCGCGCAACTCGCCCCCCAGAAGGAGCTCGAGGAGGAACTCTTCAATGAGATCAAAGACCGCGTCGAAGAGACCGACATCTCGGTACCGGTGCGCAAGGGCAACTGGTGGTACTTCGTACGCACCCGCGAAGGACTGAGTTATCCGATCAGTGTTCGCGTGCCCGTTACGAGCGAGGACCTCACCCCGCCGGACATCGATCCCGCTGCGACCCTCCCGGGCGAACAGGTCATCCTCGATGAGAACGTAGAAGCCGGCGACCACGAGTTCCTCTCGGTGGGCGTACTCGCGCTCAGTCCCGATGAGACGTGGGTCGCGGTCGGTACGGACTTCGAGGGCAACGAGCGACACCACGTGACGATCCGCCCCCTGGCCGATCAGGCGCCGATCAGCGACGAACTCTTTGACGTGGCGTACGGCTTCGCGTGGGCGAACGACAGTCGCCACTTCTTCTACACCCGGGTCGATGACGCGATGCGTCCCTGGCAACTCTGGCGACACGAACTCGAGACCCCCTCTTCGAACGACGTGCTCGTCTACCAAGAGGACGACGCGCAGTACACGGTGTCGGTCGGTCGTAGTCGTGACGACCGGGTCATCGTCGTGATGCTCAACTCCTCGATGACGAGCGAAGTGCGCTACCTCCTCGCCGACGAGCCCACGGGAACGTTCCTCGTCTTCGAAGAGCGCCGACACGGCATTGAATACGGCGTCGAGCATTTCGTCGACGCGCAGGGACGGCGTTGGTGGCTGAAGATGACCAACGAGGACGCCACCGACTTCCGTCTGCTCGCTCGACTCGCCGAGGGTGGCGAGTGGCGCGAGATCGTCCCCGAACGCAGTGGCTGTCGCCTCGACGGCGTCGACGCATTCTCGGACTTTCTGGCGCTGAGCGACCGGGAGAACGGTTGCGCCGCGTTGCGTCTCGTCGCGCTCCTCGACGGCGATGACCCCTTCGGCGACGACCTGATCGAGCGTTCACGCTTGATTGACGGCGGCTCGTTCCCGAACACGGTGGTACTCACGTCGAATCCGAACTTTGCGACCACGCAGGTGCGCGTCTTGGTCACGTCGCTCGTCACCCCGCGGCTGGTCGCCGACGTCGTCGTTCAAACCGGTGAGATGATCCTTCGCAAGCAGCAACAAGTCCTCGGTGGCTACGACGAGAGTAAGTACGTCACCGGTCGACTCTGGGTCGAGGCCAGTGACCAGGTGCGCGTTCCCGTCTCGGTCGTTGCGCGAGGCGACCTCGTTACCGTCGCCGCGGACGGGACCCTCACGCCAAAGGATCCCGCGCCGTTTCTCCTCTACGGGTACGGCAGCTACGAGATATCGATCGATCCGGCCTTTTCCTCGCTGCGCCTGTCGCTGCTCGATCGGGGTGTCATCTTCGCGATCGCGCATATCCGCGGCGGCGGTGAGATGGGGCGCTCGTGGTACGAGATGGGCCGTCTCGCCCAGAAACCAACAACCTTCAGCGACTTCGTGGCGGTCGCGCGGTGGCTCGTCGCAGAAGGCTGGACGACGCCGGCGCAGTTGGCGGCGCGCGGCGGATCGGCGGGGGGTCTGTTGATGGGCGCGGTCATGAATAGCGCGCCGGAGCTCTTTCGCGCGGTCGTCGCCGAGGTGCCCTTCGTCGACGTCGTCACGACGATGCTCGATGCCTCTCTCCCCCTCACGGTGGGCGAGTGGGAGGAGTGGGGTAACCCCGAGGCGAGTGCGACGAGCTATCGCACCATGTTGAGCTACTCCCCCTACGACAACGTCCGCACCCACGACGAGGACGGCCGCTCGATCCGTTACCCAGACGTCTTCGCCACCGGCGGACTCAACGACTCGCGCGTGGGGTTCTGGGAACCGGCCAAGTGGGTGCTGCGCCTGCGCGACGCGAACCCGGAGAACGAGGTCCTCTTGAAGATGGAACTGGGCACCGGGCACAGCGGGGTCTCGGGTCGCTACGACGCCTGGCGCGATGAGGCGCAGGTGCTCGCTTGGTTGCTCAACGAGATCGCCGCTAGTTCGTAGTGTTCGTCGAGGGACGAAAGACCAGCGCCAGCGTCGAGGGCAACGGCGAAGGCAAAACAACGCTTCGGCCCGATACGACCACGCTCGCATTCGCGGGCGTGCCGAGCGTGATTCGAGCGTTTCCGCTCACCACGAGGGACTCATCGTGTCCGGGTTCGACGGTGCCCTGCCAGTCAAGAGAATTGGACGAACCCTCCTCGTAGACCGCCGAGGTTGACCCTCCCGTCGCGGTCACGGTGACGCGGTACCTCGTCGCGGAAACCTCATAGATCGCCTCGTCGCCACTCGCTGAGGTCACGCGCAACTCGGGCAGCGTCGTCGTCGTGACGCTCAAGGTGGTGGGTGTCGTGGTGTTGTGGTGCTTGGTCTTGGCGCCGTGATGATTGACGTAGTAGGTGGCGAGTATGGCGATGACGAGCGCGACGAGGACGAAGGCGACGAGGCGGCGGAGGACGATCGATAGCGTCGAACGGTTCGACGACCTCGAGAGGAACCAGTCGTCATTGTGGCGAAGGCTGGAGTTGACGACCTCGTCGTTTGGGCTGCTCAATTCATTAAAGACGTAGTGCCGTGCCGGATCTAGACGGGGACGCTCAACGGGGGGTCGATTGAGGGGCGCCCCCTCAGAGTCGAGGAGTCGGAATCCCTTCGAGGGCGCGTAGGGCGACGGTGGCGGCGCCATGAGCCGGCGTTCTACGGGCTTGGAGAGTGCGCGCATCTCGTCGCGGCGAAGTTTTCGAACCCGCAACGCGACGGTCGCGAGGATGGTCACCACGAAGAAGACAGCCACGACCTCGAGGGCCACCTTCACGAGCGCCGTCCCTCACCCGGGCTGGAGGCCCTTACGTTGGTCACCACTAAAAGCGTACTGACCCGCACCTTCCTAGGCGAGACGTCGATACCCACTGCGGTAGTAGACCAGGGGATCACCCGGTTCCGTCGCGGCGTAGTCCATCTCGGCGACGACGATGTCGTGATCGCCGTGATTGGTCACCTCGCGAATTGTCCCTTCGACGTACGCGTGGGCTCCTTCTAAGAAGGGCGAACCGTTGGGTGCCTTGAACCACGCGACGTCGTGAAACTTGTCGGCCCCACTGCGCGCGAACTGACGAGCGAGCGCCTCTTGGTCGTCCTTCAAGATGTTGACCGCGAGCACGCCGGTGTCGCGAACGCGCCGCCACGACGGCGAGGCGCTCGTCGCGGCGAAAAAGACCAGCGCCGAATCCACCGACAACGAACCGAACGTCTGACAGGTGAATCCGGCGGGACCGTCCTTCGACGAAGCGGTGATGACGACGACCCCGGTGACGTAGTGACCCAACACTTCCTTGCAGTGCTCGTTGTCAAAGGCGCTCACCGCGCCACCCTACCGGTCGCCCTTCTTCACCACCGAGTCCGACGCGGCGAGGGGACCACCCACTGAAGTCCCCTCCCGCGAGCCCGCAAGGGACACCCGTCGCCCACGGCGTGTGACGAGTCCGTCGCGCTCCAAGCTCGCCAGAACGTCCTCTCGACGCTGCGCCGATACGTCGGACAACGTGACGTCGAGTTGCCCTTCGCTGTGGGGCCCCTCGCGCAGCGCTCGAAGTACCCGTCCGCGAAGTTGGCGGTTTGATCCTTCGTAAGGTGACTGCGCACGCGAGACGGCCGCGCTGTTCGGCGCGGGGTCCTCGCCGCCTTCTTGGCGCCAGCGACAGTGTGACGCGACGGGACAGATCTCGCAGTGCGGTGTCGCGCGACAGAACTGCGCCCCCAGATCGAGCATCGCTTGGTTAAAGAGAGCCACATCGTTGCGCGGCAGTAGCGCATCGGCCAACCGCCTCGCCTCGGAGCGCGCGAGCGTACGATTCTCGAGCGCCCGGGCGAGCACCCGTCCGACGTTGGTGTCAAGCACCGCGACTCGCTGCGCGAAGGCGAAGGACGCCACGGCCGCTGCGGTGTACTCACCCACCCCGGGGAGCGAGCGAAGATCTTCGAGGTCGCGGGGTACGACCCCACCAAAGCGCTCTTGAATGATGCCAGCGGCGTCGTGGAGCGCCTTGGCACGCCGAGGGTAGCCCAGCCCCTGCCAGAGCGTGAGGACCTCGGCCAAGGGAGCGTCCGCGCACGCACTCGGCGTTGGAAACCTCTCGAGGAATCGCTGCCAGGGCTCGATCACTCGAGAGGTTTGGGTCTGTTGGAGCATCACCTCACTCACCAGCACCGCCCAGGGTCGCTGGTCCCCTACCCAGGGCAGGGACCGACCGATCGACGGCGCCGCATGATGCAGCAAACGTCGAAACCCGGCGAGCGCGTCAGTCCCAGACGTCCTCGGCGTAGGGGCGACGGCGGACGGGGGCGAACTCACGTTTCCAGACCATAACCTTCCGGCGGAAGTAGCAGACCTCGAGGCCGTCTTGGTTGAAGCCCTTGGACTCAACGAGGACGATCCCTCGATCGTTCTTCGAGGTCGAGGGTGTCAACTCAAGGACGCGGGTCTCGGCGTAGATGGTGTCGCCGTGAAACGTCGGGTTGCGGTGGATCAATGTCTCGACTTCTAAGTTGGCGATCGCCGCGCCCGAGACGTCAGGCACGCTCATCCCGAGCACGAGGGAGTAGACGAGGTTGCCCACCACCACGTTCCTCTTGTGCACCGTCTCGTTCTCGGCGAACCAGGCGTTGGTGTGCAACGGGTGGTGGTTCATCGTGATCATGCAAAAGAGGTGATCGTCGGCCTCGGTGATCGTCTTGCCCGGCCAGTGCCTGTAGACGTCACCCACTTCGAACTCCTCGAAGTACCGACCGAAGGGGCGATCAAAGGTGGTCACGAGAGCTCGTTGCGCGTACTCACTCGGCGTCGACGGCCGCGCGGGCCGGTCGCGTGGTAAAGGACACCAGTCCCCCCGGGAGCGTCTCGCCGTCGACGACCATGCGCCAGGTGTAGCGTTCGCCGTCGCTCAGGGGAATCGGACCGAAATTGACGGCGATGGGCACGTCGACGGGCGTGCCTTCGGGCACGTCCGCGGGCGCCGTGGCGGAGAAGTCACCGCGTACTTCGATGATCTGAGATCCCTCCGGGGTCTCGAAGCGCACTTGTTGACCGTCGGCGTCCTCTAAGAACAGCTCCCAATGATGGGGCACGTTGAACTCGTGCGAATCCACGCCAACTTTGATCGCGACCGCCGAGGGTGTGGGATCGGGTCCGGTCACCGACCACCCGCCGCCGAGGATAAACAGTTTGCCGTCGGCCACCTGGGCAGAGTCGGCGAGGAGCATCGTTATATTCACCGGCCCAGCCTACGCGGGGTCTCCAAGGCCAGCCGGTAGTTTCTCTCTATGCCCGCTCCCACGCTCGACCTCGCTGTTGCCGCCGACCTCATCGAACGAGCCGACGCGATCGTCGAAGGAGCGCTCGCCGAGCTGCTCGAGCGAGGCGGCGTGGACGAAAACGAAGCGCTCGCCTACGACGTGGCCCACGCGGCGAGCGCCCTCGCCACCGCACGCTCCGTGCTCGCCTACGCCACCAAGGGCGACACCGAGTCGAACCTGGTCGCCGCGTTCCTCGCCCTCGCCCTCAGCGACCTAGCCGGTCGAGTGCTCGGGCGTGAATCGCTCTGGCGATTGACGCCGGAGTGGTTCAGTCCCTTCTCCTCCTTCGTCGCGGACTACCGTGACGTCTCGTTCCTCGCGAACCTCGCCGAGACACCCGGTCCCCGTCACCTCGGCGAGGACTTCGAAATGGTCGCGGACCTCTTCCATAAGTTCGCCGAAGAACAGGTCCGCCCCCACGCCGAACACGTGCACCGCACCAATGGCGACATCCCCGAATCAATCATCGAGGGACTCAGCCAACTCGGCGGGTTCGGTCTGTCGATCCCAGAGAAGTTCGGCGGCTTCTCCACCGGCGGCGAATCCGAGTACCTCGGGATGGTGGTGGCGACCGAGGAACTCTCCTGGGGCTCACTCGGCATCGGGGGGTCCCTCATCACTCGACCAGAGATCATGACGCGCGCGCTCTTAAATGGCGGCACCACCGAACAACAAGAGCGCTGGCTGCCCCGCCTGGCGAGCGGCGAGACGCTGTGCGCCATCGCGGTCACCGAGCCCGATTTCGGCTCCGACGTGGCGGGGCTCACGACGACCGCCACCAAGACCGAGGGTGGTTGGCTCATCAGCGGCGCCAAGACGTGGTGCACCTTCGCCGCACGGGCCGAGGTACTGGTGCTACTCGCGCGCACCGATCCCGACCGCGCCCTCGCGCACCGTGGACTGTCGCTGTTCTTGGTGGAGAAGCCCCGCGGGGACAGCGGCGGCTTCCTGTTCCACCAAGACGCCGTAGCCGAAGGGCGCGGCGACCCCAACGGGCGCCTCGAGGGGCGACCCATCGACACGATTGGCTACCGCGGGATGCACTCCTACGAGTTGAGTCTCGATAACTGGTTCGTGCCGGAGGCGGACTTGATCGGTGAGGAGTCCGGTCTCGGACGAGGCTTCTACTTCCAGATGGCCGGCTTTGAGAACGGTCGGATCCAAACGGCCGCGCGAGCGGTGGGCGTGATGCAAGCGGCCTACGACGCCGCACTCGAGTACGCCAAGACGCGCCAAGTCTTTGGCCGAGCGCTGATTGCGTACGAGTTGACGCGCGTAAAGCTCGCGACGATGGCCGTGATCATCCAGTGCGCACGACAGTTCTCTTTAGAAGTCGCGCGCGAGATGGGTCGCGGCGGTGGCACGCTGGAGGCCTCGATGGCCAAGGCGTACGTCTGTCGCGCCGCGGAGTGGGTGACGCGCGAAGCGATGCAACTCCACGGGGGCATGGGCTACGCCGAGGAGTATTCGGTCAGCCGATACTTCGTGGACGCACGGGTGCTGTCGATCTTCGAAGGTGCGGACGAGACGCTCTGTCTCAAGGTCATCGCCCGACGCCTGCTCGACGGGCTGAGCGCGGCTTAGCTGCTCCGTCGTTCCCGAAGGGCCCGATACTCCAGACGCAACCTTCCTACTTCGGTGTCCGTTTCATCCCCGCGCGTTCGCCGCGCGCGACGAAGGAGTTCGCGATTTTCGCCGAGGCCTCGTCGATCATCTCGTCACCGAACATCACCGCGCCGGTCAGATTCTCTTCGGTCGCGACCTTGTAGGCGTCGAGGATGTCGTAGGACTTGTCGAAGAGCTCTTGACTGGGCGAGTAGACGTCATTTAGTACCAACGCCTGGTCGGGCGTGAGCGCCCACTTCCCATCGAAGCCGTAGCTCGCGCTGATCGACGCCGCGAAACGCAACGCGTCAAGGTCACGCACCTTTAAGAAGGGACCATCGATGACGTGCAGTCCATGGGCCCGTCCCGCCATGAGAATCTTGGCGAAGACGTAGGAGAAGGGGTTCGACGGGGCGTGATGGATGGTCTCATCGATCGTCGTCACCGGCATCCCGATCGAGGCGGCGAAGTCCGCCGGGCCAAAGACGATTGACTCGAGCCGCGGTGACGCGGCGCAGATTTCTTCCACGTTGATCAGGCCTTCTGCCGTCTCGATCTGAGCCTCGATGCCGATGTGCCCCTGGGGCAGTCCGGCGTTCGCTTCGACTTGGGTGAGGAGCAAGTCCAACGCCACCACGTCCGACGCCCGTCGGACCTTGGGCAACATCACCTCGTCGAGTCGTTCACCGGCGTTGCCGACGACCTCGATGACGTCGCCGTAGGTCCAGCGCGTGTCCCACGCGTTCACCCGAACACACAGCACCCGTTCGTCCCACTCGAGGGTGCGGATGGCGTTGACGACTTTGGCCCGCGCTGCTTCTTTCTCCTTGGGGGCGACGGAGTCCTCGAGGTCCAGAAACGAGAAGTCGGCGAGGGCCGTTGGAGCCTTGGCGAGGAACCGGTCGGATGAACCTGGGGTAGAAAGACACGATCGACGTGGGAGGTTGCGAGAACGCTGTGACATGACGACGAGCATATTCCGAGGTGATATTGACCTCGCAACGTCGCGCAATACCACGACATCACCCCCGACTAAATAGATTCTGATGAGGTAGTTCATTCGCGCAGGAGTCTCCGGCTCGGCGTCGAGCGGACCGTTACAACTAGCCTGTTCAGGTGACTGACGTCGAGCACCGGGTGCTCTCGACACCGCAGCCAGCCAAGAAGGGCCGGGTCCTTCGGTGGGTTGTGACGACGTTCGTGGTCCTCGTCGCGTCATTCGCCACCGTGTCACTCGCCCCGCGACACGCGGCAGCCTCCAATCTCTCAAACGCGCGAACCAAAGCCAAGGTGCTGCTCGACCAGATCAATCGCATCAACGGTGAGGTCGGTCGCCTCGGTCAAAAGTACGACGCGGCGCAGATCAAACTGCGCAAGTTGAATAATTTCATCGCCAACACCAAAGCAACCGTTGCCGCCATCCAGGGGAAGGTCAACAGCGGGAACGAACAACTCCGCCAGGACGTCATCTTCGCCTACGTCACGAGCGGCGCCACCGAAGGCAACAATCCCCTCTTTTCGAAGAACGCCTCCCAAGCGGGCGCGACCAACGTCTACACCCAACTAGCCGAGGGCAACATCAACTCAACGATCGCCAGCTTGAAGAGTTACCGGATCGAGTTGACCCAAGAACGTGGCATCTTGAACGCCGAGGACGCCCACGCGCGAGCCGTCACGCGTGCGGCGGCCAAGTCCTTCCATACGTCTCGGGTCCTGCAGTCGTCCTTGAAGAACACCCTCGCCCAGGTCAAGGGCCAGATCGGGGCCTACGTCGCCCAAGACGAAGCGGCGGCGGCGGCGGCGTCCTCGAGCGACCTCAACAGTGCCACTCCCATCGCCGGTTTTCCCGCGCCGCCACCGGACTCCGTCGCCAATATTGCAATTCGCGCCGCCGAGAGTTACCTCGGTGTCCCCTACGTCTGGGGCGGCGCGAGTCGCGGGGGCGTTGACTGTTCGGGCCTGGTGATGCTGGCCTACGAGGCGGCGGGTGTGGATCTGCCGCACTACTCCGGTGCTCAGTTCGACGACACCGAGCGCGTCCCGCTCTACGACATCCAGCCGGGTGACCTGCTCTTCTACGGCTACAACGGCGACGAGCACGTGGCGATGTACGTCGGCCACGGCGAGATGATTGAAGCGCCCGAGACCGGCGAAGTCGTCCACATCACGCCCGTGCGCCTCGGCTACGGCTTCGCGGGCCTCGGCCGCGTGCGGGGCTAGGGGTGCGGGGCGTCCCGACCTCCTTTCACCTCGGACCCCTCGTCTTTCATACCTACGGCTTCGGCCTGGCGATTGCCGCCTACGTCGCCTACCTCTACGCCCGCCGACGCCTCGAACGCCGTGGCACTGACGTTGAGCCCTTCGCCCGCTACTCGTTCTGGCTGATCGTGACGGGTCTCCTCGGTGCCCGTCTCGCCAACATCGCCACCAACTGGGACTACTACCGGGGCCACCCGGGGCGATGGATCGCCGTCTGGCAGGGGGGCCTCGCGAGTTTCGGGGGGATAGCGCTGGCGCTGGTGGTGGGAGTGATCCTGCAGCGGCGATGGTGGCCGCAGAGCAAACTCGCTGGCTTCACCGACGCCTTGATACCCGCGCTCATTGCGGGTTGGGCGATCGGTCGTTTCCTAGGACCCCAGTTCATGGTCGATGCCGGCGGTCACCTGACGCATCAGTGGTTCGGTCTCAGCTACGCCGGTCAGGCGGGCAAACGGGTACCAGTACCCCTTATCCAAGGACTCGAGGACACCACCCTGTGGCTGGTGCTCATCGCGCTCGAGCGCACCGGGTTGAAGCAACGACTCGGTTTCATCAGCGGCATCGGCATGATCGTGTGGGGACTCGTTCGCGCGACCGACGAGCGCCTCCTGCTCGGTCAGGAGTCCCACAGCGGTTCAATCGGCGTGCAACTGGCCGGACTTGCCCTCGCGGTGGCGGGCGTCGTCACACTGGTGGTCCACTGGCCTCGTCGAAACGAGCACTCGAAAGAAGGAGCGGTTAAGGGTTCGCCCACCTCGCTACCGCAGTAGCTACAGGAGTGAGTTCCACTCCGATGTCGTGAGTTGACCGAGGGACTGACGGAGGTCGGCGCTGGCGGAAGGTACCGCGACACGAGCGTGGTCGATGAACGAGACGTGGTCGAGACCCACTCGTCGCCAGGCGGTAAAGACGCTTCGCGATGGCGACTGGTTCGAGTAGATCGGGCGCACCAGTAGTTCTTCGCTCGAGGCCGCCACCACCAGCGCCGGACGTTCCTTGGAGCTGACGTCAGGTTGCAGCGGGTCCTGTGCGTCAAAGGGCACATCCACGAGCAGAATCATTCCCACGAGCGCGTGCTCAGCGTCGAAACGTGCGTTCTCCAGCGGCGTGAAGAGCATGCGCCGACGCTCTTCGGGCATCGGCTCAATCTCGCCGGGCGGCGTCGACTGCGCCGAAGGGTGCGACGACGTGACTCCCTTTTGTTTACTCGGTCGCGGCGGACGCGTTGGCGCACCGGGCTTCTTGCGCCGCCGTTGCTCCTCACGTCGAACCCGTCGCAGTTCGCGAATCTCGGGACTCACCTCGCGCGGGCTCACGAGCGACCCCGACGTCACAACTTCCGGGAGCGCGGGAAGCGCGAAGTCGTCTCGCTCCTCGAAGAGCCGCCGACAGTGCGGCGCCGCGGGGAACGACTCACTTATCGCGTACGCGAGCACCGCGACCGCGTCGTCAATCGTGAGACCACCCGCGAGTAGCTCGTCAATCGCGGTCGCGAGTTCTTCGTAGGTTGGGCTCTCCGCGTGCTCGCCGAGTTGCTCGATCACTCTCTCGAGGGGCCCGGCGGCGAGCAATTCGAGCAGCGCTTTAACGGCTGCCGCTGGGGCGCCCGTGGCGAACGCCACGACGTCGCGCTTTTGTTGAAGCTGCCGTAGTGGCACGCCGATGACCGCACTCACTTTGGAGTGAGCCCGCAGATCCAATGTGTCAACGGTCGTGAGTGTCGTGCCCGCGTCGATCTTTAATATCGCAGCTCGCACCACGGTGTTGACGCTCGCCAATGGATCGGTCACAGACCCTTAGTTCTGATGGCGACGGTGGACGGAAGGCAAAAACTCGTCACGACCCTCTACCGAATTGATGCACTGGCCGCCGTAGTTCACCGGTCCATTATGGCAGCGCTGCTCGGCCCCACGAACTTTGACTGGACTCTCGTCTGCTAATTCGGTTTCTACACCACATCCATTTCGCTGGTGGATCGGCATTCGCGTCCGTCGAAGCCACTCTTCTCTGGTGAATCAGCCGATATCTACTCCAGACGAGACTCCGGCAAAACAGTAACTTCAGCTTCGCAACGTCAGTAGGGAGTCTTCAAACCAGGGAACATCGGGAAGTGCCTGACGTTTCGCGTGAGCAACGTTGCCTCCATAATGATGGCCGTCGCGGCGATTGCCAGATCGGCACCGTCAATTGACTGATGGCTGGGTAGCCATGTTCGACCTAACTCGCTGGCACGCTCGGCAACGATGGCGTCAACGGAGTGCCAAATGAGGGTAGATAGAAGTGCGCGAGTACCCCCCGCCTCACTTTCCCTCACGCCCGCGAGAACTTCGAGCCGAGTGATCTCGCTCGCGTGAAGTGGCCCACGAGCTCGTTCTCTCTCGAGAATGGTCTCGGCACCTGCGTCGCCCCGCAAGTAGTCGATAATGACCGACGTGTCGACGAGGACCGTCACTGGAGGTGAGGAGCGAGTCGCGATCCCAATCAAAGTCTCTCGACGACGGCTGCTCCTTCGTCGCGGTCGTCAGTCCACGAACCAAATGCTTGGCGCATGACGTCAAGATCGTCGGCGCTCGATCGCGATGATCCATAGACAGTCTCGACGGCTTCTCGAATAAGAGCCGAAAGGGACTTGCCAGTCCGCGAGGACTCTTCATCAAGAGCCCGGCGCTCCTCCGGCGTGAGCGAAATCTGAGTCCTTTGCATGATGTAAGTACACATCACATCCGATTCCGCGATTCAGAATTCGTCTTCGAATTCCCTATTTGAGTAGGTGTTTTGCCACCACGATCCGCTGCACCTGGTTGGTGCCCTCGTAGATTTGGGTGATTTTCGCATCACGCATGAAGCGTTCCACCGGAAACTCCTTGGTGAATCCGTAGCCACCGAGCAACTGCACCGCGTCGGTCGCCACGCTCATCGCCGTGTCCGAAGCGAACGCTTTGGCCG
>Ga0302157_10000115_pt1 | contig 100765 bp, 73 predicted proteins | sample I_Bog_N3_3_FD_193502 | JGI IMG/M metagenome (GOLD analysis project Ga0302157, IMG submission 193502) | Peat permafrost microbial communities from Stordalen Mire near Abisko, Sweden - I_Bog_N3_3 | ecosystem: Environmental > Terrestrial > Soil > Wetlands > Peat | place: Sweden: Abisko, Stordalen... | reverse complement strand
GGCCGGGTTCAAGATGAGCAAGACGCCGTTCTTCGTCGACTGGATCCACTTCACGGTCGAGTTCGGGCAGGTGACGCCGCTCGGGCCGGCCATCTCGAAGGTCACGACGGAGGGGCGCGGGGGCATCCCCTTCTTCCACAAGCACTTCGTCGGCTCAGCCACGATCTCGGACTACCGCATCACCCCCTGAGCGCTTCAGTCGAGGACGAGGACGCCGCCGTCGTCGCCGTTCCACGCCCCGCACACGCGCTTGGCGTGCTTCGGGGTATCGCAGCGGCGGATCGTGAGCGAGATCTGCTCACCACGCTTCCCTTCCAGCCCGAGCGACTCGAACGGGATCGCCATCTCGAGGACCCACTCCTCGTCTTCGTCGGACGGATTGTTCGGCGTTCCGTCGAGCTCGTGCGACACGTGCGCGCCGCTCGACCACGCGTAGTCGAACGGGCCCTGGCTGCCCGCCGCTCGGATCGCGTCGGTGAGGGTGCCGAGGGGCGAGACGTCGATCGCCCTTTCCCATTTGCCGTCGGCGAACACGAGATGGAAGGCGTCGTCGAGCCAGAGTGGGGCGTCTTGTTCCGCACGTGTGGCGCGGATGTCTTCGTCGGAAGCGTAGAGAGCCAGGTAGATGTGGCCGTCACCCCACACGAAGCGCGTATCCGAGTACGGGCGCGCGGCGACTCCGTCGGGACCGAGGAATGCCCCCGTCCTCGCCGTGGCGTGGAGCCATCCCGGGTCGTCCATGTCGCCGTCGAGCGCGATGGCCCCCTCAGCGTGCGGGACGAGCAGCCGCGTGGCGGGCGCACGAGAGCGGGCGTGAGAAGCACCGATCCGGGCCCCCGCGAGGGCGCCCACGCCTAGCGCGGCGCCCATCACGAGCGTCACCGAGAGCGTGCGCCTGTTCATTGGTCTTGCCAAGCATCGCACGTCGCCGCGCGCAACTCCGGTACCCGCCCGGGTGCGCGCGGCCCGCCTCGCGATGAGACGGATGAGACTAAGGGCGCTCCGACTCGAAGGGCGCTCGGCTCAGCGACCCGCCACTCTGGCCGCGACAGCTCTCCCGCCCGTGCTCGCAGCGGCAGCTTCGTTGCGCGCGTCGTACACGAACGCCGCGATGGTCACGGCGAGCAGTCCGAACAGAATGGGCCAGTTGGATTTCATTGCGACTCCTCGACAGAGAGCAATGCAGTCTCAGTGCCAGCGTTCGTCAAACTCGTAGAGCGGTCGCGCGCGATTGCTTCCAGGCCCAAAACCGCCACAACGTATTTTTCCACAACTGGGTGTACGGGATGCCCGAGATCCAGGCGCTGGCGCGTCTACGATCCACCACGACCGTCGGGCCGCTTGAACTCCACGCTCGTGCCCAGGTGACCGAGCCGGCGCGCTTCGAGACAGCACGGTGAGCCAGGCTCCACGATCCGGCAGTCCTCAGGCCGCCGTTCGTACACGGAACAGGGGAATTGGCCGGCGATCGTCACATCGAGGGCTCCACACCGCGCCCCCTGGTTCCGCATGAAACGCCAGCCGGGGCCCCGGCCGTCGAGCTCCGTGTAGCGCTCGAGGAGCACGCTTCCCATCCGCTCGTCGTCACTCTCGAGAAGATGGACGGTGCGAGGACCATGGTGACAGCAGCGCCCACATGTCACGCAGTCTCCCCCTTCCGGGTCCGGCACCCCTTCGACCGGAGGGAGACGCGAGTCATCCATCAGTGGAATCGTAGCGAAGAGTCCCACACGCGCAACGGCACGTGTCGAAGCGACTCAGGTCGGGATCGGCCACTTTGCGGTGCCGAGCTTCGGACGCAGCGCGCGGAGTCTCTCGCGGAGCTGCTTCGCCGTGGCCCGCTGGCGCGGCTCGCGACGGAGCGCGGAGTGCAGCAGCTCGCCGAGCGGCGCGGTCTCGGGGCGGCCGAGCAGCGACTTGACCGCCGGAGGGTTCCCGTCGTGCGCGACGTGGAGGGCAATCTGCGCGAGCTCGTTGTCCGTCTCGAACAGAACCTTGCCCGTGAGCGACTCGTAGGCGACGCAGCCGAACGCATAGATGTCGGCCGGCGCCGGCGACTCGGCCGGCAGCGCCCCCCACACCTCAGGCGCGCCGTACGGACCTGTCGCGCACCCCGGACGGATGTGGCGTCCCGCGAGACCGAAATCGACGAGCACGGCCTCCTCTTGCTGCTTGCGGAGAACGACGTTGCCCGGCTTCAGATCGAGGTGCGCAACGCCCACGTCGTGCATCGCGTCGAGCCCAGCGAGAATGCCGTCGAGGATGTCGAAGGCGCGAGTGACATCGAGACCCCTCGATTCGATCACGCGCTCGAGCGTCGGCCCTTCGACGAACTCCATCACGAGGATCGGCTTCGGCTTCGCGCCCGCGTCGAAGGTGACGAACCGAGCGAGGTTCGCGTGCCCAGGGATGAGCATCAGCGCCGAGGCCTCGCTGCGGAACATGTTCGAGAAGTCCGCTTCGGAGATCATGCGCGCGGCCGTCGCGGAGTACTCGGGGACCTTCAGCGCGAATCGCTCGGCGTTCGCCTCCCCCTTGTCTTCGAGACGCACGACGATGAACACCGTGCCCGAGCCGCCGCCACCGAGTGGCTTCAGCACGTAGAAGCCACCGACGGTGCGACGCGTCGGGATCCAGGCCGGCAGCTGCCCCTCGCTGACGCGGATCGAGCCGCTCTCCGCGCTCGGACGATCGACAGGGAGATCGGCGATGCCCCAGATGACCCCCGTGGCGATGCTCGAGACGGCGATGGGGACACCGCCGACGAGCTCGTCGACACACGACGAGAGGACGTGCTCGCTGAGCGCCTTGTCGGTCCCTGCGAGGACGCGCGTGACGGCGACCGAGAGCGGACGCATGGCGGCTTGCGATGCCGGGGTGCTCGAGTCGCGATCAGGGTCGAGGCGCGCGCGCGCGCCGGTGGCGAGCTGTGAGAGCGCGGCCAGCGCCGTCTCGAGCTGCGAGACGACGTCCGACTCGGAGCCGCCCCCGGAGGACAGCTGGCGGAGCGACTGGGCGCCGACGATGGTGTTCAGCGCGCCGTGGAGTCGCACGATCACGGTGCGAAGGGCCTCGGTGCGCGTCGACGCATCGGGCGATAGCTCGGTGGAGAGCGACTCGAGCGCCTTGAGCTTCAGCTGGAGGCTCGGCATCGCCGTGGAGAGCGGCACCGACGGTGGGAGCAGCGAATCGTGAGGCTTGGTGCGCGAGGTCATCCCCGCGGTCGAGGCGCCTCGCACGAACTCGGCGTAGCGCTTGAGCACGTGGATCAGATCCGGGTCCATCGACGCTTCGGCGAGCGTGTCGAGCTCGGTCGGATCGGTCATCTTGCGCGCGACGACGAGCAAGACGTCCGACACGTCACATGCGCCCGCGCGGACGAGCGCGTCGAGCGCACGCGCGAGGGCAGCCAGGATCGTGCGTCGGAGGATCGACGGCGGATCGCGCTCGAACCGGCCGAGCAGCGCTTTTGCGGTGCGTAGCCAGCGCTTCCGTAGACGCGCCGCGCGCCCCGAGTCGCCCTCGGCGTCCTCGACGTCGCCGTCCACGAGGTGCAGCAGCGCGCGCAATCGCCGGAGGCGCAGCGTGGGGTGGCTGGGCGTTACGAGCGAAGGGCGTGCTTCACCGCTGACGTACACGGCGACACCGGTCGCAGGGAGGGGCTTCGATTCGCGCTGGAGGATCCACTCGCTGAAGCGCTCGCGGAGCGCGTCGAGGGCCTCATCGTGCTGCCGGAGCGCATCGGACGCGGCCCCGAGATGGAGCAGGTCGCTGAGTACGTTCCGCTCGAGCAGGGTCGCGTCGAGATCGCGGAGGACCGCCATCGACGCGCGACGCGCCATCGAGCCCGCCCGGCCGTTGTCGGTCGCCTCGTCGTTCTGGGACACGGCGTCGAGCGTGTCCATCTGCGCGCTCGTCCCGTCGAGAACCTTGCGCGCCTCGGTGTACGCGACGCGCGCGCCGTCGCTGGCGAAGAGGAGCATCGCGCGGGTCACCTGCTCGCGCATGGTCGGATCTTCACGCGTCTCGTGCTCGAGATCGCGCATGAGGTCCTTGGCGAGCGCCTCGGCACCGTCGTCGCGCCCCGCGTGAACGGGCCGTTCGCGCATCATCGCCAGCGCGCGCGTGCAGGCGCGATCCACGATCGCCCCTTCGCCGAACTCGGTCCGCATCTCGAGCACGGCTTCGCCCACGTCGGGCGTCGCGCGAGACAGGACCTCGTCCAGCAGCTCGGTCGCCGCTTCGGGCTCCGCTTCGGCGGCTCGCGGGAGGCCCCAGATGAAGGCGCTCGCCGCGCCCGCGTCGCGCTGGAGCACCCCCTGCGACAATCCGGCTGTCGCGAGACGGAGCGCCCCTTCGGGGTTCACAGCGATGAACGCCGCGATCGACGTAGCGCCGCGTCGCCATTCGGTAGGCGTGTGCTTCGAGGAGAGCGAGTCCTCGATCTGCGTCCGGTACTCGGCGACCCAAGGAGCCAAAAGGCCTCGCGCGACCGCCACGTGACGCCAGACCAGCGACTCGCGATCGCCAAGGAGGCGCGCCCAGGCATCCTTGACGGCGTCGCTGGAGAAGACCCGCAGCGCGTGGTTGTCGCCAAGAGCCGCGCGCTTCGCCGCTTCACGAGCTGCGCGCTCCAGAAGCCTCGCGGACAGGCGGCGAGCCGGCAGCGATCCCGTCGACCCCTCCGCGATCCACGCGCGCGCCAGCTCGCGACGCGACGCGAGCGCGAGCGCGAGACCACCGTCGGCGATCCCGAGGCCGATCGGCATCTCGGTCACGAGCGCGATGCGGGCGCGAACGGCGGACGTACCGAGTCCCTTGCCCGACGACAGCGCCATGCGTGTCGCGAGAGCTACGAACCCCTCGGCGTTCGCAGCGAGGAGACGCGCGAGGACGCGCCGACCGAGATCGCGCTGCTCGGTTCCGATGGGGAGAGCCGAGGCGAGCTCGTAGAGCGCCGCACCTGCGGCGGCAGGCGCGAGCCAGTCGAGGTCGTCGACCAGGTGGCTGCTCAGCGCAGCGCGCACCCCCTTCACGAGCGCGTCGGGGTGCAGCCCATCGAGAGGCCCCGGCCCCTCCTCGACCATCGCGCGTGCGAGGGCTGCCATCGACTGGCGCCACATCGCGCGACGCTCCGCCGCGTCGGACTGATTGTGGAGCTCGAGGAGACCGCTGACGTAGAAAGAAGGGTCGCGCACGTAGTTCCTGGTGGGATCGCGCTCCGGCAAAGCCCCGAGCGTTCCGTGGACTACGATAGAGCGCTTCGCGTCGCGGATCCATTTCGTCGGCGAGGAAGCGGTCGCTTCGGCGCACCTCACGTGCGCACAAGCGCGACCGTCGGTTTTCGTGCTACACGAGCGCGCGCAATTCCATGATCGTTCTCGACAAGCTCACCAAGCGTTTCGGCCCGAAGATCCTGTTCGAGAACGTCTCGATGCAGTTCGACCCCGGGAAGCGCTACGGACTCACCGGCGCCAACGGGGCGGGCAAGTCGACCCTCCTCAAGATGCTCTCGGGCTTCGAAGACTCCGACACGGGGTCGATCTCGATCCCGGGCAATCTCCGCCTCGGCGTCCTGAAGCAGAACCACTTCGCGTACGACAAGGAGCGGATCCTCGACACCGTCCTCATGGGGAACAAGGTCCTCTGGGACGCGATGCACGAGAAGGAGCGCCTCCTCGCCGGCGAGGTCACCGACGAGATCGGCGTCCGTCTCGGTGAGCTCGAGGGGGTAATCGCCGAGGAGGACGGCTACTCCGCGGAGAGCCACGCGTCCGAGCTCCTGGTCGGCCTCGGCATCCTCCCCGAGCAGCAGGAGGCCCCCATGGGCACCCTCGCCGCCGGGTACAAGCTCCGTGTCCTCCTCGCGCAGGTCCTCTTCGGGAAGCCGGACGTGCTTCTTCTCGACGAGCCGACGAACCACCTCGACCTCGAGTCGATCCGCTGGCTGGAGAGCTTTCTCATCGACGATTTCAAGGGGACGCTCGTCGTCGTCTCCCACGACCGACACTTCCTGAACTCGACCGCGACGCACATCGCGGATGTCGATTACCGAACGGTCACGGTCTACACGGGCGGCTACGACGACTTCATCGCGCAGAAGTACGAGAACAAGCAGCGCGCCGACGCCACGGCCGCCGCGGCGAAGAAGAAGAAGGAGGAGCTCCAGGAGTTCGTCCAACGCTTCGGATCGCACGCTTCCAAGTCGAAGCAGGCGCAGTCGCGGTTGAAGCAGATGGACAAGCTCGACGACGTCATCGAGACCAAGGGGTCGAAGAAGTCGAGCCTCGTCAGGCCCTTCATCCGGTTCGAGTTCGAGAAGCCGAGCGGTCGCGACGTCGTTCGCATGGAGAACGTCGACAAGGCGTTCGGACCGAAGGTGATCTATCGAGACCTCGCGCTGAACGTGAATCGCGGCGAGAGAATCGCGGTCATCGGCCCGAACGGCATCGGGAAATCGACGCTACTCAAGCTGATGGTCGGCGGCTTTCAGGCGCTCGACGCGGAGACGAAGGGCGACACGCTACAGCCGGACAAAGGCTCGGTGCAGTGGGGACACGACACCTCCGTCGGCTATTTCGCGCAGGATCACCACGAAGCGCTCGGCCACACGTCCAAGGGGACGACGGCGTTCCAGTGGCTCTATGGGTGGGACACGAAGCGTCCGCAGGAAGAGATCCGCGGGATCCTCGGGAGGCTCCTTTTCCAGGGGGATCAGGCTTTGAAACCGGTCGAGGCGCTGTCGGGTGGAGAGAGCGCTCGCTTGCTCCTCTGCAAGCTCCTCCTCCTTCAGCACAACGTGCTGGTGCTCGACGAGCCCACCAACCACCTCGACATCGAGTCCATCGAAGGGCTGCTCGACGGCCTCAAGCTCTTCAAGGGGACCGTCGTCGTCGTCAGCCACGACCGGCACTTCGTCGCCGAGCTCTCCAACCGAATCATCGAGCTGATGCCCGGTGAAGTCGGCGGCAAGCCGTGTACGACGGTGACCGACTTCGGAGGCTCCTACGAGGAGTACCTCGAACGCTCCGGCCGCGAGTACATGCGCCAGTAATCCATGTAGTCCGCGCTCGCGCGTTTCCACGCATCCGCGCCCGTGGTGCTCCTTGCAAAAGATGCAGAGAGCAGAAATCGATGCGACGCTTTTTGGGACGTCGTCAACTGGAGCGCCTTATTTTTCCGCTCTCACATGAGGTTGGGTGAGCGTTCCGCGGGGGGTACGTCCGTTGCACCTGAGACTCTTGTCGATCTGTGCCCAACCAACGAAGGGCAACGGCGCGGTACTGTACCGCGAGGTAGTCGAGGCTCCGTGTCGAGCGCCCCGCGCGCTCTAGGCTGGTGATGCTGGGCAAGCAACCGCAGAAGAGAGCCAGGCTAATTCGCTGGACCGCCGTCCTCGCAGGGATTGGCGCCGCGGCGTGCTTGGCTCTTCAGGCGTGCAACGGCTCCGAGCCGCCCGTCGACACGTCGCCGATCGACAACCACCCGGTGAGCTCCGCGTGCAGCAATCCGGCGGCGGGGTGCCCGTGTGAGACGAACGGGCAGACGGCGGCTTGCGGGGCGACGGTCTCGAGCTCGGGGGGGCAGACCCAGTGCAGCGCGGGGACGCTCACGTGCTCCGCGGGCATCTGGGGGCCGTGCGTCCCCTCCTATACGACGTTCGTCGGCCGCCAGAAGATCACGCTCGGGATGAGCAAGCAGCCGGAGCTCCTCTCGAATGAAGCGGGGGTGGGCATCGATTCCGGATGCGACCCGTGCGATCCGTACTGCCAGTCGTTCAACGGCGACAACTCCACGGGGCTCGACGGCGGGCCGGGGCTCCAGTCGAGCAACGGCGGCTGGATCCTGACCGACGCGACGCCGCCGGCCGACGTCGATATCTGCATCGGGAACCAGTGCTACGTCCCGTCGTGCGAGGCCGGCGCGACCCAGCTCGTGGGGACGATCCTCGATCCTGCCGGACGCTATCCGGTGAACAACGCGCTCGTCATGATTCCGAACGACGGAATCATCCCTCCGATGACGGACGGCGTGAACTTCAACCCGTGCTCGGGAAGCTCGCTCCCCCCTGCCCTCGCGGTTGCGACCACCGGACCGAACGGCGTCTTCATCCTCGGGAACCCGGCGACCGACGGCGGCGGCTCCGTCCCGACCGAAGCGCTCCCCATTCAGGTGGACGGTGGTGACGCTGGCAATAACCCCGTAACCGGCGTTCCCATCCTCGTGCAGGTCGGACGCTGGCGACGTCTCGTCACGGTCGCCGTATCCAATGCCTGCGCGGTGAACGACGCGGGACCGATTGCGCTGCCCAGCGTGCAAGGCGGGGCCTATGGCCAAGACAACATCCCGCACGTCGCGATCATCACGAGCTCGTGCGACCCGTTCGAGTGCATGATCAATACGATCGGCGTCGATCGTACGCAGTTCTCAGCCTTCGGCGGCGGCGGTCGGATCGAGCTCCTCTACGCCTACGACCAGGGGACGATCAACGAAGCCGGCGCCGGCACGGTGAACGGTCTCGGTAACCCCCACTCCCCCGCCATCATCATGCTCCCCGACGGCGGGTTCCCCGATGCGTCGGTCAGCGGCTACGACCAGCTGCTCAAGAGCACGGGCGTCGTCGATAACTACGACCTCGTCATGCTCCCCTGCCGCTGCGGCGATGAGTACGAGGGGCCGTCCAACGCGAGCGGGCCGTCGGGCAACTACTACACGGACCCGACGACCGCGATCGACTACGACGACATCAACGGCTACCGCCAGACGCTCGCGTCGTACGCGAACTCGGGCGGTCGCGTGTTCACCTCGCACTGGGGGCGCGAGTGGATCGAGCGCCAGGCGATCTCGTTCGACGCAGGTCCCGGCGCCTGCGCTCCCGAAGCCGGCGCATGCGGCAGCGGCTCGACGGTGACGCAAGCGACCTGCTCGTCGAACCCGGCGTGCGCGTGGGCGGGTGGGTGCACGCAGGCGAACGCTTGCCCGAGTGGCGGCGGTACGACTTCCGTCTCGTGCACGAGCCTCGATGCCGGCGGCGACCCGTGGTGCAACTGGAACAGCTCGTCGTGCTCGCAGGCCACGGCGTGCCCGACGCTCGACGCGGGGACCACCGGGGCGCAGTGCACCGGGGCGAACGGTCAATGCTTGTGGACCGGATCGTGCGCGGCGCCGAGCTGCCCGACGGATGCTGGAACGACCCAGAGCCAGTGTCTGTCGCCGTGCTCGTGGACCGGCACCTGCTCGGCGCCATCCTGCCCGACGGGCGACGCGGGGATCACGGCGGCGACGTGCTTCGTCGACGGGGGCGGTTTCAACGCTTGCTCCTTCACGGGGTCGTGCGGCCTCGCGATCGGTTCTTGCCCGACGAGCCCGACCAGCAAGGCCGCATGCACGCAACTCGACGCCGGCGGTGACCCGCAGTGCGCGTGGGCAGGCTCCGGCTGCGTCCAGCAGACCGCGTGCCCGACCGACGCCGGGACCACGGCAGCTCTCTGCACGGGGGCCGACAATCAGTGCAACTGGACCGGGTCGTGCTCCGCACCGAGCTGCCCCGTCGCGATCGATGCCGGCGCGTTGGCGTGCACGAATCAGGGGTGCACCTTCACGGGATCCTGCGGTCTGAACACGACGACCGGGACCTGCGCGACTCACGCCACGAGCGTCGGCGCCTGCACGAACCCAGTCTCCGGTGGAGACCCGCTTTGCACCTGGAACTATGGTGCATCGGCGTGCGTGCAGACGACCGCGTGCCCCGCCGTCGGCAATGGAGCCATCACCCAGTCCACCTGCAGCGGCGGGACCGGCGGCGATCCTCAGTGCTCGTGGACGGGATCGTGCTCCGCGCCCAACTGCGTCACGGCCGATGCCAGCACCACGGCGGCTTCCTGCACGACGCCGGCGCAGGGGGGGAACGCGGCCTGCGCGTACACCGGCACCTGCGCCTACAACGGGGCGGCCTGCGGTGCGAACACCAGCCTCTCGGCGTGTACGAACGCCGGCGCATCGGCCTCGGTCTGCCAGTTCGTCCCGAACTGCAACTTGACGAACCAGTGCCCCACGGTGAACACCGCGACGGCCGCGAACTGCTCGACGATTCTGGGCGGCGGCGATCCGCTCTGCACGTGGACGGGCTCGTGCTCCGCTCCCGCCTGCCCCACGGGCACGGCCGTGGACGCCGGGTATTGCGCGACGCAATCGGGGTGTTCGTTCACGGGCTCCTGCGCCGTGAACACTGCGACGGGTCTTTGCCCCGCCCACGCGACCAGCCTCGCCACCTGCCAGGTTGCCGGCTCCGGCGGCGACCAGCAGTGCACGTGGTCCAACGCCACGGCCTGCCAACAGACGAACGCTTGTCCCGCAACGAACGCGACGACGCAGACTACCTGCCAGACCGGCAGCGGTGACCCGCAGTGTCTTTGGACGGGTTCGTGCTCGGCACCGGTGTGTACCGTGGCCGTGGACGCAGGGTCGGCCGCTTGCGGCAGCACCACGGGATGCAGCTTCACCGGCAGCTGCAGTCAGGCGACATCGTGCTCTGCCCACGCGACGAGCCAGGCGGCCTGCACGCAGCTCGACGCCGGCGGAGATCCGCAGTGCAACTGGACGGGCGCCGCCTGCTCGCAGACGAGCGGTTGCCCGGTCAGTGGTGGCACCGTGACGCAGACCCAGTGCCAGACGGTCGACGGTGGTGGTGACCCGCAGTGCGGTTGGACGGGGTCTTGCGTGGCCCCCTCCTGCCCTTCGACCAACACGACGACCATCACGTCGTGTCACTCGGGCTCGGGGAACCCCTCCTGCTCCTGGACCGGCTCGTGCTCGCTGACCGCGAGCTGCCCGACGACCACGACGGCCACGCAGGCGTCGTGCAGCGGCGCCTGCGCGTTCGACGGCGGGAGCTCGACGAGCGGCAACGGCTGCGTCGGCCCCTCGTCGTCCACTTGCCTGACAGCCCTCCAGACGAGCGGTAGCGCCGCCTGCACGGCCGCGAGCTGCCTCTTCGACGCGGGCCCGTCCGGCGGCGCGAACGGCTGCTCCGGCGCGAGCAGCGGAACGTGCTCCGGACTGACGGGTAGCGCTTGCACGAGCGCCGGCTGCAACTGGGGTGGCGGTTGCACCTCGACGTGCACCTCCCTGCTCACGAAGGGCGCATGCCAGAGCGACGCCGGCGTCGGATGCACATGGAGCACTGACAACAGCACGTGCGAACCGACCGCTGGCGCGTGCTCCGGGAGCAACACCTCAGCGTGCTCGTCCTCCGGGTCGACGTGTACCTACAACGGTTGCAGCTCGCCGAGCTGCCCGAGCGGCACCAACGTTACCCCCACCGGCTGCACGACGTTCTCGGATGGCGGAGCGACGGGATGCACCTGGACGGGCTCGTGCGGTGCACCGACCTGCGCGACGGGCTCGGGCGTCAACGCCGCTGCCTGCACGACGCACCCGGACGGCGGCGCGACGGGGTGCAGCTGGGTGGGATCCTGCGCCGCGAACGCGAGCGCGTGCACGGGCCAGGGGGAGCAGTCTACGTGCACCGCGGTCGGGCTCGATGGCGGCGCCGCGTGGGGCGTCGGGTGCACCTGGGACGCCGGCGCGGGCAACTCGCCCAACGGCTGCACGGCGGCTGACGCCGGCGCTTGTAGCGCTGCGGCGGCGAACGGCGAGAACGCATGCACCACGGCGGGCTGCCTGTGGGACGGCGGCACGAGCGCGAACGGCTGCAGCGCTCCCTCGGCGAGCGTGGGGTGCACCTCGACCACCGCTGAGCAATCGCAGGCCAATTGCGCTGCGGTCGCGGGTGGCGGTTGCACGTGGGACCTCGGCGATGCTTCGACGTGCTCGAGCGGCGGCGGTTGTACGGTGAGCGCGGCCGGCTCGGAGAGCGCTTGCGGCGCGATCAGCGGGTGCCTCTGGGACGCTGGCGCCAATGGCGGGAACGGTTGCGCGGATCCGGATGCCGGTTCGTGCGCTGGGTACGGCTCGAAGTCCACCTGCCAGACCGGCTTGTGCCTTTGGGACGCTGGGGGAGCGGGTGCGAGCGCCAACGGCTGCACGACGCCGGGCACGGACGCTGGCTGCAACTCGGCGACCGCAGAGTCGTCCTCGGCATCCTGCGGGGGCGTCTCCGGCTGCTACTGGGATGCGGGCGCGACGACGTGCACGGGGGGCTCGAACTGCACGACTTCGGTGACCGAGGCGGCGTGCAACGGCTTCACCGGCTGCGTGTGGGACGGCGGGGCGTCGGGCCCGGCCGGCAACGGCTGCGCCGCGACCGGCGACGCTTCGGCGTGCACCACCCAGGCGAGCGAGAGCCTCTGCAACACCAACAACTGCGCCTGGGACGCGGGTGGTGCGACGGCTACGGCCAACGGGTGCACCGCGCCGGCGACGAACCCGTGCACGGCGGGGAACCCGCAGACGAGCGGCGCGTGTCTCACCATCGACAACAGCACCGTGACCCAGGACTGCTCCTGGTTCGGGCAGTGCAACTACCTCGATGCGAGCTGCCCGACGTACGGCGTCTCCGAGGCAATCTGCAACGGCGCCCAGGCACAGAGCGACGGTGGCATCCTCGCGGGCTGCGTGTTCAACGCGGGCGCGATGGGGAACAACGGCTGCGGTGGCCCGTCATCGGGGACGTGCACTGGAGACACGTCCAAGTCGCAGTGCACGGGCGCTCAGGCTCCCGGCGGGACCTGCCTCTGGGACTCGGGCGTCGGAGCGACCGCCCCGAACGGATGCAGTCCGCCGGGCGTCGATGCCGGCTGCGCGAACTCCGCGGCGGAGCAGTCGCAGGCCACCTGCAGTGGCCTCAGCGGTTGCTACTGGGACGCCGGCGCGACGACCTGCTCGGGCGGGACGCTGTGCGCCGATGCAGGTCTGCAGAACGACTATTCTTGCTCGAACATCACGGGCTGCATCTGGGACGCCGGCGCCAGCGGTGGCAACGGCTGCGCGGGCCCCGCGTCGTGCGGGGACGCCGGCTCGCAGACGACGTGCACCACGGCCGGTTGCCGGTGGGACGGCGGCGCCAGCGGTGCCAATGGATGCGCGACGACCGGGTTCTGCACTAGCTCGTCCGCAGAGCTCTCGCAGGCGGCGTGCTTGGCGGTGGACGGCGGCGGCTGCGGTTGGGACGCTGGCGCCACTTCGTGCACGGGCAGCGGCAATGCGTGCGGCGTCTCCGCCGCGCAGAGCGAGCTCGGGTGCGGCACCGTGGACGGCGGCGGGTGCATCTGGGACGGCGGCGCATCGGGCGGCAACGGCTGCACCGGACCGAGCGCGGCGACGTGCGACGGCGGCGCGGGGAACGAGACCACGTGCGCTGCGGACAAGTGCATCTGGGGCGGTGGCTGCTCGGGCGCCTCGGCTTCGACGTGCAACACGGAGGGTTCGTGGCTCACCTGCGGCGACGCCGGTTGCCTGTGGGACGCCGGAGCCAGTGGCGGCAACGGCTGCGCGACGACCGGGTTCTGCACGTCCTCCGGCGCTGAGAATTCGCAGACGGCCTGCGGCACTGTCGATGGCGGCGGTTGCGTCTGGGACGGCGGCTGCACGGCCCCGGCTGCCGGGACGGGTTGCGTCGCCGAGACGTCGCAATCCACGTGCGGTACGGGGTGCAACTGGACTGGCTCCTGCACCTCGCAGTGCACCGGCCCGACCCCCTCGCTCTGCACCTCGACCAACGGCTGCTCGTGGAGCGGCGCGACCGGGCTAGGCAGCGGTAGCGTCCCGTACGGCTGGGCCCCCTTCCCCGGCGTCGCCGTCTGGGAGCCGGACGTCGACGCGCCGGGCAACGGCGTCGCCTACTTCAATGCGACCCCGGGCTTCGCGCGCGGCGATGGCCTCGCGGCGTGGCTCACGGCAACCGGCGCGTTCTCGCCGAACGTCCACTTCACGGTGGGCGATCCAAAGACGGACGTGCTCGCCGTGCTCGGAGCGACCCCGAACTTCGTCTACGGCTGGGAGCCGGACGCCGCGGCGGGCGGCGTGAACATCGACGCCGGCCTCGGGTGGGAAGCGGGCGGGCCGAACACGATCTACAGCATGACCTTCGACCCCTCCGAGGGGGGCACGGACGGCGGGGCCGCGGGTCGCGTCATGTTCACGGACATGCACCTCTCGACGAACTTGCAGCAGACGAGCCCGCCGTACATCAAGGTCAAGGACTCGGTGAACGGGCCCATCCAGGCGCCGGTCTTCAACACCACGTATTCGCTTGGAGGGAATCTCCCGCCGAACAATCTCGCCGGCGCGCACGAGTGCCTCCTCCCCGAGGCCGGATTGCCGAGCGCCGAGGAGCTCGCGGCGGAGTATCTCCTCTTCGACCTCGGCGCGTGCCAGGCCATCGGGCTCCCGCCGGGCTTCGTGCCGCAGCAGTACCTGGCAACGGAGACCTTCACGCGCGACTACTGCGTGGCGCCGTCCGGCGCCGCGACGAACTCCGGGTGCCCCGTCACCTGCGAGACCCCGAACTCCTCGGTCGTGTGGCGTGACTTCGACTGGACGTCGATCATTCCGAGCGTGCTCGATGGGGGTGCGTACGGTCCGAACATGCAGTTCTCTTTCCAGACGGCGGCGACCGAGGCGGAGCTCGGACTTTCGAGCGACGGCGGCGGCGGCGCCAGCCCCGTGTACACGGCACCCACCGACCTCACGAGCGGCTCCTTCGCGCAGGACGTGAACGCGCTCCTGGGGACCGGCAATTCGCAGGTGTGGCTGCGCGTCTCGATGACGCTCAACCCCGACTCGACGCACCAGATTGGCCCGACCCTCGCCAGCTGGGCGCAGCAGTTCGACTGCGTGCCTTCGCAGTAGCTCGTCGCGAGGCCGTAGGCCCCGACTTGGCGGCCGCAGTCGATCTGCATGGAACCATCGATGCGTTCGACGGCGCCGTGAGCCGTGTGAGGAGCGTCGCTGTCGCAACGCGCCACTCGAGGACTCTGTGAACGGCGAGGTGGTCGCCGACGTGTGACCGCGGATCCGCCACTGCTCGGAACGAGTCGCCGACTACCGCGTGCTAGTCGCCGATTACGGTCTACGAGTCGACGTTCATGACCGTCATGAACACGTTCTTCGCGCCCATGAACGGGTTCACGACGGCCATGAAAACGTTCATGAGCCTCATGGACGTTTTCATGGTCGCCAAGAACGGGTTCATGACGTCAAAGAACGCCTCCATGGCGACCATGAACGGGTTCATGAGGCTCATGAACGTTTTCATGGTCGCCAAGAACGGGTTCATGGCGTCGAAGAACGCGTCCATGACGACCATGAACCGGTTCATGGCGTCGAAGAACGTGTTCATGACGCCGTAGTCGGCGTTCACGACACCGTAGAGCGTGCTTCTTCGAGCCCTCTCGAGGCGCTCGGAGGTGCGGATTCAGCGCGCGGCGTAGCCCGATGGCACGTTGAACGCGCCGTCGTCGATCGAATGCCCGTCGATGGCCGAGAGATCCCAGTGCGACTCGATCGCGCCCGACGGGGCCGTGATGAGCGCACGCAGCGGGAACTCCCCCTTCTCGCGCAGATCGTTCAGCCACGAGCCGATCGGCGGGAACTCCGCGTCGGCGGGGACGAGGGCATTGAGGTCGAGGATCTCGAACCCTTCGGCGACGCAGAGGGTCTCGTGCCTCCCGGACGTGTCGGCCGCGTCCCAGTCCTCGCAGTCCTGTCCGCCGATGAGCTCGTGCATGCCAGTCTTGTTGACCGACCGAAGTGTCGCCGCCGCCGGGGCCGGAGCGCTCGCCGTCGTCGATGTCTTGTGTGTGTCGGACAGGACCGTCAGCTGCTTGGTCGTGGGGTCGAAGAACAAGTGCTCCGCCTTCCCCTTGTCCACACCCGGTACGTCGGCACGGAGCTTACCCGCCTTGGTCGTCACCTCGAGCGAGAGGGCCTTGGGCCCCGCGTAAAGGTGAACGGTGAGTGTCCCCTCGAACGGCGGCTTCACGACCTTCGGTGGCGCCGCCGCAGGGGCGGCCGATTCCGCTGCGCTCGCTGCCGTCGCCGGCTCTCCGCTCGAGCCGGGCCCCGAGTCGACCCCCTTCGTGCACGACACCGAGCCCATGAACAGGAGCGGGACCGCGAGCGAAACGAGCGCAGTTCTCATCTACGAAGGATGGCACGCCGCACCCGTCTCGTCAGTAGGGGATCGACGTGAATCACCGGCAAGAACCGCCCGAAATGGCTGGTCGCGAGGACCCGCGTGGTACCCTCTCGCACCCAATGACCAACTTGAACTTCAACGCCAACGTGGCCTGGGCCCTCGTGTCCGGCCTGGCGGTTGGTTACATCTTCGGGAACCTGCTCCCCATGCACGGCGGCGGTGGGGCGAGCGCCTCTTCCGGCGAGGTCGACCACTCGATCAGCGCGGCTCCCTCCGACGAGAGCATCCCAGCCGACTGGCTGACGGAGAACGACATCGGGGCGTCCGCAGTCTTTCAGGGGCTCACGTCGTCGCAGCGGTATCTCGCTCTCAAAGTGCTCAACATGAAGCCGTGTGACTGCGGCTGTCCGCACGGGTCGATCGCCAAGTGCAAGAAGGAAGACCCCGCGTGCCCGGTCGCACCCGGGGAGATCGAGACCGCCGTGAGAGAGGCCCGCGCGGGGAAGACCTACGACGAGATCTTCGCGGCCGTCGCTCACCCCGCCGTGATGCCGGCAGCGGCGCAGCCTCAGGGGCAACCGAAGACGTACAAGGCCGTGTTCCCCGCCGGGACGCCGATCCGCGGGCCCAAGAACGCCAAGATCACCATCGTCGAGTACTCGGACTTCCAGTGCCCATTCTGCGGCCGCGTCGAGCCTGCGCTGAAGCAGGTCGTGGACGCGTACGGGAACGACGTTCGCATCGTGTGGCGCAACATTCCCCTCCCCTTCCACGAGCACGCCATGGACGCGGCCGAGGCGGCCTTTGCGGCCGACGCGCAGGGGAAGTTCTGGCCCATGCACGACAAGCTCTTCGCCAATCAGGGGGCGCTCGATCGCCCGAGCATCGACAAGTATGCGGCGGACATCGGGTTGGACATGGCGAAGTACAAGGCGGCCATGGACGGCCACACGTACAAGTCGAAGATCGACGCGGACATGAAGGACGGCGCGGCGGCCGGGGTCAACTCGACCCCGTCGTTCTTCATCAATGGCCAGATGCTCTCGGGCGCGCAGCCGTTTCCCGCCTTCAAGAGCGCGATCGACGCGGAGCTCGCGAAAGCGAACGCTCTGGTCGCGGCCGGGACTCCACCGGAGAAGCTGTACGACGCGGAGCTCGACGCGCTGGGCGCTCCGGCGCCTGCGCCTCACTGAGGAGCGAGCGACCGTCTCTCCGTCTGCGGTGCGTCGATGGAGACCCCACCGCGCCCCCTCGCCTTGGCCTCTTCGAGCGCCTGCTCGGCGCGGCGAAGCATGTCGTCGCCTCGTTCGCCGGACGGGGGAATCCATACGCAGCCCCCCACGCACGCGGTCACGCGACGGGAATCGGCCAGCTCGAAGTCGCACGAAGCGATCGCCCCGACCATCCGTGAAGCCACGGCCTCGGCAGCGACGCGGTCGGCCCCCGGCAGCAGGACGGAGAACTCGTCACCGTCGTACCGCGCGACCATGTCGTACTCGCGCCGGCAGTGCTCGAGACACTCGCTCACCTTCTCGATGACCATGTCGCCGACGGGGACGCCCAGCTCGTCGTTGATGGCGCGCATGCCATCGACGTCGAGGCGAAGCAGGCCGTAGCTGTCCCAGGCTCGCGAGCTGCGCCCGTGCTCGCGCTCGAGCTCTTCGAGGAAGCGACGCGCGTTCGGTAGGCCAGTGAGAGAATCGACCGGGATGAGCTGATCGAGACGGTTCTGTAGCTGCCGCTGCGCCCGCTCGGCGGCGCGCTCGCGGGTGACGTCGCGCACGAGGCCGAGCCGCCCCCACGCCGCGCCCTGGCGAACGATGGGGTACGAGGTCCAGATGATCTTGCGAGGCCGGGGGCTGGCGAGGTCGATTTCGCCGACGACGTGGGGCGGCTCGTTGAGGTCGTCGCCGCCGACGGCATCGAGGAACGAATCGGGCTCGTCGCACGCTCGGGCGAGAAGCGTGAGCACGTCCTCGCGGAGCTTGCCGACGTGCTCCGCCGGATCGATCCCGAACAGATCGGCCACGCGGCGGCTGATCATGCGGCACTTGCCGCCCCGGTCGAAGACGAGGATCCCTTCGTCGGCGGCCTCGAGCACCGCCACCAGCGCCCCCTCGAGAAGCGAGCGCCACTCACTGTCGTCGGGGACGGGTCGTTCGGAACGGGGTCGGTCGGTCTTCGGTCGCTCGGAAGGGGGCATACGCTTTCCAGTTTCGATTCGCGAGGCGGTATCCTAGCTCAGTTCATGGCGAACGCGGCTCCGCAGTCGAGCAGATCGAAGTTCTCTCCCCACGTCGCGCTGCACGTCCGCGACTACCGTCGCACCACGTTCGGGCCCGGGCACCGCCGCGTCCTCCGGGCGTTCGCCGAGGCGCTTTTCTACGACGAAACCGCGCCGTTCGCACCAGGGCAGCTCGATGCCCTGGTGGAGGATTGCGACGACTTCGTCAGCCGCGCCAGCAAAACCCTGCGGTTCGGGCTGGTCGGCATTCTTTTGGTCATGCGCTGGCTCCCCCCTTTCCTCGTGCGCCGCTTTTCGACGTTCGAGGAGCTGTCGCTCGCGGACCGTGTGGCGATGCTCGAGCGCATGGACCGCGGGGCGCCCCCCCTCCCCCTCCTCGTCGTCGCATACAAGACGCTGCTGGCGATGCTCTTTTTCGAAGCGCCGCGCGAGCTCGCCGCCATGGGGTATCCCGGGCCGGAGCGTTCGCGATGGAAGCGCGCGCTCCCCGTCGCCCCCATCGAGAACCACGCACCATGAGCGATCCCATCACGCACGGTCGGACCGTCGCCACGCCGGTTCAGGCGAGCGTCGACGTCGTCATCGTCGGATCGGGAGCCTCGGGCGCGGTCGTCGCGTCGCATCTGGCGCGCGAAGGGCTCAGCGTCGTCGTGCTCGAGGAAGGGGGGCACTACACCCCCGAGGAGTACGGCGCGTTGACCCCTTCGCAGTCGCTCCGCCGCATCGCGCGCGAGGCGGGGCTGTGCACGGCGGTCGGCGTCGGCGATACGCCGCTCATTGCCGTCATGGCCGGCAAATGCGTCGGCGGGTCGAGCGTGCTGACGGGAGGCGTCTGCTTCCGGATCCCGGACGAGGTCCTCCACGGTTGGTCGCGCGATCTCGGGCTCACCGGGATGACCTCCGACGCGCTCGCCCCCTTCTTCGAGGACGTCGAGGAGCGCGTGCACGTCGAGACCGTGCCCCTCACGATGCGCTCGCGGGGGACCGAGCTGTTCGTGGAGGGGGCCGCGAAGCTCGGGATCCCGATGCACTCGCTCCGCCGGAACACGCACGCTTGCAAGGGGGCGGCACGCTGCAATTTCGGCTGCCCCAACCGCGCGAAGATGAGCGTCGACATCTCGTATCTGCCGGATGCCTTCGCGCACGGCGCGCGGCTCTACTCCGACGCGCTGGTCGAAAAGATCGACATCGCCGGCGGCGTCGCCCGAGGCGTACGCGGGCGCTTCCTCGACGGCGAGACGGGCGAGCCACGCGTGGCGTTCGAATTCCGCGCCAAGCTCGTCGTCGTTGCGTGCGGGTCGATGCACACGCCCGTGCTGCTCCGCCGGAGCGGCCTCGATCACAAAGACATCGGGCGCCATCTCACGCTCCACCCCGCGTTCCGCGTCGGTGCGCTCTTCGACGACGAGGTCGCAGGCTGGGACGGCGCCCTGCAGAGCGTGTACTCCGACCACTTCCTGGAGCACGACGGCTTCACGCTGGTCGGCGTCTACAGCGCCGTGAACGTGCTGTCCGCGGCCTTTCCCGGTGTCGCCGGCCACTACCGCAAGCTCGTGCGCGAGATGCCGCGCCTGGCGATCTTCGGCGGTATGGTTCACGACGATGGCGGAGGGCGCGTTCATCGCTGGCTCTCGCGCGAGCCGCTCGTGCTCTACAAGATGATCGCGCGGGACAAGGCGCGGCTGATGAAGGGGATTCAGACCGTCGCCAAGATGGCCTTCGCCGCCGGTGCGCGCGAGGTGATGCTCCCGATCTTTGGCATGCCGACGGTCACGAAGCCGTCGGACCTCGACTTCCTCGTCGAGCACTCGCCGAGCGCGCGGAAGGTGGAGTGCATGGCGTTCCACCCCCTGGGCTCGGCCAAGATGGCGATCGACCGGTCCGGGGGGGTCGTGAAGCCCACCGGCGAGACGTGGGACGTGGACAACCTGATCGTCGCCGACGGCAGCGTGCTCCCGACGAGCATCGGGGTGAACTCGCAGCTCCCCATCATGGCGGTCGCCACCAAGATCGCCCGAGGGCTCTGCGCCGACTGGTCCAGGTACGCGCGACGGGCGGCGTGAGCCCGCGCGCCGGAGCGGACGCTCAGTGCGTCTGCGACCCCGGGGTATTCGGTCCGAGGCCGCCTTGGGTGGACATACCGATGCCGCTGGTCGGGTCGGCTTCCTTCGCACGGAAGCGATCGATGAACTTCTGGAACGTCTCCCGATCGCTCGCCTTCTCCAGCGCGATCTCGGGGTCGATGATCTTCTGGTTGACCATGCGCTCGAGCGCCATGTCCATCGTCTGCATCCCGATGGCCTGAGCGCCCTGCATGATGCTCGGGATCTGGAACGTCTTCCCTTCGCGGATGAGCGCGGCGATGGCCGAGTTGCCAACCAGGATCTCGAGCGCCGCGACGCGCCCTTTCCCGTCGGCCGTCTTCAGGAGCTGCTGAGCGACGATGCCCGCGAGTCCCTCGGCGAACATTCCGCGGATCTGCGGCTGCTCGTCGGCCGGGAAGGCGTTGATGACGCGATCGATCGTGGCCGGCGCGCTGTTCGTGTGCACCGTCGCGAAGACGAGGATTCCGAAGCTCGCGAGCTGCAGCGCGAGCTTCATCGTCTCGTTGTTCCGGAGCTCTCCGATGAGAATGACGTTCGGGTCCTCGCGTCCCGCGCTGCGGATCGCCGTCGCGAAGCTCGATACGTCGGGGCCGACCTCCCGGTGCGTGACCTGCGCCATCTTCGGCTGGTGCACGAACTCGACGGGATCCTCGACGGTGAGGATGTGGCAGGCGCGCGTCTCGTTGATGTGGTTGATCATCCCCGCGAGCGTCGTCGACTTGCCCGAGCCGGTCGGCCCCGTCACGAGCACCAGACCGGAGCGACGGTCCGCCATCTTTCGCACGGCGTCGGGCGTCTTGAGATCTGCGAGCGTGAGCACCCTCGTGGGAATGGTGCGGAACACCGCGCCGAGCCCGGTGGTCTTGTAGAAGTAGTTCGCGCGAAAGCGGGCGCGGTCCGCGTAGGCGTAGGCGAAGTCGAGGTCGAGCTCCTCGGTGATGTGCTTGTGCTGTACGTCGGTGACGATCTCGAAGAGGAGCGCTTCGATCTCTTCCTTCGTGACCGGCTCGTCGCGCATCGGGACGAGCTCACCTCTCGTGCGGGCAAGCGGGGGGTACCCGATGCCGAGGTGGAGATCGCTCCCCTTCATGGCGAGCAGGTTGTCGAAGAGGCGGTCGATCTCGGCCATCGTTCACCCCTTCCGGAACAGGTTGCCGGCCTTGCCGAAGAGGCCGCCGAGGGTGTCCATCGCCATTTCTCCGGCAGCCTTTGGCGGAGCCGCAGCGGGCGCCTGGGGTCGGCGTAGGGCCCGCACGGTGTTCTCGAGCTCGTCCGGGTTCTCCGCCCACTCCTTCGCGATCTCGAGCGTCGTGCGGCCAGTCTTCACGAGCTCGACGAGCGAGTCATCGAAGCGAATGATCCCGAGCCCCTTGCCTCGCTGCTGGAGGCTCGGGATTTGGTAGGTCTTGTTGTCGCGGATGAGGCTCCACAGCGAGATCGACCCCGGGAGGAGCTCCGCGGCCGCGACCTGACCCGTGCGGTCGGCGTTCGGCAGCAGGCGCTGGCTCACGATCAGACGGAGGCCCCCGGCGAGCGTGAGCCGGACCTGCGCCTGATCGCCGGGGGGGAAGAGATCGATGACGCGATCGATCGTCTTCGCGGCGCTGGGCGTGTTCATGGTCCCGATGACGAGGTGCCCGGTCTCGCTCGCCGACAGCGCCATGCGGACGGTCTCGGTATCGCGCAGCTCGCCGACGACGATGACGTCCGGATCCTCGCGGAGAGAGCCTTTGAGCGCCGCGGCGAAGGTCTTGGTGTGTGCCCCGACCTCGCGCTGACTCATCATCGCGCGCTTGCGCGGGTGCACGTACTCGACCGGGTCCTCCACCGTGATGATGTGGTGGGTCGAGTTGGTGTTGATGATGTCGACGATCGCCGACATCGTGCTCGTTTTGCCGTGTCCCGTCGGCCCCGTCACGAGGATCAACCCCTGGTGATGGTGCGTCGCGGTCTCGATCTGCTCCGGGAGGCCGAGCGACGCGAGCGTCGGCACGCCGTTGGGGATGATGCGAACGCACACCTTCGTGCCGGTCCGCTGGCGCGAGACGTTCACGCGGCATCGACCGTGTGCATCGCTGAAGGCGAAATCGACCGAGCCGTCGACGGTGAGCGTCGGAATCAGGCGCTCCGGCAGGATCGACGCGATGATCTTCTCCACCGTCGGCCCATCCAGCACCGGGCCGCGCGGGAGGAGCGCGCCTGCGATGCGGAGGAGCGGCGGGCGCTCGGGGATGAGGTGGAGGTCGCTGGCGTTCGAGTTGCGCGCGAACGAGAGCATGTCGTCGAACGTCATCGCGAACGAGAACGACGGCGGCGGGGGCGCGGACGGGGGGACGCTCTCGATCTCGAGCGGCAAACCGGTCGGGATCTCGAGGTCCCGCACGTTGAGGTTCGGGATCGACACCTTCGAGTACGACACCTTCGCGATGCCCGCCCGATCCTCCAGATCGAACTCCGGCTCCGACTCGACGAGAGCGGCGGCCGCGGCCGGCGGGGGGGGCGGCGGTGAGAGCACGCTCGCGCCCCTGGCTCGCGGGTCGATGTCGGGGCGAACGGAGCGCGCGCCCGGCGGTCGCGCGGAACCACGGAGAGTCGGTCCGTCGTCGTCGTCCGCATCCGGGCAGGGGTACACGCTGCTGGATCCAGGGCGCGAGGGGTCGCGCTTGGTCACGATGAACCGCGCCTGGACGATGTCGTCGCGCAGGAGCGCGCTCACCGAGAGGAGCCCGACCCCGTCGAGGCGCATCGTCCACGCCACAGGCTTTGCGCCGAGCGAGTCGACGTACCGGCTACCTCCGGCCGAGACCAGCATCTGGAGGATGGTGTCCGAGTCGAGCGCGTCGTCGTCGATCGGGTGAAACGTCCCGTCGATCTTCACGCACGGAAGCCGCTCAGTGACGACGGCGAACTCGGTCACGTCCTCCCGCGCGAGAGAGCGGAGCATCTCCTCGATGGTTTTCACGGGTCAGCTTCGCAGCGTACACGATGTCCGCGAACGCGCGCCTTTCCGGCGCACGCGCTCGCGCTCGTTTCTGCCGCTCTGAAGACGACCTGCGCCGACGCCCGACTACACCTGCGCCTGGGCACCGTTCGTGTGGACGCGCTTGGTGACGCGGTCGGCCTCGCCGCGCTCGTAGGCCGCGAAGAGCTTCCCCCACGACGTCTCGCGCTTCCAGTTTTCGAAGGTGCGCTTGTCCTTCAGCGGCCACCGGTAATAGTCGTGGTAGGCCTCGCTGCCCGCGATGAAGGCGTTCACAAGCGGCGTGTGGAAGAAGAGCTTCTGGAACTTCTTCATGGGGCCGAACCACATGAGGTCGCCGATGACGCTCGCTCCGTTGTCGCCGACCTCGAAGCCCCAGCTCTCGCCGGAGATGTCGTCGCCGACGATCTCGATGTCGCGCGGATCGCCGACTCCGAGCTTGTCGTTGTGCGCGACGTTGATGTACTCGAGCTTCATCGGGTCGAAGCCCATCATCTTCGCCGCGACGGCGTCGATCGCGACCTGGTCCTCACCGGCCAGCATGTAGTCCTTCACGATCGGGATCATCGTGCGGGGGCCGGGGCCGTTGCCGGCGGTCGTCCCGTCCATCACGGCGAAGAGGCCGGTGTGGATCTCCTTCTGGATGGCCAGAAGGTCGACGAGCGTCTTGTGGATCCACGAGTGCGTGTAGTGGCGCTTGGTGGCCAAGAGCCCACCGAAGGCGTTCTTCATCGCGCCGGTCGTGGTCGTGTAGATGTGGCACTTCACCGTCGGCAGATGGAGGATGTTCTTGCCGAAGAAGTAGTCCGGGATCTGGATCCCATCCGGGAAGATCTTGTGGAGCACGTGCATCCGCGCCTTCGGGCGGTACTCGACCCACTTCATGTCCTCGGGCTTGAAATTGTAGAGGACCGGGATCGCGTACTTCTTGAAGATGGGGATGTAGTTGTTGAGATCCTCACCCTTGAAGGCGTTCGTCACGACGGTCTTGTTCTGGACCGCGGAGATGTCGTCGAAGCCGGCCTTCTTCAGGGCCAGGATCGTCCCCTCGAGCTGCCACGGCGTCGTGTTCGCCGCGGGGAACGGGTAGTGCCACGAGATGTTGTCTTTCAGGATCGTCGTGCGGTTCTTCGCCAGCGCCTTCTGCATCCCGCCGAGCTCGCAAACGCGTTCGACGTCCTGGAGGATCGTCTCCGGCTTGCACTTGATGACGGCGACCTTGGACTTGGACATCTCGTTCTGACTCCTCGTGGCAATGACGGAAAGGGCGCAGGGATGCCTGCGCCGTGTTGGGGAACATGAGGCCGCGCGGGCTGGCGGGCAAGCCGCCGGCCGAGAAGCGCCGACTCTGGCGTGCTCAGCGGCGGAAGGGCGTGCTCCCGGCGTAGACCGCACCATCCCCGAGCTCGAACGCAATGCGCATGAGCTGGTTGTACTTCGCGACGCGATCCGAACGCGAGAGCGACCCGGTCTTGATCTGGCCGGCGTTGGTGGCGACGGCGAGATCGGCGATGAACGTGTCCTCGGTCTCGCCCGAACGGTGGCTGATGACCGAGCGATACCCGGCGTTCACGGCCATGCGGATCGTATCGAGCGTCTCGGTGAGCGAGCCGATCTGGTTCACCTTGATGAGGATCGAGTTGGCGATCTTCTTCTCGATGCCACGGCCGAAGCGCTCGACGTTGGTGACGAAGATGTCGTCGCCGACGAGCTGCAAACGGCTCCCGAGCTTGGCGGTCAGCTTGGCCCACGTGTCCCAGTCGTCCTCCGAGCAACCGTCCTCGATGCTGAGGATGGGGTACTTGGTCGAGAGCTTGTCGTAGATGGCGACGAGCTCGTCACCCGAGACCTGCTTCTTATCGAACGTGTAGTGACCCGCTTTCTTATCGAAGAATTCGCTCGCCGCGCAGTCGAGCGCGATGTGGACGTCCTTTCCGGCGGTGTAGCCGGCGGCCTCGATGGCGCCCATGACGGCCACGATCGCCGCCTCGTTCGACTCCATTCGCGGAGCGAAGCCCCCTTCGTCGCCGACCGACGTCGCCAGCCCCTGCTTCTTGAGGCCCGTCTTCAGCGACGCGAAGATCTCCGCGCCGCAGCGGACCGCGTCGTCGAACGTCGGGGCGCCCGACGGGACGATCATGAACTCCTGGATCTCGAGGCCGTTGTCAGCGTGGACACCGCCGTTGAGGATGTTCATGAGGGGCGTGGGGAGGACGCGGGCGTTGGCTCCGCCCAGGTACCGCCAGAGCGGGAGGCCGACCGCGTCGGCGGCGGCACGGGCGACGGCGAGCGAGACGCCGAGGATGGCGTTGGCGCCGAGCTTCGACTTGTTGGGGGTGCCGTCGGCCTCGCAGAGGACCTTGTCGACCTGCGCCTGGTCGAGCGCATCGAGGCCCAGAACCGCCGGGCCGAGCGTCTGGTTCACGTTGGCGACGGCCTTCCTGACCCCCTTGCCGCCGAACCGCTTCTTGTCGCCGTCGCGGAGCTCGATGGCTTCGTGCTCGCCGGTGGACGCGCCGCTCGGGACGGCCGCGCGACCGTTGCCGTTCGTCGTCTGGACTTCGACTTCGACCGTGGGATTGCCGCGCGAGTCGAGAATCTCGCGGGCGAGGATGGCGGTGATTTCGCTCATGGGGGCGAGAGGTAGCGCCGTGGGGCGCGTCTTTCAACGCGCGATTGTCGGGAGGGGGTCCCGCCCTCGATTTTCACGGCTCTTCGAGGGTCGCCGCGATGCCGGACCAGAATTCCCGGACCTCGTCGAGGGCCTGAACCCGCGTCGCCGGTGGAAGGCTGGCGAGGAGGCGCTTGCCGTACCCCTTGGTGACCGCGCGCCGGTCCAGGAGCGCGACGATCCCAGCATCCTTCTTGGTACGGAGCAGGCGCCCGAACCCCTGCTTCAGCGTGATCGCCGCTACGGGGACGGAGTACTCCACGAACGGATTGCCCCCTTCCCGCTCGATCTGCGCGCAGCGGGCGGCGACGACCGGCTCGGACGGGACCGCGAACGGGATCTTGTCGAGGATGACCAGGCGGAGCGCGTGGCCCGGCACGTCGACCCCTTCCCAAAAGCTCATCGTCGCCACCAGGACGGCGTGCCCCGACGCACGGAATCGCGACAGAAGGAGGTGCTTGGGAGCCTCCCCTTGCACGAGCAGCGGCTGGGTGATGCGAGAGCGGAGAGCGCGGTGGAACGACTTCATCGCGCGCGTCGAGGTGCAGAGGACGAACGCGCCGCCCCCGGTGACCGCGACCAGCTCGATGATGCGCTCGGTCGCCGCGGCTTCGAACGCGGGGTCGCTCGGCTCGGGGAGATCGCGCGGTAGGTAGAGGGCGGAGCGCGCCGGGATGTCGAACGGGGACGGCACGATGAGCTCGCGCGCGTCGGGCGGAGCGCCGAGCCGTGAGCGGACGAAATGGAAGCTGGGGCCGCCGGCTCCGTTGTCGCCGCTCGCGGCGCCGGTCGCCAACGTCGCGCTCGTGCACACGACGCCGGGGACGCGGTCGAAGAGTGCTTCGCGGAGCGTGGGGCCGAGCTCGACGGGGCTGGCGCCGAGCGAGACGCTCCGCTCCCGCAGATCGAGCCAGGCCACGCTGGCGCTCACCTCCCCCTGGTCGTTGGCGGTCGAGCCAGAGAGGACGCCGCGAAGGTCCGTCCGCAGCTCGCGCGAGCGGCGGGCGATGATGCTGACCGCTTCATGGCGGTCGTTGGCCAGCGCATAGGCCCAAAGTCCGTCGAGCGCCGAGTCCAGCTCACCGTGGGCGGCACGCACGTCACCGTCGAGATCGCGATCGGACAGGATGCGTCGCGCATCCATCGGACCTGCGCGCGCGCCACCGGAAGCGAGCGCCGCGAAGAACCGCGCGCTCGTGGACGAGACACCATCGAGCAACGGTCGCGCGTCCCCGGTGCCGAGAACGCTCATCAGCTTCGCGCCGACGAAGGCCCGCTTCGCGTCGCGCACAAGCGCATCCACGCGCGAGCTCGACACACGGACGCCGAAGAAGTCGGTCGCGATCTCCTCGATCTGGTGTGCCTCGTCGAACACGACGACGTCGTAGGGGGGGATCGCGCTCGCATATTCTCCTCCCCGTCCGCGTCGAAGCGCGAGGTCCGCGAAGAACAGGTGGTGATTCACGACCACGAGCGTCGCGTCCTCCGCCTCGCGTCGCATGCGGGTGACGAAACACTCGTCGTAGTAGGAGCACCCGGCGCCGATTCGCGTGTCCGTGGACGACTGCACTTCGCGCCACGCCGCCGCGTCCTCGGCGACGCTCGCGAGCTCCGCGCGGTCCCCCGATTCGCTCTCCTTCACCCACTCCACGATCCGAGACAGGTCCCGGTCGCTACCGACGCGCGCCCCCTCGGCGCTGGCGAGCAGCTCGTTGAGCCGCCGCTTGCACACGTAGTTCGCGAGCCCCTTCATGAGCGCCGCTTTGAAGTCGACGCCGAGCGGCGCGAGGATCGACCGCACGATCGGGAGATCCTTGGTGAAGATCTGCTCCTGGAGCGCGCGCGTGGCGGTCGAGACGATGACCTTCTTGCCGCTGAGAATGGCTGGCACCAGATAGGCCAGTGTCTTGCCGGTCCCCGTACCCGCCTCCACGAACAGCGGGCGCTCCTGGAGGAACGCTTCTTCCACGGCTTCGGCCATCGCGAGCTGCCCTGGACGGTCCTCGTAGCCGGGGAGCTCGCGGCTGAGCGCGGAGCCGGGGCCGAGCACGTCGCGCGCGCGTATCCGAATCACTGGGGCGACTCGTAGCACACGCTCGTCGGCGCGGATCGGCGTGAATTCGCGCGTCCGCGCCCGTCCGCGCTACGATCGATTTCCGTCGCCGTGCCCGCTCGCCCCTCGCCACCCCCTGCCCTCTCGCCCCGGTCGCCTGCGTCGACGCGGGAAGCGCCTCCGACCGTCGATCGTGACTCTCCGAACGTCGAGCTCCGCCTGGCCATCGGGAAGGACGGGCTCGGCATCGAGCTGAACCGACCCGCCCGGCTCGCTTGCATCGACGTGACCGAGATCGCGGTCGTGCTGCCGGGGGTGCGATTCCCTCTCGACGTGTCGGGCGGCGTCTCGCGCTTTCGGCACCGGCGGGGGGAGCTCCTGCGGTTGGGAGTCGAAGTGGGCGCCCGCTCGCTCGAGCGATGGGCGGCGCCGAAGCTCCGAGGGATCGTGAGCACCGAGTCGCCGAGCGTATGGGTCGCCGTTCGCCGAGATGCGGCGACGGTCGGGATTTCCTCGCGTGAGGCCGACGTGGTGCTCGCGTTCGACGTGACGCTCGACACGCACGACGACGACGTGCGCCTCACGGTGACGCACGCGCGTGGCACGGCGCTGTCCGCCCCGGCGACGTCGCTCGCCATCGCGGCGATGCGCGCGGTGCTCGGGGATCGCGCGACGCGCGAGGGGGCACGGTTCACGCTATCGCGTGCGGCGACGGGTATCGCGCGCGTCCTCTTGCCCGAAGCGGGGGCGCGCGCGCCGTCGTGCGCGAAGATTCGTTGGACGACGACGGCGGCCGCAGCGGACGCGTGGATTCTCTTCGCCTCGGTTGGGCCGCAGGCCGACGTCGTGCCGGAGGCCACCCGCGCGCGCGAGGCGGCCACGTTGACCCGCGACGGCGACGACGCACGTGCGGCGGGCGATCTCGTCCGCGCGCGCGCGCTCGACCTGGCCGCGATGGATCGTGCGCCACGGCACCCCGCGCTGGCCGCGCGCGTCGCCGAGATCGACGCGCTCGCGGGCGGACGCGCCGAAGCGGCAATCGCCGTAATGAACGAGGCCGAGCGAGAGCCGGGCGCTCCCCTGGGGCCGCTCGTTGCGGAGCTGATCGCGGAGTCGGGGGACACGAGCGGGGCCATCGCCGCGTTCGCACGTGTCGGCGACACGGAGCCGGTGCCGATCCTGGCGGCGCGTTCGTACGAGCGGGCTGCGGCCCTCTCCGACGATCATCACGACGCGATGGTGTGGCTCGACCTCGCCGTCGGGCGCGCGCCCGGCGTGGCGGGCATTCGTTGGGCGCGCGCGGCGAGGCGCATCGCGTCAGGCCGGATCGACGATGCGCTGGCCGACGTGGAGCACGTGGAGGCCGTCGCGGAGGGGGCGCGGGCGAAGTACGAGGTGTGGCGGCGCGCCGGAGAGATGTGGCGCGCGGCGGGGCTCGCGTCCGACTCGGCCACGCTGTTCGAGCGCGCGCTCCGTTATGCACCCGACGATCCGGAGGCGCTCGCGGGTCTCGGGGCGGCGCTCGTCGATGACGCTTCGAGGGCGACGCCCGGGATCGTAGGGGGGGCCGGGGCGCGCGCGCCGTCTCCACTCTCGGCGCGTGCGTCCCAGCGAGCGACTCGCGGCGCCGCGTTGCTCGCGCGCGCGGTCGATCTGGGCGAAGCGCGCGGCGACGATGTGAGCGGCATGACGATCGACCTCGCGCGGGCGCTCGCCGACGCGCTCGGAGATCGTCCAGCCGCGATCGCGCGGGTTCGCGCGGTCCCGAACCAGGCACGCGACGCCGTCACGGCGCGCGCGCTCGAAGGGCGATGGCGGGCGGCGGTCGGCGACGTCGCAGGAGCATCGCTGGCGTGGGCGCGCGCGCGCGATCTCGCCGGCGCTCGGTTCGAGGGGGCTCCCGCCGGACAGAACGAGGTGGAGCCCCGCGACGCCGAGTCCGCGGCGCGATGGCTGCGCGAGGCTGCAGACTTCGAGTGCGAGACCCGTGATGACTACCCGTCCGCTCAGCGGCACCTTGCGGTAGCGCTCCGTCTGCGTCCGCGCGACGCCGCGATTGAGCGCGCCTACCGTGACGTTTGCGCGCGCCTCGCCCCCACCCCGCTCGGCGAGCCCTCCGCGCGCGCGGAGCTGGCCCCCGCCGACAGCTCGATCCCGAGCGCCGCTCCGACGACGACCCTCCTCGCGCCCGAGCCGGCGACCGAGTCCCTGGTACCCGAGGACGAAGCCCGTATCGCGGGGCGCGTCGAGGATCTCACGCGCATGCTCCAGGGGGACCCTTCGCGCGACGACGTGGTCGATGAGCTGATCCCGCTGCTGCAGCGTCTCGACCGGACCATGGAGCTGTTCGCCCTCCTCAGCGGCCGACTCGAGGACGCTTCGCCGGAGCGCCGCGCCAAGTTGCTCCCCGCGCAGCGGGCCGTGCTGACGCGACTCGAGGAAGACGCGCGGGCGGCGGGGCGCGAATCGGAAGCTTCGCTGTTCCGGGACGCGCGCCGGGCCCTGGAGTAGTCGGCAACGGGGACTATCGTGTCCTTTTCCGACGTTCGCTCACAGGTTTGCGCTTCTTTCGCCTATCCTCGGTGATCGCGTGTCTTCATCGGATCCGCGTCATCCGCCGCCCGACGACCCGAGGGGCCCAAGGGAGTCGTCCGCGCGCTTCACGCTTCCGCCCCCCGACGTCGAGACCAGAACGACGGCCCGCCCCGAGCGCCCGAGCGCCGCTTCGGCGCGCACGTCGGGGCGACCCCTAGGAACGTTCGCGGAAGAGGGGACTCTGCTGGCGCGGATCGAGGAGGCGAAACGGGCGGGCAACGCCGAGGTCGAGCGCGCCGCGACGACGAAGCTCGCGCGATGGCTGGCCTCCCACGGACGGGACCTCGAGCAGGCCGTGACGCTCGCGCTGCGAGCGCTCACGTTGAAGGACGACGCGGAGTTGCGGCGAGATCTGGCCACCTGGCTGGAGGGGCTGGGCGACGCGGCTCGTGCCGCCGAGATCATGGGGCCCGTGGCCGAGGCGCCGAAGAGCGCATCGCGCGACGACGAGCATGCCGCCAGCATTCTCATCCGCATCGGAGTGCTGAGCGCTCGTGCCGCAGAGGCGGGCGCGGCGAGCGACGCTTTCGTGCGCGCGTCGCGAGCCGACGCAGGCGACGCCCTGTCGTGCGAGCTGCGCGGCTCGCTCGCGGCGTGGGCACCGGAGATCGTCCCCCCGGATCACGCGGCCGAGGCGTACCTCGACGCGGCAGAGCGACGCGAGCGCGCGGGCAACATCGACGCGCAGCTGGAGGATCTGTGGCGCGCGTTCGACGCAGACCCGGCGATCGAGGGGGTTGCCTCGGCGCTCTTCACGGCGCTCCTCGCGCGGGGGCGCGCAGGTGCGGCGGACGAAGCCATGCGCGCTCATGCCTCGGCCCTTCGCCCGTCGGAGCCGGACCGAGCGTCGCGGGTGAACACGCGACGCAGGCGCGAGGCCACCACGAACGACGACCTGCCGCGCGCGCTGGCCGCCGCGATCGACGAGGAGCTGGACACCGAGATCGACGGCGAGGGGGGCGATGCTTTCGACGATCTTCTCTCGCGCTGCGGTCTGATCGAACCGCTCGCCGCGCGACTCGAGCTCCGCGCCGAGCGCGCGAAGGCGTCCGATCGAGCCAGCGCGCTCGAAGAGCTGGGACGGCTGTTCGCCGGGCCGCTTTCGATGACCGATCGCGCGGTCGAGGTGTTCGCGACGGCCATGGCGGTCGACCCCACGCGAACCGAGGCCCTCGTCGCGCTGCGGGCGCACGCGGCGCAACGGCGCGACCCGGCCCCGCTCGTGGAGGCGCTCACCCGCGCACTGGCCACCGAGGGGGCGGACTGGGAGCGAGCGGGTGAGCGGGCGGCGGGGGCGAGGATCGCGTGCGCGCGGACCTTGATCCACGTGGCGGAGGAGGACCTGGCCGATCCGGCGCTGGCCGCGTGGGCCTCCGAACGCCTCCTGCGCCTCGACCCCGACGACTCGCAGGCGCGGGTCTCGCTCGCTCGCGCCGACACGCGCCGGGCAGCAGCGCGCGAGCGGCTCGACGCCATTCGGGCCCTCGTGAGCGAGACGCAGGGGAACGATCGCATCGCGGCGCTCCGTGCGTTCGCGACTGCGCTGCGCGGCGCACCGTTGGAGGGGGCGACGCGCGCGCGCGTTCTCGCCGAGCTGGCCTCGCACACACCCGACGATCGACCGCTCGTGGTCGAGGCGTACCGCGTTGCATGGGGCCGCGGGGACCGCGCGACCGTGCGCGCGTTGGCGGAGCAGCAGCTGTCGACGGCGACCGAGGCGTGGCAGCGAGTCGAGGCGCGCCGGCACCTCGCGGCCGAGGCACGCGGTCGAGGGGCGTACGCTGACGCGAACGCGTTGACGCGCGCGCTCCTCGAGGAAGCGCCCGACCACCGCTTGGCGACGAGCATCGCCTGGGTCCACGCGGCCGTCGCCGGCGACCGTGCCACGCGAGCGCGCGCGATTGCGGCGATCGCCGGTACGTCTGCGGCGCGCGTCCGCTCGGCCCTCTATGGAGCCGCGGCATCGGCGCTCCACGAAGTGGGCGACGAAGCGGCGGCACGCGGCGCGGCATCGCTGGGGGCGACCGCGGACTCCAGCAGCACTCGATGCATCGTCGTCCTGGCAGAGGCGGCGGGCGGTTCCCCCGACCGCGAGGCCGCGTCGGCCTACGAGCGCGCCATTGCGGCGATGGGCCCGCGCGCATCGTGGTGCGCGGCGCTGGCCGATGCCCTGGACCGCGCGGGCGAGGCAAACGACGCCGTGTCGTGGACTCAGCGTCTGGTCTCGCTTCGCCCCGGCGACCCTGCCGCCATCGAGGCTCTGCTCGTGCGGGCGGTGAAGGCGAACGACGCTTCCCGGCTGGCGGATGCGCTCACCTGGTCGATGTCCCAGGCACAGCCCGCGGGCTCTCTCGCCGCGCCCGTCGCGACCGGGCTCCGCGCGCTCGCGGCGATCGAGCCGTCGCACGCAGAGGTCGTCGCACGCCGTGCGCTCGACGTGTTCGGCCCGCGCCACGACGTGCTCCGCGAGGCCCTCGTGTTCGTCGCGGAGGCGGCCCACGATGACGCGTTCGGAGCCTCGATCCTGGAACGCTGGATCGCCATCGGCGCTCCGAGCGCCGATCGCGGAGAGCTGCACGGCGAGCTGGTGAAGCGCCGCGCGCGCATGGGCGATCGCGACGGCGAGGCACGCGCCATCGAGCGCGCGATGCGTGACGGATTCGACGTGCGGGGTTTCGAGGCGAACCTCGACGCGCTCGCCGAAGCGCGCTTGGGGCCGGACGCCGAGATCGCGTTCCTGGACGCACGCGCGACGCTCGCCGTCGCCAAGGGAGAGACGGCTGTCGCTGCGGCGACGCTTCGCCAGCTCGGCGCCTCGCTCTGGGAGCTCGCGCGCGATCGCACGGGCGCCGCGCGCTCGTTCGTTCGCGCGGTCGCGCTCACGGGCAACGCCGCGGCGCTCGGCGCCGACCTCGCACAGTTCCAGGACCCCGGCTTTGCGCTCGACGTGCTTCTCGAGCGCTTCAAGAGCGAGACCGTGGTCGCCCGCGCCGGCGCGCTCGCGGCGGAGGCGGCGCGCGCGGCGCTCGCTCTCGGCGACAACGGAAGGGCCTTCGAGCTCGCCGCGGCGGCGCTCCAGCGGAACCCCGCGCTGGCCGACGCGCTCGAGCTCGCCGAGCGAGGGAGTGCGTCGTCGGGGCGCGCGCTCGAGATGTCGCCGCTCTACGACGCGGTCGGAGACCGCGCGCTCGGTCGCTTCGGACGGCGCGCCGCACACTACCGAGCGGCGCGGTTCTTCGAGCAGCGCGGCGACGTGGAGCTGGCCCTGAAGCACGCTGCGGAGGCGTTCGCCGCCGTCCCCTCGGAGGGGACGACGTTTCTCCTGCTCGCGCGCGCCGCCGAGCGCGCCTCCGATCGCGCAACGGCAGTCCGCACCATCGAACGAGTGGCGCGGGAGAGCGGAACGGCGCACAAGCGCGCGGCGTGGCTCCTCCGGGCAGCGAGCATCCTCGGCCACGACGACGAGGGGATGCGGGAGCGCGTGGACGTCCTCATCCGTGCGTCCTTGGTATCGCCCGAGCCAGCGACGCTCGCGCTCCTGGCCGACGCCGCGCGCGCGCTGCTCAAGGCGCTCCCGGACGAGCGTGAGCCCCTTCTGCTTCGCTTTGCGCGCGCCGCGCACAAGGTCACCGAGACGCTCGAAGGCCCCGACGGCGGTCGCATCGCCCTCGCGCTGGCCGGAGCACTTCTCGATGTCTTCGGCGACGTCGAGGCCAGCGGGGACCTCGTGGTGCGCGCGCTGGGAATGGACGCGGACCTCGAGGAGTTCGCGAGACTCATCCCGTTCGCCGCGCGCCTCGCGGACTCCGAGGGTGCCCAGTCGTGGCTCGGGCAGGCCATGGAAATATGCGAGCGGCCGTATGCGAACGTGGGCGCGCCGGCGTGGCGGCTGGTCGGCGCCGTGGCCGAGGCAGCGGGTGACCACGGGCTCCACGGGCGCGCGATGGTCGAGGCCGCGACGCGCGACCCCGATGACGACGCGCTCGTCCGCGCCGCCGACGCGGCCGTGCGTACGACGAACGACCCGAGTCTCCCGACCAAGCTGGCCAGGCGAGTCTCCAACGGCAGGCGCGCAGACGCGCTGCTCGCGCATGCCCGCGAGCTCGTACGCGAAGGGGCGCACGAGCTGGCCATCGAGCCTCTGGAGCGCGCGCTCGACCTCGCGACGGAAAGCGATCTCGCCTCGATCGAGGCCCAGCTGCGCGCTGCGTGCGAGGCGTCCGGGCGGACCGAGCGACTCGAGGAGCGCGCGCTGCGCGCGGCGAGCGATTCTCGCCTTTCGACCACGGAGCGCGCGGATCGCTGGACGGAGATTGCGGCCTCGAGAGAGCAACGGGGCGACCTCGCGGCCGCCGCGAGCGCGCTCTTCGAAGGGGCGATCCTGGAGCCCGCGTCCATCGAGCGCTGGAGCGCCGTCGAGCGGGTCGCGGCCGACGCAAAGCGCCACGATCTTCGCGCGCATGCGCTGGAGGAGATCGCCTCGCGGGTGACCTCGGGCGCGCGTATCGACGTGATGCGTCGGCTGGCGCGCGCGCACGAGGAGACCGGGGATGGGCGCGCGGCCGAGCGCGCATGGCAAGAGGTCTGGGACGCCGACCCCGCCGACGAGGAAGCGGATCGCGCCATCGAAGCGGTCGTCGTCGGGCGCGGAGACTACGTCGCGCTCGCCGAGCACCTTGGGCGCCGCGCCGAGCGGCTCTCGGCGCAGAGCGGGTCGCGTGACGCGCTTCGGGCGCTCCGCCTGCGGCGCGCCGTCATCCTCGAGCAGCGCCTGAACCGCGCCGAGGACGCCGCCGAGGAGCTCACGCTCCTGCTCAGCGAGTTTCCCGACAACGAGAACGCCCTCAGCTACCTCGCCGATCTCTACGATCGCATCGGGGCCAGCGCGAAAGCGGCGCCGCTCTGGCGCAAAGTGGCGTCGCTGGCCCGCGATCCATCCCGCAAGGTGGAGCTCGAAGTCCGCGCCGCGACGGCGTCTCGTGCCGCCGGAGACCTCCCGTCCGCCAAACGTCACGTGCTCGCGATCCTCGAGGCCGACGCGACGAATCGCGAAGCCACGATGATGCGCGTCGAGCTCGCGCGCGAGATGAAGGACGAGACGGAGCTCGGCCATGCGCTCGAGCAGCTTTCGAACATCGCCGACGACATCGCCGCGCGCTGTGATCTCCTGGTCGAGGCCGCGCAGGCGGCCGCGCGCGCTCATGACGTCGGAACGGCGGTCGCGCGCGCGCAGAAGGCCGCCAAGCTCGCCCCCTCGCGCCCGGCGGCCCAGCTCTATGCGCGCGGCCTCGAGTACCGCGTTCGCGGAGCCGGCTCGCCCGACGACGCGCGGGCGACGATCGAAGAGCTCGGCAAGGTGCAGGGGCAGCTCGTCCCGGACGATTCTGCGCTCCAGGCGTTCCTGCTGGCGGAGGCGTTCGACGCCCGCCAAGGGGGCGGAGCCGGCCTTCACCGCTTGCTCGCCGCCGAGAGACAGCTCGGACCCCATCCGATCCTCTCTTTGGGCCTCGGCGAGCGGCTCGTCGCCCAGTGGAAGTTCGCCGACGCCGTCGCACATTTCGCGCGCGCGTTGAGCGGAGACCTTCTCGGGCTTCGAAAGCGCGGGAGCGTCGCGCTCGCCGGCGCGGATGCGGCCCTCCGCGTCGACGACCACGAGGCCGCACTGCGCTTTCTCGACATCGCGGCGCTCGAGGGCGACTCGAGGCAGGCGGCCCTCCGGAAGCTCGCGACCATCGTGACCTCGACGGGGGACGTCGCGAGGTCGCGTGCGGTCCTGCTGGAGCTCGCGCGCGCGGCGAGCGGCGAGGATCGCGCACGGACGCTGGCGCAGCTCGCGCGTTTGCTGCTCGCGTCGGGTTCGAGCGAGGAGCGCGTCGAGTCTTTGCGTATTTTCGAGGAAGCTGCGGCCTCCGCGCCGGCCGACAGCGTGCTCCGCGCCCAGCTCGAGAACGAGCTCACGTCGCTGCGCTTGCGCCCTTCCCTGTTTCAGCACGCCACGGCGCCCGGCGAGGACGAGCCCCTGCGGACGACGCCGGTGGACTTCGACACGCTGGAGCGCGCGGCCAAGGAAGCGCAGACACCGAGCGAACGGTCGCGGGCGCAGCTCGCGATCGCGCGCGGACACATCGAGTCGGGCGCGTATGCGGCGGCGGAGCCCATCTTGTGGGCTGCGCTCGACGAAGGCTCCGCGGAGGCGGGCGAGATCCTCGCGTCGTTCATCGATCGCGACGACGGACGAACCCGCGACCGACTGAAGCTGCACCGCGCGCTCGTCAACCTCGTCCCCGGACACGTGGATCGACTCGAGGGGCTCCGGGCGGCGGCGATGGCCGACCACAACCTCTCGTACGCACGCGCCGTGGAGCACGTGCTCCGCGCGTTCGACCCTGGCGCCGGCCCCCTCCCCCCCCCTCCGCTCACCGCCCAGCTCGAGCAGCCCGGGATCCTCGCGCACCTGACGCGGCCCTCGCACGACGCCAACGTCGAACCGATGGGAATCACCTGGGACGCAGCGTTCGCGCTCTTCGCCAAGACGCCCATCGCTTATGCGATCACCGGCGTCGAGCGCGTGACGCCCGGCCCATCCTCGCCCGTCGCCCGTCTGTACGAGGCAGCGCTACGCGTGCTCGGCTTCCCCAAGCTGCCGCTCTTCTACCGTCGCGCCAACACCCCCGTTGCGTCGAACGTCGCCCTCACGCATCCCGCGTCGGCCCTGCTCACGGGCGACGCCCACGAGGACACGCTCGAAGTACGCCACGCGCTCGGGCATGCCCTTTGCGGCGCGCTTCCGGTCCACGTGCTCCTCCTCGGCATGGACGAACCGCACGCGCGCACCATCTGGAACGCCCTGCTCGTGGCCTTCGGCCCTTCCGAAGCCGCGCGCGGAGTCGAGAAGGAAGCGAGCAAGCTCGCCGAGCAGTTCTGGAACGCCATTCCGTCGCGCGCGCAGAGAAAGCTCAAGGAGCTCCTCTCGACCGCGAGCCCGACCGATTTCGACGTGGTCCTGGCCGCGGCCCGACAGAGCGCTCGTCGCGTCGCACTCTTCATCGGCGGCGACTTCGGCTTCGCGGCGCGCGAGTTCATGCGCGAGCGCAACCCCGAGCACGAAGCTCCCGCGGCCCTCTCCGGCGACGAGCTGCGCCTTCTGTGTGCCGAGCACGCGCCCCTGGCCGATCTTCTCCGGCTCGCGGTGAGCCCGGAGTATGCCGACGCCCGCTGGCATCCGGCCGCGCCCGGCTCGCAGCGGGGTTCGGGATCAAGCGGAAGGCGCGTAATACTCTGAGCACGATGCGGCGCACGACACGACGAGCGATCGCCTTCGTCGCGGCCATCCTCGTGGTCCCGGCGGTGGCGTGTGTCATCGCCGACCCTCCGGCCCAGATCCCGGTGCCGCCGCTCACGCAGCCGTGGATCCTGAGCGCGAACGTGACGCCGGCGACGAATTCGATCCTCGAGACGTGGCCGCGCGCGTTCGTCGTCCCCGTGTACGTCGATGATCCCGGCGCGACGATCGAGTGGAGAGCGTTCCCCGACTACGATCCCTTCGGCACGATCTCCTTCACGCAAGGCAACGTCGGTCCGGCTTCCGCTGACGATGCCGGCATTCGCAACATCGAAGCGCGCCTCTCGCCGCCGGTCGACCCGAACGCCTGCCACACGCTCGAAATTCTCGTAGCCCTCGGCTTCACGGAGGACCATACGCCGGCGTCACCCGGCGGGGACAGCATCACCTGGTTCTACAGCCCGACGGGCTCACTCGCGGACTGTCCGGTCTACGACGCCGGTCCAGTGCCGGACGCCTCGGACTCGGGAGACGACGCGAGCGACGGAGCGGGCGGGTGAGGCGTCGCGCCTTCGCGTTCGCCGCTGCGCTCGGTGTCGGCGCGTCGTGCGGGCCAGTCGCGGGGCCACCGCCGTCACCGCTGACGGTCAATGCGTGTCCCGAGCACCCGTGCAGTGGCTACGCGAGTGCGGAGCCGCCGACGTGCACCAACGGCATCTGCGTCGCGGGCTCGGATGGAAGCAACTTCGACTTCACGCTCGTCGTCTCCCTCCCGGAACTTTCGTTCTACGGCGCGGGAATCACGGTCCCCATCCGCTCGTTTCGCGCTGCGCTCACCGCGCAATGCAACCTGTCGAACTCGACCTCGTACTGCCTCCAGATCCCGACCATCGTCGAGCCGCAGGGCGAGCTTCTCGTCGAGCGCAGCGTCGTGGAGAGCGCGGACGCGGGGACGTACATCGACACGTCGGAGGACGCGGGCACTCCCATCTCGCAGTGGTCGCTCCCCATTCAGGTGCACTACCGACCGATGTGGCCGCCGCCCGACCCGACGTTCACGACGCCCCCGGTCTACGTCGAAGCGGCCTCCATCGGCCTACCGCTCGATCCGGTCCAGTCGAGCGTGGGCCCGCCGACGTTCTCCACGTCCGGGATCGGAGCTCCGCGCGGGGCGACCCCCCTGGAGTGGCGCGCCCCCCTCTGGCAACCGGGCACCTACGAGCGCGACATCGTCCCCGACAACAGCGCCTTCCCCCCCGTGACGATGACCATCTCGGCCGCAAACGACAGCTTCTCGAGTGCGATCCCCAGCGCCGCCCAACTGACGGTCTCCGTTGCCGAGGGGAACGTCAGTCTCCAGGGATTCAACGTCTACCTGCGCGACGCCACCACGCTCCGTCGCGTCTCGTCGGAGGCGACGCTCGGCGACTCGGCGTCCCAGTCCGTCACGTTGCTCACGTCCCCCCCCCCTTTTGGAGCCCCGTTCGCCCCCGGAGCAAAGCTTGAGGTCGTGGTGAGCCCACCGGAGGGCTATCCCATCCCGTACCTCGCCGACCCCATCCTTCTCGACCCGAGTGGCAACCCGCTCGGGACCAGCGAGAGCGAGTCATTCCCCGCGCTCCCCTCCCCGGTGACCGTCAGTGGAACCGTCGCCGCCCCGGATCTCACCACGGTCGGAGCGACGCTCGTGATCGACAGCATCGCGACCACCGGCTCCACCGGCGGAATCACCACGCTCAACCCTGACGACCCCGCCCAGCCCTTCGTGCACTACTCGACAACCGCTCGGACCGACGCGACCGGCGAGTACACCGTCACGCTCCCCCCCGGCACCTACGACGTCTTCGTAACCCCCGCTGTCGGCACCCGTGCGGCCGCCGGCTCGGTCCCCCTCGTCGTCGCGTCTCCGCTCGGAACCGAGCCCCCCGTCGCTACCGGCAAGACCCTACAAGCGCCCGCGTTGGGCATCCTCGCCGGGACCGCGACCGTCGCCGACGGCCGCCCGCTCGCCGGCGCCATCGTACAGGCGCAGGCCGCCGTCTCTCTGGCGGCCACGCTCGACCCGCGACGCTGGCCGCGCACGCAGACGACCACCACCGACGCCAACGGTGTCTTCGCGATGTTCGTCGACCCCGGCACCTACGACGTCGTCGTTCAGCCCGTACCGAGCACCGGCCTCCCCTGGACCACCCTCTCGTCGCAGGTGGTCACGGCGGGACAGACCCTCACGCTCGCTCCGCTCCTCGTCCCCGCCCCCGTCTCGATCGACCTCGTCCTGCACGACCCCCTGGACAACAACCTCGTCCAAACCCTCGTCCGCGCCTTCGCCCCCGCCAGCGGCGCCACCAGCCCGACCCCGGGGGGCCCGCTCCCCGTCATCGAGATCGGAAGCTGGCTGACCGACGCCTCGGGCCACATCACGATGCTCCTCGCCCCCCCGAAGTGAGCCCCGCGTCCGCCCCCAGCGGACGACTTCTTGATCATCCACTCCGGACCTACGATTTCGTAGATGCCCCCCCCCTACGAAATCGTAACCCCGACCTAGTGTCCTGAATCGGAAGTTCTTGAGCAATAACTCCTGAGCTTCTCGAGGATGTCGTCCGCCGTCTTCGTCCAGATGAAGGGCTTCGGCGAGTCGTTGTTGGCTTCGATGAAAAGTCGGATCGCCGCTTCGAGTTCGCGCGTGCTCCGGTGCGTACCTCGTTTGATCTGCTTGTCGGAGAGCGCAGCGAACCAACGTTCGACGAGATTCAGCCACGACGAACTGGTCGGCGTGAAGTGCAGGTGATAGCGAGGCCGCTTCACCGGCCATCGATGAATGGCCGGCGTCTTGTGCGTACTCGAGTTGTCGAGGATGACGTGCACGTCGAGATCGTCGGGAACGCTGTCGTCGATCGTGTCGAGGAACTTTCGGAATTCGAGGGCGCGATGGCGACGATGGCATTCGCCGATGACCCTCCCTGTCGTCACATCCAGCGCGGCGAACAACGACGTCGTCCCGTGCCGAACGTAGTCGTGCGTACGGGCTTCGACGTGCCCGGATCGCATCGGCAGCAGCGGTTGCGTCCGATCGAGCGCCTGAATCTGCGACTTTTCGTCGACGCAAAGGACGATCGCTCGCTCGGGCGGCGACATATAGAGGCCGACGATGTCGCGCACCTTCTCGATGAAGAGCGGATCCTTCGACAGCTTGAACGTCGTCACGCGGTGGGGTTGGAGTCCGAACGCGCGCCAGATACGACTGATTGCCGACTGACTCATCGACATCTCGTCGGCCATCGTTCGCGTGCTCCAGTGCGTCGCCGCTTTCGGCTTCGTTTCGAGCGTGCGCGCGATCACTCGCTCGACGTCGGCATCTTTGATCTGCCGCGGCGCGCCCGGTCGCGGCTCATCCAACAAACCATCGGCACCGCGCTCCAAGAAGCGGCGGCGCCACTTGCCGACGGTCGTACGATTCACACCGGCTCGTTCGGCAATGATGCCGTCGTGCCCGCCCTGCTCGCACGCCAAGATGATCCGCGCACGCATCGCCAGCGCATTCGCCGTCGTCGCGCGCCGCACCCACCTCTGAAGCTCCTCGCGCTGACCATCCGTGAGCGCGACGATTCGTTTCGGACGACCTCTGCCCATCGCTCGACCTCCGTTTACCGGAGGACGAACGCAGGGGGATTTAATTCACGGACTTCCGACTCGGGTCACTAGCCGCCGGTCCCGATTCGCCGGCGTCGCGGCGTACCGCTACTGCTTCACGAACCTCACCTGAAGCGCGAGTGTCGATCCCGACGGAGTCGGCTCGAACGTCGCGCTCTTGAGTACCCGCGAGGTGCACTTCGCGACCTGGTCGGGCAGTCCGCTGTTGCTCGAGGCCTCCACCGTGACGACGGCTCCCGTGGGGGCGAGTTGGACGGACATGTGGAGCGTCCCGCCGATGCTCGGATCCATCTGGAGCCCCTGGTTGTAACAGGCCCTCACCCTGCTTCTCAGCGACGCGAGGACATGCTCTCCGTTCGGGACGGGAGCCGAGAAGCTCTCCGGTCCGAAGGCGACGTCGCCCACGTCGCGATATCTCGGTCCGCCCATGCCGCACGCGGGGCAGCCGTCGCCGCCCACTCCAGAGCGAATGCCATTGAGCCCGCCGAGGCCCCCCAGCCCCACGGGGCTCACCCCACCGTCGGCGAGCTTCGGGTGTCCGCCCGGATGAATCGGGCACGCGACGGTCCCGTACGGCGCGGGGTTGGTAGCGCCATCGCCCGTGTCCCCCGCATCCGTGACGCCGGCGTCGTTGCTCGCGTCCCCCGGAGGCGCCGCGTCCGCGCTCGCCGCGTCGGTCACGTTTCCAGATCCCGAAGCGTCGTTGCTCGCGCCGTCGCCCGCGCCCACCCCGTCGGCCGCCAGCTTCTCGCCGCGCGTGCACGCCACCGTCGCCGTGCACATCAGGAGAGCCGCGCGCATCTGCGCGAGCACGCGATCGGACGTCATCACCCCTCCGCTTGTCTCACGGTATACGAATTCGCAATGCGCGCGCCGAGCGCCAGCATGCGGCCCTCGTAGTCGCGCGTGACGTCGCTCCAGTCGCCGAGCTGCGTCGCAAATCGCGTCGCCGGCTCCTCACCCGCACACAGCGCGTCGAGCAGCGCCGCTTCGTACGCCGCGAGGGCGTCCTTCCCGTGCGCCGTCGGCGCGAACGTCGGGCTCGCGGAACCCGTCCGGGGATGGCTGGCGCGCGCACCTTGCGTCGGACTCGCCTCGCGCACCACGCGGCGCAGTCGCTCGTAGTCGGCGCGCAGTCGCGCGGCTCTCGGCTCGTCGCGGATGGTGCCGCCGAGCCGCTCGAAGACGACCGCCTCGACGTTCGGACACCGGGCGATCGCTTCCGATACGAGCGCGAACACCTCGTCGGGGACGGCGTCGTCGTGCGTGTCCTGGCGGATCCTTCCGTGGCGCGGCTCTGCCCACGAGCCCCCCGAGACGTGAATCGTGCGTGCGAGATCCAGCGGGTACGAACCGAGGAGCTCGCCGACGTCGCACCCGAAGTTCTCGATCTGGCAGTGCAGGTTGTGGACGTCGAGCAGCAGAAAGCCGCCGAGAGGACGGAGCAGCTGATCGAGGAACGGCCCTTGCGACCACACGTCCCGCTCCCCCCACGCGAGCGCGAGGTTCTCGAGCCCCACGGGTACTGCGGCTGCATCCGCGAGCAAGGCGAGCCGCTCCCGTCCGATCTCGACGGCGCCCGCGCAGAACGGCACCGGGAAGGGGGCTCCGTGCCGGATGCCGGGGAGCGTGCTGAAGCCGAAGTGCTCCGAGAGGGAGCGATAGCGTCCCGCGCGTGTCTCCCCGGCGAGCCGGGCGAGCCATCGCTCCTGACGCGGCTGCCACGGCGTCGACAACGTCGAGAAGTGCACGCCGTGTGCGTGGAGGCGGCCGCGCTGGCCGAACTCGTCGAGCAGTCCCGCGGCCCAAGCCGGCACTCCGCTGGGACCCCACCCGAGATCCACACTCCACTCGAGCAGGTCGACCTGGTCCTGCTCGAAGAGCGGCAGCGTCGCCTGGAGGAAGTCCGGCTCGATCATCAAGGAGAGACCGACGGAAATCTGCGCGTGCACGTCGAGACGCTAGCGCCAGTTCCGCATGGGCTGCAACGCGGCCGTACCGCGCTTGCGTGCGCCGTCGCGCGCCGGCAACCTGACCCGCCTTGAGCAACCTCGAAGTCCCCTGCCGATGTGGCGACGTGCTCATCGAGATCAGCGGCGCGCCGATCGTGCAGTTCTACTGCCACTGCGACGACTGCCAGACGGTCCACGGCGGCGCGTACGTCCCCGAGTCCGTGTACCCCGCGGACGCCGTGAGGGTCGCCCGGGGGAACCCGAGCACGTGGAAGCTCAGGAGGAATCCGCGCGTCACGTGCACGGCGTGCGGATCGCGCCTCTTCGTCGACGTGCTCTCGTTCCGGCTGCGCGGCGTGAACGGCTACTTGCTCCCCGCCGGCCAGTTCAACGCCGCCTTCCACGTGCAGTGCAAGTTCGCCGTTCGCCCGATCAAGGACGAGCTCCCTCACTACAAGTCCATGCCCGCACGATTCGGCGGCTCCGACGAGACCGTGGGCTGGTAAGGAGCACGGCGATGCGACGCCGCTCCTTTCTCCTCTCCTCACTGGCGCTCGCCGCCTGCGCGGCTGCCCCGAAGGCCCCCTCCGCGTCGTCGAACGCGCGACGACTCACCGTCACGATGGATGACCCGAACCTGGAGGAGACGCCTCGTCTCGCGCCGGGTCCGCGCAACGCCGCCATCCTGCAAACGCTCGCAGCGCGAAAGCATCGTGCGGCGCTCTTCGTCTGCGGCATGCGGGTCGATTCACCCGACGGGGCGGCGCTCCTGGGGCAGTGGAGCGCCGCCGGGCACATGCTCGGCAACCACTCCTATTCGCATCGCTACTTCCACTCCGAGAAGATGTCCGTCGCCGATTTCGTCGCCGAGCTCGAACGGGGCGAGTCCGTCATGCGCGGGTATCCCGGCTTCCGGCGGCGCTTCCGGTTCCCGTTTCTGAAGGAAGGGGACACGGTCGAGAAGCGCGACGGCGCGCGCGCGGCGCTCGTGGCTCGCGGGTATGGCTCCGGGCACGTCACGATCGACGCGTCGGACTGGGCTTTCGACTCGCGACTGCGGAAGCGTCTCCGTCGAGAGCCCGCCGCCGATCTCACCCCTTTTCGAGACGCCTACGTCGCGCACATGCTCGATCGCGCCCGCTACTACGATGACCTGGCTCGCGCGGCGCTCGGGAAGCGCATCTCGCACACGATGCTCGTGCATCACTCGCTGCTCAACGCGCTGTTCCTCGACGACCTGCTCGAAGCGTTCGCGAAAGAAGGGTGGGCGCTCGTCGATGCCGAGGAGGCGTTCTCCGACCCCGTCTTCCAGCGCGTGCCCCAGGTCCTTCCGGCAGGCGAGAGCCTCGTGTGGTCGATCGCGAAGGAGAACCCGGCGCTCGCGGGGAGGCTGCGCTACCCGGGCGAGGACGACCAGTACGAAAAGACGACGCTCGATCGCCTGGAGCCGGCGGGCGAGGGGAGTTGACCCGAGCGCGGCGCTGCTAGACTTCGGCGATGCGCCCGCCGCTGGTCCTGCTCGCGACGACGATGCTGCTGCTCGCGTGCGGCGCCCCCCCTGCGCCGCCGGCCGCGCCCATCCTGCCGCCCCCTGCGCCGCTCCCGCCGCTACCAGGAGCCGACGGAACCGACCCGCCCCCCGCGCCGCTCGGCACAGCGCCTCCGATGCCGCCGCCGACCGGCGATCGTGAGCACGACGCTCTGCGAATGGGCTTCTGGGGGTGCCGCGTGATGGGGCTGCGCATCATGCCAACGATGGATGGAACCGCGGTCCTGGACGCGCGCCTGGGAGCGGGCGGCGAAGTCCTGGAGGTCACGCCCATAGTTGTCGTCGGCATTCCGCACACGGTGGTGGGGTGCCTGGTCGATCGCGTTCGGCACGTTCGCTTCGACCCGCGGGGCGGAGAGGGCTCGACCCTCGTCATCCCGGTCGACTTCCGGCGCGACACGAGGGACGTGGCGCCTGCGAGCATGAGGCCGCTGCCGACGAACTCGATCTGAGCGAAGAGCACACGTGCGCACACGCGCCGGTCTCGTGCGTGGCCGTCGGCGGCAGCGGCGCGGTTGACAATGATCGACAGCTGAACGAATCGTTGAGGCGAGCGAAGTGAGCGAGCCGCGTAAGTCACGGATGAAGCCGGCGCAGATGGTGCCGCTGGCGTTGCTGATCGGCGGCTTCGGCGCGAACCAGGGCTACCACGCGTGGGTTGCACACGCGCCGCTGGAGGTCGGCGGGATGGTCGAAGTGCGCACCATCCAGGTCGCCTCGCGGCAGGGGGGGCGCGTCGCGGACGTGCGTGTGCACGAGGGGGACCGCGTCACCAAGGGCCAGGAGCTGGTCGCGCTCGAGCGAGCGGAGCTCGAGGCGAAGCGGGACGAGGCGCGCGCGGCGATGGAGCTCGCCCAGGCGCAGCTCGATCGCGTGACCAACGGTCCCCGCACGGTCGAAGTGGACGCGTTCAACGCCCGCGTCGTCGGGGCACAGGCCCAGCTCGACGAGCTCTCGCGCGGGGCGCGACGAGAGGACGTCGAGCGCGCCCGGGCGCAGCTCGCAGCCACCGAGAGTCAGCTGAAGAGCGCCGAGCTAGGCGCTCGCCGGAGCGCCCAGCTCGTGAAGACGGGGGCCGTCACGCAGGCCGAGGTCGACAACACCGCCTCCGAGCTCGAGACCGCGCGCGCCAACCGGGATGCGGCGCAGAGTGCCCTCGAAGTGCTCGCCAACGGCTCTCGCCCGGAGGTCGTCGCCGCTGCGCGCGCGCGGCTCGCCGAGGCGCGCGCTCAGCTCGAAAACACGCGCCTCGGCTCGCGCGACGAAGACGTGCGGGTGGCTCGCGCCGAGCTCGTTCAAGCGCAGGCGCGGCTCGCGCTCGCGGAGACGAACCTCTCGGAGGCCTCCATCACCGCCCCCCGCGACTGCGTGGTCGAGGCGCTCGACCTCCGCCCTGGCGACATGCTCAGCGCGAACCAGGCGGCGGCGACGCTCGTGGAGAGCGATCAGCTCTTCGTCCGGGCGTACGTGCCGGAGACGGAGCTCGGGCTGGTGCACGTCGGCGACACGGTCCCCTTCACCGTCGACACGTTCGGCGACCACGCCTTCCACGCGCTCGTGCAGCACGTGAACGATGTCGGCGAGTACACGCCGCGCAACGTCCAGACCGTGGACGAGCGGGCCAACCAGGTCTACCTCGTGCGTCTCGGCGTGGCCGACGGCCAGGAGCACCTTCGCGCAGGCATGGCCGTCACCGTGCGCCTCGCGCGGAGACACCCGTGACGTCCTACGCCATCGAGGTGGAGGGAGTGAGCCGCCTCTTCGGCGATTTCGTGGCACTCGACGACGTCTCGCTGCGCGTCCCCACGGGCTCGATCTACGGCCTCCTCGGCCCCAACGGCTCGGGCAAGAGCACGCTCATTCGCATCCTCTGCGGCCTCGTCCCGCCCACGCGCGGCCACGCACGCGTGCTCGGCTACGACGTGAGCACGGCCGGCAAATCGATCCGTCGCAACATCGGGTACATGTCCCAGAAGTTCGCCCTCTACGGCGACCTCACCGTCGCCGAGAACCTCAACTTCTACGCGAAGGTCTACGGCCTGACGGGCGCGCGCCTCGACGAACGAAGGGCCCGCGTCATCGACCTCACGCACATCGGCCCGTACGTCGACCGGCGCGCCGACCTCCTCTCCGGCGGATGGAAGCAGCGGCTGGCGCTGGCTGCGGCGCTGATGCACGAGCCGCGCGTGATCTTCCTCGACGAGCCCACCGCGGGGATCGATCCGGTGGCGCGTCGCGAGCTGTGGGACCTGCTCTTCGAGCTCGCCGCCGAAGGGATCACTCTGCTCGTCACGACGCACTACATGGACGAAGCCGAGCGCTGCAGCGAGGTGGGATACCTCTACCTCTCCAAGATGATGGCCACGGGGCGCCCCGACGACCTCCGCACCCTGCCCGCGGTCACTCCGCCGGGCACGCGCCGCGTCGAGGTGGAGGCGGGTTCGGTGGCCGTGGCGCTGCGCACCATGCGCTCGCTCTCCTACGTGCGGGAGGCGACGATCTTCGGGCTCAGCGTCCACGCGGTCATCGAGGCGGGCGTCACCGACGACGAGCTTCGCCACGATCTCGACGCCCGCGGGCACCCGCCCGAGTTCATCCGCGACATCGCGCCTTCCCTCGAAGACGTGTTCGTCTCGCTCACGCGCAGCGCGGCGCACGAGCGCGCCCTCGCGGCCATCGAAGCGGCGCCCACCGCTGCCTCCACGCGGGCGAGCTGACCGATGTGGGACAGCTTCCGCGCGGTCTTCTACAAGGAGTGGCTCCACATCCGTCGCGACCGGATGACGCTGATGATGACCCTCATGATCCCGATGATCCAGATGATGGTCTACGGGTGGATGGACACCAACGTTCGTCACATCCCCACGGTGTTCTGCGATGAGTCGCACTCGACCGAGAGCCGTCGCTTCCTCGACGAGCTGCGGGCCACGGGGACGTTCGACTTGACCCCCGTGCTCACGCCGGGCTTGGCGCGTACGGCGGTCGTCTCTTCGCGCGCCAAGGTGGCCATCGAGATCCCGCCCGACTTCCACGACCGCATGCTGAGAAATGAGAACGCGCAGGTGCTCGTGCTCGTCGACGGCTCCGAATCGACCGTGGCGTCGACCGCGGTCGGAGCGGCCAGCGGCGTCGCGCTCTCGGACTCGGTGGCGCGACTCGCGGCTCGCGCCGGCGCGGGTGGGCAGGTCGAGGCGCGCCCGGTCGTCCTCTTCAACCCGGACTCGCGCACCGCCAACTACCTCATCCCGGGGCTGGTAGCGGTGCTCCTCCAGATGATCACGAGCGTGCTCACGGCCATCTCGATCGTCCGCGAGCGCGAGCGAGGAACGCTGGAGCAGCTCCTCGTCACGCCCGTCGAGACCGTGGGGCTGATGCTCGGCAAGGTCGCCCCTTACATGGCCGTGGGCTTCGCCGAGCTGACGGGCATCCTGACGGTGATGCACTTCGTCTTCGGCGTGCCCATTCACGGCAACCTGGTGTTCCTCTACCTGATGGCGCTCGTCTACATCTTCGCGCTGCTTGCCATAGGGCTCTACGTCTCCATCGGTGCGCAGACCCAGCAGCAAGCGCAGGGGACGATCCAGATGTTCTTTCTCCCCTCGATGTTCCTCTCCGGCTACATCTTCCCCCTCGCGTCGCTCCCATGGCCGCTCCGCATCCTGGGCCAGCTCTTTCCGGTGACCCACTTCATCGAGATCATGCGCGGCGTCGTGCTGCGCGGAGCAGGGCCGCTCGAGCTATGGCGCTCGTGCATGGCGCTCGTCGTGATCTCGGTCGTGCTCATGGCGGCGAGCGTACGGCGCTTCCAGAAGATCTCGCTGGTCTGAGGCGCAGCTCGCGTCGGCCGAGGCGTTCGACCGTCTCTGGTCGCGCGTCGGGAAATCCGACGCTGCGTCGTGGCGCACGTCGAGAAACCCAACGTCCGACGATCGCGCGCCGTTCGACCTTCGACGATCTCGCCTCGGTTCGACTCTTGCGATGGCACCCGCTGCGGGCGGCACACCGCCCGTGGTGGCTGCACCGTGCATCCACGCTTGAACCTAACCCTATGAAACGAACAAGGAGGCTCGAATGAAGACCCGTATGTCGAACCAGGAGAAGCTCACTCTCTCCAAGGAAACGGTTCGCTCGCTGACCGTCCGTACCGCTCTGCGCGCGGGCAACGACGGCCCCAGCGTCCCATGCTCGGCACAGCGCGAATGCCATCGGCCGCCGCGGGCGCCGGAGCCCTGAGCTGAGCTGATCTCGCGCCCGCCCACTCGTCGGCGCGGAGCGCGGGCCTTCCCCGACCTCTCCGAAGCCTCGCGCTCCGGAGAGGATCGGCGAGAGGGCTCGGTGAGCGCGTCAGAGCACCTGGGCGAGCAGCTCGTAAGAGCGCTTCCGCGCCTCGTGCGAGTGGACGTGCGTGAGCACCATCACTTCGTCCGCACGTGCTTCCTCGACCAGCGCCATCACCCGATCGCGGACGCGGGCGGCGCTACCGACGATGACGTGCGACGAGCGCCCCGCACGCAGGGCCTCCTCGTCCGCGTCGTAGCGGTACGCCAGCGCCTCCTCCACGGTGGGGAGTGGACGATCACGAACCCCCTGGAGAAACCTCGTCATCGCGAGCGCGCCAGACGACGCCAGTCGCTCGGCCTTCGCGTCCGAGTCGGCGCAGACGACCGCGAGCGCGAGGATCGCCCACGGCTCCTGGCGGTGCTCCGACGGAACGAAAGTCTCGCGGTAGCGCCGGAGTGCGCGGGTGAAGTTGTCGGGATTGATGTGGTGCGCAAACGCGAAGCCAAGGCCGCGCTGCGCGGCGATCGCGGCGCCGCCGGCATCGCCCGAGCCGAGCATCCAGAGCTCGGGTGACGGAACGTTCGTGGGGATCGCACGGATGGTGCCGGTGACGCCGGTGCGCGGCGGTGCGTCGTCATCGAGGTAGCGCGCGAGCTCGTCGAGTCGCTCGGGGAAGTCGTCGATGGCCATGGCGTCGCGGGAACGGCGGAGCGCGGCGGCCGTGCGAGGGTCGGTCCCAGGCGCACGACCGAGCCCGAGATCGATACGACCCGGGAAGAGCGCGTGCAGAACGCGGAACGTCTCAGCGACCTTCAACGGCGTGTGGTTGGGAAGCATGATGCCACCCGATCCGACGCGGATGGTGCGCGTGACCGCGGCGATCTGACCAATCATGATCTCGGGGGCCGAGCAGGCGAGGCTCCCTGCGTTGTGATGTTCGGCGAGCCAGTAGCGACGAAGGCCGAGCGTGTCCGCGTGTCGCGCGAGGTCGAGCGAGTTTCGGAGCGCATCTCCCGCCGTGGATCCGGACGGGATGGGCGACAGGTCGAGGGCCGACAGGGGCAGACGCATGGCGAGCGAGCGTAAGGCCGGGTGGGACACGCGCAAGCCGACGGGTGCGTCGCGGCCAGCGGGCTGCGGCCCCCTGTTTCGTGCGCGAAGGGGACACTGGGGCACGCGATCTGCGCGAATCCAGACGCCTTCACTCAGGCATCGGCTTTGCTTTTGCTCTCGAAGGGAGAATCCACCTTCATGACCCGGACCCGGATCGCGCGACTCGCAGCCCCCCTCTTCGCGCTCGCAGCTGGAGCAGGTTGTGGGAGCCATGGAGCTTCCGACGGCACCACGCCTGGCGGCACGAACCAGGGCGATGATGCCGGTGACGGCACCGGTGCGGACGCGGGCGGCGTGCCCGGCTCTGGCACCGGCGATCCCGGCACGGACGCCGGCGGTGGCAACACCAGCGCCGAAGGGGGTACGACGGCAGGCAACCCCTATGGCTCCTGCAGCACGGGCATCCCCGCGCAGGGGCAGCCCGTCGACACCTCCACTCCAACGACGGTGGTTGGAACGGGAACGGCCGCGAGCTGCACGTTCAGCGCGCTCGACGCCGCGGTCACAGCGGGGGGCATCATCACGTTCGACTGCGGAAGCGCGCCGGTCACGATCTTGGTCACGGCCACGCTGAACATCCCGACCACCAAGAACACCGTCATCGACGGCGGCAACAGGATCACGCTCGACGGTGGGAACGCGGTGCGAATCATGAGCTTCAATAGCTCGGGCTGGATGACCAACGACTTCGGCCTGACGCTCCAGCACATCTCGCTCGTCAACGGGAAGACGACGCCGACGGAGGCCATTCCGACCGCGCCGGCGCCTTGCTCGCAGGGGTGGGACGACGGGCAGGGGGGGGCCCTGTACCTGAGCGACGGCTACCTCACCGTCATCGATTCGATCTTTACGAACAATCAGGCCGCCCCTCTCGGACCCGACACGGGTGGAGGGGCCATCTACCTGTATGGCTGCAAGGTGGGGGCAGTCATCGTGGGGAGCACCTTCACGAACAACAGCGCGAGCAACGCCGGCGCCGTGGGTGGCCTGTACGCGGAGCTCGACGTCTACAACAGCCTCTTTTCCGGCAACAAGGCCATCGGTAACGGCGCAAACAGCAACGATCCTTCCACCTGCTCCGCGATGAACAACGGGCAGAACGAAGTAGGGTCGGGCGGAAACGGCGGCGCGCTCTACAGCGATGGCGATTCGAAGAACATCACGCTCTGCGGAGACTCGATCACGGACAACGCCGCGGGCGTCAAAGCGTTCGGCGGAGGTCTCTTCTTCACGAGCGACGACATGAAGGGCACCTTGACCATCGTCGATACGACGATGACGGGAAACACAGGGGGCTCCTGGACGAGCGTCTCCACGGGTTCCGTCACGAACGTGGGCACCGCCGTCGGCGTGAACGCGAAGAGCATCACGGTGACGAGCTCCAACCTGCAGGGGTATCCGTAGACCCTCGGCGACTCACGCCGCGTCCGGAGCGATGGGTCGAGCAACCGGCTGGCAGTCCGCGGGTGACCGCTTCCCCCTGGACACCAAGTCTCAGTAGGTCGTCACGAACGAGTCCATCTTCCCGTTCGCAGGCCACGCGAGGTTGCGTACGGAGCGATCGATGCAACCGGCGATTTGCGGGTTCGGCGGCGTCGTGTAGACGCTCACGCCGACCGCGTGCCCGCCGCGAATCGCGACTTTCACGGTCACGTGCATGCTGTCCGGTGCACCACACGCACCGAGAAAAGCCGTGTTCCGCATGGGGCCGGCGAGCTGCGCGTCGGTGAGGTCGGGCGCACCCTTCGCCGCGCCCACGGCGACCTGCTCGTTGTTGCCCGCGAGGGCGGCCTCGTAGCTCTTGCCGGCGGGGCCGTAGCCACCGCCATGCCCGAGGCTCGCCCCCTTCCCGCCGCCCCCCTTCGCGTGGCGCTTCCCGGGGCGGCGCGCGTGGTGCGTCGCCCCACCGTCGATGCCGAGCTCGATCTCGTCGGGCTCGTCGTCGCCGGCGACGTCGTCCTCCTGAACGAGCGAGCGTCCGAAGAAGAACCACCCCCCGCCGCCAATGACGGCGACGCACGCGACGAGGATCACGAGCCCGAAGACGCGCGCGCCTTTCGAGCTCGCCATGCGCCTAGCTTACTTGATACCGACGACCATCGAATCCGGACCGACGAGCGACTCGACGCGAGTCGAAGAGAACCCCGCCTCCTTCATCCAGCCCATGCAGTCGGCGCTGGTGTAATCGAAGCCGCCGGGCGTCTCGATGAGCATGTTCAGGCTCATGAGGGTGCCGTCAACCGACTCGTTCGTGATCTCGAATTCCCTCGCCTGCAACTTGTATAGCGCGAGCGTTTCCGAGCCGCCCCAAACACTTCCCAACAGAGGAACTCTCTTCTAGCCTCCGGTTCATGGCGAAGAAGCTCACTGTCTTGATGGCCTCGATCATGACGCTCGGTGCGGCCGCGTCCTTCAATGGCTGCTCTTGTCACGCGGAGACGGGGGGCGGCTACTACGCTCCGCCGCCGCAGGAGACCGTCTACGAGTCGGAGCCGCCGCCCGCGCCTCCGCCGCAGCAGGAGGCGATGCCGCCGTCGCCGGGCGTCGAGTACGTTTGGGTCGGCGGATACCACCGCTGGGACGGTCACGCGTACATCTGGGTCCACGGCCGCTACGAGCGTCGCCCGCACCCCGCTGCACACTGGAACCCCGCTCACTGGGAAGTGCGCGGCCGCTCGCACGTATGGATCGAAGGTCGCTGGAACTGATCCGGTTTCGCGAGCTCTCGTCTAGGTCAGCCAGCCTTCGCGAAGGTTTCCCCCTTCGCGAAGGCGTTTCGTAGCGCGGCTGCAGCGAAGTCGACCTCGCGCGCGGCGTGGGCGAAGACTCCGCCGAACGAGAAGAACCCGTGGATCGTCTCTTCGACGCACCGGTCGGTGACGTCTACACCCGCCGCTCGCATCTTCTGCGCGTACGCGCGTCCCTCGTCGCGCAGCGGGTCGAACCCGGCCGTGAGCACGAGCGCCGGCGGGAGTCCGCGCAGGTCGCTCGTGAAGAGCGGTGATGCGCGCGGGTCGAACTGCTCCGGTTCGTGGTTGAGATAGGCCGCGAGGTAGGCGTCGATGCCGCGCTTGGTGAGCATGAAGCCCTCGCGGAAGAGGGTGTGCGATCGGTGTTGTCGTGTGAGCTCGGTCGCCGGGTAGACGAGGAGCTGGAACACCGGTCGGACGGCGTCGCCCCGCGTCTCCTGCGCGACGACCGCGGCCAGGTTTCCTCCGGCACTGTCACCGCCGACGGCGACTCGTGATGGATCACCCCCGAGCGACGCGGCTTCGGCGAGCACCCAGCGCGTCGCGGCGACGGCGTCCTCCACAGCCGCGGGGAACTTGTGCTCGGGCGCGAGCCGATAGGCGACCGATACGACGATGGCGTCCGCTTTCGTCGCCAGCGCGCGGCAGACACCTTCGTGCGACTTGATCGAGCCGACGGCCCACCCTCCGCCGTGGAAGAACACGAGCACCGGCCTGCGGGCGCGCCAGCCTCTCGGCTCGTAGCTCCGCACGCGGATGCGCCCTGCCGGGCCAGGCAGCGTGCGATCCGTCCACCGCACATCGATGCCCTGGTAATCGACGATGGGCGCCGAGTGGTCCAGCTCGAGGCGGGCGGCCGGATATCCGATCTCGAATGCTTCGCGACGGCGAACGAGCTCCGTCGCGCGAAGGAGAATCTGCGCTTCGCGACCCAGAGGAGTCCCCCCGTCCGGAGAAACGATCGCGGGCCCCAAGATGCGCGCGAGCACGGCTTCGGGGAGGGAAGCCGCACGCTGGAGCGTCGACCGTTGCAAGCGAGAGACGAGCTTCACCGGCTTCTCCCGATCACCGCATCATCGAGCGGCACTCCCCGATTTGTCCCTTCGTCGACTGCTTGACGCATGCGCCGAACGCCGCGCGCGCGTCGGCCGTCTTTCCGAGCTCCATGTTGGCCGCTCCGAGAATCAGCCATGCATCGGCGTCGGTGGGATCGAGCGCCACCGAACGCGAGGCCGCGTCCACGGCGTCCTTGTTCTTCCCTCGCTCCAGCGCCTTCTGCGCGTCGGCCTTCTCCTGCGCCGCGCTCTTGGCCGGAACCTCGGGCGCCGCAGAGGCGACCGCTGCTGCCGCAGAGTCCGCGGGCGGCGCCGCAGCCGATGCCGCCGCCGAGGCTGGCGCGGCCGGGGGCGGTGCAATCGACGCCGCCGCGGAGACGGGCGGGATCGGAGGGATCGACGAAGGGGGAGGAAGAGCCGTAGGCGTCGCAGCGGCCGTGGAGGTCGCGACCGCGGCTTCGTGCGGTGTGCTCGGCGCCATGGCCGCGTGGATGAGGGCAAGCACGCACAGCACCGTGGAGATGGCGAGAGCGATGCCGACGTACTTCACGAGCGAATTGCGGCGCTCCGCCGCGAAGATCGAGTGGACCGGAAGAGCGGGCTCGTCGTCGTGAGCATGGGTGTGCCCGGGATCGTTCGCGGCCGCCTCACCTTCTGCAAAGAAGCCCTCCGCGTGCGAATCGAGGCGACCGCGCGGCTCGTCCGCCTTCCTGCGTGAGCGTGATCCTTTGGCCTTGGCCTTCCCAGCCGTCTTCGCGGCAGGGGGCTTCGGCGTCACGCTCGGTGGCTTCGGCGTCACGCTCGGTGGCTTCGGCGTCACGCCCGGAGGCTTCGGGGTCTTCGAACGACGCGGCGGTGTTCCGGAGTCCCGGCGGGAAGTCGGAGGCGCGTCCGACGCGCGCGATGAACCCGTGTCTACTTTGGGCGGGCGCGCCGATCTCGTGGGTCGAAGCGGTCGCGAGGTCTCGCTCTCGGCGCCCGTTGCGTCGCTTTCTTCGTCGCTCTTGATGTCGACTGGTCGCCGGGACCGGGGTCCATCACTCATCGTGCTCTCCGACGCGGCCATCCGCGGACCGCCATTGTGCTGCATTTCGGTCCGCCTGTCCGGGAAGCCAGACTCACCCCCGGCGTACCGTCGCGGGAACGCCCCCTTTGGGGCGAAGCGTCGCGAACGTTTCCGCCTCGACGGTGCGCGAAGGGTCGACTTCGAAGCGAGCGTTTCGCATCAGCGTCGCCAGGACGATCGGCCCCTCCATCAGGGCAAAATGGTTCCCGATGCACACGCGCGGGCCCACTCCGAATGGGATCCAAGCCGACTTGTGTCGCAGCGTCTCGCGCTCGGCGATGAAGCGGTCGGGATCGAATCGATCGGGCTCTTCCCACACGCGCGGGCTCATGTGAATGCCGTAGGGGTTCACGAGGACGATCGTGTGCCTGGGGTACGTCACGCCGCCGATCTCGAACGCCTCCAGGCTTCGCCGGACGATCACGACGAGCGGAGGGAACATCCGAAGCGCCTCCCTGAAGGCGCGCGACGTATAGCCGAGCCGCTCGGGCATCCACGTCGTCGGCCCCTCGGGGCCAAAAGCGTCGGCCTCCGCCTGGACGCGCGCTCGTGCGTCGGGGTTTCTGGCCAGCAGGTAGAAGCACCACGCGAGCGCGTTCGCGGTCGTCTCGTGCCCGGCGACGAACAGGGTGTTCGCTTCGTCGCGCACCTGCTCGTCGCTCATTCCTTCGCGGTTCCCCCCGTCGGTATCGCGCGCCAGCAGGAGCTTCGTGAGCAGGTCGATCCCCGCGCTGGGATGAGCGCGTCGCTCGGCGATCATTCCGCCGATGACCCGGTCGAGCGTACCTATCGCCTGCTGGAACTCCTCACCGTTTCGACCCGGGAGAAGGTGTGGCGTATGAACGACCTCGTCGACCTTGCGTCGCAGATCCTCTAGCCGGGAGGGGAGGCGAGCCTCGATCGATTCGAACGCCTCGATGAGCGAGATCTGCAGCGCGAGCTGCGGCGTACCGAGCGCGTGGTCGACCCATTTGAGCGCGACGGTCAGCGCGTGGCCGAGCTCGTCGGCCTTGTCGAACGTATCCGCGCCGAACAGCGTCGCACCGACGACGCCCATCGTGATCCGCGTCATCTCGCTCGCCAGGTCGACCGTGGCACCATCACGCAGCCGTTCGAGCGCTCGGTGCGTCACGTCGTTCATCGTCTTCGCGTAGCCGGCGAGCGCTCCGGCGTGAAAGAGCGGCGACATCAGGCGACGCTGGCGCTGCCAGAGCTCCCCCTCGCTCGTGAACAGCCCCTGCCCCGCGAGGTCGTGCAGTCCGAGGCGAAGCCCGGGCGACTTCTCGAACTTGCGCGCCTGCTCGACGAGGATCTCGTGTGCTGCTTCGGGCGAGCTGACGACGAGCGCCCGCCGGTGCATGAAACGCATCCGCGTCACGTCTCCCACCTCGGCGGCGCCCCGGAGGAACGCGAGGCGGTCGTGGCGGAAGAGGTGGCTGTGGCCCAGCGCGTTCTCGCCCGGGAGCGGTGGCACCGATTCGAGCGTCATCGGGGGATCAGAGGGCCGCGAACGGCGTCAGGCAAGCGTCGCCGGTGCGCGCTTTGTGCATCGAATTCCGCGACCATCCGTCTAACCTTGCGGTCGGGGGAGGCACGCCATGGCTAGATGCATCGCTTTCACGTTCGTCGTTGCCGCGATCACCACCTTGCCGATGACGAACACGGCTTCGGCCGAAGACGCCGCCGCCAGCGTGAGCGACGTGTCGATGCTGGTCGACGCGCGAGTGAACGGGAAAGACGACTGGTCACCCGGGGGGCGAGAGTTTCACTGGTCGGGGGCCAAGTGCCCGCTCCGCATCCAGTTCAAAGGCCAGGTGCTCGTCGATAAGCCGACCAAGATCACGTACCGCTGGGAGCGGAGCGATGGCGAGACCCTCCCGACACTGATCTTCGACGTGACGAAGGCGGGCACGCTGGTCGACGTCACGCCCCCCGACGGCTGGAACGTCGGCGCTGTCGGCAAGGTCTTTCGGGGGGCCGAGACCTTTCATGTACTCACACCGAACGACATGACGATGACCACGCCGGTCCGGATCGAGTGCCAGTAGCATTCATGCTGCTGGCGCACGGATGGATTTCAACGAAGACCCGACCGGACCACCGACTGCGACTCTCGCTGATACGGACGGCAAGGATCAGTCCTCGTTCGTTCTAGAGACCGGGACGCTTCTCGGTCGGTACGTCGTCGTCGATCGGCTCGGCGCGGGCGGCATGGGCACCGTCTACGTCGCCTACGACATGCAGCTCGCGCGTCGCGTCGCCATCAAGGTGCTGCGCCCCGACCGGAGAGGGGAGGACGCACAAGCACGGCTCCTTCTGGAAGCCCAGACGATGGCCCGCCTCACGCACCCGAACGTGCTCGCCGTGCACGACGTCGGGACGTTTGGTGACGGCGTGTTCGTCGCGATGGAGTACGTCGAGGGGCGGACTCTCAAGGACTGGCTGAAGGACAAGCACCCCTGGCGGGAGACGCTTGGCGTTCTGAAGGCTGCAGGGCGCGGGCTCGAGGCTGCACATGCGGCCGGAGTCGTGCATCGCGACTTCAAGCCCGCGAACGTGTTTCTCGGAAACGACGGGCGCGTCGTCGTCGGCGACTTCGGCATCGCGCGCGCCGGCGAGACCGTCGCCGATCCGAGCGCTCGGTCGCTCGCGTCTCTCTCTCCCGCCGCGCCGCCGCCGGTCTCCTCCCGCCCGGACGTCATTGCGGCCGCGGCGCTGAGCTCCAGCTCCCTCCCGTCATCAATAGGATCGACGGAGACCGGCGCGCTCCTGGGCACCGTCGGGTACATGTCTCCCGAGCGCGCCTTCGAGCATCGGGACGACGCGCGCAGCGATCAGTTCAGCTTCTGCGTGACGCTCTATCGCGCGCTGTACGGGCAGCAACCGTTCGCGCACTACGACCTCCCGTCCTACCTCCAGTCTCTGCTCCAGCCTCCACGCGCGCCGCCTGCGAACAAGGGCGTGCCGACTTGGCTCTACGCCGTCGTCCGGCGCGGGCTTTCCTACGAGTCATCGGAGCGATTTGGATCGATGGGCGAGCTGCTCGCGGCGCTCGAGCGCGATCCCACGCGTCGTCGTCGCCTCTGGGCGCTCGGCGCGTGCGGCGCGGCGCTCGTCGTGATCGCTGGTCTGAGTTGGGCGCAGCACGGGCGCACGCTCCGCGCTTCGTGCCGCGCCGGGGAGGCACTCATCGCCGAGACCTGGAGTGCGGCCGCGCGTGAGAAGGTCGGAGCCCAGATCATCGCGACGGGGGCGCCGCTCGCGTCGCAGTTCGCCGAGCGCACGCAGCGGCTCTTGGACGCGTATGCGGTGGAGTGGGCGCGCGTTCATCGCGAGGCGAGCGAAGCGACGTTGATCCGCGGGGAGCAGAGTTCGGCGACCATGAAGGAGCGGCTGGCCTGCCTGGAGGGGGAGCGCGACGAGCTGCGAGCGCTGGTCGATATTCTCTCTCGCGCCGACTCCGTGGACTCGATGCACGCGCTCGGCGCCGCCTACGGTCTCCCTACGCCCGGCACGTGTCTCGAGCCTGCCGCCGCTCGGGCGGCCTCGGCCCTACCCGATGCGCCGATCCCGCGCGCGCGCGTCAACGCGCTTCGCCGTGCCGTTGCCGAAGCCGACGCTCTCCGGCTGACCGACAAGTGCAGTGAGGCGCTCGGCGTCGCGACGTCGGCCCTGGTCGAGGCACGTGCGATTCCGCATCACGAGTCGGAGGCGGAGCTCCTGATGGTCGTGGCCGCCTGCAAGGGCGAGCTCGAGGGGGACTCTGCCGCGCGAGAGACGATCGAGTGGGCGTTCGCCGCGGCCGAGGCTGCGGGCAACGACTCTCTCGCCGCGATCACCGCGGCGACGGTGACGCTCGAGCTGGCCGACACCATGGCCGACACGCGCTCGGCGGAGCGCTGGCTGGCCATCGCGAAGGGAATCCGCTCGAGGGAAGGGGTCGACGAGCGGGCCGACGCCACGATCCTCGAAGGCGAGCTGTCGCTGCTGACACAGGCAGGGCACCCCGATTTGACCCCGCCGCTCTGGGATCGCCTCATCCCGCTGCTCGAACGCATCTACGGCGCCAATCATCCGCGGATCGCCGCGGCGATCAGCAACCGGGCGGGCGATCTCGACGCCACCGGACGCCCCGATCTGGGCGTCGTCGAGCACAAGCGCGCGCTCGCGATGCACGAGCATCTCTTCGGCGCAGACGTCCCCATGCTCAGCATCGAATACAACAACGTCGGCTGGGCCCTGACGCAGCTTGGCCGCTACCCCGAGGCGAAACCGGCGATCCTGCACTCGCTGGCACTCGTGGCACCGCTCGGCGCCGACAATTCGCACAACGTCCTGCCGTTGACGACGCTGGCGACGCTCGACGGGCGGCTGAGCGACTATGACGGGGAGCTCGCCGCTGCGGATCGCGGCCTGGCGATCGTGGCGGCGACGGGGGACACCGAGATCCGGCTCATGCCGGCGCTCCTCACCACCCGCGCCGAGGCGCTCCTGGCAAAGGGGGATGCAGCGGGGGCGAAAGCCGCGTGCGCTCGGACGCTGAAGTTGCAAGAGGGGTGGGACGTGGTTGGCTCCGACAAGAGCTACGCCGAAGACGCCCTCACGTGCCTTGGCGAGGCGGAGATGACGCTCGGTGAGCTCGACGCGGCCATCGCGCATCTAGAGCGAAGCGTGTCGCTCACGAAGCGTGCGCCGCCCACCGATCTCGCCCTCGCGCGCTTTGCGCTCGCGCGTGCGCTCACTGCGGCCAAGCGGGATCCTGCGCGCGCGCGAGATCTCGCCGAGAGCGCCTACGCGGATCTCCGCGCGGCGGCAGGCTTGGATCGTGACGCGAGCGCGGTGGGCGCGTGGCTCGCGGCGGCAGGCAAGTCGCGCTAGCGAGCCGGAGGCTGACGCCGGATCGGGTGCGATCCATACGGATTCGTGAGCCGTCGTTGCTCGCGCTCGCGACTGCAAGGGTATGAATGCTAGGCCCATCGTTCCGGTACTCGTGGCTCTGCTCGGAACGATCGCGATGGGCTGCAGCTCGAACGTCGGCGACGCCTTGGGTTCCGGCGCCGCGGTAGGGGGCGGCAACGGCGACGGCGAGGCGAGCGGCGGCGACGCGGGCAACGGCGCCGGCGGCAACGGTGCGAACGGAGGGAGCACATCCACGGGCACCGGGGCCGGAGGCACGGGCGTGGCGGGGGACGGCGGGGCCGGGGGCGCTTCGAACATCGATTCGGGCACGGTCGCGACAGGCTCGTCCGGCGGCGCGAGCCCCGCTCTCGTCTTCAGCCCGTACAAGGACACGGGCATCAACATGAACTGGAACACGAACGTCATCTCGACGAGCGTCTCCGGCTCGCCGGCACCGTTCGGCTCCGACATCACCAAGAGTGGCGCCACGGCGGTCACGCTGGCGTTTGCGACCGGCGAGTGTGGTACCGAGAACTGGGGTGGTGTCGCGGGCGACGCGATGGCGACGACCAACGTGCCGTTGCTCACGCAGGCTGGGGTGAAATACATCGTGTCCGTGGGGGGGGCGGCCGGGAGCTTCACGTGTGGCACCGACTCGGGGATGGCGACCTTCCTCGGAAGGTGGGCGTCAGCGAACTTGATCGGCGTCGACTTCGACATCGAAGCGGGGCAGTCGCAGGACGTCATCAACGCGCTCGTCGCGCGGATCCAGACGGCGCACGGTACGCGCCCGGGCCTCCGCTTCAGCCTGACGCTCGGCGTCCTCGCCGCGAGTCAGCAAGGGGCCGCCACGGCGCAGTCGCTCGGCGCAAACGCCGTCGACGTCTTCAACGTGTACGGCGACGACACGCTGGAAGCCATCAAGACCACGCTCGGCTTCAACGGCGAAGCGTCGACATGGCCAAGCTACGTCACCGTGAATCTCATGACGATGGACTACGGCTCCGCGAGCGCGGGCAACTGCGTCGTTACCGGGAGCACCTGCCAGATGGGGCAGTCGGCGATCCAGGCGGCGTATGACATTCACGACAAGTGGGGCGTCCCCTACACCAACATCGAGCTCACCCCGATGCTCGGTGGCAACGACGTCAGCGGTGAGCAGTTCACGCTCGACGACGCCGACACGGTCGCCAAGTTCGCCATCGCCCAGAACCTCGCGGGCGTGCACTACTGGTCCTACGATCGCGACCTGGACTGCGCCGCGGGGTCGGCATCGGCGACCTGCAACTCGATGGGGACGGGCTATGCGGGAGCGTACGGGTACCTGAAGCGGTTCCTCGCCGACGGGCTCCACTGAGTTTCGCTCGATACCTCCCTCGCCCGTCGCGCGATTCTCGATCAGACTACCCGCCATGAATTTGATGGCGCAGCACCCGTTCGTCGCCGCGACGCTGGGCGGCCTCTTGCTCGGCATCGCCTCGTCGCTGCTCTTCCTCGCCAAGGGGCGAATCCTCGGAATCAGCGGCATCGTCGGCGGCCTCTCGTTCGCCAAAGCGGGCGAGCGCCAGTGGCGCCTCGTCTTCCTGGCGGGGCTCTTCGCGGGCGCGCTCGCCTTGCTGCTCGTCGATCGAGGCGCGCTCGCCTCGGCGGGGGAGCAGTCGGTGTCGTTCGCCGTCGTCGCGGGCGTGCTCGTCGGTGTCGGTACGCGGCTCGGCAAGGGGTGCACGAGCGGTCACGGGCTCTGCGGCATCGCGCGCCTGTCGCGACGCTCCATCGTCGCGACGTGCATCTTCATGACGACGGGCGCGCTCACCGTGTTCATCGTCCGGCACCTGCTCCATCTCGCGCAGGGGGCGTCGTGAAGAGGTTCGTCGTCGCGTTCGTGTCCGGAGCGCTGTTCGCCGTCGGTCTCGGCGTCTCCGGGATGACGCACCCCACGAAGGTGCTCGCCTTCCTCGATGTCGCCGGCGCGTGGGACCCGAGCCTCGCATTCGTCATGGGGGCCGGCTTGGTCGTGAACTTCGTGGCCTTCGGAATCGGGATGGCGCGCGGGGGGCCGCTGCTGGGAGCGGCCTTCTCGATGCCGGAGGCGACGAACATCGACGCGCGATTGGTCGGCGGCGCGGCCATCTTCGGTGTCGGCTGGGGGCTCGGCGGGTTCTGCCCGGGCCCCGCGCTGGTATCCGTCGCTGCGGGGGCCGCGCCCGTGCTCGCTTTCGTGGCGGCGATGGTGGCCTCGATGTGGCTGTTCGACGCGATCGACGCCCGTGTCCCCTCGGAGCGGATCGAAGCCGTGCAGCTCGATGGCTGAAGAGCGAACTCCCTAGTCGTCGTCGCCTTCGTCGGCACCGAGCGTGCTGGCCACGATGCCCAGCCGGGCCAGCAGGCGCTGAAGGAAGCGGCGGCTCACGCCGGCCATCTCCGCCGCGCGCGTCACGTTCCCTTGTGCGCGTCGCAGCACGTGCCGCGCGTAGACGCTCTCGAAGCTCATCATCCACGCTTGCCGCGCGTCCTTCAGCGGGCGATCGAGCGGAACGAGGTCCGCGAGATCGCCCGAGGCCTCGACGCTCGGCGGCGGTCTGCTCGGGCGGCGCGCCGCCTCGTCGAAGAGCCCGAGCGCGAGACTTCTCTCCACGAAGTTTCGCAGCTCGCGCACGTTGCCGGGCCAGTCGCGCTGCGCGAGCGACGCTGCGAGATCGGGAGGGAGCACGGCATTCTCGCCGCGGAGTCGCGTGAGGAAGTGCGTGGCCAGGGGCGCGATGTCCTCGCGGCGCGCGCGCAGCGGCGGGAGCGCGAGATCGACCACGGCGAGCCGGTAATAGAGGTCGTCGCGGAACAGCCCCTCGTTCACGGCCTTGGCCAGCGGGCGGTTCGTCGCGGCGATGATGCGAACATCGACCGGCCGGGCCGTGTTGGTCCCTACGCGGCGCACGCTCCGCGTCTCGAGCGCACGCAGGAGCTTCGGCTGGAGCTCGATCGGGATCTCGCCGATCTCGTCGAGGAACAGCGTGCCGCCGTCGGCCTCCTCGAAGACGCCGCGCCGATCGGAGACGGCGTCGCTGAACGCGCCGCGCACGTGACCGAACAGCTCGCTCTCGAAGAGGTTCGCCGGGATCGAGCCGCAGTCGACGGGAACGAAGGGCTTCGTTGCGCGCCGTGACAGCGCGTGAATCGTGCGCGCGACGACCTCTTTGCCGGTCCCGGTCTCCCCCTGGAGGAGCACCGTCGCGTCGGCGGGCGCGATCCGCTCGATCACTGCGTAGACGCGCCGCATCTCGAAGCTGCTTCCGACGAGCTCCCCGAGCGACGCGCGATCGCTCAAGGGGACGAACGCGGGCTCGTCCTGGACCTCGATGCGGAAGCGGCTCGCGCCGACGAGCACGAGCGTCCCGGCGGGGAGATCGGCGTCGCGCACGCGCACGCCGTCGACGAACGTGCCGTTGGTGCTGCCTCGATCTCGCAGCGTGATGGCGTCCGGGCGCACACGGATCTCGCAGTGAAGGCGCGACACGAGCGGGTCGGCGATGCACAGCCGATTGCCGGGCGCGCTGCCTACGGTCGCGGCGCCGCCGTCGAGCGTGATCCGCACGCCGCGTGAGGGGCCCTCGACCACCACGAGATCGACGGCAGGCACACGCGCGCCCCGTCGATCGGCGGAGACCTTGGTGGTCGCGTCATCCAGGAACTCGGGGGCCACGCGGATGAGTGAAATCTAGCGCGCGGACGAGGGGTGCACGTATGGATTCGGCGGCGGGACGCGCGTGGGCGCGGGAGGGGCGTGGTGACGGGGGAGCGGTCTTGCGGCCGGGGGCGCCGCTGCGGCATCGACCGCGGTGCTCGCGTCGAGCGTCGGAGGGGGATTCGTGGGGGCGCTCGATTCGCCGGGGGCGCTCGACGCAGAAGGAACGGAGGGCGCGGCGACGACGAGGGGCATCGCCGCGGCGGACGGCAAAGGGGCGGGGCGGGAGCCCAGGTACAGCGCGAGTGCGGTTGCCGCGGCCAGAGGGATGGCGACGGTGGCGCCGATGCGCGTTCGCCTCGAGCGAATCCGAGCACGGATCGCGCGTCGCTCTTCTTCGATGCGCGCGCGTCGCTCCAGGAGGTCCCCCTGCGTCACGCGCGCCACGTAGGCGCCGACCTCCGCGTGGGACGCGATGGGCCCGAGGACACGAGCGCCGCTCTCGAGCGCTTCGGCGAACGCGGCCGCCGTCGCCACGCGCGCCGTCGCCTCCTTCGCTACGGCGTGCGCGATCGCGGCGTCGAGCGGCGCGAGCGCCTGCGACACGGAAGCGAGCGGAAGGGCGTCGGTGCGGAGCACGTGGTCGAGCGTCTGCGCTTCGTTGTCGCCTCGGAAGAGGCGGCGCCCGGCGAACGCCTCCCAGGCCACGACGCCGAGCGCAAACACGTCCCCGCTCGCTTCGATGCGACCGCGGCTCACGTACTCGGGCGCCATGTAGCCGAGCTTCCCCTTGAGCGTCCCTTGGGTCGTCGAAGGGGCCCCTTCGTAGATGGCCTTCGCGAGGCCGAAGTCCGTGAGGCGTGCGATGCCGTCGGTCCCGACGAGGATGTTCTGCGGCGACACGTCGCGATGCACGAGCCCGAGCGGCTTGCCGTTCGCGTCGGTCGCAGAGTGAACCGCGGTGAGCCCGGCGCACGCATCGAGGAGGATCCGCGCGGCGATCGCAGGGGGAACGCAGCTGTCGTGACTCGCTTCGCCGGCGATCAGCGAGGCGAGCGAAGCCCCCTCGACGTAGTCGAGCACGAGCTCGATCTCGCCGTCGATCTCGTGGATGTCGCGCACGGGGACGACGTTCGGATGGCGAATGGCGGACGCGATCTCCGCTTCGCGTAGGAGTGCCGCGCGCTGCCGCGGGTCGTCGAGCACGTGCGGGTGGGGGCGCTTCAGCGCGACGAGCTCGCCGTCGGGTGCGTCGGCGCGCGCCGCGACGAAGACCGTGGCCGCGCCCCCGGCGGCCAGCTTCACGAAGGCGACGTACCTGGGAGAAGCCGCGCCCATTCAGAAGCCGATATGAAGCGAGGCGCCCGCGCCGTTCGCCACGATCGCGAACGACTCGCGGTGCCAGTGCACGAGGACACCGAGCATCGCGCTCGTGAGGGCCAACGCTCCGCTCACGGCGAAGAGGACGTTCGTGCGCGTCTCGGCCGACTTCCCATCGGTGGCGAGCGTGCCACACCCGGACAGCGCCGCGCGCGCGCACCCCTGGGAGACGAACTGCGAGTGCTGGTGAAACGTATCGATCGCGGAACCAACGCCGAGGCCAGCCGTGATCGCGGTCGCGCCGAGCGAGACGAAGAAGTAGACGCGCGGGACGCCGGCGCCAGGCTCGGCGTTCGGCGCGCCCGTGGCAGGGGCGGGCGTCGACGCCGGCGTTGCTGGTGAAGGAGCCGGTTGCGGCGTCGCGACCTCGACCGTCTGATCGGCGGCCACGCTCACGATTCTCGGCTGCAGTCCCCCGTCCGACTGAACGACGACCGAGTGCGGGCCCACGCTCACGATCTTCGGCCGCGATGCATCGACTGCGACGCCGTCGATCGTCGCGAGGCACGCTCCGGTCACCGCGCAGCGAATGACGACACGCCCTGTTCGATGGGCGAAGCGCGCACGAGCCGCGTCGATCGCCTTCTTCGACTCGGGGTCGGCGGGCGCGCGGGCCGTTCGCTCGAGCAGCTCCGTGCCGAGCACGGGATCGTCGGCGAGCGTAGCGGCGTCGATGGCGGCGCGGAGCGCGGACGCATTGGGGTCGAGCGCGTCGGCGCGTGCGTATTCGGAGGCGGCGCGCGCGAAGTCCCCGACGCGGTAGGCGGCCGAGCCTCGCTCGAAGGCGTCACGTGCGCGGGCCTGATCGGTCGCCGGCGCGGGCGCCGCGTCGGCTCCAAAGCTCGCCGCGGAGAGACAGAGCGCCACCGTGAACGAAAGGAGCGCTCGCCCGCGTTTCCTCGCGTGATGCGGCCCGGCCATTGATGGCAACGCTACCACGCGTGGCCCCGCCCCTGGTTTGCACGGACGACCGGCGCTGCTAGCGTCTCGCCCCATGACCACGAGGACGCCGCGTGTTTGCGCCGCGATCGCCCTCGCTACCGTCGGCTGCTCGTACGACTGGTCGAGCCCGGCCGCGTCGGACGCGGGGGTGGTCGATGCGGGGCTGCACGATGCGACGATTCCGGAAGACGCTGCCCCCGACGCTCTCGTCGATGCCTCTGATGGCGGGTCCCCCGGCATCCCGGACACGGGCAGCGACGCGGCCTTCTGCTTGGGACTCATCGCCAACGCCGAAACCTTGTACGGCCTGATCTCTCAGTCGTGCACCAGTCCCGGCAATCCCTGCCCGACCGTCAAGGATCAGTGCGGCTGCAAGAGATCCGTCGGCGACGAGGCGAGCTCGCAGACGAGTGCCTACGAGGAGGCGGTGCAGACCATCCTGCAAGACGGCTGTGCCGTGTGCGAGGTCGACGACGGCAGCGTCTCGTGTCCGGCCGCGTTGATGTGTCTTTCTTTCCTCGGCGACGGGGGGGGACTCACCTACGCGTGCGAGTGAGCCCCCCCGGTCTCTCGCTCAGAACGCGTACACGATGTCCAACCCCTGCGTGTACAGGCTCGCCACGGGCTGGGCGCCCTTGGTGAAGGCGAGCGACATGCCGAGACCCGTCCCGATCGCGATCGGCGCCTTCCACGGCGAGTAGCGGAGCGCCCACATCGGCGTGACCACGACCTCGGTGAACGGCACGTTCGGCGACAGCGACATGATGAAGGTGAGCTCGGGCCCCATCGCGAACGGCGCGCGGTCGTGGACGAAGTAGATGAAGTCGAGCATCACGTCGGAGCCGACGCGGTTGTTCGGTGCGCCCTTCACGCCCGTGAGCGGTGACGTCGGCGAGCCGTTGCCGTTGTACGTGAACCCGAGCCCTACGGTCGTCGCGAAGTGGTCGACCGGGAAGTAGCCGAAGAGCACCGCCGGGGTCGAGCTGACCGCGGCGCCCGTGTAGAAGGCCCCCTGCGGCCCGAGGTACGCGGGCTTCGGCAGGTGGGTGTCCGCGTTTGCCGGCTTGCTCGGAGCGTCGTCGAGCACGATGTCGTCGTTGTGGTTGTCGGCCGCCCGGGCGTGCGCCGTCGTGAGGACTATCGAGGCCACGGCTGACGCCGCCACCGCCACCCGCGTCGCTCGTGACCGTCGGCGCGCCACGAAGATCATCCCGAGCGCCATCACCACGAACACCCCGTCGGAGCCCGCGTGCCTCCCCGGCGCTGCGCTGCATCCCGGGAGCGTCGCGGGGGCGGCCGCTGCGGTAGCGCCACCGGAGGACGTGCCCGTACCGGAGCTCGCGCCCGTGGTCGTGCCCGAGCTGGCCCCCAGCCCGCCGCTGCTGCTGCCGCCGCTGCCGCTGCCGTTGCCGATACCACCGCCCGAGCCGCTTCCGCCCGAGCCGCTGCCGCCGCTGCCGCTGCCGCTCCCACCCGAGGAAGCTCCCAGCGCTCCGGCGTCCTCGACCGGCTGCAGACCCCAGAACTGGATCGCGAGCGCGGCTCCGCAGACTCCCTCTTCGACCGCGTACGTGTCGGCGGTGCCGCACCCTTCCGCGACGTCGATCGGGACCGCGTGCGACATGCCCGTGATCGAGTACGACTCGACCTGCGCGACGCCGGCGGAGTTCGCGTAGACGTTGTGCGGGAAGCCGCCGACCGTGTTCGTCGTCGTCGGCGTGTCGCTCACGCCCGTCACGCTCGTCCACTGCGAGACGATCTGCGCGAGGTTCGCCGTGTTGACCGTCGTGTCGGCCGAGCCTTGCCACACCGACAGGCGCGGGTACGTCCCCGTGAATCCGGGGTCGCCGGCCTTCGCGAGCGTGCCCCACTGCGCCGACGTGTTCGTCGTCGGGCCGTCCATGCACGAGTACGCGCTGATGAGCGAGCTCGCGCAGCCGTACGGGATGCCGGAGAACGAGGCGCCGCCGGCGAAGACGTCGGGGTACATCGCGAGCATCGCGACCGTGTACGCGGCGCCCGCGGAGAAGCCCGCGATGTAGATGCGCGACGCGTCGATCGAGTACGTCGTCTTCATGTAGTCGATCATCTGGATGATCGACTCGCCCTCGCCCTGGCCGCGCGTGATGTCGGCCGTGCTCCCCGACGTGTTGCCGAACCAGTTGAAGCACGACTCGGTGTTGTTCGCGGACTGCTGCTGCGGGTACACGAGGTAGAAGCCGTAGATGTCGGCGAGCTGATTCCACCCCGTGTTCTCGAAGTCGGTCGCGACCTGCGTGCAGCCGTGGAGCGCGAGGACGAGCGGCGCGTTCGAGGCGAGGCCCGTCGGCGCGTACGAGTACATCAGCAGGCTGCCGGGGTTCGACCCGAAGGTCGTGACCGGCGTGAGCGTGGTGCTGACGGCGGCGCTGGTCGTGCCCGTGGGATCGACCTGCGCGGTCGGCGCAGCGGCGCACCCGATGGCGGCGAGGGACGCGAGCGCGATCGTCGAGAGGAAGGGGGCGAGATTCTTCAGGGGCATCTTCATGGGGCAGCTCCGTTGTCTTGGGAAAGAGAGTTGGCGTGCGTCTCAGGCCGGCTCGGCGAGGACGACGGAATCGGTGGGGAGGGCGGGGGCGCCCGAGAAGCGACGGCCGCTGAGGACGACGATCGCGAGGCCGACTTCGCAGGCGCCGGCGACGAGGCCGACGGCGAGCGACATGTGGACGTGCGCGTACTCGGAGAAGGCGACGGTCGCGGGGGGGACCAGCGCGGCGAGCGCGGCACCCACGTGGTAGACGATGCCGACATAGCGGGCGCGGACGTCCGCTTCGAACATCCCGGTGAGGAGCATCGGGACGACGCCGCAGAAGCCGACGCCGAGCGCGCCGCCGAGGAAGGCGCCGAGACCGAGCATCCCGGGGACCGCGCCGACGTAGAGCGGGAGCGCGGCCAAGGAGCCGAGCGCGGGGATGAGGATCGCGATGGCCGTCCCCTTGCGGGCGGCGAGCATTCCACATGCGACCGAGCCGGCGAGCATGCCCACGTTGAAGAGGGCGACGAGCCACGCGACCGTGCCCGTGTCGGCGTGGAGCTCGACGGTGAGCAGCGTGGGGTAGAGGCCGGCGAGCGCGTAGTAGGCGCCGAAGCCGAGGCCCATCGAGACCGAGGCCCAGGCGAGCTTCCCGAACGCGACGGCGGTCAACGGCTTCTTCACGAGGCGTCGCGCGGCGGCCGCGGCCACCCACTCGGGGCTCTCCTTGATCCAGAGGCGAATCGGGAACACGAGGAGCGCCGGCAGCGCGGCACAGACGAAGAGCGCGCGCCACCCCCAGTGCGGGAGCACGACGGCCGAGACGCCCGCGGCGAACAGATACCCGATGGCCCAGCTCCCCTGCAGCACGCCCGACGCGATGCCGCGGCTGCGCTCCGGCCAGTTCTCCATCGCCAGCGTCGTCCCCGTCGTCCACTCGGCGCCCATGCCGAGACCGAACAGCGTGCGAAGAACGAGGATCCAACCGAACGACGGCGCGAGCGCGACGGCGCCGTCGCACACCGCGAACCAGATGATCGAGATCATCAGGGGGAGCTTCCGCCCCCACCGGTCAGCCGCGGCGCCCGCGATGTACCCGCCGATGAGGCGCGCGAAGAGCGTCAGCGTGAGGGAGCCGGCGGTCGCGAGGTGCGGGGCGCCGAAGTCCTTCGCGATGCGCGGCATCACGAGCATGAAGATCGTGAAGTCGAACGCGTCGAGCACCCAACCGGCCCACGCGGCGCCGAACGCACACCATTGCGCTCGCGTCGGTTCTTTCCACCACGGCTCCCTCGTCATCGTCGCCTCCGTTCGAGGGCGCTCTCAGCAACCGGCGGTCCATCGCGCGACACCGCGTCTCGCTCGCGAATTCAGCCTGATCGCGCGATCCACCGCGTCGCGTGCGACGCGCGCCGTCCGCCCGATCGCGTGCGTCACCGGTGACGCGCCCGCCTCCGCCGGCATCTCGAACGGCCCCTCCGCTGGACCGGTCGCGTGCCCGATGTCAGTCTCCGCGCCGATGAGCAATCGGTACGACGTCATCGTCATCGGCGCGGGTCACAACGGCCTCGTCACCGCCGGCCTCCTCGCCAAGCGCGGCCTGCGCGTCGTGGTGCTCGAACGGCGCGACGTGGTCGGCGGCGCCGCCATCACCGAGCAGCCGTGGGGGCCGAAGTACAAGATGACGGCGCTCTCGTACGTCGTCAGCCTCATGCCTCCGACGGTGCTGAAGGAGCTCGAGCTCGCCCGCCACGGCTACAAGGTCTACCCGCAGCACGGGTACTTCGCGCCGCAGGCCGACGGGCGCTACCTGCAGATGTTCGCCGACCTCGGGAGGACGCGCGCGCAGATCGCGAAGTTCTCCGCGCGCGACGCCGACGCCTTCGAGGCATGGGAGACGTGGCTCGGCAGGCTCGGCGCCCTGCTCGGCCCTCTCCTCGGCCACATCCCGCCGCGCCTCGGATCGCACGCGCTCGCGGACCTCGTGAAGCAGCTCGGCCTCGCGTGGAAGTTGCGCGAGGTGGACGACAAGCTCGCGGCCGACGTGACGCGCTTGATGACGATGAGCGTCGCGGACCTCCTCGACGACCACTTCGAATCGAGCGCTCTCAAAGGGACGCTGTCGGTCAGCGGCATCATCGGCACGTGGGCGGGGCCGCGGAGCCCGGGCACGGCGTACGTGATGGCGCACCACAAGATCGGCAACGTGGGCGAAGGGGAGATGGGGTCGTGGGGGTTCCCCGAAGGGGGGATGGGGGGCGTGACGCAGGCAATGAAGCGCGCGGCCGAGTCGTTCGGCGCGACGATCCGCACGAACGCGCCCGTCGCGAAGATCCTCGTGCACGGGGGGCGCGCCACGGGCGTCGCGCTCGAAGGGTCGGGCGAGGAGATCTTCGCGGACACGGTGGTCACGACGACGCACCCGAAGATCGCGTTCCTCCACCACGTCGATCGAAAGCACCTGCCCGACGACTTCGTCACCGCCATCGAGCGGTGGAAGTCCCGCAGCGGCACCGTGAAGGTGAACGTCGCGCTCGACCGCCTCCCCGAGTTCACGAGCAAGCCGGGCTACGACCCCGAGGTGCACGGCGGGACCATCATCCTCGCGCAGTCGGTGGATGACCTCGAAGGGGCGTTCCAGGACGCCGTCTCGGGGACCGCCGCGCAGAAGCCCTTCGCCGACGTCTGCATCCCGTCGGTCTTCGATCCCACGCTCGCCCCCGAGCGGCACCACGTGATGTCGATGTTCACCCAGTGGGTCCCGAGCACGTGGGCGACGACCCCGAACCGCGCCGAGCTCGAGGCCTACGCCGACCGCGTCGTCGCGCGCATGAACGACGTCGCGCCGGGGTTCGCGAGCTCGATCCTGCACCGGCAGGTCATCGGCCCGCACGAAATGGAGACGACCTACGGCCTCATCGGCGGGAACATCTTCCACGGCGAGCTCTCCGCCAGCCAGCTGTTCCACATGCGCCCCGCGCCCGGCTTCGCGGACTTCCGCACGCCCATTCGCGGGCTCTTCCAGGCGTCGTCGGCGACGCACGGGGGCGGGGGGGTGACGGGGATCCCGGCGTTGCAGGTGGTGAGGCAGATCGCGCGCGGGGCATAGACGAAGGGACGGAACGCGTTGCCGGTGCCGGGTATCCCTCGGCGCTCTTCGCGTCGCGCTCAGGGCAGGAGATTCGAGGTTCGGCGGTCGGAAACGACCGCGCCCTGCGGAGAATCGAACGCGTCGTAGGGAGAGTTCGATGCGCCCTCGGGGGGATTCGATGCGCCCTCGGGGGAATTCGATGCGCCCTCGGGGGAATTCGATGCGCCCTCGGGGGAATTCGATGCGCCCTCGGGGGAATTGAATTCTCGGTAGGGCGCGTCGAATGCGCCCTCGGGGGAGTTCAATGCGCGGTGCGGGGAGTTGAATTGCGTCGCCGTGGAATTCGACTCCCGACGCGTGGAGCTCACTACCCCGCACCGAGAACTGAATGCGCCCGGGCCTTCAGATCGTCTTCAGGTACTCCACGAGCGCCGCCTTCTCCTCGTCGCCCAGCATCGCGCCGTACGTGTGCCCGGTGTTCCGGTTCCCCTTCTTGCGCGTGTCGAACTTCCAGACCGTCCGCGGGTCGTGCTTCTTCTGCGTCGCGTCCGGAGCGCACTCGGGCCCGCTCTCCCCCTGCACCACGTCGCACACGAGGCCGACGCGCGTGGGGTCGAACTCGTTCCATCGCCGGTAGAACGCGACGGGGCGCTTCTCGGCCGGCTCGAGCAGGTCGCGCAGGGTGGGGACCGAGCCGTTGTGGAGGTACGGCGCCGTCAGATAGATGCCGTTCAACGCGGGGGGCATGTACGCCGCGCGCGGCTCGACGTGCAGGATGCCCTTGTACTCGTGGTGCTCCAGCGCGTCGGCCACGCGCTCGTTCATCGCGTTCGCGCGCTCGGGATCGGTCTCCACGCGGCGCACGTCGATGCGCTTGTTGGGGTACGTCGGCGCGTCGCCGTACGTGCCGTGGCACGAGGAGCAGATGCGCTCGAAGAGTACGCCGCCCTGCGTCGCCTTCTCGTGGTCGACGGCGAACGGGTAGGGGGGCGGCGTGAGCACTTTCATCCACGCGACGAGGTCGTCGAACACTTCGCGATGGAGCAGCGGGTCGCGCGCCGGCCTCCCTTTGCGCAGCTCGGTGAGCATGATGCGCGCGCTCATGTCGCCGGTGATGCTGCCGTCGTAGAGCGTCCGCTCCTTCAGCTTCTGGTTGAAGATCGCGGGGAGGTCGACCCAGGTGATGTCGGCGGGGTCGTTCACGCCGACCGCGCGCTTCCACCCGGCGAGCGCGTCGGAGCGTCCGGGGCCGACGTCGTCGTGGTACCAGCCGGGCGTCATCTTCGCGAAGCTCACCTTCGCCAGATCGATCGCGCGCCCGATCATCCACGTCTCGATCGTCCCGAGAGGGCGCCCCTTCTTCTGCGCCACCTCGGCGACGGCGTCGGCCGTGAGCCTCCCGCTCTTCACCGCGGTCTCGAGCACGTGCGACATCAGCTGGATGTCGAGGTCCGTGTTCGGCATGCCGGCCACGACCTTCCCGTTGAAGCGGCCCGTGTGGCAGATGGCGCAGTTGGCCGAGTAGCTCTCGAGGCCGAAGAGCGTGATGTCGGCGCTCCCGACCGGCGCCCCTTCGTGACCTTCGCCCTTCCAGAAGAGGCCGATCCCTTCCCACCCCTCGGGCATCAGGTCGGGGAAGATCTCGGGGAGCGCTTCGAAGATCGCGCGCGGCACGGCGCTCCAGCGCGCGGAGCCGAGGTCGGAATCGAAGAACTCCCCCGCCCCCTTCGCGGCGTCTCCGGGCGTCGGCGCGGGGAGCGGACGAACGCGCTCCCAGCCGAGCCACGCGGCGACCGCGACGACACCTGTCATCGCGAGCCCGAGCGCCCGTCTCCACGTCGGTCCAAGGGCTGGCTTCACGTCACGCGATGCTCCGGGGCCACATGATAGCCTGAGCGTCGTCATGGCCGAGGCCCGCGACCCGCCCGACGCCTCCGCCAGCCTCGCGCTCGCCCGCCCCTCCGCGGCCGACCCTGCCGCGCACTGGTTCGCCGCCCTCCGCGAGCTCGGCGAGGTCGTCGATCTCCGAGCGCTGTACTTCGAGACGGCGACGAGCGAGCCGCGCCGCTGGGTGCTCCCGCACGAGTCGTACGACGGCACGCGGATGCTCCAGTTCATCCTGCACGAGGTCCGCGGCGCGACCGCCATCCTCCCGGCGCCCAAGCAGACGCGCCCGCCGAGCTTCTTCGCGCGCATCGCGGCCTTCCTCCGTCAGGCCCTCGCTCGACCGCGACCGCTCGTCCGCCCGCGCACGTTGGTCCCGGGGGCGCGCGGAGACATCGACGCGCCGCTCGGGTACGAGCTGATCGACCGCGACGAGGTGAGCGCCATCGCCAAGCGCGCAGACGAGCTGGGAGCGTCGTTGAACGCGCACCTGCTCTGGGCGCTCGACCGCGCCGTCTACGGCCAGCTCGCGGAGCCGAACCCGTGGCACGCGTGGACGCTCTCGGTGAACATGCGCGGCGCGGTCGGCGAGCTCGACGAGCTGCCGAACGTGGTCGTCGCGATCGCCATCGACCTCGCCGAGAAGGGGTCCCCGCGCGACGCGAGAGACGCCATGCGCGCCGCGCTCCGGGGCAATGCGCACTGGGGCGCGTGGTATGCGCTCCGCCTCCTCAACGCTTTCGGCGAGCGTCGCATCCGCCGCTTCGCCGCGAAGTTCAACGCGCGCCCCCGCCCCGTCTCGATGGGAACGTTCTCGAGCGTCGGCCCTCTCGAGGTCGAGGACGCCGGATGGATCTGCTGCGTGCCCCCCGTGATGCGCACCCATCCGGTCGCCGCCGGCGCGGTGAACACCGGCGGCCGCCTCGCGCTCGCCATCCAGACCCACCCCATCCTCGGGCCCGTGGACGCGACCGTGCTCGCCACGCGCTGGCGCGACTACGCGCGCGGCACGCTCGTCGAGTAGAGCCCCAGACGGTTTCCGCTGCCATGACCGCCACCCCCCCCACGCTTGCGAAGGACGCTCCCGGTCCCAAGGGGAACTGGCTCCTCGGAAGCCTCGCGGACGCTCGCCGCGACCCGCTCGGTCTCTTCCTCTCCTCCGCGAACACCTACGGCGACGTGGTCCGCTTCCGCTTCGGCCCGGCGACCGCCTACCTCCTCCGCGGCTCCGATGCCTTCAAGCAGGTCTTCGTCGACGATCACCGCAACTTCTCCAAGGACACGAACGCCTACCGCAACCTCCGCCTCGTCTTCGGCAACGGCCTCGTGACCAGCGAAGGGGACTTCTGGCTGCGGCAGCGGCGCATCGCGCAGCCGGCGTTCACGCGGCAGAAGATCGCGGCCATCGGCTCGATCGTGGTCGAGGAGACCGAGCGAATGCTCGACGCATGGGCGGCCAGGGCGAACCCCGACGAGCCCTTCGACGCCTTCGGGGAGGTCATGGCCGCCGCGTCGCGCCTGACCGAGCGCGCGCTCCTCGGCACGGTGAGCGAGAGCGCGAGCGAGGTGGGCGAGGCGCTCACGACCGTCATGTACGTCGCGCAGGAGCGCGCGATGAGCGTCTTCCCGCTCCCGCCGAGCATCCCCACGCCGCGCCATCGCAAGCTCAAGGCCGCCCTCGCGGTGCTCGACCGCTTCATCTACGGCATCATCGAGGAGCGGCGCGCCAAGGGGGTCACCGATCGCGTCGATCTCCTCTCGACGCTGATGTCGGCACGCGATGAAGAGACGGGCGAGGCGATGAGCGACAAGCAGCTCCGCGACGAGGTGCTCACGCTCTACAGCGCCGGTCACGAGACGACGGCGACGGGCCTCAGCTGGGCCCTCTACCTGCTCTCGCAGAACGACGCCGCCCGCGCGCGCCTCCACGCCGAGCTCGATGAAGTCCTCGAGGGGAGAGCGCCCACGGTCGAGGACCTCCCGAAGCTCGGCTACACGCGGCGCGTGATCGACGAGTCGCTGCGCCTGCGCCCCCCCATCTGGCAGGTCGCCCGTCGCGTCGTCGAGCCGACGACGATCGGCGGCTACGCGATCCCGTCGCGCGCCTTCGTCTTCTGCTGCATCTACGCCGCGCACCGCAACCCGAACGTCTGGGAGCGCCCCGAGGAGTTCGACCCCGATCGCTTCCTCCCCGATCGCTTCGCCGCCATCCCCCGCTACGCGTATCTCCCCTTCGGCGCCGGCCCGCGCATGTGCATCGGCAGCAACCTCGCGCTGCTCGAGGAGCAGCTGATGCTCGCGACCATCGCGCGCCGCTTCCAGCTCGACCTCGTCCCGGGCCACCCGGTCGAGCCGATGCCGCTCCTCGTGCTCCGCCCCCGCAACGGCCTGCGAATGACCGCGAAGCCTCGCGAGAAGCGCGCGTGAAACCACGAATGGTACCTTCGTGCCTGATGGCCGCCGGGCTCGTCCTCTACGACATCCTGTTCGTGCTCGCCGCCACCCTGCTGTATGGCGGCGCGGTGACCGCCGGCGTGCGTGCCTTCGTCGCGCTCTCGAGCCACATCCCCTGGCCGCTGGCGATCGTCCCCTCGCTCGCGTTCGCGCTGCTCGCGCTCATCGCCGAGGTCTTCCTCGCGACGTCGCTCTGCCCCCCGCTGCGCCCCGGTCGCTACCGGATGATGAAGAGCGTGACGTTCTACTCGTGGATCTTCCGCTCGATGTTCCGGCGCCTCCTGTTCGACTGCGGGCTCCGCTGGCTCCTCTTCTCGTCGAACGTGCTCCGCTTCCTCGCGTTCCGGGCGCTCGGCGCGAAGGTGGACTTCACCGTCTCGATGTCCCCCGACGTCGTCGTCACCGACCCCGCGCTGCTGACCATCAAGGCCGGCGCGATGATCGGCTCACGCTCGTACATCGCCGGGCACTTCGTCGAGAACGGGAGGCTCATCCTCGCCCCGGTCGAGATCGGCGAAGGGTGCCTGCTCGCGCTCGACGTCCTGTGCGGACCGGGGGTCGTGCTCGGTCGCAAGGTGACGGTCAAAGCGTTCGTGACGCTCGCGCCGAACGTGCACGTCGGGGACGACGTCGACATCGGGCCTGCGGCGCAGATCGACGTGGGAGCGCGGATCGGAAACAACGTCCGTATCGCGTCGCGAACGTACGTGCCGCCGCGACAGGTCGTCGAAGACGGGGCGAAGATCTCGTGAGGAGAGGAGAAGAGACGTGGCGCCGATGCTAGGCCTCCAGATCGCCGCCGCGCTCCAGCGCGTCCCAGCGGCCCTCGCGTTCGAACGTGCCGCTCGCGATCCGGCGCGCGCGCAGGAAGCGCTCCTCCGGCGCATCTTGACTGCGAACCGCGAGACGGAGTTCTCGAAGAAGCACGGCCTCGACGAGGTGACGACGCGCGAAGGGCTCCGCGCCCGGATGCCCATCACGACCTACGACGACATGCGGCCGTGGATCGAGCGGCTGATGCGCGGCGAGACCAACGTGCTCACCGCCGAGCAACCGGTCTTCTTCGCCGCGAGCACGGGGACGACGGGCACGCCCAAGCGCATCCCGATGACCCCCACCTACCGCCGCGACTTCCAGCGGACGCTCCACGTGTCGATGATCCACGTGATGCGCCGCTTCCCGCGCGCCTTCACCGGGAACATCGCGTACTCCGTCGGCGTCGCGCGCATCGACACGGCGCCGTGCGGGACGCCCATCGGCTTCACGAGCGGGTACAACCAGTCCACCTTGCCGCAGGCCGTGCGCAAGCTCTTCGCGTGGCCGCACGAGCTCGCGCAGGTGACCGACGGACCGACGCGCACGTACCTGGCCGCGTGGCTCACGGCGCTGTCGCGCGTGACGCTCTTCACCGGTGTGTTCCCGCTCCCCATCCTGGCGCTCTTCCGCGCGATGGAGAACCTCGCCGAGCCGCTCGTCCGCGACCTGCGGAACGGCACGCTGCGCGACGATCTCGCTCTCTCGGCCGAGGAGCGCGCCTTCTACGCGCGCTTCGCGCGGGTCGACCGCACGACCGCCGATCGCATCGAGGCCATGACCCGCGAGGACGGCGGCAAGCTTCCGCTCGGCGCCGTCCTCCCCGATCTGCAGCTCGTCTACTGCTGGACCACCGCGTCGGCGTCGGCCTTCGTCCCCGACCTCGAGAAGAAGCTCGGCTCGATCCCCCTCCGCGACGCCATCTACGCCTCGAACGAGGGGTGGGGGAACTGTACCTTCGGAGACGACGCCCCCGGCGGTCCCGTCGCGCTCACGAGCCACGTGTTCGAGTACATCGAAGAGGGGGCGTGGGAGCGCGGTGACCGGATCGGCGTCGGCGCCGAGGATCTCGAGATCGGAAAGCGGTACCGACTCCTCGTCACGACGAGCGGCGGCCTCTCCCGCTACGACACGGGCGACCTGCTGGAGTGCACGCGGCGCTACCACGCGACCCCGTGCGTTCACTTCGTCCGTCGGGCAGGGGCGGCCTTCAACATCGTCGGCGAGAAGCTCGTGGAGAACCACGTCGTGTCCGCGGTGGGCGCCGCGCTCGCCGCGCTGAATCTCCGCTCGCCGCACTTCGTGGCCATGCCCCGGTACGCGCCCTCGCCGCACTGGGCGCTCGCGATCGAGCTCGAGCAGGACGGTCCGTCTCCCGGCCCCGACGCCCTCGAGGCGCTTCGCACGCGCATCGAGCGCGAGCTGGGCGTCGTGAACGAGGACTACGCGTACTACCGCACCCGCACCCTCGGCCCCCTCGCTCTTCACGTCATCGCGCGCGGCGACAGCGAAGCGAAGCGGCGCGCGCTCCTGGCTGCCGGGAAGCCAGAAGCGCAGCTCAAGACCGTGAACCTCGTGACGGACGATTCGTCGCTCGCGAGCTTCCGCATCGACCGCGCCGTCGAGGCTCCGCGTTCATGAGCGGCGCGTCACCACAGGTTGTTGAGGTGCGCGCCCCCCGTGAGCTCGACGACGGCGCCGGTGATCGAACCGGCCCGCGTCGAGCAAAGGAACGCGATCGAGTCGGCGACCTCCTGCGCGGTGATGAGCCTGCGCGTCGCCGTCGCCCGCTCGAGCTTCTCGCGCGCCGCGGCCACGCCGCCGAGTCGCTCGTGAAGGCGCTCGGTCTCGGTGAAGCCGGGCATCACGACGTTCGCGGTCACGTTCCGGCGCGAGTACTCGAGCGCAATCCCACGCACGAGCCCTTCGAGCGCGGCCTTCGTCGTCGCGTAGAGAGCACCGCCCGACGTGCCCACGCGCGAGGCGAGGCTGCCCACCGCGACGATGCGTCCGAACCGCGCGTCGAACATCGCCGGGAGCGTGAAGCGGCAGAGATCGATCAGCGCACGGAGATCGGTGCCGAGCAGATGATCGACGGTCGCGTCGCTGACCCGCTCGAAGCGCTCGGGCGTGAACACGGCGGCGATCGAGAGCACCAGCAGCGTGGGGGGGCCCAGCGTGCCCGTCGCGTGATCGAGCGCCGAGCGAAGCGCGTCCCGGGCGGCCACGTCGACGGCGATCGGGTGCGCGCGCCGTCCGAGCGACCGGATCTCCTCGCAGACGCCCCCCAGTCGCGTGGCGTCGCGGCCGAGGACGTACACGTCGGCCCCTTCGCGTGCGAGCGCGAGCGCCGTGGCTCTCCCGATGCCCCGGCTCGCACCGGCGACGAGCGCGACGCGCCCTTCGATTCCAAGATCCATGAGTGACATGCAAACAAGGCCGGCCTCGAAAGCGCAAGCTTCGTCGAAGCCTCTCCGCCTCGGCGCCATCGACGACATCGCCGTTCTCGGCGCGGGGACGGCCTTCCCGCCGCGTTCGTTCAGCAACGAGGAAGCGCTGCGCGCGATGGTCGCGACGCTCTGGACACGCGAGCCCGACGTCGAGCAGATCGCCTTCGTGGCGCGCGGGGCGGAGGAGAACCTCGGCGTCCGCGATCGCGCCTGGGCCCACGTTCCTGGGACGCCGTTTGCGCACGGCGAGGAGCTCACCACGATCGATCTCGCGGCCGACGCCGCCGCGCGCGCCATCGCCGACGCCGGACTCGAGCCGGACGCCCTCGACCTCGTTCTTTGCACGACATCGACGCCTCCGCGAATGACCTCGACGGTCTCGGGCGCGCTCGGCGCGCGGCTCGGCGTGCGCATCCCGTGCATGGACGTGCGAACGGGCTGCTCGGGTGGCCTCTTCGCGCTGGCGACCGCCGCGCTCCACCTGCATGCGGGCTGCGAGCGCGTCCTGCTCGTCGGCACCGAGACCTTCTCCAAGGTGATCCCACCGCGGAGCAAGGCGGCGGCGGTCGCGCTTGGCGACGGCGCGGGGGCGCTCGTCCTCGGGAAGCGACGCGGCGCGTCTCTCCGCGCCATCTTCCTCGCGACCGACGGCGCGCTCGGGCACCTCATCTCGACCGACGGCGCCCTTCCCCCCACCGACGCGGAGATCGCCCGCGGCGGATACCTCCTGGGCGGTGACGTGGAGGAGCTCGCCGCCGAGCTCCCCGGGAAGTACGACCAGGCCATCGCCGGCTGCCTCGAACGCGCCGGGATGATCGCGCGCGACGTCGATCTCTTCGTCCCTCATCAGACGAGCGTTCCCTTGATCCACGCCGTCGCAGGGCGCGCGGGCATCGACAAAGCGTGTACGTTCATCAACGTGCCAAGGCACGCGAACGTCGGGTCTGCCGGGTGGCTCGTCGCACTCGCAGAAGCGCGCTCGGAGGGGAAGATCTCGGCCGGGGCGCAGGTGTTGATCGCGTCGGTCGGCGGGGGAATGTCGTGGGCAGCAGCGGTCCTAGGCTTCTGAGCGAGCGCGTCGCGCGCGAGGGCGGCGCGGCGATCGTTCGCTCGTCGGGCGAGAGCGTTTCGTACGCCGAGCTGCACGCGGCGATCGAGCGCGCGGCCACCACGCTCGCGGAAGGCGGAGCTCGCCCGCGAACGCTCGTGGCGATCGCGGCGAGCGATCCGGCGGGGTATCTCGTCGCGAGCCTCGCAACATGGCGCGTCGGGGCCGCGGCCGTACCGTGCGATCCGCGCGCGGGTCCGCACGCCGTCGAGCGCGTGATCGCGCGTGCGCGTCCGGCGGTCGTCGTCCGCGACGCGAGCGTTCACGGAGACCTTCTGCTGTCTCCCGCGAACGCGCCGCGCGAGCTCGACGAGCGGGTGGCGCTTCTCCTCTTCACGTCGGGGAGCTCCGCTGCGCCCAAAGGGGTGCTCCTGTCGGCCGCGGGCATCGACACGAACCTCCGTGCGATCACAGCCTATCTCCCCGTCACCGCGTCCTCGCGCGTCGCCGTCGTCGTCCCGCTCTCGTACAGCTACGGCCTCGTCGGTCAGGCGATGACGACGCTCTGGGTCGGCGGCACGCTGCTCCTCCTCAACGACCTCCCCTTTGCAACGACGCAGATCGACCGCATGTGCGCGCTCGCTGCGACGGGACTCTCCAGCGTCCCCGCATCTCTGCGCTTGCTCGCCCGCGCCGCGGTGGACAAGGGCGCGCATCCGGAGCTCGCCTTCTGTTCGAGCGCCGGCGCCCCGCTCGACCCGTCGACCGTGACCTTGATGCGGGCGGCTTTCCCTCACGCGCGGCTCTTCAACCAGTACGGGCTGACCGAGGCGTCGCCACGCGTCGCGTGGATCGACGACCGTGACCCAGCGTTCGCGCGCGGAGCGTCAGGGCGAGCGGTGGAGGGGGTCGAGATCCGGGTCGTCTCGGAGACCGGCGCGTCCCAGCCGGGCGGCCAGGAGGGGGAGATCGAGGTCCGCGGCGTGTCGGTGATGCTCGGCTACCTCGACGACCCCGAGGCGACGGCGAGAGCGACCTCGCGCGACGGCTGGCTGCGCACCAACGACGTCGGACGGATCGAGGACGGCTGCCTCTACGTGCGCGGGCGGAGCGACGGCGTCGTGAAATGTGCGGGAGAGCGCGTGAGCCTCGACGAGGTCGCCGACGTGCTGCGGCGCGCGCCGGGCGTTCGCGACGCGTGCGTGATCGCGACACCGGACGAGGCCATGGGGGTCGAGCTGCACGCCTTCGTCGAGTGCGACGACGCTCATTTCGCGACGCTCCGCGCCTACGCCCGCGCCGAGCTCGCCCCCGCGAAGCGCCCGCGACACCTCGCCCGTCTCGATGCCTTGCCGCGCACGTCGAACGGGAAGATCGCCCTCGCCGAGCTTCGTGCGAGGATCGAGCCGTCGTGACCCCTCGTGAGCACGTCCGCGCGCTACTCGCCGATCTCGCCGACGTCCCCGTCGCGGACGACGCTCCGCTCGTGCTCGACTCGCTCGCGCTGGTTCAGCTCGTCGAATCGCTCGAAGACGCGCTCGAGATCCGCATCGCGGCCAAGGACGTGACGCCGGCAAACTTCGGCTCCGTCGCTGCCATCGTGGCCTTCCTGGAGTCGAAGCGATGAAGGTCCTCGATCTGTCGCGCTTCGCTCACGGCGTCAGGCTTCGAAGCGTGGCCTCGTATCTCCCTTCGCGGATCGTCACGAACGACGACCTCGTCCAGCTCGGCGCCGCCCTGACGTCCGAGGAGATCGTTCGCCTCTCCGGCATCCTCGAGCGACGCTGGGTCGCGGAAGACGAGGCTACGAGCGACCTCGCCACGCACGCCTGCACCCTGGCTCTCGCGCGCGCCGATCTCGCGGCGGCCGACGTGAACCGACTCATCGTCGCGACGGTCTCGCCGGATCACTCGAGCCCCTCGACCGCCTGCTTCGTCCACCGCGCGCTCTCGCTCGGGCAGGCCCCCGCGTTCGACGTCTCGGCGTCGTGCACCGGCTTTCTGTACGCGCTCGACAGCGCGGCGCGCGCGGTGCTCACCGGCGACGAGCACGTGCTCGCGTGCGCCGCCGACGTGCGCTCCCGGTATCTGGATCTCTCCGACCGCGCGACATGCGCCCTGTTCGGTGATGGTGCCGGCGCGGCGGTGGTCTCCTCGTGCCCGCGGGGAGAAGGTCTCCTCGGCATAGGGCTCCTCGCCGACGGCACGGGCGTTCACTCCGTCTACGTCCCGGCCGGAGGCTCGCGAAAGCCGGCGACGCACGCCACGATCGACGCGCGCGAGCACGCGATCCGGATGGCCGAGGGGCCGCAGGTGTACCTGGCCGCGGTCGAAGGGATGGCCGAGACGAGTGAGCGCTTGCTGGCGGCGCTGGGCATCGCGTGGAGCGACATCGACCTCGTCGTGCCTCACCAGCCGAACCGCCGCATCCTCGACCGGCTCTCGCGTCTGCTCCGCATTCCCGCGGAGAAGATGTTCATCAACGTCGAGCGCGTCGGCAACGTGTCGGGCGCGACGTGCGCCATCGCGCTCGACCAGGCGCTCCGGGCGCCGCGGCTTCGCGACGGGGCGCTCGTGATGCTCCTGGCCGCGGGAGCTGGATACACGGCGGGAGCTGCCGTTCTGCGCATCGACGCCGAACTATTGGCCCGGGTGCGACGCTGAACGCGCGCTCCGTCTCGTACGTTGAAGTTTCCAAGCATCCGCTCACTGCGGTTGAATGTGGTCACAACGGATGTCAAAGAGTGACCGCCCCATGACGCATGACGACGTGAAGGCGAAGATCGCGGAGATCCTCGTCACCGATTTCCGGGTGCCACCGAACCTGATCACCGACGAGGCGACGTTCCGCGGAACGCTCGGCATGGACTCGCTCGACGCGGTCGACTTCACGTACATGATCAAGAAGACCTTCGGCATCGACGGCGACATCGCTGCGTTCGCGGATCTGCACACGATCGGGCGGGTGGTCACGTACGTGTCCGAGAAGCTCGCGACGCGCGTGGCGTGATGGGAGAGCGCGAGTACGAGAAGCTCGCACGGGAGGCCGAGGCGCGTGAGAAGCGCGTCGAAGAAGGGGGGGGCACCGCGCGGATCGCGAGGCAGAGACGCCTCGGGCGCATGACCGCGCGCCAGCGAATCGGCCGACTCGTCGACGCCGGGACGTTCGTCGAGCTGGGGCGCCACGTCACCCACCGCCACGCGCACGCGAGCGAGCAGCTCGCTGCCAATCGCCACCCGGGCGACGGAGTCATTGCGGGGTTCGGCGAGATTGGCGGACGTCGTGTCGCGCTCTACGCGCACGATCCGACGATCCTACGCGGCGCGCTCGGTCACGCGGCTTCCCGCAAGGTCTGCCACCTGCTCGACCTCGCGCTCGAGCGAAGGATCCCGGTGGTCACGCTCGCCGACTCGGACGGTGTTCGCGTCGAGGAGGGCATCGACGGGATCGAGGCCTACGGCGAGATCCTCCGGCGCACCGTGCGGCTCCGGCGGACCGTGCCTCAGGTCACGGTCGTATTCGGCCTCTGCGTCGGGGCTGCGGCGTATGCGGCGGCGCTGAACGACTTCGTCGGCATGGTCGCCGAGCAGAGCTACCTGTTCATCACGGGGCCGAAGGTCACGAAGGTCGTCACCGGAGAAGACGTCGAGCTGGCCGAGCTCGGCGGAGCGAAGATGCACGCCACCCGCACGGGGCAGTGCCACGCGATCCTCGCCGACGACGGCAGCGCGATCGAGTGGGTCAAGACGCTCCTCGCATTCCTCGAACCGACGCTCCCCTCGCGCGACGCGGTCGAACGACGCGTGCTGGAGCTCGAATCGATCGTGCCGCTCGCCGAGCGGCGCGCCTACGACATGCGGAAGGTCGTTCGCGCGATCTTCGACGAGAGCTCGCTCCTGGAGCTGTCGCCGTCGTTCGCGCCGAACCTCCTCACCGTGCTCGCGCGCCTCGGCGGCAGACGAGTCGCCGTCGTCGCCAGCCAGCCCATGGTGCACGCCGGGTGTCTAGACATCGACGCGTCACGGAAGGGTGCGGCCTTCGTGACGTGGGCCTCGGACAACGGAGTCCCGGTCGTGACGCTCGTCGACACGCCTGGCTACCTGCCCGGCAGGAAGCAGGAGGAGGGGGGCATCCTTCCGCACGGAGCGACGCTCATCGACGCCTATGGGTCAGCGAAGGTGCCGCTCGTCTGCCTCGTGGTCAGAAAGAGCTTCGGCGGCGCGAGCGTGCTCTCGTTTGCCGCGGACGTGAGGCTCGGCTTGCCCACGGCGCGCATCGGTTCGATGGGCGTCGATGCGACGCTCGAAGTCGTTCTCGGACCCGAGCTCGACGGAATGGGCGACGAGGCGAAACGCGCCCGCGAGGCCAAGCGTGCGGAGTGGATCGCGGCGAACGACCACGCCTGGGCAGCCGCCGAAGCTGGCTACCTCGATCGCGTCATCATGCCCGCCGACGCGCGTGCAGAGCTATCTCGCACTCTCCATGGCGTGGAGCGGTGACGTGAATCTCCTCGCGCGAACGAGCATCCGTCGGATCGACCTGCGCGCATCGCGAAGCGCGATCCCCGTCGTGGAGGCCATACCGGCGGCGGACGAGATCGCGACCGAGGTGCCTACGATGGTCGACGCGCTCGAACGCGCGGCGCTCGATCCGTCCAAGGGCATCACCCTCTACGAGAACGACAAACCGACGTTCCGCTCCTACGCGCAGATCTTCGACGAAGCGAAGCGGATGGCGGGCGCGCTGGCCAACTGGGGCGTGCGCTCGCGCGACCGCGTGCTCTTGGCGCTACCGACGTCGTTCGACTTCGTCGTGAGCTTCTTCGCGATCCAGTGGCTGGGCGCGACCCCGGTGCCGTCGTACCCGCCCGCGGCACTGGAGCGCTTCGAGATCGGCTTCGGACGCCTGGCGCACATCGCGAACGCGGCCGAGACGGTCATGTTCATCACGTCGGCCAAGCTGAAGTCGAGCCTCTCCGACCTCGCCTTGCGGGCCCCGAGCCTTCGCGCGATCACGTCCGCGGAGGAGCTGCTCGCGGAGAACGCCGTGCCTCCGCCCCGCGGTCGCCGCATCGCTGCGAGTCGAACTTGCTTCGTGCAGTTCACGTCCGGCTCCACGGGCAAGCCGAAGGGGGTCGTGCTCACACACGCGAACGTGACCTCGAACATTCACGCCATGGGGCTGGCGATGCACGCTACGCCCGACGAGCGCGTCGTGAGCTGGCTGCCGCTCTACCACGACATGGGCCTCATCGGCGGGCTCCTGGCGCCGATCTATTGGCGGTGGCAGCTCGCTCTCATGTCCCCCATGGGCTTCATCGAGCGGCCCGTCCGGTGGCTGAAGATGATCACCGAGACGCGCGGCACGATGTCGCCTGCGCCGAACTTCGGCTACACGCTCTGCGCGAAGCGCGTGCGCCCGCGCGACCTCGAGGGGCTCGACCTCTCATCGTGGCGACTTGCGCTGAACGGCGCCGAGCCCGTGCACGTGAAGACGATCGACGAGTTCTGCGAGGCGTTCGCGTCGTGTGGCTTCAACCGGCGCGCGATGTTTCCCGTCTACGGCCTCGCCGAGTCGTCGCTCGCGGTGACCTTTCCGGATCCCGCATTGCCGCTCCGAACCGTACGCCTATCGCGCAAGGCCCTCGCCGAAGGGCGCGTCGTGGAGAGCAAGTCCAAGGACGCATCCGTGCTCGCGTGCGTCGGCCAGCCGATGCCGGGGCATACCGTTCTCGTCGTCGACGAGAAAGGGAAGCGGCTGCCCATGGGCCGTATCGGTTCGATCGTCGTGCGCGGTCCTTCTGTGATGCGGTGCTACTTGAAGGACGCGGAGACGACCGCGCGTGTGCTCCGGCGGGGGTGGCTCTGGACCGGAGACCTCGGGTTCTGGGACGAGGCCGGCATCTACATCACGGGGCGCGCGAAAGACCTCATCATCATTCGAGGCCGCAACTACTACGCGGAGGACGCCGAGCGCGTCGTCGAGACCATCGCCGGAGCGCGCCCTTCGGGGGTCGTCGTCTTCGGCGTGCACGACGACGATGCGGGCCGCGATCGCGTCACCTGCGTCTGCGAGACGAAGCTGCGCGACGAGACGAAGCGCGCCGATCTCATCGTGGAGATCCGTCGGCGCGTGAACGAAGACGTGGGGCTCCCCATCGACGAAGTCCTCCTCGTCGCGCCCGGAGCGATTCCCAAGACGTCGTCGGGGAAGCGCCAACGCCGGCAGACGCGCCAGCTGTACCTCAAGAAGGATCTCGCGCCCCGCCATGTCTCCAAGCGCGCGCTCGCTACGGCGATGATGCGCTCGGCGATCGGCCGGCTGCATCTCGCACTACGCACCCGCGGCCCCGTGGGGTGACGGGTCACGGGACGATGCGGACGGCGCACTCGTAGAGCCCAGCCCGGGTCGACTCGGGGTCGCGCGCGAGTTCGAGAATGCGTGCGGCATCTCCGGAGAGATCGCGCCGGACGTGGGGGGCGAGCGCGATCAGTGTCGCGGCCATGCTCGGAGCGAGGTCGCTCACGCGGAGTGCGAGCGCCGAAGCGAGGGCGTCACGCGAGGTCGCGTGGGCGAGCGCCGTCACCTCCGCGAGCGCGGCGATGGCGTACAGGTCGGCCGCCGCAGACGAGACGCGGAAGCGGGTCGCCTGTCCCAGTGCTCGTCCTTCCTGGGCCGCTGCCGCGACCAGCCGCGCGGCCCCCGCGAGCGTTGCGAGCCCAGCGTCGGGAACGACGGCGTCGAGCGCGTGGAGGAGCTCGTGAGGCGAGGCGCGATCGAGCTCGGCGCTCGCGTCCTCTCGCGTCGCGTCGAACGGGACGCCGACGTCGTCGCGCAGTGCGCGCCCCCGCGCGAGCGCGTCGGCAGCGGTCATCGCGCCCTCGAGGCGCCAGCGCGCTACGTAGCGCCAGAGCTCGTCGAGCTGGAGCTGACTCGAGCCGTCGAAGATCGCGAGGACCGGCGCCGCTCGGCGCAACCGTGCGAACGGGAGGTCTTCGAGGACCGAGCGTGCCCCGAGCAGAGTCCCCACGTCGTGCACGCTCTGCTCGAGATGGCCCGGGCAGACGAGCTTCGCCGCGGCCGTCCACGCGCGCGCACTTGCCGGCCAACGCGCCGCCGCCCGGACCGCGCGTCGCGAGAGAGCCAGCGACTCGGCGAAGCGCGCGAACGTGCGGGCGACGATCGCTTGTACTCCGCCGAGCGCGCCGATCTCCCGCCCGTAGAGCACCCGCGAGCGCGCGTGCGCGACCGCCAGCGCGAGGCACGTCGCCTGCGCTCCCGTGGCCATCGTCGCGACGCCGGAGCGCGAGATCTCGAGGGCGCGACGTGCGTAGGCGAAGCCCTCCCCTGCGCTCCCCAGGAGGGCGCTGCGCGGAAGCTCGGCGCCGTCGAGTGTGATGCCCGAGAGGTCCATGCCGCGGAACCCCATCGGTGCGTACGTCGGTCCGTTCTTCACCCCCTGGCTCCCGCGGGGGACGAGGAACAGCGACGCGCCGAACGGGTCTCCCGCGGCCCCCGTTCGAGCGAGCACGACGACGTTCGCGCCGCGCACCCCGTTGTTGACCGGCGACTTCGTGCCGAAGAGTCGGAACCGGACGGCGTCTTCGACGGCGCAGAGCCGTCCCTGGGCATCGAGCGACTCTGCGCGCGTGTCGATCGCGAGGAGGTCCGAGCCGCGATCCCACTCCGAGAGTCCCAGTCCTCCCATCTCGCCGCGGAGAAGAGCGCCAAAGTACTGGGCGCGCTGGGGGGCATCGCCCGCGACGAGCACGGGCATCCCTCCCAGGACGGCGCCGCCGAGGCACAGAGCGACGTCGAGGTCGTGGGCCGACAGACGCGCGGCGAGCCGCATCGCGCGCGCCCAGTCGAGGCATCCCCCCTCTGCGGCCGGGACCAGCTCGCGGACGAACCCTTCGCGGGCGAACGCGCGGAGCTCCGCGTCCGGGAACTCTCCGCGCGCTTCCAGCGCCGCGCCGCGGCCCGGTGGCAGGGTTCGCGCGAGGTGACCGTCGAGCGCGTCGAGCATGGGTTGCTCGTCCGAGGACGGCGGATCGACCGCGCGCTCCATTTCCACCATCGCCGCGCGCGCGCTCATGGGAAGAATCATAACGTGGTGAAGATCCCTCCGCGATGACCCCCTTCCGCTTCCTCTTCTGCGTGATCCTGTTCCTCGTCGGCGCAGGGGCGAGCTTCATCGTCCCCTTCGTGCGCGAGGGGGCGGGGAACCAGGCGGCGGTCGTCTTCGGCGCTTACTTCTGCGCCATGGTCATCGCCGAGCTGGTCACGTATCGCTTCGACGCGATCCGCCACTGGCGCTTCGGCGTGCCCGTCACGTCGTTGCTCTATGCGGTCTCGTTCGCGGTCATGGCCTTCGTTCGCGCGCCGCTCGGGCTCGTCGTGGGGCGGGCGCTCGAAGGGCTCTCCGCAGGTGCGCGGATGCCGCTCCTCTTCCGCGACGCCATGACAGCCGAGGCGAAGTCGCGTGACCGCATGCTCGCGGCGATGAACTCGCTGTACGCCGTCGGCTACGTGAGCGGCCCCTTCGTCGCCGACGTCGCGCTCCTCGGCATGTCGTCCGGTGCGGCGCTCGTCGCGTTCGGCGCCCTGAGCCTCGTCGTCGGAGTGGCCATGGAGGCGTCGCGTCCCCGCGGGATGGGCCTCGAGAAAGAGGAGAAGCACACGCCTCCTCCGCTGCAGCGCTTCATGCTGCTGTTCGTCGGGAAGTTCGTTTACGGGTTCCTCCTGGTCTCGATCACGTCCGCGGGGCGCCCGCACCTCTTCTCGGACCGCGTCTCGGTCGTGCTCCTGGTGCTCGCGATCGCCCTCATGGTCGGACAGGGGATCGGCGTTCGCCTGGTCGCGCGCGCTCCGATCGACGTGCTCGGCGTTCGCATCACCGTCGCCCTCGCCCCCCTTTGCGTCGCGTACGCCATCTGGCCGGGGAGCGTGACGTTGATCGCCGCAGCGCTCGTGCAGGGGGCGCTCCTCTTCGTCGCGGTTCGCGCGATCGGCATGAAGGCGTCCGACTCGAAGACCTACGCGCTCTTCTCGGCCCTCTCCGATCCCGGCTCCGCACTCGGCGCGTTCACCGGGCGACTCGGCACCAATGGCGCCCTGGTCGTCGCGGTCGTAGCGCTGATTCCGGCGCTCCTTCGCGTCGCAGCGCCGGAGCCCGCGTCACATCGAGATTGAGCCCTTGCGGAACTCCGTGCGCGCCAGGTGCGCGTTCACGAGGACGGGCGTACCTGTGCGCGCGGCCGCGAAAGCATCCGCCAGGACCCCCGTGACCTCGCCGCTGTTCCGAATGATCATGCCTCGCGCGCCGAGGCCGTCGGCAGCCACGTGATAGTCGGTGCGGCGCAGCGCGGTCCCCACGTCGTCGCCCAGGATGGTCACCTGGTCGCGGGCGATCTGGGCCCACGATGCGTCGTTCCCGACGAGAGCGACGACGCCCACGCCGTGGCGGACGAAGGTGTCCATCTCGGCGAGTCCGTAGCCGGCGGAGCCGTCGCCCCATAGAAGAACGACGTCGCTCTGCGGGCGGCAAAGCTTGGCCGCGAGCGCGAACCCGGCGCCGACACCGAGAGTTCCGAAGGGGCCGGGGTCGAGCCATCCGAGCGGACCGCGCGGGGCGACGACGTAGGACGCCGTGGCGACGAAATCGCCGCCGTCTCCGACGAGCACGGCGCCTTCGGTGAGCAGGCCGTCGAACGTGCGCAACAGGTGTACGGGGTCGACGGGCGAGAGAGCAGGATCGGCCTTCGCGTTGATCTCCTTTTCGCGCTCGACGTCACGCGCACGCAGGCTCTCCTTCCAGGCGGTACGCGGCCCCCCCTCCGCCGCGCGGTCGGCGAGCGCAAAGAGGAGCTCCGCCGGATCGGCGATGACCGCGAGCGTGGGCCGACGGTTGGCCCGTGCGTCGTGCTCGTCACGGTTCACGGCGACGACGCGCGCCTTGCGGCTGATCGACAGGCCGTAGTTCAGTCGGAAATCGCACGGGACGCCCGCAAGAATGACGAGGTCGGCATCCTTCAGCGCCTTGGCGCGATGGTGCCGGAAGAAGAGCGGGTGGCGCGCGCCGAGGAGACCTCGCGACATGCCCGAGAGGTACGCCGGAATACCGAGTCGCGTGACGGCGTCGGCGACGCGCTGAGCGCGCACCGGACCGCCGAGCGTGGCCTGGCTCCCCAGCAAGAGCACCGGCTTCTTGGCCGCGCGCACGAGCTCCATCGCCTTCGCGATCTCGCTCTCCGAGGGCTTCGGTGGCGAGGGGGGGACGGCGACGCGCCCGGGCACGCGCCCGCTGCCGCGGAACGTGCGCGCGAGGTGCGCGCGGAGAACGAGCTGCAGCGCCATGTCTTGCGGCCCCTTCATCGCGCCGACGGCCTTCGCGCCGTACATCTCGCGCACCGTCTTCTCGTCGTAGAGGAGATCGACGGGGCACTCGACGAAGACAGGGCCCGGCGTCCCCTCTTGCGACACGCGGAACGCGCGCTCGAGGGCCGGCGCGAGGTCGCGCACCTTCTTCACCGGGATTGCGAGCTTCACGTGCGGGCGAACCAGCGCCATCTGGTCGATGTCCTGGAGCGCGCCGCGCCCTCGCAGGATCGTGGCCGTCGCGCCGCCGAGCAGAATGAGCGGCGACTGCGCGAGCTGCGCGTTCTTGATCGCCGTGATCGTGTTGGTCACGCCGGGACCAGCCGTGACGGCGGCCACGCCGGGAATCCCGGTGAGGCGCGACACCGCGTCGGCCGCGAAGACCGCCGTGGCCTCGTTGCGGACGTCGATCACGCGGATACCGCGCGCCTTGGCGCCGACGAGGATCGGCGAGATGTGGCCGCCGCACAGCGTGAAGAGGAATGGAACGCCGTGTCGGCGCAGGACTTCCGCGATCAGGTCACCGCCATGCATGGGCGGCGAGTGTAACGCGATCGCGCGCTAGACGCGCTTTCGAGGCCGCGCGATTCCGTATTCGTCGAGCCGATTGATCAGCGTGCGCCTCGAAATGCCCAGCAGCTCGGCGGCTTTTCCCTGATTTCCAGCGGCGCGGTCGAGCGCCTCCTCGATCAACTTTCGCTCACTGTCGGCATCGAGTCGCAGAAGTCGGCCCATCCTGTCGGGCGCCGAGGGGGGAGCCCCGGACGGCGTGCTCTGGCCCATGGGGGTCGCCGGCATCGGGCTGAATCCGCCGTCGCGCACCGACAGGGGCATCGGCGGGTCGAGGAGCACGTGGATCGGGGAAAGCAGGTCGCCGCTGCAGAGCGCGACGGCGCGGTCCATCACGTTGCGCAGCTCTCGGATGTTCCCCGGCCAGGAGTGGTCCGTGAGCAGCGGGAAGACCTCGGGTGCGATGCGAGGAGGCTTGCGCCCGGCGCGCTTGGCCGAGAGCTCGAGGAAGTGGGCGGCGAGCGGCGCGATCTCCGACTGGCGCTCGCGCAGCGGCGGCACCGGGATCGTGATCCCGTTGAGGCGGAAGTACAGATCGCGCCTGAACTGCCCGCGCGAGACGAGCGACGAAACATCGCGGTTCGTCGCGGCGATGAAGCGCACGTCCACCACCCGTGGCTTGAGCGCGCCGATGCGCATCAGCTCGCCGTTCTCGAGCACGCGGAGCAGCTTTGCCTGCGTCGCCATCGGCATCTCGCCGATCTCGTCGAGGAAGAGCGTCCCTTCGTGCGCGGACTCGATGAGCCCCTGCTTGGTCTGCGTCGCTCCCGTGAACGCGCCTCGCTCGTAGCCGAACAGCTCGCTCTCGAGGAGCGTCTCCGGCAGCGCGGCGCAGTTCAGACTGACGAACGGCTTGTCGGCACGCGCAGACCGGGCGTGAACCGACGAGCTGATCACCTCTTTGCCCACGCCCGTCTCGCCCGTGATGAGGACGGCGATGCTCGAGCGGGCGACGAGCTCGACGAGCTCGTGCAGCCGCTGCATGGCCGCGTCCGCGACGACGACGCCGTTCAGGGGGGAGGAGCCGCGCAGGGCCGCCGAGACGCGCATGGCGGCCTCGGAGGGGGGGGTCGCCTCCTCGGGGATCCGGTCCTTCAGGACGAAGAACACGCCGCCCGCTTCGATCAGGTTCCCGGCCTCCAGCGGGGTGGGGACGTCGGGCTCGAGCGGGTGTCCGTTCAGACGCGTGCCGTTGGAGCTCTTGTGATCGCGAATCGCGATCGGCGAGCCGGCGCTGGCCCCCGTGCTGATCGAGAAGTGGACGCGCGACAGCAGCGGGGTGTCGATACGCACGTCGCACTCCTCGGAGCGCCCCACGGTGAGTGGCTTTTCACTGCGCAAACGCGCAGCCCGCATGCCGTCCTTGTGGACGGTGATGAGGTAGTGCCCCCGTCGGGTGAGCGTCGGGTTCTCCTGGAGCGTCGGCGGAAGCGGCTTGTGCGGGCTCATGGGCATGGAAAGACCAGGCAGCGACGATTCATTGCTCACTCTACATTCTCCCTTGGGCAGCGCGCGTCACGCTGTTGACCGAAGCCCCTTGCGGGAACCGTTCCGTGCCCATCTCGTGCGGGAGATGCACGAACCAAGGGTTGAGTAGCATGTGCGCGATGCACGAATCGAGCAGCGGCTGCACTCCGTCTTGTGCAACCGATGCATTATCTGAGCGTCCCAGGACGCCGAACCGATGGCGCCGGTGGCGCGCCGATGCTTTCCTCTTCGCATGAGCGCGAATGCGCAACCCGAGCTCGGCGCCGGCTCGGTCATCGATCGCTACGAGATTGTTCGTCACATCGCCCGGGGCGGCATGGGCTCGGTCTGGCTCGCGCGGTTCGCCGGAAAGCACGGGTTCCGCAAGCAGGTCGCGATCAAGACCATCGCGCCGGAGTTCGCGTCGAACGCCCAGTTCCACGCGATGTTCCTCGAAGAGGCGCGCATCTCGTCGAAGCTGGAGCACGCGAACGTCGCGCAGGTGCTCGACGTCGGGGAGCACGACGGCGGGGTCTACATCGTCTTCGAGTGGGTGGAGGGGAAGTCGCTCGAGCAGATGTGTCGCGCGAGCGAGGCGCTCGGCGAGCCGCTCCCGATCCCGCTCCTGCTGCGGGTGATCGCCGACGCCTGCGCGGGGCTACACGCCGCCCACGAGCTGCGGGACGACGAGGGCAACTCCCTCGGCATCGTTCACCGCGACGTGACGCCGGGAAACGTCCTCGTCAGCGACAAGGGGTTCGCGAAGGTCATCGACTTCGGAATCGCGAAGTCGCGCGATCGCGTGCACGGGGAGACGCGGAGCGGATTCGTCAAAGGCACGCCGCATTACATGTCGCCCGAGCATGCGTGCCGGGAGCCGCTCGACCGGCGAGCCGACGTCTGGTCCCTCGGCGCCGTGATGTTCCGGGCGATCAACGGCGAGCCCCCCTTTCGCGACCAGACGGCGCTGCTCGACTACATGGACGATTCGAAGCCGCTGGCGCCGCTTCGCGCCGGGACTCCGCCCGACGTGAGCGCCATCGTCCTCCGGGCTTTGCAGGTGGACCGTTCGCGCCGCTTCGATAGCGCGGAGGAGATGCGTCACGCGATCGAGCGTGCGCTCCACGCGGCGGGAACGTCGTCGGACGAGGTCAGCACGGCGGCGTTGCGTCTCGCCAGCATGGAGCCGTCCGGAGACGTCGTGATCAACGTGCACGCGCCGACGGAGCTGGCGGTCCCGTCGGTTCCCCCGAAAGAGCCGCAGCCGACGTCGGAGGGGAAGGACGTTCACGCGTCGACGCTCATCTCGCCGGCCGCCCGGGGATCGAAGCCAGCGCCGGCCGACTCGATCAAGACTCTCGTCATCACGCTCGTCGTCGCCGGGGTCCTCGCGCTCGGCGCCGCGCTGCTCGCGTTCTGCGGGTAGCGCGGCGAGCGGTGCCGCTCAGTCGTCGTGGAGCAGCGGGGGGCGCACCTGCATGAACGCATCGATGGCGTTGCGCGTTCGCCCGCTGACGGAGCTGAGTGCGACTCCCATTCCGGGGGGGGCCTCGATCGACGGCGAGAACTCCCGTACCCAGCGGACCGTTCCGGTGACGCGGACCGGCTCGTCGAGCTGCGGAACGGTCAACCGTATGGCGAGCGGCGTCCCCACGGCCTTCACGACGAACGTCGCGACGAAGAGTCCGAGGTCGGTCCCCGCGAGATCGGCGTAGAAGTTCGACTCGCTCGCGTACGTGACCTCGAGATCGAGGTCCGCGGTGTCGAGGTTCGAGTCGGCGTCCTCGCCCGCGATGGGAGCGGAGAAGTCGAGCGTGACGGCTTCGAGAAGGTCGAGGGCCCCTGCCGGGGGTGACATCGCCGGCGCGAGCGCGGGCACATACTCCTCGTGCAGCTCGAAGGCCCCCGACGGCGGGGCCGAGACGGGGGGCGCCAAGGCAGGCGCATAGACCTCGGGTGGCGGCTCGGACTGCGGCCGCGCGCCCGGCGCGAGGGTCGGCGTGAACGACGCGAGCGACGACGAATCGATGGGCGGCGCCTGCGGCGCTTTTTGACGCGAGGCGGGCACGACCCCTTTCGCTCCGACGGTCACGATCGGCGAAGTGACCACCGCGCTCATCGGCGGCGGCGTCGGGTGCGTGACGAGAGCAACCGCCAGCGCGTTCTCTCCTTCCGTCGAGACCTCGACCAGCGAGACCTCGGGGGGGACGGACTTCGGCTGAACCCCTCTGGCGACCGGGATGTGCGAGCTGCTCTCGATGCGCCTCGCCGACTCGCGCTTCAAACGACGGCGTACGCGCGCCACCGAAGCGAGCGTGGGGAAGCGCGCTTCGGGCTTCTCGTGATGGAAGAGGAAGCGCCCTGCGCGGCACACTTCCTCGTAGATCGGCACGAGCATCGCGAGCGCACGGAGCAAGTACGCGCGCCACTCGGCGTCCTCCTCCGTCTGCTTTCCGAACAGCGCGTCCTCGAGGCGCTGGGCGAGATGGCGCGCCTCGCGTTCGAACTCGCCCTTGTACGCGCCGCCCGACTCCTGGAGGATCTCGGCGTGGTCACGGCATAGATCGGCCAGCATGCGCAGGTCGTAGACCGTGTCGGCCGGGCCATCACCGAGGCGAATCGTCACCAGGCGTCCGTGGGCGTCGTCGAGATCCGCCAGGTTCCGCTCGGCGAGCCGCACGAGCGTGTCCTTCATCGTGCGCGCCTGGGAGAGGAGCCCCTCGGGGATCGTGACCGTTCGCTGATCGAGATCGGGGCCCAGCTTCGGCAAGATGCGGAGCACGAAGCGCGCGGCGACCGGGAGATCCTCCAGCGCGGCCGGGTCGAAGAGCTTGGCTCCGACGAGCGGCGTGAAGCGCTTCCGGATCTCGTCCTCGCCGACGAAGTTCGCGACCATCAATGCCGCCACGGCGGCGGTGCGCGGGTCCACGGCCGGGGGCGCGAGCTCGTCCGCGCTCATCGCATCGAGCTTCGCCGTCAGTCGCTTGCGAGCAGCTTCTTCTTTTCCCTGCTGCGGAACGTTCGGCTTGGAGGCGGGGCGCGGCGGGATGGCGGGGAGCCTGTCCAGGAGCGGCTTCGGCGGCTGATTCATTCAAACAGGAAGGGTAGGTGCACTGCGGGCGACGAACAACCCGCGACGCGCTCCCGCTTCGAGCGCAGTATTTTCGCCCCCCGGACCCCTCACCCCGGTGAGGCTCGGGCCGCCGTGCGCGCCCTTGCTCGATCGAGCGACGGTGCGCGAGGATCGGCGGGCATGGGCGACAGCATCGGATGCGTGGCGCGGGTAGACGGACGCGAGGATCGAGGGACGGCGCTCCTCGAGACCGACGAGGTGATCTTCCGCGGCGCGCGGTGGCGCGTGCGCGTGCCGTTCGCCTCGCTCCGCACGATCGCCGCCGAGGGGGAGTGGTTGCTCCTGGTGCACGCGGGCGGCGGGCTCGACCTCTCTCTGGGCAAGCGTGCGGAGACGTGGCTCGTCAAGATTCGTAAGCCCAAGGGGATCGTCGAGAAGCTCGGCGTGAAGCCGGGAGCGCGCGTCGCGATCGTGGGGCTCGCCGACGAGGAGCTGGCCCACGGTCTCGCGGAGATCGGCGCGAGCGTGCGCCAGGGGGCCCCGCGCGGCGAGGTGGACGTGCTGCTGTTGGGCGTGAAGGCCGAGCGCGATCTGGCGCGCGTGGCGCCGCTCGTTTCGAAGCTGGCCCGCGACGGAGCGCTGTGGGTCGTGCGGCCGAAGGGGAAGGACGGCGTCGCCGAGGGGGTCGTGCGCCAAGCGGGGCTCGACGCAGGCCTCGTCGACGTGAAGGTGGCCCGGTACTCGGACACGCATACGGCGGCGAAGTTCGTGATCCCGCTGGCGAAGCGCTGAGTCTGGACGAGGCGGAGAGAATGTAGGGGCGTGGCGTTCGCTGCCCCTTTTTTCTCGAGGTCGGTCACACCTTTGCGACCCCCCGCGACGTACGAAGAGAATGGATCGCCGCGCGGTTGCCGCCAGTGATTGGAAAGGGCCCCTCTTCCGTCGAACGCTGATCGGAATCGTGCGCAGGCACGTCCCCGAGAGCGACGTCGAGGACATCGTGCAGGCCGCGCTCACCGAGGCGCTCTCCCCCTCCGCGCCGACTGACGAGAGCGCGCTCCAGCGCTGGCTGATCGGCGTCGCGCGCCACAAGATCGCCGACCGGCACCGCCGCTCGCGGCGCGAGTCGTTCGAGCTCCCCGAGCTCCACGTCGACGCGGCGCCCCACGTCGAGAACGACCTCGTGCGATGGGCCGAGAGCGCGCTCCCGGACGAGGGGGACGAGCCGCGGCGGACGTTCGAGTGGATGATGCGGGAAGGGGAAGGAGAGAAGCTCGAGGCGATCGCCGCGAGCGAGAAGCTCCCGGCTCCGCGCGTTCGGAAGCGGGTGAGCCGCCTGCGGCAGCATCTGCGCGCCGCGTGGCGGAAGGAAGTGGCGCTGCTGGCGGCGCTGGGAATCGCGGTGCTCGTTCTGTGGTGGATGCAGCGGCCGTCGCGGGAGCCGATTGCGCGCGATCCGGTGCGACCGGTCCCGTCCGTGATCGCACCGGTGGCACCGGCGCTCGGTCCGTCGGCGGTTCCGTCGGGGCGTCCGACCCCGACCTCGACCTCGACCTCGACCTCGACCCCGACCCCGACCTCGACCCCGACCTCGACCCCGTCGGCGACCCCGACCCCGACCCCGACCTCGACCCCGTCGGCGACCCCGCGAACCACGTCGGCTCCTCGTGCGACCTCCGTCGCGCCCGCGCCCTCTCCGTTCCCGACGTCCGCGCCGCGTAGCAAGAAGGCGGGGCCGCTTCCGGCGTCCTCCTCCGGCAGCTCGCTGTAGAGCAACCGTCCATTGAGCGTCGCAGAGGGGGGTCGCCCGGCGCACGATCTCCCCCTCTCCCCTCGTGCTCAGCATTCATCGCATCTCGCTGGGTTTTCGCGACGGATCCTGAGATGCGATGAATGCTCAGCCCTCGTGGGTGAGGGGGCGGGGGGTGAGGGCTCGCGGGCGTGAGCTCGGATCCAATCGATCGGCAGCTCGCTCTAGCGCGCCGAGCGCGGGTCACACTCGCGCCGGCTCGCGCGACCAAGGGGGTGAAACCGTAGCGCGTGAGAGCGCGTCCGAGAGGGCGCGACGTGCGCGCGGTCCTCTTCGCGAGGTAGGTCATGCGTGGACTCTGGTCGCGCACGCGTCGGCGTGCGCTCGGTGCTCGTGTACGTGCCGTGGCGTTGCTGGGGGCGGTCGCCGCCGCGCTGGTGGCGCTCCCCGCGAAGGGAGGTGATGGCGCTTCGCCGCAGACCGCGACGCGCACGAGCCGCGTCGTTCCGCTCGCCGCGGGGGCGCTTCCCGTGTTCGGCGCACCACCCGCGAAGCCCGAGCAGAGGCTCGCAACGTTCGTCTACCTGCACGGCGTGTGCGGTCTCACGCAGAACGGGTGCGGTCACTTCGAAGGGGCCCCAGGGTGGCTCGTGTGTCCGCAGGCCAACGCGGCGTGCTCGAACGGCGGCTCGGCGTGGGGCGGATCGGTCGACGACAAGCTCGCCGTCATCGACGCCGCGCTCGATGCGTCGCGCGCGGCATGGCCCGAGTCGCGCACGGCCCCCGTCGTTCTCGTCGGGTTCTCGCAAGGGGCGTACGTCGCGATGGACGTCGCGCGCGCACGCCCGGGGCAGTTCGCCGGGATGCTCCTGCTCGGGGCCGATACCGCGCACGGGGTGGACCGCATCCGTGCGGCGCGCGTGCCGCGGGTCGCGCTCGCCTGCGGGGCCTACGACATGATGTTCCCCGTCATGCGCGACACCCCACGCGCGCTCGGGTCCTTCAAGATCGCCGCGCACTTCGCGAGTCTCGGTCGCGTCGGCCACACGTACGCGGCCGAGGACGGCACGGACGAGACGCTTGCGGCGCTGCTCGCCTGGCTCGTGTCCGGCGACGCTGGCGACCTGCGCCTCCCGGTGCTTGGATGAGCGGGTGCAGTTTCACCCCGCGGTCGAGGCATGGTTCCGCTCGGCGTTCGGTGAGCCTACCCGCGTGCAGGCGCGCGGCTGGCCGGCGATCCAGAGCGGGCACAACGCGTTGCTCGCGGCGCCGACCGGGTCCGGTAAGACGCTGGCGGCGTTCCTGTGTGCCATCGACGCGCTCGTGCAGCTGGGCGTGCGCGGACAGCTCGCCGACGAGACGCACATCCTCTACGTGTCGCCGCTGAAGGCGCTCAGCAACGACGTTCAGAAGAACCTCGAGCTCCCGCTGGCGGGCATCGCGGCCGAGCTCGCGGCGCGCGGGGAGCCGGCGTTCGCGCTTCGCACGGCCGTTCGCACGGGCGACACGCCGGCCAAAGAGCGCGCGGGGATGACGAAGAAGCCGCCTCACATCCTCGTGACGACGCCCGAGTCGCTCTACATCCTGCTCACGAGCGAAGGGGGGCGGCGCGCGCTGCGGACCGTGCGCACGGTCATCGTGGACGAGATTCACGCGCTCGCGCCGAACAAGCGCGGCGCGCACCTCGCGCTCAGCCTGGAGCGGCTCGAAGCGCTCTGCGAGCGGCGCCTCGTGCGCATCGCGCTGTCGGCGACGCAGCGACCCATCGAGGACGTCGCGCGCTTCCTCGTCGGTACGCGCACGACGCGCGACGGCGCGATCGATTGCACGATCGTCGACCAGGGGCACGTGCGCATGCGCGATCTCCAGATCGAGATCCCGCGCTCGCCGATCGAGACCATCCAGAGCGCCGAGACGTGGGAGGAGACGTACGACCGCATAGCCGAGCTCGTGCGCGAGCACCGGACGACGCTCGTCTTCGTGAACACGCGCAAGCAGGCCGAGCGCATCGCGTTCAACCTGAGTCACAGGCTCGGCAAAGAGGTGGTCACCTCGCACCACGGGAGCCTGTCGCGCGAGCACCGGTTCGACGCCGAGCAGCGCTTGAAGGCGGGGGCGCTGCGGGCGCTCGTGGCGACCGCGTCGCTGGAGCTGGGGATCGACATCGGCGACGTGGACCTCGTCTGCCAGATTGGGTCCACGCGCTCGATCGCGACGTTGCTCCAGCGCGTCGGACGCGCGAAGCACCAGGTCGGTGGCGTGCCGAAGGGGCGCATCTTCCCGACGAGCCGCGACGAGCTGGTCGAGGCCGCCGCGCTCTGCGACGCGGTGAAACGCGGGGAGCTGGACCGGCTCGAGATACCGCGCGGCCCGGTCGATATCCTCGCGCAGCAGATCGTCGCGGCCGTGGCGTCGCAGGGAGAGCTCGCGGAGGACGCACTCTTCGCGCTCGTTCGTCGTGCGTGGCCGTACCGCGATCTCACGCGCGAGACGTTCGACGCCGTCGTCGCGATGCTGGCCGACGGCTTCGCGACCGCGCGCGGGCGACGCGGGGCCCACCTGCACCACGACGCGGTGAACCACGTCCTCCGCCCTCGACGCGGCGCGCGCCTCGTCGCCATCACGTCGGGCGGCGCCATCCCCGACGTCGCCGACTACGACGTCATCCTCGAGCCGACCGACACGCGCGTCGGCTCGGTGAACGAGGACTTCGCCATCGAGAGCATGCCGGGCGACATCTTCCAGCTCGGCAACGTCGCGTACCGCATTCGCCGCGTCGAGCGGGGCAAGGTCCGCGTCGAGGACGCGCGCGGCGCTCCCCCCACGATTCCGTTCTGGCTCGGCGAAGCGCCGTCGCGCTCGGCCGAGCTCTCGTTCGCGCTCTCGCGCCTGCGGCAGGACGTGGCCGACGACCTCGCGCACGGGACG
>Ga0302157_10000111_pt1 | contig 101379 bp, 64 predicted proteins | sample I_Bog_N3_3_FD_193502 | JGI IMG/M metagenome (GOLD analysis project Ga0302157, IMG submission 193502) | Peat permafrost microbial communities from Stordalen Mire near Abisko, Sweden - I_Bog_N3_3 | ecosystem: Environmental > Terrestrial > Soil > Wetlands > Peat | place: Sweden: Abisko, Stordalen... | reverse complement strand
CGTGGGGCATTTGATTGTACTCAACGTTACCTGAGCCATCGATGCAAACAAGCACACGCGGTTCCCCTCCAGCGCCCACGGGAAACGGCGCCTGTCCGTGAAAACGTTCCACCCGGAATGCCCGGCAATCGAAGAGCTTCTCACGCATAACCGGCGTTGTGCTCTCCACATCGGGCCTCACAAGTCCACCTGTGCTTTCGGAAAAATCGATACACCTGATCGCATCATCAACCTGGAGCGGCCGCGACTGACCTGTCTTCGCATCCACGTGGCCCCAATCGTAAAGGCGAAACGTAACATCGCTGTTTTGCTGCACCTCAAAGACGACCACGCCGCCGCCCAAGGTGTGAACCGTTCCGGCAGGAATGAATACGGCGTCTCCCGGCTTCGGCACGATCCCTGCGAGATGGTCCTCAACTGTACTGGATGCGAGAGATTGCTTCAAGTCGCCGGCTGTCGTACCACGCGTCAGGCCGGCGTAGATCTTGCTTCCTTCGTCTGCTTCAATCACAACCCAGGCTTCCGTCTTGCTTGTTTCGCCGGATGGAATCAAATCAGGTTGCGCATCACTGGGATGAACCTGGACAGAAAGCATCTCGCGCGCATCCAGAAACTTGAGCAGGAGCGGAAAGCGATCAAAGCGCGATGTCAGCTTCCCCATCATCTGCTCCGGGAAGAGCTTCATGACCTCGCTGATTGTCCGGCCCTTCAGATATCCATTTGCAACAAGGCTCGAATGGTCCTCGCGGTCGCTGAGTATCCACGCTTCACCAATCGGATCGCTGCCGGGAGGAGGCTCGGATAGGATTACTCCCAATCGCCTTCCGCCCCAAAGCCTGTACTGGTAGATTGGCGCGAAGCGCAAAGGGTAGAGAGGTATCTGGCCCATGATTCGTTACCCCGTTCTCGCCATCGAAGGCATCGAGCCATTCGCGGCTGCGATCGCGGTGGAGTATTCGCCGCGTCGTGCAGATTGATTGCAGCGCGCCCGCTGCAGCAATGCCTGCTGTGCGATCTGGACATTTGCATCGTCACCGCGCCATGCCTCCAAAGCGGGTTGCTGAATGGCGCGCGCAAATGAGAAGCCCAACGCCCAGGGCGTGCGTAATCTGAAAGCGGCATTCATTGCATTCAAATGCTCTGAGGCATCATCAGCGGATTGACCGCCGGAAAGAAATGCAATCGCCGGAACGGCAGCCGGGACACTGCGGAGGAGGCATTTAACGGTCATTTCCGCCACTTCATCCACGCCAGCCGGTATGGAGCAATCCACGCCTGGCATCACCATGTTGGGTTTAAGAATCATTCCCTCTAGCAGTACCCGTTGAGCATGGAGTTGGCGGAATACTTCGCGCAGAACCTCCTCTGTGACCTCGAAGCACTGATCCAAAGTATGGTCGCCCGCCATAAGAACCTCCGGCTCCACAACTGGAACCAGGCCAGCCTCCTGACACAACGCGGAATACCGGGCAAGCGCATGCGCATTGGCCTCGATACACCCTCGGCTGGGGATGCCGTTCCCAATGGCAATGACTGCGCGCCACTTGGCAAAGCGCGCTCCCATGCTGCAATACTCAGCCAGGCGGTCGCGCAGCCCATCCAGCCCTTCTGTGATCGTTTCGCCGCGATGCCCGGCCAGATCCTTGGCGCCTCTATCCACCTTGATTCCAGGGACGATCCCTGCGTCGGTGAGAACTTTGAGAAAGGGAGTGCCATCCTTCTTCTGTTCACGGATCGTCTCGTCGTAGAGAATGGCTCCGCTAATGGAATCACCCAGTCCGGGGGTCGTTACGATCAACTCTCGGTATGCGCGCCGTGCCTCCTCTGTCTGCGGAATTCCGAAAACCGCAAATCGCTTGTTGCAGGTCGCATTGCTCTCGTCCATCGCCAGCAGGCCCTTGTCGCCCGTGAAAAGTGCCTGCGCGGTTTTCTTCAGTTGTTGTGAATTCATCTGGAACTGCTCCAATTCCGAACTTCATCTTTCGCACTTCGATTACAGCGTTCGGTCTTCGCTTGGCTTGACTGCCGACTATAGCGTTGTAGGAATTGCTGTAGACCGAGAATATGCACTCAAGAGGGCCACACGAATTCCCAACATTCTCTAGACACCCAACTCGCCAGCCTGAGACGGTGTAAGGGGAAGCGAAGTGTCCTCCAAACCTGAGATCGCGGCGCCCCTGGCTTCTCTTTCTTTCATTGCTCGTTCTTCTCCAAGGCCATCGTCAATGCCGTCAATCCGGCGAGCCCGCCCAACTGCATCGATTCGACGGCTGTACTGGGGACTATCACAATCGTCGAATTCTGCTTAAGCCCTTCGTAGAGCATGTTCATTGCTCGCAGATGAAGAGCGACGGGGTTGTTCGCATACGTCTTGGCCGCCTCGCCAAATTTCTCCGCCACCTGGCGCTCGGAGTCGCCCAGAATGACGCGCGCCTGGCGTTCTCTCTCCGCCTGCGCCTGCATCGACATCGCGTCCTCGAGTGCTGATGGGATCAAGACGTCCTTCACCTCGACTGAAATCACGTTGATGCCCCATGGTTCAGTCCGCACATCAATGATCTTTTGCAGGTCCACGCTGATTTTGTCTCTTCCCTCCAGCATGTCAGACAGCATGGTCTTACCAATCTCATCGAGCAGCGTGAGGGCCGGGCTCATATGAGTCTCCTCTGAGCCCAGCACATACGCCGTGCAGATTCGCTCGTTGTCAGACCAGCACCGGCTCGCCATGAACTGCGCAATGGCTGCATTCCGTGCCTGAAAGAATGTCTTTCGCCTTGCCTACTTCGTCCGCCGAACCGTGAACCACGAGAATGAACTTATCGGTCTTCAACGCCACGTCGTACTTGAGCACACTGTCTTTGGGAATGCCGATACTCACCAAGCCTGCACCCACGGCACTGACGCCTCCGACTACGGCTGCCCCTTCAAGGCCTGCGATGATCCAGCCCACCAGCGGGCCAGCCACGAGAATCGGACCGATGCCCGGAATCGCGAATGCGGCAGAACCAAACAGCAGTCCCCAAAAACCACCCCAGAATGCTCCGATCTTGCCCCAATACTTCATGCGGTCACCGGCGTTGTAGTACCCAACCACATGTTCGTCCGTATGCTGGCCCTTCCCCGCAATCGAGAGGCTCTTCATGTCCACCCCAGCCTCTTGCAGTTCCTTGACCGCCTTTTCTGCCTGCTCGTGCGTGTCGTAAATCGCTACTACTGAATTCGTGACGTTCATTGTCTTCTCCGTCTTGTTCGGTTGGGTGGGATTCATTCAGGCCGCTGTGCCGTTTCGGCGGATGCGGATGCAGACGCTGTTCGTGACCGCGCCAGGACCGACCTCTTCCGGAAGACCCTGGCAATTCCAAAGCAGCGCCAAAGAGCGCGGGCAGGTTGAGTTTCGCATCCATCCCTTCCGAAGTTCTGAGCAATTAGGAACAAGCAGGACGGTGCGACCTGCCTTGACGTGGGGGTTCTGCATCCACAAATGCTCTACCGATTCTGTGGAGAGGCCGCCACGACTGGAAGCGCGCCAACCGTATCGTGCGAAGGTGAATTGCCTGCTGTCGGTAGCTTGGCTGTCGGAACCGCGGTTCCCGCCGGGAAGATAAGAAGTTGAATCGATCCCCAATCTGCATCGAGGCCTGCGCCACCCTGCTTGCCCATGCCCAGGGTCTTGAGTTGGCTGTCATCAAAGCCAAAGTTCTCAACCAGGTATTCGCGAATCACCATCGCCCTGGCCTCGGTGAGGATCAGGCTTTTCTTGCTGTCGCCATCCATTCCGGAAGAGACCACAACAACCGCATATCCGAACTGGTTCGCTGCCAGGAAGCTTCCGCCGGCGTTGAGCGATTTCTGATTCTTGAGTTTGGCAGAATCGCGCGCATCGAATAACTGCTTCGCTGTAAAGGTGAATGTCTTGACCGGCGGCGCATCGGGAAGACTCAAGATTTTGTTGGCTTCGAGATCGGCTGAATCTTCGTACCCACGCTTCTTGAAGTATCCGCTCAGCAGAAAATTGTGCTTCAGAGCTTCCATATTCTCCTGGAAATCCGTCACCCCTGTCTGCGCCTGCAGCATGGTGTCATGAAGGGTCGTCGTGGTCTGTTCCAGGCTGTTATACAGTTGCTTGTCGTTCACTAGTGCGCCAACCGTTCCGTCACCCTCATCGATTTTGGTGCTCACCGAAGCAATGTGCGCCGTCGCTATGGTTACGTTCTGTACAGCCTGCTGACTGCTATCCAGAATACCGTTCGCCTTCTTCAGCATATCCGCCATCAGCAGCGGTGGTTCGCTCTGGATGATTCCACCATCCTTCACTTCGGCCTGACCGGCAGATCCGAACGAGATGGCCACGTACTGGTTACCCAGCATGCCCTGAGTTTCAATCGAGGCCATAGAATCCTGCTTGATGATCTCGTGTGTCGTCTTGTCGAGTTCCATCACCACTGTGACTTTGTCCCCAGGCTTGTGCGGCAGCTCAATGCTTCGCACCATGCCGCTGTGAACGCCTCCCACCTGCACGTCGGCGCCCTCAGCCAGGCCGGCAACATTATCGAATTGCGTCTTCAGTTGATATGTGGAGCGAAACAGATACTCCTTGCTCCCGATGATGAAGACCCCGGCGGCAAGAATCGCCAATGTCCCAACAATGAACGCACCTAATCTTGCCACTCTCGACATAGTTCCTCCTACGACTGCTTCAGGAATTCCTTCACAAATGCAATATCGCTTTGTTGAAGATCCTCAAAGCTTCCTTCAATCGCTACTTTGCCCTGATCCAGCAGCGCCAGGCGGTTGGCAATCGTCTTCGCGCTGTGCAGGTCGTGCGTTACTACGATCGACGCCATCTGATGTTCACGCTGCAATTTAAGAACCAGCTCGTCGATCTCGCCTGAGCTGATCGGATCGAGGCCTGCCGTTGGCTCATCGAGAAGCAGAATCTCTGGGTCCAGCGCGAGAGCGCGCGCCAGGCCTACACGCTTCTTCATTCCGCCCGAAATGTCGGAAGGCATCTTCTGGTGGGCGCTGGGCAAGCCGACCTCGGTGAGTAACGCATCGACTTTGTCACTGCGCTCCGATCGGGACATGTCTTTTCGATGATGATCAAGAGGAAACGCAACGTTTTCGGCAATCGTGAGCGAATCGTAGAGCGCTGCGCTCTGAAACAGAAAGCCCATCTTCTTCCTGATTTCGCCCATCCCGTCGAGCGTAAGCCCGGCGGTATCTTGTCCACGGATAAGAATCGATCCGGAGTCCGGGGATTCAAGTCCGATGATGAGCCTCAGCAGCACACTCTTGCCAGTGCCGCTGCGGCCCAGCACAGCCAGGGTCTCTCCACGGCCTACACGCAGGGTGATCCCACGCAGAACATTGAAGCCTCCAAAGCTCTTGCACAGGTCCTCAACGGCGACAGCGGGTGCGCCGTCCGCGGGCTCAGCCGTCGCTTGGTTGATCGCAATGTCCTGCGTCGTCGCCATACTGCTTTTCTGCACCTCATGACCAATGGGTTAAGAGAAAATAACGAGAATGAGCTTCACCAGCACAACGTCGGCAAGAATCACGAAGAGGGACGCAAGCACCACCGAGTTTGTCGCCGCGCGGCCCACGCCCTCTGCGCCACCGCGGGTGCGCATTCCCTGGAAACTTGCGATGAGCCCGATAATCAAGCCAAAAACGGCGGTCTTGAATGTTGGTGGGAGGAAGTCCTTGAGGGTAGATCCGCGAAAACCGGCGTCAATGAACTGATGGAACGAGATCGGCTGAACCAGTGTCTGCGCGACCCAGCCCATCAACACACCGCATGCATCCCCCGCAATAGTCAGCAGCGGCAGCATCAGAATGCAGGCAAGAATGCGCGTAGCGGCCAGAAGCCGGTATGGGTTGACGGCAGACGCCTCAATCGCGTCGATCTGCTCTGTCACCTTCATCGACGCCAGTTCCGCGCCGATGCCGGCACCCACGCGTCCACTCACCACCAGCCCAGTGATGATCGGGCCCATCTCCTGGATAACCGAGTAAACAACGGCCGAAGGAAGCATCGATGTGGCCCCGAATCGGGTCATGCTCGATCGCACTTCCATTGACAATACGGTGCCAATGGCGGCGCCAGCGAGCGCTACCAGAGGCAGAGACTTGGATCCGACGTCGTCGAGCTGTCGAATCAATTCGCGAAGCTCGTAGGGCGGTGTAACCCCGGCCCGCAGAACCTGCCAGGAGAAGATGCCGAGATTTCCAAACCAGTCGAGGAACCCAGTGAACACCGCGATTGGATAGCTTTCAGGAGAAGCGACCCGCACGGCCGGAATGTCCGATTGCGTAAGCGTGGTGTTGGCAGCCGTATTGAGTACGGGATCGCTCACTTACTCGCGCCTTCGAGCGGCGCGCCGTGCGCATTGTTCAGATGCATGCGTGTAAGCAATGAGTGCGGCCCGCTGTAGAAAAACTCAAGCGCTATGTTCCCTCCCGCATACGCCAGCAGGTTGTAGCTGCCAATGCGCAATGCGTCCTTCGCGCCAAAGCGGCTTGGATACCAACCATAGACAGCGGTCATAGAGCCCGCATAGGGGGCCACAAGAGAAGCAATGGAGAAGACGCGATGTCCGTCTGCTCCACGACGGGCAGTCAAAGCAGAGAACATGGCATGGCGTGTGCGCGGCAGCACACCCGTGCACTCACATCGGTAATAGAGGGTATCTTCCCTGAACGCCTGTGCCAATCCATAGCGCGTCGTTGTTCCAACCGCTTCGATTCCCAGGTTGGAGCCGAATCTCTCGCCGAACCCCTCGGCTCCTTGCCCCCACTCGGGCGGAGAATTAGTCCACTGATTGATTCCGCTTGCGAATGCTACGCCGCCAATCGGATACGGGCCGTATGCGTCAAAGATATAATTCCTGAGCTTTGTTTCTTGTGTAGGACGTTCGTAGGTCAGATCCAGTTTGACTGGCGTCACAATCGTCACAGCCGTAGTCGAGTCTCCCGAATCCGAGAGCGATTGTGATACCGCGGCCATGGGAAGAATTCCCAGAAGGGCAATCGCTGGAATCAGAAACTTCTTTCCCCCAGCAACGGCCACGAAGAGACTCGAGATCGCCCGGATCTTTGACTTCCCCGCCCAATATCTGCGGCACATCTGCAAAGGGAGCAACTGCCGGATTCTGATCGATCTTCGCACTCGCTCTCCTTCGACCGCAATCATGTCCACTCAACACCCCGACCGCCCGCGATGAGCTTGGTTGGCGCTGGCTGCGTCTGTAGGGATGGTGACAGAATTGCAAGATCGAAGGATGTTCACATTTGCACTCTATCGCTGTGTTTCAGGCAGGCTCGCACCCGCAATCAAGACGCCGCGGGACGTGGCCAAAAGAGCACAGATAATGCACCGGCGCATCAAAGAGAATTGAATGTCGGCCGGCCTCGTCGCGCGGCAAGGAGATTCCAATGTCTGAAATTCATGCGCCCTCGTCTATCCCCACGAAGATTTTGTTGCCCATCGACTTCAGCCCATCTTCGCAGGCCGCCTTGGAGATGGCGGCAGATTTGGCACTGCACTTTCAAGCCAAACTCTATTTGGTCAACGTTATCCCCATGTTTCCCACCACCACAATTCCGGATCTGATTCCCGAGAGCGAATTCATTCAGGAGAAGAGGACCTTCGCGGAAAGCCATCTGGCCAAGTGTGTCAAATCGCTCGAAGCAAAAGGGGTCCAAGCAACCTCAAGCGTCGAGGTTGGCAACGATATTTCTGGAAATCTCATGGAAGTCGTGGAGCGCGAGAACATTGACATGGTTGTCATCTCCACCCACGGCATCTCCGGCTGGCATCCGCTTGTCTTTGGCTCGATTGCCGAGAAGGTGGTCAAGCTCGTGCAGTGCCCGCTTCTGCTGCTGCGCTCGGCCAAGCCGGAATCCGGCGTGAAGACTACTTCGGACCGTGCTTCGGAGTGGTGGTAAAGAAACTTGCCGCCGGAACCGCGCTCAGTGCGCCGCTGCGCACGGCTTGCCGCCGCAGAGGGCGCCGGTAATTCCTTGCCCTTCGGTGATGGTGAAGATCCGGTCTTCCGCAGGCAACTTCACCGTCTCCTTTACGCCCGAGGGCCAGTGGATCTCTGCCGTGCCCGCGTCGGTCGCATCGCCCAGGCCGAAGTGCGGACGGCGGTCGTTCGACGATATATAGCTGCCGCTGGACAGCACATCCTGGCGCATTCGCATTCCGTTGGCACTGAGGTAAACCGTGGCGCAAGTCGCGTCCCGCGGGCTCTTCGGCCCACCCACCAGTTGCAGTTCAACCCAGTGATGATGGTCGGGATTCACATTTCTCAGCAGCGTCGGCGGCCCATCGATCGGATTGATCACCACATCGATCTTGCCGTCATTGAACAGGTCGCCAAAGGCTGCACCGCGCGCCGGAATTAATACAGCTAGGCCTGTGCCCTTCACCGGCGGCACATAGGTGAATTTTTTGCCCTCATCGTTGTGAAATAGAAGCGGCCGCTCGGCAAATGAGGTGCCCCATTCGTGTTGGTCCACCTGCGGGTAGACATGCCCGTTGACCATGAACAGGTCTAGCCAGCCATCGTTGTCGTAGTCCATAAAGCCGTCGCCCCAGCCGACAAACGGGATGGTGGTCTGCGCGATGCCTGCCTTGTAACTCACGTCGGTAAAGCTTGCATCGCCATCATTGTGGTAGAGAACCTTGTAGTCGTCGCCGAAGTCGGTGACAAACAAATCCACAAGCCCATTGTTCTCGTAGTCGCCCACCGCAATACCCATGGATGCGATCTCGCGGCCGTCCTTATTCAGCGCGAACCCGGAAACGTAGCTCTGATCGTCGAACGTACCGTCCCCTTTGTTGATGTAGAGATAGTTGGGTTCCGAATCATTGCCTACCACCAGATCAGGCTTGCCGTCATTGTTGATGTCCACAAAAATTGTTGTGAATCCGTAGTAGCGATCCTTGTCCTCGACGCCGGCCTTCACCGTCACGTCGGTAAATGTGCCGTCACCATTGTTATGGAAGAGATGATCGGGCTCGCCCTTCAGCCCGCGCGGTCCGCAGTTGACAGGCGCGCCTCGATAAGCACAGTTTGCATATCCCACGGCCTTGGTCCCGGCGATCGGCAGATTGTCCCGGTCAAAGTGGACATATCCCGTGACATATAAATCAAGGCGGCCGTCACCGTCATAGTCGCCCCACGTGGAGCCGGGCGACCAGTTACCCAGCGCCACACCTGCCTTTTCCGCCACATCGGTAAAGGTTCCGTCGTGATTATTGTGGTAAAGCCGGTTCTTCCCGTAGTTCCCCACATAGATGTCGGGCCAGCCGTCGTTGTCGTAGTCGGCAACGCTCACGCCGTAGCCCCAACGGTCGTTTGTCACGCCAGCCTTGGCAGCCACATCGGTGAAGGTTCCATCATGATTGTTGTGAAACAGCGCGGCGTGCGGAGGCGCTTCCTTGCCATCCAGCGCATCGAATGTGGAACCGTTCACCAGGTAGATGTCGAGCCAGCCGTCGTTGTCATAATCGATCAGGCCAACGCCCGATCCGTTGGTTTCGAGGATGAACTTCTTCTCCGGCACGCCCATCTTGTGGACCCAGCCTGAGAGCCCCGCGGACTTCGTAATGTCTTCAAAAATAACCGGTCCTGAATCGACGAAGCCCCCGGCAGTGATAGGCCGTTTCTGTTCATCGTAAACCGGGGCTGCTCCGATGCCTCCGGCAATGCCGCCCATGCCCTGCTGCGGTTGCGGCGGCGCTTGCTGCGAGGCCTGGCTCGCGGAGCCGCTGGGTTCGACTGAAGCTGCGACCAGAACCGTTGTCGAGGGTGCATTCCCGCCCGCGGTACTATGCGGCTGGGGCTGTTGCGCGCCGCAATCAGCGGGAATCGAAAGAATCAGAATCAGGATGCCGGAAAAGAGTCCGCGACCAGACAACAACGAGAATCCTCCACGGCTTGCAGTGTATCGCAATCGGTCCATGCCTTGTTGGAGGAACCTCTCATTTCACCTGCGTTTGCGTTCAGATTTCCTCATCCTCGGCGGCTTCAACGACAAACTCCGCGATTTGTGTGCCCAGGCGCGGATGCCGGGCACTCAACCGTACCTTGCCTGGAATCAGGCCAGCGCGAATCCAAATGGCGCCAGTCCCACCAACCAGCGAAAATGGGTTTTCGCCGATCAACGTGGCAGAGCCGTCAAGAGTAAAGGCTATCGGATCGTTTGCATAAGTGCGCACAGCGCCAAACTCATCCGTTACGCGCAGCACCACGCGCGTTGTATCGGCGCCATCCGCCTTCAGAGTCACGTCGTCAGGCGCCAAAACAAACCTCCGATCCACCCCACGGCCTGACAGCTTTTTCGAAATAGCAAGCTTGCCGTTCAAATAACCATCCATGCGCAGATCGCCCCAACCCTCGGGAACCTTCCTGACATCGACGATGAACGGCGGATACTTGAGAAAGCTGAACTCAGCGCGGTCTGGATCAACCTCTGCAAAAAGCGCCCACGACTCGTCCTGCGAGCCACGCAAGCGCGTGAAGAGTTTGAGGTGGTCGCAATTCGAACAGATGACAGCCTTGGTGAAACCAACCGACTCATCGCCGGGAGCCCAATGAAATGCAGGTTCCAGAACAATCTCTTCTTCTGGCTCGCATTGCGATTTGTAGAACCCCGCCGCAGGCTTGGGCTCGCGGAAGATATCCATCACGCCGTGATAGCAGATGCGATCACCCGATCCGAAGTTGTTGTGCGTGTTGTAATCGAAGGCGCACCAGCCAATTCCGCCAGCATATTGCGGATCGGATGCGATCTGATTATGAATGCGCGCGTGCCGCAACGTGTGCTCTCGCTGGCGCTCATCATCGTCTGTGGACTTGGTCGGGAAGGTGTGCCCCACAAATTCGGTATTCAAATAAAGCGGATGATTCGGCTTCCTCAACGGAAATCCGAAATCGTTCACGGTGAACACATCTTCCAGCAATTCTGATTTCTCGGAATTTCGGATACCTCCCGTCTGCCGCGTGTTATCCAGCACATGCGCGAGCGCATTGGTCCTCACATAGAAGTCGTGATCGTCTCTGGATTCATTGATGCGAACGCCCCACAGGATAATGGACGGATGATTCCAGTCGCGGCAAATCATGCGGCCCACATTATCGACCGCAACTTGCTTCCAGGTTTCGTCCCCAATATGCTGCCATCCGGGGATCTCTTCCAGTACAAGCAAACCAATCTCGTCACAGCAGTCGAGGAAGTGGCGCGACTGAGGATAATGCGATGTGCGCACGATATTGCAGTGCAGCATGTTGCGCAGTATCTTCGCATCCTGTCGTTGGACGCGGGCGGGCATGGCCTGACCTACGAAAGGAAAGGTCTGATGACGATCGAGACCGCGAAGCTTGATAATCTTGCCATTCAAAGAGAATCCCTGGGCGGTGAACATGGCTTCTCGAAAGCCAATGCGGCGTACGTCCTCGTCAATCACGCCGCCGGCGAGAAGCAGTCGAACATGCACCGTGTAGAGATGAGGCTTGTCAAGGTCCCAGAGCCTAATCTTGCCGAGTCGCGTGAGTGAGACAACGTGGCGCGTCGGATCGTTGCTGGTTTCAGTGCTGGAGTGTACCTGAGTGTGGCCCTGAGAGTCTGTAAATGAAGAATCGCTGGGGGAATTCCCAGTCACCCCGATGACATGCGTTCCCCTGGCGACAAGCAGATCGCCGTCCCGCAACTCCGCTTCAAGAGTCAGCTGGCCGTCGGACGCAACTGGTCCGGCAAGGAAGCAGGCTACATCCAGCGACGGATTTCCGCTCAACACATCCTTCGGTTGCGCGAAGATGTTATCGAGAAATGTCGGTGGAACAATGCGCAGGGCAACTTCACGATAGATACCGCCAAACGTGAGGTAGTCGATTTCGTCCCCAAAGGGAGGAATGTCCCCACGCTCTGTCGAATCCACCTGGACAACTAATATGTTTTCTCCTTCATGATGAAGGTGCTTTGTAAGCTCCAAGGAAAATGGAGTGAATCCACCCTTGTATTCACCAAGATATGCGCCGTTTATCCAAACGGTCGACGCGGTCATCGCCCCTTCAAAATCAACGAAGATGCGTTTGCCTTCCGAACCTGGCGGAACTCTGAAATGCCGGCGGTAGGTTGAAACGAATTCGTATTCCTTATCGTCGAAGTTATGCCACGGCAGCGAAATGTTTGTATGAGGAAAAATAACCCGCTCAAACTTCGAATCGTCAAAGTCGGGCAATTCAGCGCCCTGTACTTTAGCGGGACGATAACACCAGTTGCGGTTCATGGGCAGAATCGACCTGCCCTGCACTGCCTGCGCCTCAGCGCCGGCAAGCGCGGATGTTCCCGGCAAGGCAGCAGTAGCCAACAGGGTCCCGGTGGTCTTGAGAAAATCGCGCCTATCCAAACGATGGCTCCTTTTCGAACATCAGATCAAACAATACCTGTCTGCGGACGGTCTGTCCTTCCCGCAGTTAATCCCGGTCCACTGTGATTTCGTACCACGTGGTAACGGGATTACCGAGTTGTAACGTCCAGCGATCGCCGGACTTCGGCGCATCGATTCGTGGGCCCAGAGCCCTCCCGGCGCCGTCGATTGGTTGAAGATGAATGGATCGCGCGTTGCCCAATTGACGTAACGTCAAGCTCCCTTTCACTTGCTCGATCAAGGTCGGAGAGCCTCCCCAGTTCGTCACATCTGTACCTGCGACATTCCATTGCTGTCCGCTGTTTTCAACACGTCCGCCGGCAACCAGAAGCAGCCTGGAAGCCTTTGCAATTGGCTGCTGATCGAGCGAACTCAACACGATGCTGCAGAATTTATTGTCGACATCCGCTGTGAAATTCGTGACTGACTGTCCATTCGACTTCACGAAGCCGATCAGCGCCTGGCTGCGTGGAGAGTCGATTGTGACCAATCCGCCATTTTGCGCTGAATGAAACCAGGCGAGTTGCCCTGTATCGGAGCGTATCTGGTCTGGAATCGGCAATGCTCGAATAAGCTGTGTCGGCGGCCCAGCCAACGACGAGATCCGCACCTCGTGCTCCAATGGAAGATCAAGCGGGAAGCCTTGAGTAAAATACGGCCGGTCGCCTGGCGGAAGCAGCATGCTGTCAAGCACCTGCTTCTCCGTATAAGAGCGCTTCATGACGTTATTCGCATTCTCAATGTCCCCGCGAAGAAACATCAAGGCTCCCGCGGCAAGCTCCGGCATCTTTACTGGGTCAAGCGAGAGATCGAAGGGATCGCCGATGTAGGGTTTCCATGCCGGATCGGATTTCGGCTCGAACGTATACCAGAAGATACCGTCCCAGTCCTGCAGCGCGCCGTAACTGGCAAGGATAGGAATACCCTCCCCGTCATAGTCATTGGGGAAAGGATTCCCTACTTCACTCACCGTATAAGGCTTCCCGGCGATAGCGGAACGGGAGAGTTCGACAACCGTAGAATTGAATGGGTCGTTCACCATTGGAGATTTGCGAACATTCGTTTCAGGATGCTGCCAATAAGTGTGCCCATCGATGACATCCATCGCCGAGGTTGCCAGAAGAATCGGATAACCGCTCCCCGAGTGACTGTGGTCTGCAGTTGCGATTACCAAAGACTTCGATCCCAACGTGCCCTTCACATACCCTTCCATCTCCGCAAAGTAATCCCGTTGCGCATCATTGTAGAATTCTGCCTCTGCCAAAAACCGCTCAGGCGGAGCAGTAGCGCCAGGGTTTCTAAACCCGCCCAACAGTGGGACCAGCGCGTGATCTCCAGTCACTCCACTGAGGTTGCGCAATGCTGCGATCTCTGCCGAAGTCTTGTGCCCTGCTAGCCACTTGTTGTACATCTCCGTGAGTTCGTGTTCGTAGAACGGCGACGGCGCACGGAACCCGACATTCAGTGCATTTTCATTGTTGATTTCAACAATGGCAACCGCCGGATCTTCGCTGTACTTCAACCCGGTATAAGAATTCCGATGGCCCAGCAACTGCTGCGCATACTCCTTTTGCAACTCGATCATCCGCCGGTCGAAGAGAGAAGTTCCCTTTGCACCTTGCCGAATTAGGTCGGCGTCTTCAACGCCGTCTCCCCCCTCGAATGGGCGGCCAACAAGCAGATTGAAGTCAACGTAGATTCCGCGCTTCTCGAGCTCGGCAACAAAAAGATCCTCTTTGTCTAACTGCATGGCATCGAGAGTCCGTGAGCCCTGAGCGTGACCGTCAATCAACCCGCGCGGTGCTTCAAGATCGAGAAACTGAAAGCGCACACAATTCACGCCAAAGCGGGCCAGTGTCGCAGCCAGAAAAGGCGCATCCTCCTTCGCAGGGATCTGTCGCGAGCCCATGCTCCAGTCCGTAAGATTGACTCCCCACAATCGAATGCGCTCGCCATCGCCCGCGGCAAGATGGCCATTCACAACCTTGATAAACCCATGCTTGCCAGCGGGAGCATCCAGAAGAAACGAGACATCCGCCGGCGACCTGGACAGCAATCCCGCTCGATGATCCATCACAAAGGGAACCATGCCGTCGTTGGACTGCGCCTGAATCCAGGGGTCGCACGCGATAGCGAGAAGCGCGAGTGCAAGAATTAAGCGAACCCTCATGCATTGTCCTCCATTTCTCACGCTGTGTGGTTCTGGTTGCGGACCCCATTCATTCTATGGATTCGAAATCCCGCAACTCATTCGTCGCTGCAAATATAGGCGCTTGCGGGCATTTGTGAATCCGACAAAAGTTGGATTCACAATGTGTGTGGCCGCTTTCGCAAGCCAGGCATCCACAGTGGCTCTAGAGGTGTACCAGACCGCGCTGCAACGCAGTCAGAACTGCCTGCGTGCGGTCCTCCACCTGCAACTGCATGAGGATGACACTCACGTGGCACTTCACCGTCGCCTCGGTAATGCCGAGATGCTGCGCAATCATCTTGTTGCTTTCGCCGCGTGCAAGTAACTGCAAGACCTCCCGCTCTCTCGAACTTAAGGCAGAATTCGGAGTGCGCGCCGCCAGGGCTGCAGATACCGGAGTGGGCAGAAAACGTCCGCCCGCGTAAACACGCCGCAAAGCGTCGACCAAAGCCTCATGCGGCATTCCTTTGATGATGTATGCGCTTGCGCCGGCCTCGAGCGCCTGGTAGATGTCTTCATCGCCTTCGTAGGTTGTGAGTACGACAAAGCAGGATTGCGGATGGCGGCTTCGAATCGTCCGGATCGCATCGACTCCGCTCATGCCGGGCAAGCGCAAATCCATCAGGGTGATGTCCGGCTTGTGCTCCTCAAATTGTTTGATGGCCTCTTCGCCGGTTCCGGCCTGACCCACTGTGACCATATCCGCGCGGGCGTTGACGATTGCAGCAATTCCGACGCGCATGATCGGGTGATCGTCCACCACAAGCACTTTGATCTTCGACCCATTCTCCATGGTTATGCCCCCTGCATCACGTTCTGCGGAGCCGAGACCCTTCGTGGAATCTGAATCCGCAGATGCGTGCCTTTCCCGAGTGTACTCTCCAGTTGAAATCTTCCGCCCACTGCTTGAACGCGCTCTTTCATGCCCACCAAACCATAGTGAAGCGACTGTGTTGGCTGAATGATCGCCGGGTCAAATCCCACTCCGTTGTCCTGCACTTCCAGCGTCAGTCCGCTCCTGGCAAAGCTCACTTTGAGTTCAATCTGTCCCGGCTTGCCGTGCAGCACCGCGTTGTACAGCGCCTCGCGCGCAATCATCAATAACTCGTGCGTTGCAAATTGATTTAGCACAAACGGCTTTCCTGTCAATTCAAACGCAACAGGAATGCCAGACTCCTTCGCTATCTGCTCAGCCATCCGGTGCAAGGCCGACCCGAACACGTTCTCTGATGGCTTCTGCTGGCGCAGATTCCAGACTGTCTGCCTGGCTTCGTCGATTGTGGTGCGCACCTGCGTGCGCGCGTGATCAAGCAAATCCTGCGTCAATCGCTCTTCGGGCCGATTCAGGCTTGACAGCGCCTCAAGAAGCGCGGAGACGCTGGCGCATCCCTGTATTACCGTGTCGTGCATCTCGCGCGCCAACCGGGTCCTCTCATCGAGCACGGCCTCAAAGCGCATGCTGATTTGCCACAGGCGGAATCGATAAATTGCGACGATCGCAGCAACAACCAGAACTACGCAACAGCCTACGAACCAGATCGTCTGATAGAAGCGGGGCTCTTGAACAATTGTGAGGGATGCATTCGAAACAGCTTGCGGATTGTTGACCTCAAGCGCTGCGACCCTGAACGTGTATCTCCCGACTGGAAGGTTCGTATACGAAGCCACTCGTCTTGAGCCGGCATCGGTCCACTGCTTGTCGAAGCCCTCTAGGATGTAGCGAAAGCGAATGCCGTCCTGCGAGTGGAGAACGATTGGGGCATAGGAAATCTCAAGCCGGCCGCTGCCGGGCGCCATCACGATGGATGCATTGGGCGCAATGCTGCGCCCATCCACAAGGACCTCCTGGATCGTCACCGGATGCAGTGGGGATGCGGACGCGACATCGCGCAAAATGTGAATCGGTCCCTTGTTGCTCGGGAACCAGGCATCGCCCTGTGCGTCAAGACAACCGGAGGACTGTCGGCCACCGTAGATCTGCGTCGGCTCAACTTCATCTGAGATTCCATAGAGCGTGAGAGAAAGATGCTGCGCCGGATTCTCTGCTGCTTGATCGAGTTCCTGGCGATTGAGCAGCGAGATGCCGTTGGGCCCGCTCATCCAAAAGCTGCCCTGCCGGTCCTCGACTATCTGATAGATGCTGTTGCTTGCCAAGCCCTGCTCGGTGGTGTAGTGCGTTAGTTGATTCTGCTTCCATCGGAAGAGCCCATCGTTTCTGGTGCCGAACCACAGCCCTCCGTCGCTGTCTTCATGGATGGCCCACACTTTCTCCTCGCTGAGCGCACCGGTTACCGCATCATGAACAAACTTTCCCCCATGCAGATGATTCAAGCCGCGGTCGGTCCCAATCCAAATGTCACCGTTCCGGTCCTCCAGCAAAGCGCGCGTGCTGAAGTAGGACAGCCCATCGTGCATCTGATAGTTCGTCAGCCCATGCAACGTCCAGCGGCTCACGCCTTCGTCGGTCGCAATCCACATGCTTCCGTCGCGGCCTTCAAGGAGCGCGCGTACAAAGTTATTGACCAACCCATCCTTCACGGTCAATCGCAGAATGCGATTGCCATCGACGCGGACAACTCCATCGCCGTCCGTTCCCACCCACAGCGCGCCGCTTCGGTCGCGATAAACGTTGCGCACCGGAATATGGCCGACGCCTGGAATTGCGTAGGCCTCGGCAACGCCATCACGCAACCGAAAGACATCTGTCGAAACAACCCAAATGGTTCCATCGCGATCCAGGTAAATCGTCCCGAAGTCCGAATCCTCCGCGTGAGGCAGCGGCACAATCCTCACCGGTGTCCTGGTCAGACGCAGCACGCCCGCCTGGGTTCCGATCCACAGGTTCCTCTCGTCGTCCTCAAAGATGTTGAGAACCGTGTTGCTCGGCAGCGAATCCGGAGCGGTCATCGCCGTGAACTGGCCGCCCGCGGTGAACCGAATTCCCTGCCCGATCATTCCAATCCAGATTGTTCCATCCGAGGTCTGGCGCAGCACACGCACCGTACCTTTTATGCCCTCCACGCGCTCAAATTGAGCGGAACCCGGACGAATTCGGTTCAGCCCAGAGACCGTGCCGACCCAGACGGTACGATCCGATGTCTCCAGGATCGACTTCACACGGTTCTGACTTGCGCTGCCTTCCAGATGAAATTCATGTATTGAACCTGCGCTGAGCTTCAACAGCCTGGAGCCTCCCACCCACAAGCTTCCTTCGCTGTCCTCGGCGATCGCGTGAACCGCAATGGACGGTACTCCATCCACGCCATCCACACGGACAAATCGGCCTCCCGAGAAACGCAGAAGTCCGTTATCCGTTCCAACCCAGATGGTCCCATTGCGATCTTCATGCAGTGCGCGCACAAACCCGTCACTCAGGCCTTCTCGCATGCCATAGGCGCGGAATTTTCCGGATTGGTACCGCACCAGTCCGCCGCCTTCGGTGCCGATCCAAAGACTGCCGTCACGCGAAGTCATCAGCGCGAAGACGCTGTTTTCTTTGATCTCTGGCGTATTCTCGTGATCGAAGACCGTGAACCGGGCGCCATCGAACCGCATCAGGCCGCCGGTCGTTCCGATCCAAAGATAGTGGTCGGGAGTCTGTGCGAAGGACTGCACGGTCTGTTCCGGAAGCCCGTCCTGGGTCTGCCAGAGCTTCCGCGTGAAACCTGCAGGCGTTGCCGCATCGGCCGCGACCGATGCTATCCAAAGAAGCAGCACCAAGCATCCTGCGCGATGAGATGCGCGGCGAACAGATCGCATTCGAGAATGTCTTTGCAATCTATCCTGCGCCTCAAGCATTGCTGTTCACACCTGGGTCTCTACTCATGCGGCAATCACTGCTTCTGGTCAACTGCCCCTTCGTCCTGCGCTTCTGTTCTGCGATTCATCTGCCGGTAGAGCTGAGCAATGCGATCCTTCGTTGCGCGTAAATTCTGGTAGAGTTTGATTTCTTTCTGTTCCTCTTCGGTCAAGCCGAGCGCATGACAAACACGCGCGAGCCGGTAATGCGCGTTACCGTTCATGGGGTCTGCCTGCACTGCCGATTGCAGAAGCTGCAATGCATCCTTCAGCTTGTTCTGATCCACCAGGAGCCCAGCCAACCCAAGTTGTGCGTCCACGTCATTCGGGTTCAACTCATACGCGCGCTTGTAACGCGCATACGCCTCGTCGTTCCTGCTTCGCAAGAGGGCGATACGGCCGAATGCACATTCCACCTTTGCGTTGTCGCCTTCTGCCTTGACAGCCGCTTCAAGCTCCGCCTGCGCCGCCGCCTGCGCCGTGGCGTCATTCGACGATTCAAGAATCGACTCGGCAAGCTCAAAGTGCATGCCCGGCAAGCGGGGATCAATCGCGATGGCCTTGCGGTAATGCTCAATCGCCCCCTTCAAATCGCCTGCATTGATCAATTGCTCCGCAATCAACTGCTGCATCCGCGCCGAATCGGGAGCCAGAAGCGCCAATTTGTTCATCGTATTATCTGCCAGTTCGGAATAAATCCGCTGCGCAAAGAACAACAAGTCGACATTGTCGGGATTCGATTCCACAAGCGAATGAACAACCGGCAGCGTGTGGTCCAGGTCGCCCTGCTGAAAGTAAAGGTCGGCGAGTTCCACACCCACCTGCGTGCGCAGCTTCGCGTCCTTCAGATCGGCAAACGCCTTCTCGAGGTCCTGTTCCGCCGACACGTTTCCCGTGCGTTTTTCGCAAATCGCGACCAGCGCCTGTGCCTTGGTAAGTGTCGGCGCCACACGCAGTGCGCTGTGAAACTCCTGCTCGGCACCGGCGCAGTCGCCGTGGGAGAATGCAATCACTCCAAGATTTGCATGTGCTTCAACGTTATCCGGATCGAGCTTGAGTGCGGCACGGAATTGTTCTATGGCAAGTGGCTGATTCTTGGCTTTCAGCGCCGCCTGTCCGCGCTCAAGAACCGCCGCAAGCTCAGCGTTTGAGGGCGCGGTTTGGGCGCGCAGCGATAGGAAGAGCAACGCGAATGCGCAGAAGATCAGAGGAGCGAGTTGTTTCGATCCGAAGCGCATTCCGTGGGCCTGTCTAGCAGATTGTATGCCATCGCGGCAGTGGAAAGAGAGGCGACTGAACGCGAAACCGGGATTCGAATCCGCGTCTGTTTCGACGCGCTCGAATCCCGGTTTCGCGTTCTCAAGGGAACAACTAGAAGGTCAGACGCCCTCCCAATTGCATGGACCGGGCTCCGTTCGCTGCCGTGATGACGCCGCCTCCCACCACCCCCGTTCCCGTGGCGTTGCTTGGATTATTGAAGTTGGGATGGTTGAATGCATTGAAGGAGTCTGCCCGAATTTCGAAGTTCACTCCTTCAAGCAATTTGAAGGATTTACCCACACTCAGATCCAGGTCCCGCCAGTTCGGCCCGATGAGCGTGTTCCGATGCTCGTTGCCAAACGAGCCAGCAGATGGCGTGACAAATGCAGCCGGGTTGAACCACTCATTGACCGACGGATTGGAAACCGCCGCGCTTGCCACTTGATTGGGCAGCCAAGAGAACCCGCAGCTGCATTGGTTGGCGCCTGACCCGCTCAGATCCTGGCCGTTATCCGAGGTCGTCGCAGTGAAAGGAAGTCCGCTGTGAACCTGGAACACTCCAGTGATTCGCCAGCCGCCGAGAGCCTCGTCCGCGACCCCATGCAAGGCATAAGCCTTCCCTGCACCAAACGGAAGTTCATAGGTTGCCGAGCCGGTAATCGAGTTTTTTGTATCCAGCGTGGACAAACCGTAGTTGGCCGGCACACTGAATGCATTCTGCCACAGATCCACACCAGTATCGTTGCCCGAGCCTGTTCCCGTATCCATGGTTTTGGACCAGGTGTAGTTGAACACAAAGTTTAATCCATGCGAGGTGCGCTTCTGCACCCTGAGCTGCAACGCGTTGTACTTCGAATAGCCGTCGTACAACGAGCCGTCGATCGAGCAGAAAAGCGGATACGCAGTGGGAGTGACGTAGCTGTTGTAGCAGTTTGTATATTGCGTCATTCCACTCACCGGAACCGCATTGATGTCGCGCGAGAATCCCAGATGAGTGCCCTTGGTAAAGACGTAGCTTGCATCCAGCAGCGTCTGGAACTGGAACTCATGCTGCACGGACAGAAGCGTCTCCTGATAGTACGTAACAGGCCGCTTGATAGGAAAATACGGCACATTGTCGTAGTTATATTCAGAGTCGGTGAGGTCCGAGAGTTTCGGATACGCAACAGCCCCCGCGCCAGGTCCATCCTTGAGCAGGAACGCCGCCGAAGAACCGTAGCCCTGCGAGCCGTGTGGATTGAGTCCGAGCCCGTATGCGGCGGAGTAAGGATCGGTGGACCATGGCGCATCAGAAATGCCATAGCTGGCGCGGAAGGACCATTTCTGTATCGGCGACCAGGCAATTCCAACCCGTGGAACCCACTCGTTCGCTCCGCTCTGAATCGTATTCCGTCCGCCCTGCCCGCCATAGGTCATGGCGCCCATCGCTCCTGCTGGTGCGTATTGCCCGGTGTTGGCGACGGTAGGACTGAAGGTGCCCCAGAGATTATGGACCTCGCCCCACCCGCCTTGATATTGATAGCGAAAGCCCACATTTACCGTAAGATGCGGAAGCACCTTGTAATCGTCTTGAACGAATGCACCCAGGTTCCACATTCTTGCGCCGGTCTCAACGTAGTCATATACATACCAGCCGTACACTTCGCCAAGCAGAAAATCGGCATACGGCACGCCGCTCGATACGCCATCGAACACAAAGTTGCCGGAACTGACATCGCCCCAGCTCGTGTAGTTCTGATAACTCTTGTCGAACTCGCCGCCCATCTTGATCGTGTGCTTGCCTTTGATCAGAGTGAAGACATCCGATTCAACAAGAGCCCCGTCAGCAAGATTGGCGTGCACGCCGCCATTGATGCCGATCCCGCCAATGCCGCCGCCATTGTCGACGGTGACGCCAGGGAAGATGTCCGCCGGCGCATCATTGCCGTAGGAGGGCTCAAGTCCAATGGTTGTTGGATAGCCCTTGCCCAAGGTAGGTGGAATGTACTTATCCACTTCTCGGACGCCACCGATGCGCGCCTCGTTGACCATCGTCGGACTGATAGTCCAGGTATCCGTCACCTGTCCGTCCTCGTTGTAGTTGTTGCCGTAGGTACAATCGAAGCCCAGCGAGCAGAACGCGTCGACGTTGTAGGTTAACGGACCGATTGGAAAGTCCAGGTAGGATGCGGAGATGCGATGCTTCTCGGTAGGCGTGTAATCCACTTTGCCCACATACCACGATGATGTGGTCGGTGTGGTTTGGATGACACGATAATTGTTCAGATAGGGGTTGGCCCCAACCAGATTGGGCGCAGGAAAGTACTTCTGAATGGCCAATGCAACCGGATCCAGCGTGGATGTGATGCAATTGTTGGTATAAGGAGTGCCGGTGCTTGGATCTTTGACCGCGTTTGGGAAACAGCCCTGGTCCATATTGGTTGTCCCGTTTGCACCCTGCGTCGGAACAGTCGTCGTGTAGACGCCGGAAGATGTGTTCGGATTCCTTTGGTAATTGAAAAAGAAGAACAGCTTGTCCCGGACGATCGGACCACCGATGCTGCCGCCGAATTCATTCCAGTGCAACGGAGCAATCGGCGTAGGAGCGGGGTCAAAGTAATTACGAGCGTTGTAGTCGTTGTTCTGATTGAACTCAAATAGCGAACCATGAAACTTGTTGGTGCCGCTCTTGATGATGGCATTGAAGGCAGCAACACCGTTGCCGTATTGTGCACCAAAATTACTCGTCTGCACGTTCACTTCGGCGATCGCATCAACGGGCGGATAATTGTCGCTCGCATTGGCATCGCGCGGCTCCTGTGCAACAGAGCCCTCCAAAAGAAAGCTGCCTGAATATGCCTGCGTTCCATTGATCCCGATTCCCTGGCCCGATGCGTCCTGGCTGCCGCCGCCGTTCACGCCGGGCAGCTCGTTGGTCAGTTCGTTGTACCAGACACCGCCAACGATAGGAGCGTCCTGCACCGCCTTGGTATCAAAATCCACGTGCTGCGCCGAGTCTTCAGTCTGCAGCAAGGGCACGTCGGAGGTCACAACGATCTGTTGCGACGCTGTTCCAACCTGCAGCGCCGCATCTACGGCAACGGTCGCCAGTTGCAGCGTGATGCCTTTGCGCACCTCATCCCGAAAGCCCGCCGCGCTGAAGGTAATCGTGTATTCGCCAGGCTGCACCGAAGGCGCATCAAAAATGCCAACGCCATTCGTGACCGTAACTGTTTTCACGCCCGTCTGGAGGTTCAAGATGGTAACCTTTGCTCCTGGAATCACGGCGTTCGATGAATCGGTCACCGTGCCTTTGATCTCTCCCGAGTTCGCATTTTGCCCAAACGCGCCGAACGCCGTAGACATCACAAGGATCATCAAGAGTATCGTGATCCGTTTTAGAAATGTATTCGTTTTCACTCTCAGGCCCCTCCGAAAAAGAAATTCAATTCGGGGACGACTCTATACTTCGAACAAGAAAATAGACATCCGACGAAAGTCGGATTAGCGTTTCTTTTTTGCAACTCGCTGTAAATGAAGGTGCTTGTGTCACTTTTACGCTCTCTATTCCCTCCCTTTTCACTTGGTGCTTGCGATCGACGGAACCGCCGTAAGATGGCCCGCGCCAATCGTCCCAACCTTTGCATGATCCGCGAGACGTACTCGATCCATCGGTAAATCCGTCTTTAGTCGGATGCCAGTGCTCTGCCCTCTCTGTATGCTCACGGATGCATATGGATGCGCCTTTCGCTCGCTTTGTTCGTTTCGTACTCGATTGCGATTGCAGAGGCGGCAATCACCGGGACGATTGGATTCCACAATGAAGAGTTTCAGCACAGGCAACTGCACGCGCAACACACGCTTCTCGAAGACGGCACACCGAACCGTTTTGGCGCTCCTCTTCATCGGACTCCTGCTTCCCAGCGGTTCCCGAGCTCAGCAGCCAACCGAGCCCGCGAACATCAATCCCATTGATGGTGAAACATACTACTTCATCAATCAGCTTTCGGGTTTGCAGATGGACCTCGACAACGGCTCAACCGCCGCCGGCGCATCCATTCTGATCGAGAGCCACAGGTTCACAAGCCTGAGCCAGCGGTGGGCCCTGACTCACCTGCCTTCGGGCTCCTGGGCAATCAGCAATCTCTCCAACGGCCTTTGCCTTGACAGCGCGACAAGCAGTGGCGCGACAACCACGGTGCAGAATCCGTGCGCGCCGGCAACCACAACACAACAGTGGTCGTTGACCGCATCCAGCAACGGCTACTGCACGCTCACGAATACAGGAACGGGCCTGGTTCTCGATGTCTCCGGTGGTTCGTCGTCTGCCGGAGCGGCGTTAAATCAAACAGCTTCGTCCGCTTCTCCCACGCAGAGCCAGCAGTGGCTGCTGCGGGCGGCATTCTTCCGCGGAATCGACAGCGCGCTTCTGGAAAAGCAAGAAGCGGATCGCCTCGCGGCAAACCTTCCCTGGTGGCAGGACGCCGGCCAGGCGCAGGACGTGCTGCAGATTCTGAAGAATCACGGCGTAAACCTGATTCGCATTCGACCAACCTCTGCGCCGCCCTATCAGACCTACACCCTCTCATCTCCAACATCGGCTCTGCCCGCCACATGCTCGGCCAACGGCTGCTACGCAGAGACAGATAGTGCCGATCTCGATCTCGCCAAGCGCGCCAAACAACTCGGTATGTCTGTTGAGCTGACGCTCTTCTTTGACGGCGGATCGTCGCAAGCGACGCCGGGCGTGTGGTCGGGATACTCGCTCACGCAGGCGCAAACCGCAGTCTATGCCTACGTCAAGGCTGAAGTGGAGGCCTACCGTTCAGCGGGCGTTTTGCCGGATATGGTCACCATCGGCAACGAGGTGGATACCGGATTCTTCGGTTCTCTCGCTTCTCCAACCGGCAGCAATTTCGGCCCATTCGCGGCGCTGCAGACCCAGGGAATGCAGGCTGTGCTCGACGCAGCATCCGACACCACAATTGGCCCAGCAATTCCCGCTCCGCTGCGCTGCATTCACATCACCCCAGCCTGGGACTTGACCAGCTTCTTTACTCTCGCCAACAGCAACAATATCCCCTACGATGCTCTCTGCCAGAGTTACTATCCCTTCTACCACGGTCCGCTGACTGCTGCGCAAGCAACGGCCTCCAACCCAAACAATCAACCGGTAGAACAAACCGTGCTGACCAAGGCAGCTAACACCATCGGCAAACCAATTTTTCTAATCGAAGTTGGAGAACACTACGAGAACGGCTTCGATTCAATCGATCCTTGGTATCCAGCAACGGTTGCTGGGCAGCGCCAGTTTCTCATTGATGTGGACGATGCGCTGAAAGGCTTGCCCAACAATCTCGGGATGGGCATGGATTACTGGGATGCTGCTGGCGTGAACACGGCAGCAGCGGGTGGCGGCTACACCAACGGAGACGGCGTCCCCAACGCCACTTACTCTTGGAATGGCATGACGATCTTTGACAATGCCGACACCACGGGAAGTTCCCTCTCAACGGCCGCCAACTACTCCGCGATGCTGGAGAGCGCCGACGCCCTTGGAGGCAAGATTGACTCGACGCTGGCCTACAAGCTTATGAACGTTTCCAGCGGAAGTATCCTTGAGACCTCCGGCGCCGCAACGCAATCGGGCACGCCGTTGGATACCGCAACAAGCAATGGAAGCGCCACCCTGGCGCAGCAGTGGTCCATTACCAGCAGCGGAGACGGCACCCTTCAGATCGCCAACCTCGGCGCGGCGCAAGGATCGGTTGCTCAGGTTCTCGACAATGATGGATCCAGCACTTCCGGCGGCGCTGTTGCATTGAACGCGGCAGCATCGGGAACTGCATCGCAGGAATGGAACCTGTTGACTGCCGGCAATGGGTCCTACACCATCGTCAACAAGCTCAGCGGCCTGGTGCTTGCTGTTTCCGGAACCGGCGCTGGCACGATCCAACAGCAAAGCCCCTCCAGCACCAACCTGGATTGGATCACACCTGTCAATCAAACGCAGCTATGGAAAGTGATCCCCGTGCATATCACCGCGGCCGCTCCTGTCTCCGCAGCCACGTCGACTGCGTTGACTGCTTCGAGTGCGACGATCAACCCCGGACAGAGCGTAACCCTCACCGCGACGGTCACCTCCACGGCAGGCACGCCAACCGGCACTGTGACCTTCCTCAATGGATCCGCTCAGTTGGGCACAGGCACACTCAATGCAAGCGGCGTCGCAACCTACAGCGGAACGCTTTCGCCAGGCGTCAACTCGCTCTCGGCGGACTACGCAGGCACAACCGCATTTGCAGCCTCCAACTCCGCGACAGTGACAGTTTCCGAACCTGATTATTCGCTCGCTTCGAATCTGACAACTCTCACGGTAACTCCGGGTAACAGCGGCAGCGTCTCGCTCACCGTCACACCGGTTGGTAGTTACAACGGCACTGTGGCGATGAGTTGTTCCACGACACTCGCAGGCGTAACATGCAGCTTCACTCCTGCGAGCTACACACTCGATGGATCGAATACCGCGATGAATGGAACTGTTTCCATCGCCGCTTCTTCTTCCGCGGCTCTTGTCTATCCGCTGTTCAATCGGGACAGGAGCGGTGTCATGGAAGCGAGCGTCCTCTGGTTGCCAGGCATGGCCGCAATCCTGTTGGTTGTCTTTGATCGACAGCGCCTGCTGCGCAATCCTCGCGCAAGGCAGCTCTTTCTGCTCCTCGCATTCCTTGCTGCAGGGACCGGCCTCTCCGCATGCGGTGGAGCTGGCAGCGGCGGGGGCGGTGGAAACCCGCCTCCCGTGACGGGCACCGTGACCATCACGGCTGCGGGGTCATCCGGAGGCGTATCGCAGTCCGCGCAGTTAAGTGTCACCGTTGAATGAGCTTCACATTCGTGCGTGCCAATCCGACTTCGGGCGGATTTGTTTTGTCCAAAGCGGCGCTATGATACCCAATACTTGCTTCGGTGCGGACTTGCCGGGGAAGAGGAATTACCATGCCGTTGTATCGTCCGTCTCAGAAGCCGCATGCGTCCGTTCCTGCACGAACTGCTGGGCTGCAATCCGACCCGTCTTCCCACAGCATCGAGGAGTTGCCGATTCGCGTTGTCATTGCAATGGCGGCAGAGCTTGAACGAATGGGCTGGGGCATCATCGTGAGCAACCAGTCCGACATGCGATTGATTGCGCAAGCTGCATCGTGCAGTGAGGTGCTCAAATTACTGAAGGCGCAGCGCGCGGATGTCACGCTGATTGACGAGGCTATGCTCGGCCCGCACCAATGCAAAGACCTGCGAGAGTACTCAAGACAACCGCGGTCGAGCCGTTTCATTCTCGTCGCGCCTCACGAAAAGGATTACTCCCTGGAGCAGTCCCCGTACGCCTTTACGCATGCTTACCTGCTAAAAGGTGTTTCGGCAACAGAGCTCCTCAGCACCATTCGCGCAACAGCCGGCGCTGACCACCCATAAGAGACCGGACCTCTGCTTCCCAGAGATCGGTTCCCTTTCCCAATGACGCGCTTATTGCTTGGTGAGACCGACGCGACGCATCAGGTCATCGAAGCGCGGGTCGGAACGCAGTGGGTCGAGACAGGGATCGATCTTGAGATAGACAAGCCCCACGTCATGCGCCTTGTACGCATCCTCAAGCCACTTGAAGGCTTCCTGCTTGTCGCCGAGGCCAGTGTAGATCAGCGCGATTTCGTATCTTCCCACGCCATCTCTTCGCACATACTCTTCAAGCCGCGCAATCGTCTTGCGCGCTGCGCTCACCTGCCCCGCGCGCGCGTATGCATTTCCCAGATGACCAAGAGAATCCGCGCCATCGCCAGACTTCAGAAACTCGCTGATAGATTCCGCGTACATTCCCTTTTCGGCGTAAACATCCCCCAGAAGAAAACTCCAATCGGGTGGATTGATGTCCAGCGCACGCACTCTACGGATCAGCGAGAGCGCCTGGTCGTACTGGCGAGAGAAGTAGTAGATGAATCCCTCAAAGTGGAAAGAGCGTCCGGAGACCGGATCGAGATCGACGCCACGCTCCACTTCAGCAAGTGCCTCGCGCAGTTGACCGGTTCGCACCAGGTAGAACGCATACTTCTGGTGGATCGGCGCTGAATTCGGATTGAGCGCGAGTGCGCGATGAAACTCCGTCGCCGCCGTGGGCCAATCCCAATCCAGTGTCATTGCGGTATTGGCCAGCTCGGCATGGGCCTCGGGTAGCGAATCATCCAACTCAATAGCCCGGGTCGCTTCCGTCTTCTGCTTTGAGAACGCATCGTTATAAGGCATCCTGCCCGACTCGCCCATGCGGCCGTAGCAGGCGGCCAGGGCAGCATGCGCCTGCGCATAGTTCTGATTCTTGTCGAGCGCCTGATCAAAATACTCGATTGCGCTCTTGCAATCGTCCGCGTCGAGTTGAAGCATTCCGTGAAGATAGAGTTCCTGGGCTTCGGGATCAATCGGACGCCTTCGCGCCAGCCGCGCCTGCTCCTGCGGCGTCACGTTGATGCTGATCTCGTCGGCGATGGCCTGCGCCACTTCTCCCTGCAACACGAGCACACTCGTCATGTCGCGTACATAGGTATGAGCCCAGATGGGACGGTCGCCCCGTGCATCAATCAGCTGGGCGCTGATGCGAACCTGGTTGCCCTCCCGCAGCACGCCGCCCTCCACTACACCGTCCACTGAGAGCTCATGGGCAATCTGCGGCAGTTGCTTTTTGGTGCCCTTGTAGCTCATGGAGGATGTCAGGGAAATGACGCGCAGCGTGGACACCTGGCCCATGTCGTTGATCAGCTCTTCCGTCATTCCGTCCGCGAAGTACTCTTGCGCAGGGTCGCCCGAGAGGTTCTTGAGCGGCAGGATAGCGATGGAGCGAATCTCGCTCTTTGAATTGGAGTCCGCTACCCAGCGCTTCACGCCGAAGTACCCGGCAGTGGCCAGAACCGCAAATCCAACCAGAACAGCGGCCAGCACGCGCGGCTTGCGAACCCAACGCTTCCGGGCAGGCGGCGCGGTCTTTGCCTTCGCAGCCGTCTTCTCTCCGCTCTGGCCTTCACTCAGCCCGGTAACGCCAGCGGCAACCGGCTCAATGCCGCTCGCCGCAGCCTGGGGCATATCAACTGAATGGCCGAGCTCGAAGCAGAACCGCGGCACATACGATCCGCTGGGAAGTTCAATCCGGAGTGGCGGCTTTTCCTTTGATTCCGTGTAGAACTGTGCCAGCTTCTTGCGAACTTCAGTGGCTTTCACCCGGACCACCGAGTCGCTGCCTGTGTCATAGCCCACCGGCCGCCCAAACATCTCTGCGCCGATCATCCGCTCGCGCAGGCTATCGAATTCTCCGTGCAAAGCGTGGCCCACAATGAGCCGAAGAAAGTCCTGCGTCCGCTTGCTGCCCGCGAACACGTGGCTGGCAAGTACCGCGTTCAGGTGATGATGCACCAGATCGATCTGTTCCGGGCTGAGTACCTCCGGCTCCCGGGATGGATCTGCTGTCAACATATCGCACTCACAATCCTTTTGACTCACAACTATACCATCCACCGTTTTCTGCGGCGGATGGCGCCAACAAACGGGGTCCGCGAGACATGAAACACCGCCCTACCCAACCGTCATAAAACTATGAATAACAAAGACATAACCCGAACAAACGTCCCAGCAAGCCGTTAATAGCGTTGCCAGTCGTCTTGAACGGGTGTTTGAATCGCGGTGCTCTGGAAGAGGGTTGAATTTGAAGAACGAACGGGGAAACGCTTACCGGCCTGCAAGATTCGATTTTCTCGTCACTTCAGCCGAATTGTTAAGCAGACGTTTTCTGATGCAACCAGTGGGCAAGTTTCACGGCAATATCGGGGAACAGAATCAAAAGCCAAGCCGGGAAGCATTCGACCACCCGAAATGATGACAACGCAAGCATGCTGCGGAGCAACAACCCTGAACAAACCGGAACGATATACTTCGTTCCGGCGAGTTTTCAGGAGGTTTATGAACAGACGGCTTCGCATCGAGCGTTTCGCTTGTTTCTTGTTTCTCGGTCTTTCGGCAACGGCACAACCGGCAGCAAACGATGCTGTCCGGCAGGCGATGCAGCAGGGGGCTGCGGCAATGACTTCAGGACAGTTTGACCAGGCGATCGAAGCGTATGCCGACGTGACGCACCTGCAGCCGGCTTTCGCCGAGGGTTTCTTCAACCTTGGCCTGGCCCAGGAGCAGGCGGGTCATCTCGACGAAGCGCGAACCGCCCTCGAACAGGCGGTCCATCTGAAGCCGTCAATGCGCGGCGCGCACCTCTTCCTCGGAACGATTGCGTACAAGCGGGATCTTTACAAGCAAGCCGAGGACGACTTCCTGGCCGAGACCCGCATCGATCCGCGCAGCGCCAAGGCCTTTATGTGGCTGGGCGTCTCCCGGCTCGCCGAGGAACGCCCTCAGGCGGCGATTGCCCCGCTCGACAGGGCCCATGATCTCGACCCCGCCGACGTGGACACTCTCTACCATCGAGGCCGCGCCTACTTCCTGGTAGCGAAAGATTCTTACGCGGCAATGTTCAAAGCCAACCCGGATTCCTTCCGTGTGCACCAGGTGCTGGCCGAGTCCGCAGCCGAAGCGTATCGCGCTGATGAAGCGATTGCCCAGTACAAGACAGCCATCGAGTTGGCGCCGAAGCAGTCTGGCCTGCATGAGAGCCTCGGCGATCAATATTGGACTTCAGGAAACTTGGACAGGGCCGCCGGCGCATACAAAGCCGAGCTGGAAATTGATCCCACCGACACCATGGCGAAATTCAAGTTGGGCAGCCTTTACGTGGTGCATGCCAACTCCGCTGAAGGGGTCCCGTTGCTGCGCCAGGCTCTCCAGGAAGATCCCACCCTCCGCGACGCGCACTACTACCTCGGAGACGGATTGCTTGACCTCGATCGGAATGCGGAAGCGGCACATGAGTATGAGTTGGCCATCGCTCCCGACCCCACCGACGATCGCGCCATGACCTCTTTTTACCGGTTGTCGCAGGCTTACAGAAAGCTGCACAAAATGGACGATGCCCGCGAGGCATTGGCCAATTATCAGAGGCTCAAAGCCCAAACCCAGGCGCGGCAGGATTCACGGCGCGCGCAGATAGTCCGGAAGAGATCTCAGCTTCCGGTCGACGATCCGGACAAATTGCCGGACTCCGTCGAGAACTGAACCTGGCGGCACGGCGAGTGAAATCTTGCTCGACCGTTTTCTTGCAATGCAGATGCTTTCGGCGGATTTAGACGATGGATCGATAGCACAGACACGAAGCGTACGGATTCACCATTGCGGTTAAACGTTTGCTCAGGAGGCAGACTATGAAGCATCTTCTTACACAAACTCCTTCAAGTGAAAGGAGTCCTCTGGCCAGGATTGCAACCTGGAGATCCCTGGCAGTTTGGATAGCGTTCGCTGCCCTGCTGCTTGGCGCAGGATTGCCCGCACGCGCCCAGCTTGACACTGGCTCCATCAGTGGCGTGGTCACCGACCCGGCAGGAAAGCTTGTGCAGGGTGCGCAAGTGACGGCCCGCGAAGCCGCCACCGGCACTTCCTATTCCACTGTCACTTCCACCACCGGCTACTACCAGTTCCCCTCGGTCCGCACCGGAACGTACGAGGTGAAGGTCGGTGTAACCGGATTCAAGAATGCGGTCTATAGCAGCATTGTTGTCGCGGTCGGGTCAAGCATCACGCAAGACATCGCTCTGTTCGTCGGCTCAGCCAATGAAGTGGTCAGCGTCCTGGGCGGCACCGTCTCTCTCGAGAAGGAAACCTCGGAGATCGACGCAACCATCGCGCCCGAGCAGGTTGCGGATCTTCCGCTCTCTGTAGGCGGCAACCTCCGTTCCCTTTCTACGCTGGAGTTTCTCGTTCCCGGCACTGTCGGCCCCGGCACGTCCTCGGGTGGTTCCGGTTTCCAGATGACCAAGATCAACGGCGGCCAGGAAGAGGGCACCGACTACCTGGTAGACGGCATCACCACCAACCGCATGGAAAACGGTTCCGGCTCCTTCGACATCGTTGCGCCTTCTATCGAAGCGGTCAACGAATTCCACATCAGCCTTTCGGGCCTGCCCGCGGAACTCGGCAGAACCACAGGCGGCCTCGCCAACTTCAACACCAAGGGCGGCGGCAACAGCTATCACGGCGCGCTGTTCGACATCTACAAGAACTCCGCGCTCGACGCCAACAACTGGTTCAACAACGGCTACCTTGCTGAAACCCCCGGCACCGACGTGGCCACGCGCAATGCTCTGCAGCGTCCACCGGACACCAAGAACGACTTTGGCGGCAGCCTGGGTGGTCCCATCACCATCCCGCATCTCTACGACGGCAAAAACAAGAGCTTCTTTTTCTTTGGATGGGAGCAGTTGCGCTACTCCACCGGTGCTGCGGTCACCAGTCTCATTCCGACCCCAGCCGAGCTCGGCAGCAACGGCTCGACCTTCGACTTCTCGTCCTTCTTAGGCGGACAGATTCTCGGGGCCTCAGACGCTTGCAATACAACCCTCTACTACGGCGAAATCTTCGATCCGAACTTCGAAGCCAACACCTGCCGCAACACCCCGTTTCCGAATAACCAGATTCCCATCAGCCGCGAAAGTGCGGTGGCTAAGGCGGTTCTAAACTACATGCCGACTCCGAATCTGAGCGGCGGCGGCACCAACAATTACGTCTTGGACAGCCACGACACGCTTGCGCAGACAGTCTACAGCTTCCGCATCGACCAGAACATCGGCGCCAATCACAAGGTCTGGGGCTTCTTCAGTTCCAGGGAAAACACCGATCAGGGGAACGGCCTGAATCTGCCCGCACCCCTTACCAGCGGCGGCGGCGGCCAGGCAAACCAGTTCGGCAAACTCTTCCGCATGGGTTGGGATTGGATTGCCAGACCAACACTTGTCAACTCGCTGACCTTCGGCACCAATCGCTCCAACAACTACAACGAGTCGCGCACAGTGAGTCTGAACACCGATTGGGATTCAAAGCTGGGCATCGCCAATGGCTCAGGACCCGTCTTCCCGGGATTCGTATTCAACGGCAGCCCCTTCCCCGGCTTTGGCGAGAACGACGACGCTCAGGACGTGGATAGCACGCTCGCCCTCAACGACATCATTCACTGGCAGCACGGCAAGCACAGCTTCAAGTTTGGCGGTGAAGACCAGTACCACCAATACTCATTCCTCAGCAAAATCGGTGGTACCTGCAGCGGCACATCCGGCTGCTACAACTTCTGGGATAACCAGACCGCTTCCGATACCACCTACTGGGGACGGGACGGCAACGCCTTCGCCGCTTTCCTCGTTGGCGAAACTGGGACCATCAATGCACTCAGCCAATTGCATGCACCGCGTTGGATTGCGCACTACGGTGCATTGTTTGCACAGGACGACTGGAAGCTGAAGTCGAACCTCACCCTCAACCTTGGAATCCGCTGGAGCTACGATACGCCGCGTCACGAAGCAGAAGGCGATACGGCGATTCTCGACGAGACGGCTCCGAACGCTGCCGCCAACGGCATTCCCGGCGCGCTGGTCTTTGCAGGCAAGGGCGTAGGACGCAACGGTAGCGTCAAGGAAACCTGGGCCAACGTCTACCACAAGGACTTTGAACCGCGTGTAGGTTTCGCGTGGGAGCCCGGATTCCTCGACCACAAAGACGTGCTTCGCGGAAACGCGGGCATCTATTACGGCCCGCTGGTCTATGCCGACTTCGGGCAGGGCACCTTGCAGGGCTTCACGGTGAATCAGACCCTGTTCACTGGAGACCCACTGGATGGGCCGCCCGAAGACGGCGGTATGCCGGTGCTTGCTACCACGCCCAACCTCGATCCAACCCAGTTGAATACCCAGAGCGTAGACCACGTCGGCAAGCCTTTTGGGCGTCCCGCGATGGTCGAAACATGGACTCTCGAAAACCAGTATCAGATCAGCGCCAATCTCTTCGTGTCGCTGGGATATCTGGGCATGCACACCACGCGTCTGCATGCCCTGATCAACTATCCCAACGACCTTCCGCTCGCCGACCTGCAAATGGGCAGCTACCTCTACTGGTGGATCGGACTTCCGCCTCCGGGAATTACACCTCCCTACGCCAACTTCATCAACGAGTGGGGATTTGAAGAACCTGTTGAGCAGGCGCTTCGTCCCTTCCCGCAGTACGGGTACATCAACGAAGACAGCTACCTCCAGAACGTTGGCCAGGCCAGCTACGACGCGTTGACGGCAAAGGTTGAGCGGCGCTTCCACAACGGCCTCAACATTCTCGGTTCGTACACCTTCTCCAAGACGTTGACCGATGCCGACGCCATCCAGCCCTACTACAGCACCCTGCAAAACCAGGGCGGAACGCAAAATCCCTATAACCACAAGGCAGAAAAGGCTGTCAGCAACGAAGACATCCCCAACAACCTTGTCGTCAGCTACCTGTACGAACTGCCCGTTGGCAAGGGCAAGCAATTCCTCAACAACACACCCAAGCCTCTGAGTGCCGTCATCTCCAATTGGCGCATCAGCGGAGTGCAGCGCTACCTCGGTGGCCAGCCCATCAGCTTCTTCGGAGCCAACGGCATTCCAGGATTTGACAACGGCATTCGCCCCAACCGCGTATCGGGACAGGCTGCGAAGAGATCGGGGCCATTCAATCCGTTCACTTTCAGCAACACCGGCACGACCGGTTACAACCATTCATCCGGCGCCTGCGAGACCGGCTACTGGAATTGCGCCGCTTTCACGGATCCCAACCCGGCTCCAGCTCCCAACGTTCCGTATGTCTTCGGCAACATGCCGCGCAACTCTGCTGACATCCGTGGCTTCGCCTTCTACGACGAGGACTTCGGCATCAACAAGGCCATCCCGATCACCGAGAGGGTCAAGCTGGACTTCCGCGGTGAGATGTTCAACGCATTCAACCGTCACTCCTTCAACAAGCCTGACTCCGGCGTTCAGGACACCAACTTCGGACAGATAACCAGCACGTTGCTCGGACCCAGAAACGTCCAGTTCATGATGAAAATCACCTACTAACCCAACCCTCTCCGGTCCTCTTTCTGCGTCCGGAGAATTTGCCAGGCGCGGCGCTCGCATCCCGGGCGTCGCGTCCTTCGCAAGCATTCAGCACTTCATTTTCATTCCAGGGATGCGAATCCCCTTCACACCAGAGAGAGAGCCCTCGTGCGCTGGATCAGCCTTCTACTCATTGCAATGACCTCACTCCTCGCCTCGCCGCTCCAGGCCCAGAAGCCCCAGGCGCTGACCCTCACTGGCGACTACCCCATCACCCACGACCCCTCCATCGGCCGCGACGGAAACACCTACTACGTCTTCGCCACCACGTCGAACGCGGAAGAAGGCCAGTTCCCGATCCGCTGTTCGAGCGATTTGCTCAACTGGAAGCTGTGCGGCCACGTCTTTGACAAGATTCCCGCTTGGATTCACGAAGTAAGCCCCACTACCAGGGACATGTGGGCGCCCGACATCTCTTTCTTCAACGGCAAGTATCACCTCTACTATGCCTATTCCATGTTTGGCGTCAACACCTCGGGGATCGCCCTGGCCACCAACGGCACACTCGATCCGCAGAGCCCCAAGTACCACTGGCAGGATGAGGGCCTGGTCCTGAACTCGGCGCACGGCGACGACTTCAACGCCATCGATCCCAACATCGTGTTCGATGAAAAAGGACAGCCCTGGCTCAGCTTCGGCAGCTTCTGGGGCGGCATCAAGATGCGCCGCATTGACGCGGCAACCGGCAAGCCTTCCGCAGCCGATCCCACCATCTATCCTCTAGCGGCGCGCGTCAAGCCGGAAAACGCCGAGCCGCCCCAGCCGGGCTTGCCCGCCGACTGGCAGGCCATTGAAGCGCCCTTCATCGTGCATCACGGAGATTACTTCTATCTCTTCGTCTCTTTCGACCTCTGCTGCCGCGGCACCAAGAGCAGCTATCGCACCATGGTCGGCCGTGCAACCCATGTCACCGGCCCCTATCTCGATGAAGAGGCCAAGCCGATGCTCGAAGGCGGCGGCACGCAGATTCTCTGGCCCAACAGCCGCTGGCTTGGTCCAGGCGGTGAGTCGGTTCTGCAGCGGCCCGAAGGCGACCTCCTCGTGTTTCATGCCTACGACGCCGTCACCGGCAAGCCGGCATTGCAGATTTCGACTCTGACCTGGGACAACGGCTGGCCCCATGCAACGCTCGGAACCGCCGGCCAATCGAAGTAGCACAGCAGACGCAGCCCTCGCGCGATTGTTTGATCGCAGCGCGACGCACTCAGCAACGTTGCAGCACCGAGGCATTTCAACAGGCGTGGCCTCAGCGAACAGAGATTTGGAGAAATCATGCATCACTCGCTTCACCGCATCGCAAGAACTTACTCTATAGTTGGCATCGGCATTGCACTGGCTGCGGGAGCGATGCTCACCGGCTGCGGCGGAGCTGGAAGCACCGGCGGAGGAGGAGGCGGTGGCGGCGGCGGGACAACGCCCGACATGGGCACGTTAACTTCAGTCAGCGACAGCTACCAGTACAAACTCACCAACGCCGCAAGCAGTCTTGTGCTCGGCATCTCCGGCCAGAGCCAAGTGGCGGGCACTGACGTTGTGCAGGAATCCGACACCGGCACAACCGATGCCCAGTGGCATTTCATACCCATGAACAACAGCGAATTCAACGTCGAAAACATGCTCACCCACCAGGTGCTCGGCGTCCAGAACGCGTCCACTTCGAGCGGCGCGCAGGCTCTGCAATATGCAGATAACGGCACCCCTGACCATATCTGGGAGTTCTATCTGCTCACCGACGGCAACTACCTCATCAAAAATGTGAACAGCAGCTACTACCTGCAGGACGATGGTTCAGGTACAACATCCGCGGCAACCATCGACCAGGGCGCCAGGGCCACCACCGGCACCGGTTGCACATGCCAGGAGTGGAAGCTGACCTCGTCCAACACATCGCCCTATTCCGATCCCACTACCGTCAACGTTTCCTACACCGCGCCGGACGCGTCCTCCGTCGGGATTCACGATCCCTCCATGCTCAAGGTCGGTTCAACATACTACCTGTTCTCGACGCATGGCCTGCTTCACGCCCACACGTCCACTGACCGCATCAATTTCTCTGACGAAGGCGACGCATTTCCCTCGCTGCCCTCCTGGACTGGCACCTATACCGGCGGAAGCGGCGATCTTTGGGCGCCCGATGCTTCAAGCCACAACGGAGTCTATTGGCTCTATTACGCAGCCTCTACGTTCGGAAGCGCCAACTCGGGAATCGGCTTGGCCATCAGTCCCACAGGTGTGCCCGGAACCTACGTCGATGCAGGTGCGCCTGTCTACACATCGACCGATTGCACCGGATCGAACGCCATCGATCCCGCCTCCGTCGTCGACGCGTCTGGAAACGCCTGGTTAGCCTTCGGTTCCTGGTCCAACGGTATTCAGATCGTTCCTGTCGATAACACCACCGGCGTTCCCACCGGAGCGACCTGCACGCAACTTGCCTATCATCCTTCCGGCACCGGCATCGAGGGCTCCTACATCTATCCGCACGGCGGCTACTACTATCTCTTTGCTTCCATCGATACCTGCTGCAATGGCGTAACCAGCACTTATCGCATCGTCGTTGGGCGGTCAACCTCCATCACCGGACCCTACCTTGATCGCGGAGGTGTTGCATTGACCACCGGCGGAGGCACAATCCTCCTCAGCGCTCACGGAAACATCAACGGCCCGGGTGGCCAGACCCTGTTCTCCGATACGGACGGCGACGTTCTCGTCTATCACTATTACGACGGCAACAACAACGGCGACCCTGCGCTCGGCATCAACCTGCTCGGCTGGACATCCGACGACTGGCCGTACGTTCAATAGAACCGCGGCCGCCAATCCGCTGTCGGTCATTTGAACAGCCCTCACCCGCTGCCAAAACGTTTTGGCAGCAGGTGAGGACTGTTCTTTTTGAGTGTCCCGAGGATGGTATCGGGTATTATCATGGAACTCCTGACGCCCGCTCCCGCCTCACCATCTTCTTTGGAGTCAACCCATGCGCCGCTCCATCGCTTCCTTTCGAACGCAGCTCATCTGTGCGGCGGCTGCACTGGTGCTCTTCATCCTGCCTCTGCGGTCCGGCGCACTTGGCGAACCCCATTATGTAAGCAGCAAACCAACCCATGCTGCCTTCCCGCTCGTCGAACAGCGCGCTGCGGTCCCACTCATCGTCAGCAACAGCGACTGGCCTGGCGTTGTCCGCACTGTCGGTGACCTAAGCAGCGACATCGAGCAAGTGACCGGCGTTCAGCCGATTGTGCTCCATGACCGTTCGGATCTCCATGCAAGCACCGCCGTCATCATCGGCACCATCGGCGAGAGCCCGCTGATCGATGACTTGATTCGTCACCACAAACTCGATGTCAGCGAGATTGCCGGCAAGTGGGAAGCGGCCGTAACGACTATCGTCGACCATCCAATGCCGGGCGTGCAACGAGCCTTGGTCATCGCCGGCAGCGACAAGCGCGGCACCATCTTCGCCATCTACGATCTTTCGGAACAGATCGGCGTCTCGCCCTGGTCCTGGTGGGCCGATGTCCGCATTCCTCGCCAGGATGCTCTGTTCGTCGATCCCGGCCGCCACATTCAGCCCGTACCCGCCGTCAAGTATCGCGGCATCTTTCTCAATGATGAAGCGCCTGCGCTCACGGGCTGGGTCAATGAGAAGTTCGGCGGTTACAACTCAAAGTTCTACGTGCACGTCTTCGAGCTGCTGCTGCGCCTGAAGGCCAACTACCTGTGGCCGGCGATGTGGAACAGCGCTTTCGCCGCGGATGATCCTCTCAATGCGAAGCTTGCGGATGAATACGGCATTGTGATGGGAACATCGCATGAGGAGCCTATGATGCGCGCAGAAAAAGAGTGGCCCCGTGCAGATGGCCCTTGGAACTATGCCGCCAACCAGACAAGCATTGACGAGTTCTGGCGCAAGGGCATGGAGCGCGACAAGAACTACGAGCAGATTGTGACTCTGGGCATGCGTGGTGTGAATGACACGCCCATGTCCACCTCGGCCAACACCGAATTGCTTGAAAAGATCGTCGCCAATCAGCGCCAGATCCTGAAAGAAACAGTCAATCCCGATCTTGAAAAGGTTCCGCAGGTGTGGGCCCTCTACAAGGAGGTCCAGGGCTACTACGACAATGGCATGCGCGTCCCGGACGATGTGACCCTCCTTTGGTCAGACGACAACTGGGGCAACCTGCGCCGATTGCCTACGGCGGAGGAGCGGAAGCGTACCGGTGGCGCGGGCATTTATTACCACTTCGATTACGTCGGCGATCCGCGCTCCTATAAATGGCTGAATACCACCTCCATCACCAAGGTGTGGGAGCAGATGAATCTGGCGCTTCATTACGGCGCAGGCCGCATCTGGGTCGTCAATGTCGGTGATCTGAAGCCGATGGAGTTTCCCATCGAGTTCTTCCTCACCATGGCGCGCACCCCTGAGCGCTGGGACCAGAACCATCTTGATGAGTACGCGCGCCTGTGGGTGACACGCGAGTTTGGGCCGGAACATGCTGCCGAAATCGCAACGGACATTGAGGAATACACTCGCTACAACAGTCGCCGCAAGCCGGAATTGATTGATCCTGCAACGTTCAGTTTAACCAGCTTTCACGAAGCTGACCGCGTAGAAGCCGAGTGGGTTTCTCTTGCCATCAGTGTCGACAAACTGGAGACAGAGCTCCCTGAAGAGGAGCGCGCATCGTTCTTTGAACTTGTGCAATACCCGGTCCTCGCGTGCGCTAATCTCACCGAGCTTTACATTGCAGCGGGACGAAATGCACTGTACGCGCGCCAGGGCCGTGCCAGCGCCAATGAGTACGCAGCGCAGGCGCGCACTCTGTTTGCGAATGACGCCGCCCTGAGCGATGAGTACAACCACAAGTTGCTGAATGGCCGCTGGAACCACATGATGGACCAGACCCACATAGGCTATACGTTCTGGAACGAGCCGCCGCTCAACACCATGCCCGCTGTCACTGAGGTTCAGCCGGCAGATGGGGCAAGCATTGGCGTCGACGCCGAAGGAAGCTCCAGCTCACGTCCATCTCTCGGCCAGTTTGATTCTGTTGCTCAGCAGACCCGCACCGTCACGCTGTTCAACCGCGGCCTGACACCTGTGAACTTCCACATCGCTGCGAGCGATCCATGGATTATTGTCAGCCAGAGCCCCGGCACTGTCGGCAAACAGGACCTTCCATTGGAAGTTCATGTGGACTGGGCGACTGCTCCTGCCGGCACTGCGCGCGGCAGCATCATCATCACTCCGAACGGTGCGCCACCGATTACCGTGCCGGTCGAAATGCTGCGCCTCGATGGAGTGACGCGCGAAAACGCCCAGGGCTTTGTGGAGAGCGATGGCTACATTGCCATCGAAGCCGCCAACACCACGCTTCGCACTTCGGATGAAGGCGCACATTGGGAAGAACTGCCGGGCTTTGGCGAGACACATTCTGCAATGACCGTCTTCCCCGTCACCGCTGCGAGCGACTCTTCGTCCAACGCGAGTCTTCAGTACCGCATGTTTACTTACGACTCGGGAAGTTTCGAGATGCAGGCAGTTCTCGCGCCGACATTGAACTTTGTTCCTGGCCGCGGCCTGCGCTTTGCAGTCTCAGTCGATGACGGACCGCGCAAGATCGTTGACGCGCTCGAGCACAACACGCAAGCCGATTGGGCTCAGGCGGTCAGTGACGGCGTTCGCAAGGTTTCGGTTCCTCTCTCCATTCCCTCCCCGGGTTACCACACATTGAAAATCTGGAAGGTGGATCCCGGCGTCGTGCTGGAGCGGATTGTGCTCGCGCACGACCAAATTCTTCCCGGCTACCTCGGGCCTCCGGAGAGCTTTCATCCCACCACCGGATCCGCCCAAGCGCCTCTCAATCAGTAAATCCGTTTTGACCGAAGAAACACGATGCCAAAATCTCGCTGAGAATTCCTCGTCTACAGTTCGATCGAATGGGTCGGTGCACCGATCTGAACTCATCGACATCTCAGTCAGTGCCCGGAACTCGCGGCTACCTGGGAATGCTGGAGGCGACCATCTGTTGGAATTCATTCTGTGCTGTGGCAACGCAGCCACCTCTTCCAAACAGTCCGCCGTGGCCGTAGCGCACGCGGGCCTACGCGGTTGAGGAAGAATTACGGCTTCTGCAAAACCGCCGCCCCCGTTTGAATTCAATGAATTCAGCCCACGAATCATGCTTCGGGTTTACGATTGTTACTTGCGTTTACTTGTGTTATATTTTCTTCGACTTTCTGATTCTGTCAATTGATATTTCATCAGCTCGATTCACGGGAGTGTTTGCAGCCCTTCTTCTGGAGGGCCGGCACTCAGCCGGGGGGACTGGTTCTTGGAAAAAATCGGAATCATCATGAACGGCGTGACCGGGCGCATGGGAACCAACCAGCACTTGGAGCGCTCCATCGTCGCGATTCGCCGCCAGGGTGGGATCGAGCTCAGCGACGGGCGCCGCGTTTTGCCGGAACCGGTGCTGTTGGGGCGCAATCCTGAAAAGCTCGAGCTGCTGGCGAAGAGGTTTGAGGTAGAACGCTGGAGCACCAGCCTCGATGATTGCCTCTCCGACTCCCGGAACAGAATCTACTTCGATGCACAGGCAACATCACTTCGTCCCGCGGCGGTGCGCGCGGCATTGGCGGCAGGAAAGCATGTCTACTGCGAAAAGCCAATCGGCGAAGATTTCAAGGAAGCCATGGAGCTGGCGCACATGGCGGCCGCGGCCGGACTCAAGCACGGCATCGTGCAGGACAAACTCTTCCTTCCCGGACTGCTCAAGCTGAAGCAGGTGATTCAAAGTGGCGCTCTGGGCCGGATTCTCTCGGTGCGCGGAGAGTTCGGCTACTGGGTCTTTGAAGGAGGGTCGCGGCCGGCGCAGCGGCCTTCGTGGAACTACCGCAAGGAGGATGGCGGGGGGATCATCCTGGATATGTTTCCGCACTGGCAGTATCTGCTGGAGAGCCTGTTCGGCTCCATCACCGGCATATCCTGCCTTGGCGTCACGCACATTCCCGAGCGCGTGGACGAAACTGGGGCAACCTATGCCGTGACCGCCGACGATTCGGTCTACGCCACGTTTCAATTGGACGGCGGCGTCATTGTGCAAATGAATTCTTCGTGGTGCACGCGCGTTCACCGCGACGAGTTGCTGATACTGCAAGTGGACGGCGACCAGGGTAGCGCTGTGGCCGGGCTGCGCGAATGCGAGGTGCAGTTGCGTTCGGCGACGCCGCGCGCGGTGTGGAACCCGGAGATCCCCGACCCGAACAATTACCTGCAGGCGTGGCAAAAGGATACGCAACCGATAGCGTTTGAGAATGCGTTCAAGATTCAGTGGGAGATGTTCCTGCGACATGTTTTGGAGGATGCACCTTTTCCTCACGACTTTCTCCAGGCAGCGCGCGGCATTCAAGTGGTGGAGGCCGGCCTGCGTTCATGGAGAGAGCGAAGATGGCAGGAGATCCCCGTGCTGGCGGGTGAAGGCTAAGGGAATCGCATGCGCATTCAACTTCCACTTTCGACCGGCCCGGTGGATTACGAGATGAATCCAGCAGGCCCGCTTGCCGCGGGGCCGGGGCCTGCCCCGCGCTCGCGCGTGGCTTTTGCGGCTGCACATGTGGTGCTCGATCCAGACTCAGCCGGAGAGTCTCGTCCGGCCCTGGACATGGAAGCAACACTGGCCTTCCGGCGGCATCTGTGGTCACTGGGCCTGGGCGTTGCCGAGGCCATGGACACGGCGCAGCGCGGCATGGGACTTGATTGGGCGCTTGCCAAAGAACTCATTCGGCAATCGGCAATCGAGGCAAGCTGCTGCAACGGGCGAATTGCCTGTGGAGCAAACACGGATCAGCTTGCGGCCGGTGCGGCCCATACGCTCGATGAAGTGATTGCTGCCTATCAAGAGCAATGCGCGCATATCGAGGGTTGCGGCGCGCAGGTGATTCTGATGGCCAGCCGCGCGCTGGCCGGATGCGCTCGCAACCCCGATGATTACCACGCGGTGTATGGGCGTGTGCTTAGCCAATTGAAACGTCCGGCAATTCTGCACTGGCTGGGCGAAGCGTTCGATCCGCAGTTGAAGGGCTATTGGGGAGAAGCAGAGGCAGATAAAGCGATGAGTGTGGTGCTGCACTTGATCGCCGATAACCGCACCAGAATCGATGGTATAAAGATATCTTTGCTGGATAAGGAGAAGGAGATTGAGATGCGACGCCGTCTGCCCGCGGGAGTGCGCATGTATACCGGCGGCGACTTCGATTATCCGGAGCTGATTCGCGGCGACGGGCAACATTTCAGTCACGCACTGCTGGGAATCTTCGATGGCATTGCGCCGGCCGCAGCAAGCGCGCTGCGCGCTCTTGACGACGGAGACTTGAATACCTACGATGAACTTCTTGCGCCCACCCTTCCACTTTCGCGGCATATCTTTCAGGCGCCCACCTGGAACTACAAGACGGGGCTGGTTTTCTTGGCTTACCTCAACGGCTTTCAGGATCACTTTCGCATGTTGGGTGGGCTGGAGACGGCGCGTTCCATGGAGCATCTGGCGGAATTGTTTGTACTCGCTGACCGTGCCCGCCTGCTGATGGACCCTGAACTCGCGATCAACCGCATGCGCAGCCTCATGGCCAGCCACGGAGATGGAGGCAGCACGCGATGACCACTCCGACACTCTCTCGCCTCTGCCTGAATCAGATCACGACGGAGAATTATTCGCTGAAAGAAACTGTGGACGCATGTGTGGCCGAGGGAATCGGATGGGTGGGCACATGGCGGCACAAGATTGATCCGGTTCATGAGGCTGCGCAGGTGATTCGCGAAGCAGGCCTGCGGGTGTCCAGTCTTTGCCGCGGCGGTTTCTTTCCCGCATCCACCGCAAGCGAGCGCCGGAAGCGCGTGGAAGACAATCTGCGCGCCCTCGATGAGGCCGCCGCGCTGGACGCGGGGTTGCTGGTACTGGTCTGCGGCCCCGCTCCGGATCGAGACCTGGATACAGCACGAGCAATGGTTGCGGATGGCGTGGGACAGATTGTCGATCACGCGCAGGCGTGCGGGATTCGGTTGGGAATTGAACCGCTGCATCCCATGTATGCCGCGGAACGCTCGGTCGTGGTCACTTTGAAGCAAGCCAATGATATGGCTTCACAGTTCGACGCTGCGATTGTTGGAGTTGTTGTGGATGTGTATCACGTCTGGTGGGATCCGCAGGTATATGTGGAGATTGCCCGCGCAGGCGCGCGCATCTTCGGCTTTCATGTCTCCGACTGGATGGTTCCGACTAACAGCCTGCTGATGAGCCGGGGAATGATGGGCCAGGGCGTGATTGAGATTCGCCGCCTGCGACGCGCCGTGGAAGAAGCTGGATACCGCGGTCCCATTGAAGTGGAGATTTTCAACCAAGAACTCTGGCGGACTCCGTTGAAGGAGGTGATTCAAGACGTGCGGCACGGTTACCTGGAAGCTGTCGAGGGGTGAAGAACGCAATGGACACGGCCACGTATGGGGATGGGGATTTCGAAAGGCGCGTTTCAAGATGACTGCAAATGCCGGCAAGCCGATTGTTCTTGTCTCTTCGAATGCGTGCCTGTTCGAGTCCTTCTTCGATTCCGAACAGGCAAGCCGGTTGTCGCAATTGACTGACTGGAGGCGCAACCCCGCGCAAACAGTGACGCCTGCATGGCGGAGGGCGCTGCGCGATGCTGAAGCGCTGATCACCACATGGGACAGCCCGCGGTTTTTTCCCGAAGAGCTGGTGAACTGGGCGCCACGCCTGGGTTTGATCGCGCATTGCGGAGGCACGGTCAAGACGCGTTTTGCGCCGTCGCTCTTTGACCGGCTGGTGATTACCAACGCTCCCCAGCCGATGGCCCGTCACGTTGCAGAGTTGGCAGTAACCTTCCTGCTCTACCTGGCGCGCGATGTGGACCGCTACCGCGAACAGTTGCGTCACCCCTCGAGCGCAATCTACCGGCAGTTGCATTTGTCCGGCGGCGGCGAGCAGACCATCCTGGGCGGTGAGGTGGGAATGATCGGCTTCGGCCGCATTGGGCGCGCCATTCACGACCTTCTTGTTCCTTTCGGTACTCGACTGCTGGTGCATGACCCTTATGTCAACTCAACCGCGACTCTTCCTCTGGTGCGTTTCGCGCCATTGGAGGAAGTTCTTGCAGGCTCACGCTTTCTCATTCTCGCCGCCGGCCTGACACCGGAGACAGCCGGCTTGCTCAACCGCAAGCGCCTCGCACTGTTGCCTCGCGATGCGGCGATTATCAACGTGGCGCGCGGAGGAATCATCGATATGAATGCCCTCACGCCGCTGGTTCTTCGCGGCCGCGTGCGCTGTGCTTTGGATGTGACCGATCCGCTGGAGCCGTTGCCCTTGCGCCATCCGCTCCGGAGAGCGAAGGGCGCGATTCTCACCCCGCATGTCGGCGCCATCTCTCGTTCCGTTCGCCATGAGATGACCACCGTGGTTCTCTCTGACGTTGAGCGATTCTTTTCCGGCGCGCCAGTTGAGAATCGCGTAACTTCTTCGATGCTGGATCGGATGACATAGGAATGAAAATCAGCTTCTCCACTCTCGCTTGTCCTTCATGGAGTGTCGCTGCCGTGATTGAGCAGGCGCACGCGCTTGGGTTCGACGGGATCGAACTGCGGTTCATTGAGAATAGCGACCGCCTCTGGGAACTCCCCGATCTCTGCGGCTCTGGACTCAAGCAGACTTGCGACCGCCTGGCTTCAATGGGACTTGTCATTCCCTGTGTGGATACAAGCTGCTTCTTCCATTATGCGCAAAAGAGCCAGCGAATGGAGTCGCTCAAGATGGGACGCGCGATGGTGGAACTTGCCGCTGCTCTCGGCGCTCCAGGCATCCGCGTTTTCGGAGATCGCGTGCAGCCCGGAGCAGATCTTTCATCAACGGCCGGCTGGGTTTCCGACGGCATTCAGCAGCTTGCAGATTTCGCGCGGCCTGCCGGAGTCGAGGTGTGGCTTGAGAGCCACGGCGCGTTTGCCTCTGCCCGCGAGACCCTGAGTGTAGTGCGCGCTTCCGGCTGCGTAAATACCGGAGTAGTGTGGGATCCGCTGAATGCTTATTCGGAGTTTGGCGAGGAACCGGTTACAGGTTGGCGAGAGCTTGCAGGGGCTGCCCGTCACGTTCATATCAAGGACGGCATACGCATCCACAGCTCTTCGCCCAGCGAACCGTGGGAACCGGTGATGGTGGGCGATGGGGATTTTCCTGCGCTCGCGCTGGTTGCATTGCTTCGTGAACAAGGCTACCAGCAATTCATCTCCTTCGAGTGGGAAAAGCGCTGGCACCCGGTTATTCCCGCTGCGGAGATTGCATTGCCGCGGTTCATGCGATGGATGCGCACGGCAATGGAAAGCTGAGCCGTACGTCCACATCGTGAAATTCAAATCGGCCAGGAGTTCCCTCATTGAAGACCGCGAATCTGCTCGATCTCGTCATCATCGCCGTTTACATGCTCGCCATGCTGGGCGTCGGGTTCGTTTTCATGCGGTTCAACAAGGGAGCATCGGATTACTTCAAAGGCGGCAATCGAATTCCCTGGCTGGTGGCCGGGCTGAGCTGCTTCATGAGCGGCTTCAGCGCCTGGACCTTTACAGGCGCGGCCGGCATTGCCTATCGCGACGGAATTGTGGTTGTTCTGCTTTACATCGGCAATGCGCTTTGTTTTCTACTCGGCTATTTCGTCTTCGCGCAGCGCTGGCGCAGGTCGCGCATTAGCACCACCATGGCTTACCTGGTGGAGCGCTTCGATGAGACCACGCGCCAGACTTTTTCTGTGGTCAGCGTTTTCTTTCAGCTCTTCGCAGGAGCCAGCGTGCTCTATGGACTGGGGCTGATGGTCGCGTCCACCTGTGGGTTTCCGATCGTCTGGACCATTGTCGTTTCCGGCGCGCTGGTTCTCATGTACTGCATGTTGGGAGGCCTTTGGGCGGTGGTGGTTGCCGACTTCCTTCAGGCCATGATTCTCATGCCTTTCTGCCTGGTGCTGGTGGGCGCGGCCCTGCTGCGCATAGGCGGACTGTCTGGCCTCTACCGCTCGCTTCCTCCGCAGATGGTATCGATGCATCTGCACGGGCAGTACAACTGGGCTTACGTTGTCTGCTGGACGCTGATGGTGAGCGTCGGTTACAACACTGGCGTAATGGCACAGCGATACTTCAGCGTGGACAACGAACAATCAGCCAGAAGAGTAGCTCTGATCTGCTTCCTGTTTTTTCTTGCAGGCGCATTCATCTGGTTTATTCCGCCGATGGCCATGCGCGTGATTTATCCCGACCTGGCAAAAGTATTGCCCCACTTTGCGAATCCGCATGAGGCTGCCTTTGCTGCCGCAAGCCTGACGCTTCTGCCCAACGGACTGATCGGCATCATGTTGGCGGCGATGTTCAGCTCAGCCATGGCGAATCTTTCCGGAATGTTCAATCTGAATGCAGGCATCCTGGCCAAGGACGTTTACCAGACGCTGCTTGCTCCTCAAGCCAACGAACGCACCATGCTCCGTGCGGGCCGCGTGACGACCTTTGCTGTTGCTGTATCCGTGACCTTCCTCGCCGTTCTGCTGGCTGTGACAGGCAAGAGCATCTTTTCCGTTCTGGTCACTTTCAACACGGTCATCGCGCTTGCTTATGGGCCGCCCGCGCTGTTGGGACTCGTCATCAAGAAGACGCCGCGCTGGTCGGGTCTGGCCTCTTTTGTTATAGGACTCGGCATCGGCGCCATCGGTACGTTTGTGTTCGGGTGGGGACTGGTGATGAATGTGACAATAGTGGCACCCGTCTCCATCGGCGTCTTCCTTGCAAGCCGATGGTTTGACCGGCCACGCACTCCCCAGGCCGAGCGCCGCCAGAAACTCTTTCTTCGCCTCCAGACTCCCGTCGATGTCGACCGCGAACTGACTGGAACCGGCGACCAAACCACCCGCGTGTTTCGCTTCATCAGCCGTGCCACAGGCGCAGTTGGACTGGCCGCCCTATTACTCTTATTCACGGTCCAAACGGCCCATCGCGGCGTGGTGCTCGCCTATTCGGCAATCACATTGATCGTTGCATTCGCTCTCAGTTTCATCCGGGGTCAATAAAGTTGCAGATGGAAATGAAACCACAGTTCTGCCGGTGTAAATGAAATCATTGCACCTGCAACCTCGCACGAATCCCTTGAATTCAATGCGGCCATGCGGTCTGCAAATCGTGCGGTCTCTCTTGCGTGGCCTTGAGGTGCCTTGCCTACCGAGTGTGATCTTCGTGTTGCTGCCCCACGAATGCCAAGGATTAGAGGCCTCAAATCTTCGCCTGAAGAATGGCTATAATCCGGGCTATTGCTGGTTGCATCTTCTGCCGATGATGGCCGTAAGTCATCGACTGGAGGTCAGGCCATGGATCGAAGAATACTGATTGGCGACAACGATGAAGAAGTGCGCAATGGACTCCATATTCTGCTTTCAGGAGTCGGCTACACTCCATTCGTCGCGGCAGACGGAGTGAGCCTGATTGAGCAGGCTCGCAGATGTCGGCCCCATCTGATCATGTTCGACTACTGCCTGCCGGCCGGCAATGCGGTGGCGCTTGTGCAGGCACTGCGAAGATTCCAGGATTTTACGCGCACTCCGATCTTTATCTTCGCGCGCAGGGAATTCCGAACCCAGGCAAGCCACATCTTCGACGCGGGCGCAAGTGCATTCCTGCCCAAGCCTTTCAACCGGCAGGTCCTGTTCTCTCTGATTGCCAGGTTCATGCCCTCTGAGGCGCCCGCCAACAGTTCGGCGCCACTCCAGAGCATCGAGTCAGATGCAGGGCGCGTATTGCGTCTTGCTCAGGTATGATTCGAGCCCTTCGGAGTCGGGTGGACGACAGATCTGTGTAGTGCCAATGGGCAGGAAATGCCTGAATCCTCAATGCGGCGGGGAGAGCATTTTTGAAGTGCAAAGTGGCGAGCCCGAACGGGGGCAACAACCTCATTCGGGCCTTATTTTGTTGGTGTAATTTCGACGCGGAAATCTCATACAGACATAATTGAAAACCACTGCGACTGAATGAACGGAATATCCTCTGGGGTTAGATGCTACTTGCCGTTATAGGTCACGTGCCAGACGCTTCGTGAGCCATCGTCGGTGACGAACAGACTTCCGTCCTTCGCAACGGCAACGCCCACGGGACGGCCCCAGACCAGTCCGTCTTTGGTCACAAACCCGGTGAGAAAGTCTTCGTAGCTCCCATCGGCATGCCCCTTGTGCATGGGGATACGAATGACCTCGTATCCGGCACGATTCTTGCGATTCCATGAGCCGTGTTCGGCGGCGAAGGCGTCTCCTTCGAAGCTGGCGGGGAACTCCTTCTTTTCCGTGGGATAAAACACCATTTCGAGCGAAGCCATGTGGGGCTGGACGAGAACGTCGGGCGTGATGACCTTGGAAGAGATGTCGACACGCTTGCAGTTCTTCGCCTGATCGGCTGTGAGCGCGGGCGCTTGAGGATTGGGACCCGTGCCGTTGGCGCATGGGTTGGGAAGACGCGGGTCATGGTGACCGCCCATGTAGTACCACGGCCAGCCATAGAAGCCGCCTGCCTTGATTGAGGTCACGTAGTCGGGGACCAGGTGGTTGCCGAGGTTGTCACGCTCGTTGGTTGAGCACCAGAGTTCTCCCGTGATGGGGTTGATGGCCTCACCCACACAGTTGCGAATCCCGGCTGCATAGACCTCAATGAACTTTCCTTCCGGCGTGAACTCGAGTACGTCCGCGCGATGGAATTCGTTTGCATGCGTGTCTGGGTCGTCGGCGTTCGAGCCGGAGCCCACGGAGACGAGCATGTGCTGGTCGCCCTTGCTGAATACAACGTCGCGCGTCCAGTGACCGCCGCCGGTTAGCTGCGCGTAGCCTGGAACGTCCGGCACGACTGTCTCAGCGGGACCCGTGGCATGTAGATCTCCTGGGTGGTACGGAAGCCGCTGGATAGTGGTTGCATTGCCGACGTACACATACTTTGGATTCTCGGCGGGATAGAAAGCGATCCCGAATGGATGGTCGAGCCCCGTGGCGAACTTCTCAATCTGAGCGGCCTTGCCGTTGGCGCCAACTCCGCGCAGTACGAACAACGTGCCGGCGCCGGAATCGGCAAGAAAGAGATCACCGTTGGGAGCAGTGCGGATCAGCCGCGGCATGGTGAAGGTGCCACCGCTCGGAGACATCACCTGCTTGTTGTCTGCGCGCTGCATGGGTGCGGTATCGCCCCCGGCATAGAGCGCGACTTTGAAGCCGGCGGGCGCGAGCGGCCACGCGTCGGCAGGGCGGGCAACCACATGCGGGGTATTGTTGACAGCTTCATCGGGATTGGGTTCCGGCAGGTCGGCGAGAGTGATCTTGCGGCGAACGCCAGGCTGCTGCTGATTCCAGTCAGCGAATGCGGCCTGACCGGTGACGGTCTCCTGCGCGGGTATTGCTGCTGGGAGAAACGTTGCGACTGCGACGAGGGCGATGATAGAAGGGAATCTCATAACCGGGTATCTCGTTTTCAAAAGGATTCTGGATTTTGATGGCGTGCCAGCAAGCTATCTCTATGATAGCGTCCCCGGCTTCCTGCTTGGATAGGATGCGGCGCAACGTCGCCGGATTCAGCGGCGGCATATGTTGAGGCTGCCGGCCATTCGGTGAAATGTTACTTGCGGTAGATCAAGAAGTCTGTCAGACCCGTTCGAAACAATCTTCCGCGGGTCGGGCGATCGTGTGCTGGTCTGCGCGCTGAGCCACAATCGATGGACCATTTATCATGGAGACAAATGCACAGGAACCCTTGGAGGATGATTAGCCATGAAGATGCGGATGAAAGGGAATTCTCTTCGACTTCGCATGACCAGGTCTGAACTGTCGCAACTTGCAGCGGGCGAGTGCGTGGAAGAGTCCACTCGGCTGGGTCCTTTGCCGGCAAGTACGCTTCGTTATTCGCTGACCAGCGACCCGTCGGCTGCCGAAACCGCAGTGTCGTTTCTGGGCGCCCAGATCGCAGTAGTGATTCCCAAAGCGCGTATGCGTGCATGGTGCGAGAATGGCGAAGTGGGGATATATGCCTCGCTTGACCTGGGAGATGGCGAGTCACTTGAGGTTGCGGTTGAGAAGGATTACGCCTGCCTTGACCGCAGCGCTGAAGACAATGAAGACACGTTTGCGAATCCGCACGCAGGCAAGGCATGCTAGGCGTGTCTCGGACATAGATTCCTTCTGCGGTTAACTTCAAGATTCAAGCTGGCGGCTCAGTTTACGATTCTCGGTATGGACTTAAGTCCTTTACAGAGCATACGGGCAAGGAGGTTGTACCTTTATTTGTTCCTTGCCTGAATAGATGCTCCAAACTGTTCCTCTTCCACACGGCTTGCGTTGGGACTGATTTTGGATGAGCGTAGGCACAAAAAGGCACGGTCAATTGAAATGACGTCCCTTCAGTGGGAACAGCCGAAATCTCTGACACGTTTTCGGTTGGATTTTACCTGGGCGGGTCAAACTCTATCCACCTCATAAAAGCCTTGGACCCCTGATTTCGGGCCATGGTACCCTTATCTATGAAATCCAGTAGGTTTACATTTTCGGTCTTTACATTTGATGCCGCTGCCGGCGTCCTGAAAAGGAACGATCATTACCTCCGGGTTCCCCCACAGACACTACTCTTGTTAACAGCGCTCTTGGAACATGCCGGCGGGGTGGTGACTCGCGACTATCTGCGGCGGCTATTGTGGCCTGATGGTGAATTCATCGACTATGACCATGCCATCAATCGCGCCGTCAACTATCTGCGCACAGTCCTGCGCGACAATCCCAAAAAGCCGCACTTCATCGAGACCCTTCCCAAGCGCGGCTACCGTTTTATTGGCGAAGTGTCTTGCTTGCCGAGTGAGGCTCTTCCATCGGCGGTGTTAGTTCCGCACTCCGCCCAACAGGATCCAGGACTCGTCCCTGGAAGCGAGAGAAGGCCTGAGGCGATTGAATTGGCGCAAGGACCATTCGGACATGTCTTGACCCCACTCACTGGAGATTTTGTAACATCCGAGGACCCCTCACCGCACACTGAGCTGATGTTCCTGGAAGAGACATATTCCAGTCCGCGCCGCAATCGGCCGTTCGCTGGGATCATGGCATCGGTCCAGCGCGCACCTGCCGTGTACGTGCTCAGCGTTGGAATGTTTGCGGTTCTTGCGTTTGGCCTCATCCTGTCAAGACACAATAAGACCTCTTCCTCCGATGGCCTCACGATGGGCATCGTTCCCTTCGAGACGCACGGAGCACAGGCCGAGCAGATGGAGCAAAGCTTCCGGATGGACCTCAGCGAGACCTTGTCGCAGTTGCCGGCTTTGCAAGTGCATGCCTCACATTCCCTTGGGAATTTAAAGAAGGACGATGCCAGCCTGAAGGCCATTGCAAAGTCACTGAATCTTGATCTGTTGCTTCTGGGCAGGTTCACTGTTGAAGAGGATCACTGCGTGCTGCGGCTCGAATTGGTGAGAGGTCGCGATGCGGCGCATCTGGCCTCGTTCCAATACACGGGTTCCTTGCAGGAGATGGCCGCGTTCCGTGACAAGGCTCAGCGAGACATCTTTTCCGGGCTTCAATTGACTGGGGGCTCTGCGCCGCCAATTGCCGGAACCACGCAAAACCAGGAAGCCTACTTCGACTATCTGCAGGCGAGAGGGTTGGCTTCTGTTGGAACCACAGCAGCTCAAAACGATGCGATTGCGCACTACAACACCGCCATCGCGCTCGATCCCGCATTTGCTCGTGCCTATGCGGGCATGGCGATTACTTACCTGAGCATGGTCGGCACCGCTGACCGAGCGGAGAACATGAACCAGGCGAAGCTGCTGGCCGAAAAGGCGGAACGCATGAATCCGCTCGTCGCAGAGGCGCACACTGTGCTTGGCGTCATCGCCATCCGGGATGAATGGAACGCTGCGCGTGGCGAGGCGGAACTGCGCCGCGCGTTGGAACTGGACCCCAACAATGCAGCCAATCATGCATACCTGGCGGAGCTTCTTGCTGACGAGGGCCATGCCAACGAGGCGCTGCATGAAGTCGATGTAGCGCGCACCAATGATCCCCTTTGGCCTTACATCAACGCAATCGATACCTTCGTCTCCGGCGCCGCGCATCAATATGATCGCGGGGTCGACGCCGCGCGGCGTAATGTGGCCATGGCGCCCAACTCCTCCCGCGCGCACGATCAGTTGGCGTGGTCGCTGTTCGACGCGGGGCGCTACGAGGAGTCCATCGGCGAATGGCGAGCCACTGCTGAAATCGATAAGGACAAGGCGCGCATGGCGCTTGAGGACCGGGGCCTGGCCGAGTTTCGCCGCGGTGGCGCGACAGCATACGCGACCGTCCGCATGAGCGCGATCGAGGAACATCCCGAAGCCACAACCTCTCATCCGCATGACTTCATCCCCGAGGAGTGGTACGCATTTATCGGCGACCGCGACCACGCCATCGCCGCGCTCCAGCAAACGATCGATCGGCACGATCCCTCGGCCCTCGACCTCGCGGTCAATCCCATGCTCGACAACCTGCACCGCGATCCGCGCTTCTTGTCGCTGCTCAGCCGTGTCGGACTCTCCCTTCCCTCTCCGGATGCGCCCGCCACCATCACACGCGCGTCTCTTGCCAATTGATTCGTACTGTGACTCGTAGTGCCCGATTCAATCCACCCCGCAAGTTGAAGCCGCCTTGTTCTCAATCTCCTCCAGAAAGCATGCCGCATTCCTGAGAATGCGGCATTGCAGGAGCCGCAACACTTTTCCGTGGTTATTGCACGTTGACGGTGACCGTTGTCGTGCTCACGATCGTCCCAGTCGCGGCGTCCGTGCCGGTCACGGTGAATGTAAAGGCTCCAGTTCCATTCACTGTGGGTTGCGCGCTGCCCCCGCAACCGCTCGCGCCGGCAGTCACAGCCACAATCAGCAGAGCAAGCATTGCGAATCGATTACGACGGCGTGTAGGAATGCAGAAGAACAGCAACCCAGCCAGCACGGCCCCGCCCGCTGTACCAATCCATCTGCCGTTGTGAAGAACATGCAGCGCGGCAGCGGTGGTGCTGGTATTGACCGTCATCGTCGCGGTCGCCGGGGCCGCTCCGCTGATGAAGACGCTGTTCGTCGATCCGAAGGTGCAGGTTGGATTATCGTTCACCCCGCTCGGCGCCGTTGTCATCGCACACTTCAGGTTCACCTGGCCACTAAAGCTCCCGGCCGGGGTAACGGTAATTGTCGAGCTTCCGTTCGCACCCAGGTTTGCGATGGAGACCTGCGTTCCTGAGAGTGCAAAGCTGGCCGGGACCGTTGAGGGGTTCACTGTCAGGGTCACATTCGTGGTCCCCACAGTTGATCCGGAGGTCGCGGTCACGGCAATCATGTACGCGCCAGGCGTTGTGGTTGCTGTTGTCTGCAGGCTCAAAGCCGTGGTGCCCGCGGTGCCGCCAGCGATGGTTGTCGTCGTGGACGGGCAGGCCGGTGGGGATACTGCTCCGAACGGGCTGACCGTCGCCGTGCACGTCAGGGTAACCATGCCGCTGAATCCACCCGACGGTGTGAGCGTGATCGTGGAAGTGCCTGCAGCGCCGGGGCTGGCGATCGTCACGGGAGTACCGGAAATCGAAATCCCCGGAACAATCGGCGCGTTGACCGCGACCTGCACGATGGTTGAGGCAGCGATCGCTCCAGTCGCCGCGTCCACGCCATTCACGGTAAGCGCGTCATTGCCAAGCGGTGTCGCTGAAGTGCTTTGAATGTTGAGGCTGGCGGTCCCACTTGATGCGCCGACCGTTGCAGTTGCTGGGGTGCAGGTTAGGCCGGCCACCGCGGATGAGCACGTCAGGTTGACCACCCCGGTGAAACCGTTCGACGGTGTCACGGTAATGGTCGATGTTGTGCTTGAACCAGGGCCCGCGATCACGGCTGCGACAGAGCTCAGCGCAAAGCCCGGTGGAGGCGGCGCAATGACAGTGACCGGAATCGCAGTAGAGGCAGTGATCTTGCCTGTCGCATCCGTGCCCGTCAGCAATAGCGAATATGTCCCTGCAGTGGTGGTTGAAGTTGAATTCACATTCACCGTTGCGGTTGCCGCCGAGGTTCCCGTGATGTTCGCACGTGCCGGAGTGCATGTGGGGGTCGAGACCGCGTTCGACGGCCCGGTAATAATGCAGGTCAGGTTGACCGCGCCAGTGAAGCCGCCAAAAGGCGTCACGCTGATGGTGGCCGGCGAGGAAGCACCGGGATCCGAAAGGGCGATGGATGTCGGACCACTCAGACCAAACGTCGGAGTCGGAACACCGGTCACGTCGATGAGAACGTCGTTCGAGGTGGCCGGAAGATAGTTCCCGTCCCCGGCGTAGACGGCAGACACAAAGTTGTTGCCGTTCTTGGTGAATTGGGTCCCGGCGATGGTAGCGGTGGCTGTACCTGCGTCGACGTAGGTATTTGGGTCGGTGCCCCCGACGATCTGCGCGCTTCCCAACACCGTGCTGCCGGACATGAAAGTAATGAGACCGGTTGGATAGCTGCCAACGCTGTCGGTTTGGATTGCAACACTTAGAGTGACGGATCCGCCATAGTTGAGACCCGCCGTGGACGCGCTCAGCGCATTCGAAATCGGCCCTTTTGTGATGGTGATGGTTGAGGCCGCGCTCTTGCTCGGTTGGAAGCTGGCGTCGCCGGAATAGCTGGCGACCATCTGATAGGTACCGGCCGGCAACCAACTCAGGTTGGGGTTGGGGTTATAAGTGTTGTCGAGCTCGGCCTGGCCCGCGCTGTTGAGATTGACAGCCGGTCCAACGGGCGTAGTGCCATTGAGGAAGGTGACTGTTCCCGTGGGAACGCCATCCGGCTGGTTCTGGTTGTTCTGACTCTGCGGCGCCCCATCCAGCGCAAAAAACGATCCATACGGAGCCGTTGTCGAGCTCAAGAATTGCTGCAGTATGGCGTCGTAAAAGTACGTTGTGAGCGTGGTGGAGCTGCTCTCTGGATTGATGGTGACAGGTATGGCGCTGGACTTGCTGGCCGCGAAGTTGGTATCGCCTCCGTAGTAGGCATAAACGTTGTAGGTGCCGCCGGGCAGCGTATTCGTTGTGCCCGAGACCACCCCGCCCGTGACCGTAGGAGAATTCACGGGGATAAGACCTCCGCTCACGGCGCCGCTATTCGGCATTAACGCGGTATTGCTATCGGTTACCAGGGTTAAATTGCCTGTCAATGCTCCCCCATCAGGGCTGATTACGACGAAGAAGTCGACAGGGGTGCCGTGGGTAGCAGTAAGCCCGCTGGGGCTTAGCGTGGCCTGGCTTTCTCCGAGTAGAAAAACCGGCTCATACGTGGCAGTAAAAACCGCCGTTGGCCACGCACTCAGCAACTTTGCCGCGTTGACGCTGCCCAGCCCAGTGGCCTCATCGTACCCAGGTCCGGCGTTATAGCCGTTGAGATAGAGATCAGTGCTCTCCACCGCGATGCAGTTCGCCAGAAAAGAAAATGCACAGGGTTGGGAGTTGTTGCCAACGGTGACATCGTTGATGACGGCTGGCGTGGTCGAGGCAATGGCGTACAAGGCCGGATTGGGATTGCCGAGACGGTTGCCAACCGACTGGCTGATCAGCGCAAGCATTCCGGCGAAGGCCGGGGACGATGCGGAAGTCCCTCCGACGCCGGAGATGGTCGTGCCGCCGGTCGGCTTGCCATTGATAAGTTGGCAATCGGTGCCTGGCGTGTCATAGACCGCACTGTCCGCGCATACGGCCCAGAGCGCAAAGTTGAAGCCGTTGGACGCGAAAAGAGAAACGTCGGGAACATCCCGTGCGCCATCTGCTGGGGTCAGATTGGCCTGGAAAGCCGGCTTGGGATATCCGCCCGTGCAACCGCCGTTTGCTTGAAAAGCGCACGAACTCACGCCGCCGCCACCGCCCCCAAGTATCTCGCCGGAGAAAGTCTGGTTGAGCTCGATCGTGGTGTTGGAAATCGTGGTGTTGTTCCACGGCGTTTCGGGGATATAACCGGTGGCGGAGCCATAATAGGGAGCCACACTTCCGCTGCTGGTATTCATGTATTGGTTGAACGAGGCCGGATAATTCGACGCCAGGACTGCGAAGTCCGTTCCACCGACAGAAACGTTGTACGGAGTGGAGGTAAACCCGCTGACTGCGAGCCCGTTATAGGATGTCGACTGGCCCTGGGCATCGCAATTCGCGGAGCCTGTGTCACCCGAGGAAACGGCCACGGAGATACCCTGCGCGGCAGCCTGTTCCCAGAATTGATAGAGTGCCTGGTTCTCGCTCGGTCCCGCCAAATATTCGCAGTAGCCGAAGCTCAGGTTCAGGATGCTTACCGCATTGTCGTCCAGGGCGCGGGAAATTGCCAGGAAGAGACCATCCTGGACTTCCGTGCTTGCTGCCGTATAGAAGTTGATCGTTGCGCCCGGCGCCACACCACCCAGAACTTCATTGTCGAGGATCGCCTCAATTGAGTCGTTGTTCAGCCCCGGGTCGTTGCCGTCAATAATCACATTGGGCAGATGCGCAGTCGAAGTGTCATTGAGAAAGAAGGCGCGATAGTTCGCCACATCCTGCATGGTGAAATTGGCGTCTCCAATAATGCCTACCGTGACGCCGGTTCCGTCATAGGTCGGGCCGGTATAAGCAGGATTGAGCTTCGCATTGGGTGTGTTGTAAATGGCCGCCACGTCGGCCGGGACCAGAAACAAGTAGGGATCTTCGTCGATAATCCCGGTAAAGTCACGGCCGGCCTTCTTCTCTGTGTTCCACTTGCCCGGCTTGCCAGGCATGACATTCCTTTGCGGGCTAAAGTTATTCAGTTTGGTAACCCCTGCCACAACCGGAGCCAGCGCTGCCGGAATCTCCGGATCGGTGGCAATGGAATAATGCTGCTCGCCGTCCATCGCGTAGCTGTGGATCGAAGTATGAAATGCCTCTTGCACCGAGCCGGCTGTACCTGAGAACTCGATTTCATTGCGCGCCTTGGCCACCCGGTTCACCGTGAATCCGTGAGACGCCACCCAGTCAGTTACGGTTTTCAGATCCTCATCGGAGGGGCCATACCTGGCGCCGAATTCCTCCGGCGTGAGCCATTTGTGATAGTTCGGCGAGCTCTTGTTCTGGAGTGAGTCAATGTACTCCCGCACTGCCTGGGCCTGAGTGGGGCTGTGCTTGAGCACCAGAAAGAGTCGAGACGCCGCCATGGACGCAGGCACCGCTCCCTGATCGTGTTGGGCTTGTGCCTGGCGCGGTACGTTGCCTTTCAGCACAACGCGAAGGTTGTCGTTGACCGGCTCGGTGATCCGTGAAACCGTCTGCGGCTGCGGCGTGTTCACAGTGGCGGCCGAAACGACGGCACCGAGAACGAAAAAGAGACTGAGGCAAGCAAGCAATTTGCGTGTCATAAGCTTCCTAGTGCCGAGACTGGCGATTCTGCGAGCGTCCAAGCCCTGCCGCCGCCTCAGTGGAGATTTGGGATAAATTGTGGTCATACCGCGCCGCAAAAAACTCGGCGGTCATAACATCCGGATGATTGGCAACTCTGTCGAAAGAAAGTTTCGAGCCGGTTTGGGCGATTCGTATTTGGCCGGGCGTGAAGGTTGAAGGAATGTTCAGGCAGCTCCGTGTTGCGGCCGCCTGATCCCCCTTGTACGAAGCGTTGCGTGTCTATTGCAGAGTCAGGCTGACGACCGACGACTGGGAGACATTCCCTGAAGCGGCGATCACCGTAAAGAAGGTCTGTCCGGTCACCGCCTGTTCAATTCCACTGGCGGTGTTCGAGGCATCGTTGAGGGTGTCGCCGGCGTAGCTTGCTGTGATGGTGTGGATTCCTACGCTGAGCGAGTTGAGGGTCAGTTGCGCCGCACCACTCGCAATGTTGGCCTGGCCGATCTGCGTCCCTCCGTCATAGAAGACAATGCTGCCGGTTGCCGAAGCTGCGCTCGTTCCCGTCAGCGTTGCACTCAAGGTGACCGTGCCTCCGCTTGCGATCTTTGTCGCCGACGAACCCACCGCCAGCGTCGAGGCAGTAGGGCCAGTGACCGTGGTCTTCGTAGCTTCATTGCCGCCGCAGCCGATGGAGAAGGCCGAGATTCCGGCGATCAACAGCAGCACCGCCCAGCTCATCCGCTTGCGGCGACCCGGCAGCCAAATCAGCAGGATCGATGCCAAACTGGCCGCAACTCCGGCCGCCATCAACCCCGCTCCGGACTTGTTTTGCGCCGAGGTTGTTGAAGAAGGAGCAGCGGTCGTCACGGTCAGAGTGGACTGCAAGGGTCCAGCGCCGATCGCGGCGTTCGACGGAGCGAACGAGCACGTCACTCCGGCGGGCAAGCTGCCGCAGGTGAACGATACGTCGCCCGTGTAGCCCAGTTGCGGCGTCACCGTCAGCGCCTCCGTGCCGTTTGTGCCGGCGGTGAGGGTCATTGTCGGCTGGCCAACCGTGAGTGCGATTGAAGCAGACCCCACGGTGACCGAGATGGCCGCCGCGGCATCGGGGTTGAAGTTGCTGTCTCCCGTATAGATCGCGATGATGCTCGATGTTCCAGCCGGGAGACCGGTCGTGGTAATGGTCGCGATCCCCGTCGAACTAACCGTCGACGTGCCGAGAGCAAGCGAACCCGCGAGGAAGCTCACGCTTCCAGTGGGAGTGCCAGTCGTATTCGAGACCACCGTGTCAGTCAGCGTAACGCTGGCGCCCGCCGCAGCCTGTGGGACAGACGAGATGAGCGTCTCCGTTACGCCGGCCTTGGTCACGTTGAAGACAGTGCTCGCGGAGCTCTCCGCGTAGTCGGTTGGGCTTGTTGCGGTAAAGGTAGCCGTGATTGAATACGCGCCCGCCGCGGGAAGAATGGTTCCAGACGTTACGGCAGCGATAGCTCCCGTATTCGACTGCGCGACGTATGTGATCGTTCCTGGAACGTTGTTCGCCACCTGCGCATTGAGCACGCCTGAGGGAACAGTCGTTCCAAAGATCGTCGAATTCACCGTCGGTGACCAGCTCAGCTTGGTTGCGATCGTCGCATTCGAACCAGCCAGCATGATCGATGGGGAGGTCGAAGGCAGGTTCGCATTGTCGCCGGAGTAACTCGCTGACAGATTTTCGCTGTCTGCTGCGGATCCATCCAGCGCCACATTGTTGAACTGGGTAGTCGACACCATGCCGTTGAGCAAAACGCCGACAGAGCTCGCCTGCTCTTCATCCACCAGAAGATCGGGGTAGCCGCTGTTTTTCGTATCGATCAGCGCCACCTGCCAGGCGCCGGCTGTATTCACGGTGGTTTGCGTAAACTGTGAGAACGTGTACGACCCGTTAGCCGAGCCGTACATGACGGCGACATGACCGCCGTTGTCTTCCGCCTGCACGATGTCGAGGATGCCGTCGTTGTTCAAATCGGCGAGCACTACCTGATTTGGAAAGTGAGAGACATAGGTCGACGGATTGCCAAACGTCCCGTCTCCGTTGTTGAGAAACACCGACACAAAAGATCCCGATCCGCTGACTCCCACCAGGTTTGGAATGACCATGTCCGGCCAGCCATCCCCGTTCACGTCGCCAAGCGCGCCCAACTCCGGGAAATTCCCCGATGCGTAGACCGCTCCAGTCTTGAAGGTCCCGTCTCCGTTGCCGAGAAAGACGGTAGCTGTCGCGTCCTGGGAGTCGAATGCCACCAGATCCGCATTGCTGTCTTTATTCACGTCACCGGTCGCGAGGTAGATTGTCGCGTATGTACCCGAAGCAGTGCCCACGTTGGCGAGGATTGTCGGGGTGTTGGTGAAAGTCCCGTCCCCGACCCCGAAGAAGACCTCGACCGACGCGTCGTTCTCAAGGCCATAATTGGAGAAGGCGATGTCGGGAATGCCGTCGTTGTTGAAGTCCCCTGTAACGATGTTTCCCATCATCGACGTCAGCCCGCCAGACACCGCAGGGACCGACAAGAGCTGGCCCTGCCTGAAAGTGCCGTCGCCGTTGCCCAGCATCATCACCGCTTGGGTCCCGCCGTACGTATTGCTGTTGACATTTCCGAAAACGATATCGAGAATGCCATCCCCGTTGAAATCCGCGGTTGCCATTGTGGTGAATGGCAGGAGGGTCGGGTCGTCGGTGGCCACTGAGCCTATGCCGGGCTTGAAGCTTCCGTCACCGTTGCCCAGGTAGACCATCAGTTGGGTGGGGAGGTTGACGCTGGTGGCGGCGTAATCCAGTATCCCGTCTCCGTTGAAATCGCCAACCACGATAGCCGAATTCTGGCTGCCGGTCGCGGCAGTCGACGGCGTAAGCCCGACGACTTCCAAGCCCGGGGTGAGAACGGCGCTGTTCAATGGAACGCTGAGGCTTGGCTCTTCCAGAGTCAGGGTGCCTGTAGGCGCTATCAGACCGCCTGCGACAACCGACGCCGTGACATCGTAATTCGCCGGCGTCCCCACGTCGCTGGTGGCGCTCACGATGGTGTTTGTGATCTGCTCACCGGTCACGGTGATCGGCGGCAATCCATTGCCGAACGGGTGAATCAGATTCCCTGCCCCGCTGTAGAGGCCCACGATTTCGTGGGTTCCCACCGGTAACCGCTTCACCAGGGTTGCTGTTCCGCTTACCGCGCCGGCGCTGGGATTGAGACCGACCACCTGCACCTGCGCGATCGATTTGCCATTGTCCAGGAAGTTGACCGTGCCCTGCGTGACAGGAGCGCCATTGAGCGTTAGCACTGCCTGAATGGTCACCGGTGTCGTGTTGGTGGCCGTGGTGGTGCTCGCGGTCATCGTCATACTGGTGGCCTGCTGGCCGTTAATACTCACAAAAGTCGATGGGATCGACGTCGATGCAAGGAAGTTCACGTCGCCCGAGTAGGTGGCAGTAACCACGTCGTTGCCCGCGGGAACCTGCGCGGCTGGAACAACAAGAGTGGCAGAGTCAAAGCCCGCCAGGGTAATCGGGTCCTGGAAGGGGGTCGCGGGGACTGTGCCTACCACGGTGCCATTCAGCGAAAAGGTCACCGTTCCGGTGGGCTCGGCGAAGTGGCTGTTTGAGACCACGGATGCGGTCAGCGTCACCGGGGTCCCGGGCGCCACAATGGCGGCATTGGCATGCGCCTCAATTGACGTGCCGTCTTGAATCACCGTGTAGGACTGCGTGACAGGGCCGGCCGAGTTGTAATTCTGGTCGCCGGAATAAGCAGCGGTCAGGCTGTAGCTGCCAAGCGGCTCGCTCGCCGTGGTCGTATACACCGCGAAATTCCCAGTGAGTGGCACCGTTGCGAGCGCCGTGCCGTTTGAGGAGAAGGTGACGCTTCCCGTCGGAACCAGGACTCCGTTCGCGACTGTTGCGGTTACCGGACTTTGCACCGTGACTGTCGTAACAACGTTATTGCCATACGGAATCTGGCCGTTGCTGGAGGGCAGCGTGCCCAGGCTTCGGTTGTCTTGTGATGTGAAAGCAATTGCGCTGGTGGCGGTTGCCGCGGCCACAGTCACCGAGACAGGCTGGGATACGCTGCTCTGATATCCACCGTCGCCCACGTAGTTTGCCGTGACTGCGTATGAACCCGGAACCAGGTTCTGAACCGCCTCGCTGTAAGAGCCGCTCACCACAGGAATCGATGCCTGGTTCACTGGGGCCCCGGAGATCAGCCCCTCGATTGCAACCGATCCGGGCGGTGTGCCAGATCCTGAAAGCGGCGCAACCGATCCCGAAAGGGTAATCGGTTGACCGTATGAAGTGGACAAGCTCGAAGCTGTGAGGGTGACCACGGTGGGCTGTGTGGCTGCCGTCAGCGCCGCCCAGTTGTTCACCAGATTTGTGGCATTGACCGATCCAAGGCCGGTCGCCATATCGTAGCCCGGATTCGCGAGGTATCCCGGCGTGACTCCCGCGAGTTCGAGGGGACCAGGGGTGCATTCTGGAGTGCCGACCGTGCATGGCTGCTGATTGGTGCCCACGGTCACGTCGTAAAAGGTGCATGTATTACTGCCGCCCTGATTCAACCCCGAATTGCAGGAGAGAGTCTGGCTGCTATTCGGCGATGCCGTGCTCCCGAATTCCTGCGCGGCCATCGAATACAAATAGTAATTAGCCAGCCCTTGCGTCGAATTGGTCTTCTGGTTCACCAACGCAACCATGCCGGCGAACGCTGGCGCCGCAAAGGACGTACCGCCGGCGACCTCATAGGTCAACGCGCCGGAATTATTGAAATTGCAGGAGGGGACATAGATCGGGTCCGTCAGGCAATAGAGGTAGGCGCTATTGAAGGTCAGGTCGGATGAAAAAAGCGACAAGTCCGGCACGTCGCGCACGCCGTCGCTGGGAATCCCGTTTACCCCGGCCTGCCAGTCAGGTTTGGGATAACCCGCGGCGCAATAGCTCGGGGTTGGCCAATCGGCGAGGTTAAAGCTCGAGCAAGTGCTTGGGCCGCCGCCGCCGCCCTCGGCAGCTAAGTAGGTGGCAGGAATCGTGTAGCTGTCGCACCACTGCAAAGGAGTGCTATCGCCGCTTCCGCCTCCAAATGTCGTGAAAACTTCCGGGCTGGCGCAACTGGCGTTCCACGGAATCTCGGGAATATAAGAGAGCGCGGAAGCTTGCGTAGTCGGATTGTTGGTCGCGTTCCAGTACGTAGCGGGATTCGCATAGCTGGCGTAAAAGTCGGTTCCGCCCACTGCGACGTCGTAGGGAGTCGAAGCGAAAGCGCTGACTCCCATGCCGTTGGTGCCATCCAATGGAATGTAGTTGTCGCAGTCCGCCGAACCAGTATCGCCGGCAGCCACCACCACCGTAATCCCCTCCGCCGCAGCCTGCTGCCAGGTTTGGTACATGAACAGATTCCCGGCGGCTCCCATCGTGAACTCGCAGTAGTCATAGCTCACTTCCAAAACCGGCGCGACGGCGTTGTCGACGGCATAGGTCATCGAAAGATAGAGCCCGGTCGTAAGGGGCGTCGACGCCGTCGAAACCAGGTCGATCGTCGCATTCTTCGCGATCGCACCTGCCCATTCCACGTCGATCTCCGCTTCCTGCTGGTCTGAATCGGCCTGGAGCCCGGCAGGTGGGCCGTTATCAATCACGTTTACATGTGTGGCCGGCAGGCCAAACGCTGTACGAAACTGGGTGACGTCGGAGACCTGGATGTCGCTCTCTGCGACAATGGCAATCTGCTGGCCCGTACCATCCAAACCCGCATTCCAAAGAGGCGTCAGGTTATAAATCGTGGCTAAGTCATAAGGCGTTACTGCATAAATGGTGTTCCCGCCCGTCATCTGGGTGGTCAACTCCGGCTTTGCCGTCTGACTCTCCCCCGCCTCAATCCCACCAACAGCTCCACTCGCGCCCTTGTCCGCAACCACTGACCAGGTCTTCGTGGATTTATCCAGCGTCACCAACTTCGAGCTCGTGTGCGCCCCCTTGATCGGGAAGTTGTTGAGCGCAACAAAACCCGCTACCACCGGAGCCAGCGCCGCCGGTATCTCCGGATCTTTAGCGTTCGCCGTGAACGTCTTGCCATTCAACAGGTAGGAGTGGATCTCAGTATGGAATGTTGAGGAAACCTGCTGAGCGGTGCCTGAGAACTCGATTTCGCCGCGAGCCTTTGAGACCGAGCTTACGTTGAATCCAGAGCCGGCAAGCCAGGCCGTTACTACGTTCACGTCCACCTGCGACACACCGTACCGCGCGCCAATCTGCTCTGCCGTCATCCACTGATGAAAGGTCTTCGAGCCCGGCCGAGCCATCTCCCTGATCGCCGCGACCAGCGCCTTGTCCTGGGCCGCTGATCGCTTCAGCACCAGCAGCATCCGATCCATCGGCATCGACGGCATGACCACGCCCTTGTCGTATTGGGGTTGCGCCAGGGGGTGGACGCTGCCCTTCAGAACAACACGAACGTTGTCGTTAATCGGCTCGGTAATGCGCGCGACGGGCTGCGACTGAGGCGGGTTCGCGCAAAGGGCCGGAACGGCGGTGCCCAGAACAAACGAGAGACTGAGGCAAGCGAGCAATCTGCGTATCATGGCTGTCCTATAGTTGAGGCAGGATTCTTCGAGCGTCTGAAGTCCGTCCCGCGTCTCATGGAGTGTTGCGGATGATTTGGGTCAAAGCGACGCCGCAATCGTACTCGGCGGTCAGGACATTCGGGGATGCAGCAAGTCCGTTGACGGAGGTTGTTGTGCAAGTCTGCGCTGTTCGCATTCTGGCGATGCGTGAGGGTCGGTGAAATGATCAGGCGGCGTCTAACAAGTATCGGGAACAGCGTCCCGACGATCAGTCAAGCAACGATGTGCAGAGCCTAACTGAGATCGAAGCAGACGCTCCATCCTCAAAAGCACTTCTTTACCTACGCGATTTATCTGTAGACAACTTCTTGTTTATCATTGCCTTACAGAGGTATTTCAGCTCATGTGCATAGCTCGAAGGCGGCCTCTGCCCGAACCCTCGCTGAAGCTCTCAACTCGAAATTGACCGGCTTGTCATCTGAGCTGGCCGCAAACTCGCCGCGAGAATCGTGAGAACTCTCCGAAAGGTGGCCGTAGACGCCTGACTATTCGGCGCTAGGTTGTTCGCGCACCCGATGCAAAACGCGAAACCAACCCAAAGAGATTCCAGCGCCAAAGGTATCGAATCTGCATCGCCAAATCGCTTGACTCAAGGCTTTTCTGTTCTTGGAGGGACGACAATGAACTCGCGGCGACGCGCCCCTTCGACAGGTTGCGTGCCCCGTAAGCCATTGAGGTCGAGTCGTAGCTTCGAGGTCTTTCCATCGCGAGGAATACTTGTGCAAAGATCCGCAATGTCATGTCGGTATTGTTCAATCGCGCCTGCAAGTACGAGTTATTCGACCGAAATCCCATTCGACTCGTTCGTCAAAGTGCGAAACGAAAATCAACACCCACTGTGCTAACGCCCAGGGAAATCAAAACCCTCTTAGAAGGACCAGGAACTCGCGAGAGGACATTGGTCTTCATAAGCGAGTAATCGATTATGGGCCTTTGAGGAGTCGGTTTCTCGACCATGGGATTATGAGTCCGATTTTAGCGCATTTGCAGGAAGCTGCAGGAAGAAGCAGATCGTTTCATAAGTAATTGATTATCAACAGATAGTCCGACTAATGCCCTTGCAGCATGTTGCTGTGGATCGCAGGAAAGTCCGGTACAAAGTATCCCAAATGTATCACCGAACCCTACGGCGCTTTCGGGAAGTAATCGCAGAATTCGCGCGTGACCCGCGCGCCAATGAGTGGTTTTGGCCTGTCCTCTTCAACCAAAACTCCTGCGCATTCAGATCGGACGCCGCTGGCCGACTATGTAAAACTCATCCTGAACTCCGGAGGCGTCAAAACCATCGGCTTTGTCACTTTCACCTACTCCGATTTCACAATCGAGTAACCGTTCCTGTCCCATCCTGACCACGACGAGACTGGAACGTAGTTCCTCCGCTTTGCCTTCAAATATGGGCGTGATTGATGCGCGGGATTGGGTGCGCTAGTAGCTGGTGGGCGGCGGCCCAACCTGGTAGCCGTTGCCGCCGACACTCACGAAGTTGCACCGGTATTCCCCGTACCTGGTCTTCCAGCAGGCTCCGGTCCCGTTGGGCATGTCTGTGATGGTACAGTTCTTCCCTGGGGCGAATGACTGGACACCGCATGCGTACTGCTTTGCGTACCCCGTGATGGTGAGGATCTCGGCCCGGGTGTCAATATCCTTCCTATTGTTTCCCTCAGGGTTGTAAACACCGGCATTGTCGGTGAGGGATTTTTGGGAGCCGGTGATGTGAATCTGGACATTTGTCAGCAGCTTTTCAGTGGATTCACGCAAGCCCTCCATGGTGCACTGCGCGAGAACTGCTGCTTCTGTGTCCGAGGGCTTGTGACGAATTGCGGGGCAGGGCCGGGGAGCTCGTCCACCATATTGTTGAACCAGAATATTGGCGACAGGTTCAGCGGATGGTCGCGGATGCGCGGAAAGGGTTTGGGTTCCTCCAGGCTGGCAAGCAACCACTCCGCACAGAATTGTACCCACAGCGAGCAAAATCATTGCAACTTTTGCAATTGGTCGATTCTCGTGCATAGTTCGACTTCCTTCTCTGCAATCAACCGAAGAATGTGAAGAGGGTTGCCAGCCCCCAAACGTCTGTCACACGGGGTGGCTTCCCGGCAGTAATTGCAGAGACTGTCTCGGGATGCGATGCAGCAGTGATCGGCTCATACTGGAGGACAGGCCGCAATTCCTGGATCGGCGACGTGAAATAGCCTGGTGCGATGAGCACCTGTATCCAGCGGCGGCCATCGACCGGGCTCAGGATTCAATAGGTAGTGGGCCCTTTCTGCTTGGTTACCCATTTCGTTGATCCAATGCTCATGGTGCAATTCCAATCACCGAATGTTGTTTTCCAGCAGGATCCCTGGCCACCCGGCCCCGCTGGCCACATCATGCAGTTTTGGCCAGCCGGATAGCTTGCGGCGGGCCCGCACGACCACCGTGTGCCTTGACCTCGAAGCGGATAAATCTTGGCACTCGGGTCCAGTTCCTGCCGGTCGTCCGTACCCTGAATGTAGTTGCGGGGCGCCCCCATTTCCACCTTCAAATCGGTCGCAACAACAATCGCCGGCGAACCACTTCCAGTGGTGTCGGATTCGTTCGAGCATTGCACAAGGGCTGTCGCCTGGGCGACGGTCGGCGGGCTCGTTACCTTCGCGCAGAGGCGCGGGTTCCTCACCTGGTAGACGGAGTTAAAGGTAGGGGGACCCGACATTTCAGCGCCGGAGCCATTCCCGGCTGCCGCCACTGCGATGCTTTTGCAACCGGAAATACCCGCGGGCATTCCCGCGAGAAGACATAGCGCCACGATGCGAGCGCAAGACGAGGTCATGGTGATCTCCTTTGTAAGTGATCGATTGAGTTTCGTATAGCTGGAAGGCCTTCACCTTCCTAATCCTGTCAAGAAGGCGTAAACGATCCTCAGCGCCCCTCACATTTTCTTTGCAGTGTTCAATATCCTCTAGTTTGCCTCGGCGCATGCCTGACGCCATATGTACTCAGGGACGTATACTTGAGGCAATGAGACCAGCCTAGATGGAGAGCGTAACCAGGTGGCTTGAACTTTGGCGAGACGGAGATGCCGAAGCCATCGAGCGTGTAACGGCCCTCGTCTATCAAGACTTGCGCCGCCTGGCCGCATACCATCTCAAGCGCGAGTCTAACGCCGACACTCTGCAGGCAACCGCCCTGGTGCACGAAGTGTATTTGCACATGTCTTCGCTGCGCTCAATCGACTGGAAGGGCCGCGCGCATTTCATTTCAGTGGTGACCAAGATGATGCGCCAGATTCTGGTTGACCAGGCGCGGGCCAGGAACAGTGCAAAACGAGATGCGGGCGCAATGGAGGAGACTCCACTCATCCAGGAGCATCGGCAACTGGACACCTTAGTCGTTGATCAGGCCCTTGATCGAATCTCCAGGCGTTTTCCCCGATGCGCACAAATTGTTGAGCTGCGTTTTTTCGGAGATCTGGATTTCAAAGAAATCGCCGGCGTCATGGACCTTTCTCTTGCGACCGTTGAACGCGACTGGCGCTTCGCACGAGCCTGGCTGCGCGAGAATATGGAGGGGACCAAAGCATGAGCCCCCAGCGCATGGACGAGGATAGGCTTCGGGAACTCTTCGATCAGGTTTCCGAGCTACCCCCTGGAGAGCGAGATCGCTTTCTCGAGTCCGCCACCGCCGGGGACGCTGCCCTCCGAAAGGAAATCCGTGAATTGCTTGTTTCCGATGCCGCCGCAAACAAGGAAGAATTCTGGCAACACTCCGCCATCTACAACCAGGCGATGGCCGATCATGCCGCCGATTCGGCGGTCGGCGAGAAGGTGGGACAATACCGGCTCGTAGAGCTGATTGGCAAGGGCGGCATGGGTGCGGTCTATCGAGCTGTGCGGGTCGATGCCGAGTTTGACAAAAGCGTGGCGATCAAACTAATCAGCGCCACAATTCACTCGCCTGAGGTTATCGCGCACTTTCGAGCCGAGCGCCAAATTCTGGCAAATCTCGAACATCCTAACATCGCGCGCTTACTTGATGGCGGAGCGCGTGCCGACGGCCTGCCTTACCTGATCATGGAGTTTGTCGAGGGCATCCCCCCGAACGACTATTGCCGCAATCAAAATCTGTCTATCCATCAACGTCTTGATCTCTTTCGCAAAATCTGTTCCGCGGTGCATTACGCACATCAGAACATGGTGATTCATCGCGATCTTAAGCCGGCAAACATCCTTGTCACATCGCAGGGCACTCCCAAGCTTCTTGATTTCGGCATTGCCAAGGTCCTCAGCCCGGTGGCTCCGCACGCTGGCGCGGCACTCACGCAGCCGGGCATGCTCAAGATGACTGTGCGCTACTCCAGCCCGGAGCAAATTCGGGGAGAGTCTGTCACCACTTCATCTGACGTCTACTCCCTCGGCGTCATTCTGTATGAATTGTTGACCGGCCATTCTCCCTATGGCGATGCGGATCGTCCATTGCACCAGTTAATGGCCGCGGTCTGTGACGAAGAGCCTGCAAAGCCCAGCGCCAGGGCGCGCAAGCTGAAAGGCGACCTGGATCATATCGTCTTGCGGGCGCTGCGCAAACAGCCATCGGGCCGTTACGCCTCAGTCGATCAGTTCTCTGAAGATATCCTGTGCTATCTCCAGGGCCGGCCTGTCCAGGCACACGGCGATGCCCCGCTCTATCACGCCGCTAAGTTCGTTCGGCGCAATCGGGCAGTCGTTGTGGTTGCGGGGCTGCTGTTGTGTTCCTTGATCGGCGGGTTGATTGAGGTCACCTTGGCAAGAGCGCGCGCTGACCGCCGCTTCAATGAGGTTCGTCAGCTTGCTCACTCCGTCCTGTTCGACTATGCGGACGCAATCGATGGCCTCCCGGGTTCCACGCCGGTGCGTGCTCGCCTGGTCAAGGACGCTTTGACTTATCTCGACAACCTCTCCAAAGAGGCCGATAATCCGCAACTGCAGCGCGAGATTGTGGATGCTTATGTGCGGGTGAGCAACGTACAGGGCAATGAATACGAGAACAACCTGGGGGACACGGCCGGCGCAATGGTGAGCGCACAAAAGGCCGCGACAGCCGCGGAGAAACTGTTGCGAGACGATCGTTCGCCGGCTGCGCTGAGTTCCGCGGCCGACGCATTCAAAACATATGGCGATCTGCTGTACTCCAGCGGAGACCTGCTTGCCGTAGGCCGCGCCTACCAGAGAGCAATTCAACTTCGCCAGGAGATTGAGTCCAAAGCGCCGCAGCAATTGGATAATGTTCTGGACCTTTCCAATTGTCTGCGGCACATGGGAGACCTTGCTGGCGGCACCGGCTTTCCAAGTCTGGGCAGAACAACGGATGCGCTTGCCTATTACCAGCAGGGCAGAGACCAGGTTGCCAAGCTGGCGGCGCAAAACCCGAACAACATTGAGGTGGCTAAGGAGGATTACAGGAACCTCATCTCAATCGGCACAACGGAAACCGCTATGGGGCGGCGCACCGATGCAGCCGATACTTTCAGCGCTGCGATCACGGAGATTGAGAACGTGCTTTCCAAGCAGCCGGGCGACATCAACGGCAAGGTGGAGCTGGCAATCGCCGAGGTCCGCCTCGGGCGTGTTCTGCTCGAAAGCGGAGAAGGATCTGAAGCGCTCGCTCACATTGAGAGATCCGCAGGGCTGCTGCGAGCGTTGCGCGATGCCGATCCAGGCAACGCCATCTATCGCGAGCGGCAACTTGCAGTGGAAGGCCAATGGGCCGATGCTTTGCGAGGCGAGGGAGAGCTTGTGGCGGCCCTTCCACGCTACCAGCGGGCCTTCGAATTGGCACAATCTCTAAGCCACGATTCTCCGGCGAGCATGCAATACCGATCCGATTCCGGCAACAGCGAGCGCCAGCTTTCAGACGGGCTTCTGGCTGTTGGCGATTTATCCGCAGCGAAACATGATGCAGACAATGCAAAGCAGATTCTCTGTAACAGTGAGGCGCCACCAACGGATTCCTATTCGCTCGCCAATTGCGGCAAGGCCCTGCTGGCGCTTGGGAATGCCGACCTTGCCTTGCACAGCCTGGATTCGGCACTTGAGAACTTCAAGCAAGCCGAACAGATTGCAGCGGCCCGCACACAAACCGATCCGGCCAATGCTGTTTTTCGTTCCGATTGGGCTCGCGCGCAGGCAGCTCTCGGCAGTGGATTTGCCAGCAGCGGTGACCTGGAGGGAGCACGCAACATGGATGAGGGCGCTTTGAAGAGCTGGTCCATCTTGCGGGAAAGCAATTGCATCACCGCGGAGGATACCCATCGCGCGAACAACGCCACGCAGGCGCTTGCATCGCTTCTTTCGCGGCGCTGATTCCGGAAGTATCAGCGTGCCCAACCAGGAATTTGATTGTTATCGGACCCAGCATCAGAAGCGAGAGCGCCAGTGCCTCGCCAACGAGGGCGGCCAGAGTCAGTCCCCAGCTACAACAACTGCGCCTGAGACGTCCCGAACATCGCGGCTCTGAAGGCCTGAGTGGACAAGAATTCCGGCTCCCGTCAGCATCAGTGCGACGCTGACGATTTGAGCCTCCTTCAGCCCAAATGAAAGGATGGGATTGAGGCTCAGATATTCCACAAGAAACCGCCCTGTCGAGGTTGCGATAAGGTAACATCCCATCAAAACACCGGGGCGCAGAGGCAGTCCGCGCTTTGGGTCAGAGATCTTCCACAGGACCGCAAAAACACAAAGCTCCCAGACTGTGCTGTAAAGCATGGTTGGGTGAACGTGGTTCATCGTCGGGACAAGCCCATGCGGAAAACTGACGGCCCACGGAAGGCTCGAGGGAATGCCGTAGTCTCCGTCGCCCGCGAGAAAGCAGCCAATGCGCCCAACTCCGTAACCAAGCCCTATACAGAAAATCGAATCGAAACCCACCCGAAGCGGAATTCTATTTACCTTCGCATAGACAACGCCCGCGAGCGATCCAGCAAGTAAGCAACCGAGGTAGGTATAGCCGCTGCTGAGATCTCCTAAGTGTGCGGTGAACCAATTCGAACTAAGGTGTAAACGTATGGCCGTGACGAGGGTGCTATCGAGCTTGGCGCCCAACCATCCTGAAAGGATGAGGCAGATACCCAGCACGGGCATGTTCACGTGGATGTTGTGGCGCTTGAAGTATTGATCAAACGCCACCCACCCCACACAGATGGCCGTTCCAAAAGCGAGGCCAAAGGTGTAGAAGCTGAAAGATCCGATATGAATGACCGGATACATCATTGACCTCCCTGATGAGGACGCCGCACTCCTCATCCATAACCTGCCCGGCTGCGGAGTTAGTTGGCTAAGAAGAGCACATCCTGAGGCGTGCCACCCGGCCCCGAGCTGTGTGTCGGCGCTGCGTTCAGGTCAACTTCAACGAGATATCCATGGGAATCAATACAGCCAGACAACACACTCCCGACGGCTGAGACAAACAATACGACGACCAGGAACTTCGCCACAGTCCCCATCCATGACCTTCGCGTTGCCCCGCCAAGCAGTAGGATTCCAAAGATCACGCCGGCGTATTCCATCGTCCGCCCGGACTTGAATGGGCTTTTATTTCTGGACACTGTGGCGTTCGCCCCAAACATTCTAAACTTCAAGTGGAGCGGTGTGGTGCCGAGAGTGACCTTTGATCCATTGATGGGGTCAAACGGATACTCCTTCCCATTTGCATCCACGACACGATACACCAGGCCGCCGGAAGAATAGGTACCGTCGGCGTATGAAGCCGAGAGCATGATTGTGTCTGTGAAGCCATTGACCGGAGTGAGAGTGAAGGGGACGTCGAGGTAGCCGCTTGGGGGTACAGGCATCGGCGGATCGCCTTTCACGAAGGTGTCCAAAGTGAGCGTATAGCTTGGGGCCAATGCCTGTGTCACCACAACCGTAGTCAAGCTATTCGAGGTCGCGGGAGCGTTTTCCGCGTCCCCGGCAAATGTCGCAGTCAACGTGTACGTCCCGGGCGTCTTGAAGGACAATGTAATCGCGGCATCTGGACCGTTCATGGTCCCCGTCGGACCGGGAACTCCGTTCAACGTAGAGGTGAGCGTGGTCGTTGCGCTGATAGACCCCAGTGTTTTCGACAAGGTGACGTTGTAACTCGGGTTCGCCCCCACCGCGCTCGATGCAGGTCCGGAGATCAAAAGCGTGGGCTGATTGAATACCGTCGCGATTACGAGGCTCGCCGCCGATCCGCTGAAATTTGGGTCGCCCGAGTAGGTCGCGAAGACCTTGAAACTCCCCGCGGAAGACAGAGTTACCTGCGCATGATAGCCGCCGCTCGTCATTGCTTGTGCCGCAGTCACCGTAGCCAGTGTGGTTGTCTTGCCTCCTGTAGCTAGCTCCGACGTAATCACAACATTGCCGGTCGGAGTTCCCGACGACGAGGCCAGCCGGACCGTCAGGGGAAACGCCACACCTGCCAGTTGGTTGGTCACTCCGCTGAGCCCCATCGTCGTACTGAGCAACGCACTCGTGACCACCAGGGAAGCGGTTGAGCTGCTAAAGTTCTGGTCGCCGGCATAGGTCGCGGCGATCGTGAAGCTTCCGACAGAGGGCAGCGTCACCTGTGCCTGGTACCCTCCACTCGTCAGTGCCTGCGCCGCCGTGATCGTCGCAAGCGTGAGGGCTGCCCCACCTCCCGCCGGAGTTGCCGTGATCGCAACATTGCCTGTCGGTTGCGCTTGCGACGTGCCTTGCGCGGTCAGTCTCACCGTGAGAGGGAAAGGCACCCCAGGCGTCTGCGTCGTCGCTCCGCTGAGCCCAAGCGTCGTCCCAATTTCGGTCCCGGCAACCGCGACTGTCGCTGAATTGGCTGACGCCGCGTAAAGCGAGTCCCCTGCGTAGTTCGCATTGAGAGTGTAGGCACCCACATTCGGCAGAGTAACTGAAACATTCGCGCCGCCCGGCGCCATGCCCTGCGCCGAAGTCACCGTTGCGATGGTAGTGGGCGTGCCCCCTGCGAGGGTGGCCGTGACCACAATATTCCCGGTAGGCTGCGTCGTGAAAGCTCCAAGCACGTTGAAACTGATCACCAGATTAAAGGCTGTGCCTGCTGAAGCCGTCGCCGGAGCAACGATGCCGATGCTTGTGGTCTGCAGCGTCACTGTACCCACCGTGATGCTGTGCCCAGCCGACGTGCTGCCCTGGTTCTGCTCGTCCCCACTATAAACGGCGGTCAGTGTCGAGACTCCATCGCCGATCGTCACCGGCAGTGTCAGCGGGTTTGAGATCACTCCCTTGGGCAGGCTGATGTTGGCAACTTCGGCGCCGGTTTGGTCCTGAATGTAGACCTGTCCCGTTGGAGCGTAGGTGGTCCCGGTCAGATTGACAGTCGCGTTGAAGGTCGCCTCTCCGTTGGTTGAAGGAGCGGTCGCGGGTGTGGTTAGAGTGATCGCCGTTGGGTAGACACCGGTATTTCCGACATAGACGTATAGCGGCGGAGAGGTCACTGCCGGGTAGATCGCCGAAGCCTCCGCGGTCGCGAGAAGCGTGTAACGCCCAGCCGCCGGGAATGTGTACGTGTAGAAACTGCTTCCGGGATAACCAATGTCACTGATATGTCCGGTAGCCACAGTTACCGGCGCGCCGCCATCGGGAGTCGCAGTGATTGTCAACTTCGCAGTCCCCAGCGAGTCGTCATAGAGAGGCCAAAGCGCAAGCGGCTTCAGATCGTATTCCTGCGAAGTGTAGCCAAGGTCGGAGCCGGTCAGCGTAATCGTCAGTCCACCCTGCAATGTGGCAGGACGCGTCATTACATCCACCTGCCCGCTTGCCGAGGCGATGTACGTCTCGCCCTGAAGCGCATTGGCGGTGATGTAGGTGGGTTGGAAGTTTGAGTCGGAAAATGGAGTGCCGGTCACCTCCACGGCAGCATTGCCGGCGCCGTTGATGCCAACGCTATACACCGCGCCGGGGCTTGCGGTAAGAATCTGCATCGTGCCGGACGCGGCATTCAAGGCAAGCTGCGGATAGGAGCCTAAGGTAAACGGGACATTGGAGACGTCGGCGACCACCTTCTCAGCCGGAGCGGAGGGATTGAGCGTGTCATAACTAAGAACGCTTTCGACGACATTCGTGGCGCTGGTTCCGCCGCCGACAACTGCATAAATGCGATGATCGATCGGGTTATACGCCGCACCCAGCATGGCGTAGAAGGACGTAGTCGCGTAGATCTGCTGTACGAATGGAAGGGTGATTGTGTTGCGGAGGGGATTCGTTGCAAACATGGGCCGTAACTGGCCGAGGTCAATGATGGTGAAGGGCGTCGTATCCTGCGGCGGATCGCCGATATTCGAAGCGGTCAATCCGTCCTGGTTGACCAGCACCAGCAAGCTGCCGCCGCCGTCGATCTGCGGAGGAATGATGAAGGATGTCACGGCAGGCAATGGTACGCCGCCCGGCCCGAGGATTTTGTAAACGTTCTGTGTCCCGGTGTCGTAAACCCAGAGATACCCAGGACTCGTGTCGGTCTTCAACTCTGTAATGGCGGTCAGTCCGAAGTCGCTGCGCACGTCCGACACAATCGAGGTGTACTGGCCGTTCAATCCCAACGACGCCTCCAACGCTCCGCCGAAGGAATTGCTGCTTGCGACGGTGGCGTTATTGAGATTGTTGAGTACGGTCAGACTGTCGGCGTTGCTGCCTCCATAGGCGCTCACCAGGTAGTAGTTTCCATGCTGAGGATCGTTTGCCGCCAGAGAGAGAGCGGACACTCCGCCCGTATAGTCGAACGGAGTCGTCATCTGGCAGGAGACTTCGGGGGTAATCGCCGTGACTGCCATACTCAGGTCAGGTGCATCCGCGCCGCTCACATAGGCGTTGTAGAGATCGGTCACCAGCGTTCGCTGCGCAGGATTCGTCGTGGAAAAGATGGTGGGGGCAGTGCAGTTCTGATTCTGAGACGTATCCACGGTCGAGTGTTGCAACAGGCTGTAGTCCTCGTTCAATACAAAGAACCCTGAGCCGGTTGGTGCGGGGCTAATCAGCACTGGGACGGCAGGGTCGGCAATCGAAGTGCCTTGTACCGCCGGAGTCGTCTGCGCCTCCGCATGAACAGCAAAGAGACCAAGCACGAGAGAAACCAAGCAATGGGAAGCACGCCTGATGATCGCCTTCATATATATTCCTCCAAAAGGAAACAGATAGAGATGCGGGGAGGACAGAGGGGAGCGCCATCCCGCAGATTCTTGTCGTTGACAGCATTTCCGATTTGAATCTGCACAAGAAGGCGTAAAGCACCGCGAACGCCCCTCATTTTATTGAAAGATACAAAATCACACTCGACAACCACCGAGATATTGATCCGAGAATCCGTTAAGGAATGGGCCCATGCCGACCTCTCGACTGCAAAAAACACCATCCGCGATGCAAAGCTGGAATAGGGGCAACTCACAGCAGGCATCGAGACGGTGAACATGGCCTTTCCGTGGTGGGAACGGAGATGCGAGTGAGGGCGGCCCTGTGAGTAGAGGCGGCTTCCGGCGCGTGCGCGCGAGGTGTTTTGTGTCGGGCAGGACGGAGAGACCTACATTCAGGGTGATGCCACCGGGAGAAACCTCATCCACCGTTCCGGATATCTCATCAACCGGTGAAGTGAAGTGACGGCCCTTCATGCGGATGACAGACTCACGGGTCTGCTTCACCCTGTTCATGATCTTCTCGTATTCGATCTCGAGCTCGGTATCTCCCTGCGCCTGCTGACCGACGCGCTGTCGGGCGTTGTGGTACTCACATGAGTACGGAGCCACATCGGCCAGGATGGCCAGCTTATGGATGTCGGGATAGTCTTCGGGGTTGACTCCTTCGAGTTCCGGGTGGATGGCGGCATAGCCGGCGCCGGGCAGGCGCGCATAGCCTTCATCGACCTTGATGAACGGGTCTCCGACATGGAAGTTGGTGTAATAGTCATCATCTGGCAGCCATGAAGGTGCTGTGTTGGGGATCTCGTTGGCCTGTGGAGAGAAGCTCGCACGCTCTACGAATCTCCGGAATGGTTCCGTATAACCGAAATGTTCTGTTCCTGACATCGATGGACCAACGCCGGCGCCCAGCTCCTTCTCGTAATATCTACGGTAGCTTTGGTGGCGGCCCGCTATGAGCACATTCTCATCCTGCAATCAAGATCAACCGCAGGCCTGGCTTTGGTAGAGAGGGAGCGTTGCGAAGAGCATTGAGTAAATAAGTATGGAAGGTCATGCTCAGAAAAACGCACATGGAGCAAGCCGTGAGTCGTGGGGCCGGATCTTCGGCGCCTGCATCGGGAAGATATGGCAAGCCAGCGGCCGTTCTCTCGACCGGGTTGCCCGCTTAAGCGGAATGGAAGCATCCGAGTGGATGTCGATCGAGGCAGGTTTCGTTCCCGATCCGAGCCAGTTGCAGCCCATGTCCGACGCGCTTGGGATCCGCTGCGACAGGATCCTGATGCTGGCCGGTCTGTGCCTGGGAACCTGGGAATAGCAAGCTCCGCCGTCGTCCCAGGACCCATCCGGGGTACGGGCGGCGGATACTCAAAGGCGTATAGCCTCATCTTCAGAGGAAAGAGGTGAGTCAGATCAAGAAAGGACCCACGGTAAAGCGAGTGAACATCAACCTTGAAATCAATCTGCACAATTCGTTCAAGGCCGCAACTGCGGCCCGGGGCGTCGACATGACAACCGTACTGCAACAATTCATCGAGAGCTATGTGGCCAAGCATGGAGCCACTGCCCCGCAGAAGAAGGGACAACGCGGATGAAACGCGCCGTTCTTTATATGAGGGTCTCGACCCTCGATCAGCACCCGGATACGCAACTGCACAACCTCCGGCAGATGGCCATCCAGCGTGGCTTCGAGATCGTAAATGAGTACGTCAACCGGATCAGCGGCGCCAAGGCAAAGCGCCTTGGCCTCGATCAGATGATGGCCGACGCCCGCCGCGCCAAGTTCGCTGCCGTCCTGGTATGGGCATGGGACCGGATCGCCAGGTCAACGAGGCGCTTTTTGGAAGTGCTTGATGAACTGAACCGGCTGCGGATCGAGTACATCAGCTTCCGAGAGAACATCGACGCAGCCTGACCGTTGAACGGGTGCGCGCCGACATGCGGCGCGCCCGCCTGGAAGGTGAACACATCGGCCGCAATCCCCTGGTACTGGACCATGCCGGAATCCAACAAGACCGCAGCCGCGGCCAGAGCCTTCGCCAGATCGCCAAGGGACACCGCATCTCACTGACCACCGTGCAGCGCGTGCTTAAGAAGCATCCGGCCCAGGTCGAGGCCCAGGTGCTCGATAAAACAGCCTGAAACCAGCCCTGGGCTCTGTAACAAAAGGGGTCCGAAAACCCGTCTACTCAACCCAACAGAACAATAGGCCGGATCTCAACGATCCGGCCGTGCCAAAAGGTGTGGGTTTGGTCACAGCGGGGGCGGGGGGATAGATAGGCTATTCCGATTTCCGTAACAGAGGGACAAGTTCTGCAAGAGTGTGCCAGACTAATCTGCCAATCTTGGAAACATCGTTCTACCGCTGCAATTCGAAATAAAGATTGCGATTGCCGGAATCGATAAGTCCACGCCCTGGCGCAAGGGTAAGAGTTAGACGGGTTCCACTCAGGACAACTGAGTAGATGCCGCTGTCCGCATCGAAGAGTGTCCACGTACCGTGGGCGCCGTTGGAAGCAACAACGCTTCCGTCGGCGCGAAATTTGACTGCCCCAAAGTCGTTGAGCTTCGCCATGTAGGTCCCGACGATCGGGGTAGCTCCTGAGCTTTTGCCGAGCGTGGCGAAGGATACATTGCCACTTGCAGTGAGAATGTAGTTCGTCGTCTGGCGCACCAGTGGGCTTTTTCTGGGGTCTACTTCGACAACCACCCTGGTTCTTTGTTTGACTGAACCTTCAAAGGTCGTGCCGGATGCCGATTCCTGCCATTTGAGCGTTGCACCGGGCGTCTTGGGTCCAAAGGCTGCGCCGGCAACAGCGCGGCCGCCGATGGTGAAGCCCTCCTGCGTTTCGCCTCCGGAGAACCGCAGATGAAAGCTACCAGGCTCTGCGTAGAAAAACCAGTAGTGCGATCCCACGAAGCTGTCAACCGCCGCCTGGTTGTTGCCCGCGCGCATGGGAGCGGGGACTTCAACATGCAATGATTGTGATCCTGCGATGAGGGGCAACACAAAGAGGATCGTGATCATGAAAAGCTGGTTGCGGGCCTGCGCAAGGGAAATCGTCTTCATGGCATACCTCGGAGTGAATTGATTTGCTGAGTTCTAGTTGTGTCGACCCCGGAATCGATAAAGCACCCCAACTGAAAGGCGCACATCGTTCTGGTGGTTTTGCTGGCCGTTGCGAAAGTTGGTAAATTCGTAGTCAATCCGCGCGGGCTGCAACAGGAGCGTCCGTGTCAATCGGAGTTCCACGCCTCCGCCGGTCAGAAAGGCAATCGCATTGGAGGAGCCTCCAATGGCGTTGTTCTCGGGCGCCAGCGAACCCAGCGCATGAGCCCCGCCGAAGAGCGATTCGCCGAAGGGACGAAGTCTCGCGGCCGGCAATGGAAAGTAGCGCAGGCCAAATGCATAAGTGACCTGCGTAAGCGTGTAGCCATCCGGCGTAATCCCGCCGCGGTGTGTCGCTCCTGCTTCACCAACAGCCTGGAACTGACGGTTGAGACCGACGGCTGCCTGCACATCGCCGCCATTCAATGAGAAGCAATTGCAGCCGGGCAGGATATTCGTGTGCAGATAGGTGTACCCAGCTCCCACTTCAAAGGTGTGCGGTTGTTGGGCGCTCGATACCGGCGCCAGTGTTGTGACTGCAGCCAGAAGCAATCCGGTGCCGAAGAGATACAAGCGTAGCCGAGGAATCAGTGCGGTCATTAGGATTCTCCTTACTTCAGGGTGAGGGTGACTGTGGCGCTGTGGGCCAGCGTTCCGCTCGTGCCGGTAATGGTGATAGTGGACGTGCTCTGCGGCACCGCGAACCCGGTTCCAGGGGCACATCCGGCAAGGGATGCGCAGAGGCCGCCAGTGAGAACCAGCAAGAGCAGCATCCGTGTTCCAGAGAGTTGACGGCGCACTCGTTTGTTCCTTGTCAGGCCGAAGAGCAGGAGCAGCGCGGCAGAGAAAATGGCCGGAGCGGAGGGATGACCACTTGCAGGCACACTGCGATTCTCGCTCTGCAGAGCGTCGATGGTAACCGTCATGACGCTTTGTGCCGTTGTTGCGTCCGGTGTGACGGCGCCCGGCCTGAAGGCCGCCGTTGCGCCAGCGGGAAGGCCGGAGGCGGTGAGGGCGACAGGGTTGGTGAAGGGGTTATCTGAATTCGCAGAAGCGACTGCGAGTTGATAGCTGACCGATTGCCCGAGGTAGCTGGTCTGTGAGGCAGGCGTTGCAGTCAATGTGAAGTCGGGCGGCGGAAGCGGCGATGCGCCTGTGCCGCTGAGGCTCGAAGTTTGCGTCCCGACGGAATCGACAACAGTAACGGTTGCGGACTGCGTGCCCCTGATCGTTGGCGCAAAGCCAACGCTGAAGACGCACGACGCACCCGCCGCCAGCGAATTGCCGCAGCCGTTGGAGGCGATTGGAAATGCGGCGCCGTTGGTCCCGGTGACGGTGATCGAAGAGATCGCGAGCGAAGCGGTGCCCGAGTTTGAAAGTGTGAAGGGTGCCGAGGGTGCCGTCGAGCCGACCTTAGTGCTTGCGAAGGTATACGCGCTGGGCGTGAGCGCTGCCGCGGGCGCGATTCCCGTGCAACTCAGGCCTGCCATCTGCTGCGGGATCGGTGAGGGGAAGTTGACGGCAAGTGTTGCTGTGAGGGCGCCGCTGGTGGTTGGCGAGCAGGTGACGGCGATGGAGCAGGAAGCGCCGGCGGCGAGGCTGGAGCCGCAGGCGTTGGTCTGTGCGAATCCCGCTGCACTGGCGTTCACGATGGTGACGCTCTCAATGGACAGCGCCTGGTTGCCGGTGTTGCTGAGGGTTGCGGAGATGGCTGCACTGGTGGTTCCGGCGGGCACGCTGCCGAAGTCGATTGTCGAGGGCGTGAGCAACGGGACCGGACCCGTTCCGACGCAGCTCAGAGCGACGCTCTGTGACGGGAACGATGAGAAGCCGACTACGAGTTGAGCGCTGAGCGGGCCGGTGGCGGAAGGAGAGCAATTGACTGCGATGGAGCAGGATCCCCCGGCCGTTAGCCCCGAGCCGCAGGTGTTGGTCTGACTGAAGGCGCTTGCGTTTGCGCCCGTGATGGTGGTCGTGACGCTGAAGCCGCCACTGACGTTGTTCTTCACAGTGACGGTCTGAGCCGCACTGATGGCGTTGAGCTGGATATTGCCAAAGTCAAGTGAGGAGGGCGAGACGGTGGGCGCTTTGTTTGGCGCGCCCTGTCCACTCAGCACCACGGTAAGCGGCGAACTGGGGTTGTTGAGGTCGTGGATGGAATAGGTCGAAGTGAGCGGACCGGAAGACTGCGGTGTGAATGCGAAGGTTACGGTGCAGGTGCTTCCGCTGCTGACGATGCCGTTGCAGTTATCGCTTGCGGTGAAATCTTTCGAGTCTGTCAACGAACCGGCGCTGAGATAGATGGCGCTGGAAGTGGTGTTGCTGATGGTGGAAGCCGCACTCGACGATGTGCTGCCGACTGCCGTGGCGCTGAATGTCTGCGTTGTAGGTGCGATGGTGAGGGCTCCGGCACTAGCCAATCCGGTGCCGATTAGCGTGATCGTTTGAGTGGCATAGGGGCTGGTCGCATTCTCACTGTTGTCCGTCAGCACAAGCGAACCGCTGATGCTGCCAACGCTGACTGGAGTGAAGTTCACCTCGAGGTTGCAACTGCTTCCTTGCCCCAACGTCCCCGCTGACGAAGAGGAACTCAAAACGGGACATGCCCCGCTTTCGCCGGTATAGAGCGAGAAGTCCGCGGAGACACTCGCATTTGTCCCGGTCGCAGGCGCCGGCAGAGCGAGTGGCGCGTTGCCGATGTTTGAAATGACCACTCCCAGCGGGTCATCTGTCGTGTCGGTCGATCCGACGGCAGTGGGCGTGGCAAAGGTCAACGTCGGGTTGCTGACATCCGACTTGCGAACTAGATTGTTCTTCGTGTCGGCGACATAGAGATTCCCCTTGCCATCCAGCACAATCTTCTGCGGGCCATTCAAAGAGGCCTGCGTTGCCAGTCCACTATCGGCAGCACCTTGGGTGCCATTGCCAGCGACGGTAGTGATGGTTTGGGTGGCTGCGTCCACTTTTCGGATGCGATTGTTGGAAAAGTCTGCAATATAGAGATCGCCGCCTGGATCCACTGCAACGCCCATGGGCCAATTCAACTGCGCGTTGGTTGCAGGGCCACCGTCCCCTCCGTAGCCGGCGCCGAGTGCGTTGTTGCCTGCAACGGTGTGAATGATGCCGTCCGTCGTTACTTCGCGCACTACGTGGTGCCCGGAATCTCCAATGAACAGATTGCCCGCGGCATCGACAGCAATGCTGTCGTAGGACGCATAAACGCCCCCACAGCAGAGGGCCAGGTTCGCCTTGGTAGCCGGTCCACCATCGCCGCTGTAGGCGGGTGAGCCTTGATTAATAGTCGCTGGATCACCGGCAACCGTTGTAATGATGCCCGCAGTATTTATCTTGCGGATCAGGTTATTGTCTTGATCTTCGACGTACAGATTGCCCTGCGTATCGAGCGCGAGTCCTTCCGGCTCGTTGAAACTTGCCATCGTAGCCGGGCCATTGTCGCCGCTATAACCTTGAGTCCCATTGCCCGCAACGCTGGTCAGTATGTGCGTGCCAGCATCTATCCTGAAGACCTGCTGGGCGGTTTCAGCCGCGAAATAGACGTTGCCCGCCGGATCGACAATCACGTCGGCGGGACGATCGAACGTTGCACTGGTTGCAGGACCCCCAACGCCGCTCAAACCGCCGGCACCGGTACCGGCGACCACGGTGATGTTGCCACTCGTGTCGATTTTGCTGACAGTGTTGCTATAGAACGCCGCGACATACACGTTCCCTGCGAAATCGACTGCCCCCGCCGATGGATTGCACAGTGGCCCAAGCAGTGCAGGCCCGCTGTAGGCTTTGCAATTTGGCGCGTTGACCTCACCCGCGACTGTTGACAATGTTCCAGGGGTGATCACGGCAAGCGGGCTGACTCCCTCGCCGTTCAGACCGATATTTACATTGCCCGCACCGGTCGAAACCTGCAACGGTACCTGTCGTAGCCCAGCAAAGGCGGGGCTAAAGGTGACGGGAACGGAACAAACAGTTCCAACAGGGTTAGTCGTGACGCCATCCGTGGCGCAACCAGTTACTGCGCCGACGCTGTACTCCTTCTTTCCGCCGAGCGAGACCGGCACGACCAGAGGGCTCGAAATCGTGACCGCTTCGGTGGTCTGAAGTAGAAGCGTCTGGGCCGCACTGCTGCTGCCCACCTCTGTCGCCGGAAACGCAAGCGGGCGAATGGCCCGGATACGATTGTTTACGGCGTCGGAAATATAGATGTTGTTGGTTGGCCCTACGCTTAGCCCGTGAATGTCGGAGAATTCGGCATTGAGCGGCACTCCTCCGCCTTCGGTGTACCCGTTGGTGCCATCGCCCGCGATCGTGGAGATGATTCCGGTTGATGCCGAAACCATGCGAATGCGGTTGTGGCCCGTGGGCGTCATATAGGAGTCCGTATCCGCTATATAGAGGTTGTTGCTGCTGTCGAAACCGATACCGAAGGGATCTTCGAGGAGAGCGGCGGACGCAGGGCCGCCGTCGCCGGTATAGCCGGGGTTGTACGCCTGTCCAACAACGGTGGTAATAATCCAGGTCGAGGCCGTCACCTTGCGAATCGTAGCCAGGGTCGAGTCGGCAATGTACAGGTTATCGCTGCTGTCGAATGCTATTGAACTTGGCGTCTCAAGTTTCGCGCTCGTGGCCGGGCCGCCGTCACCGGTCGAGCCCAGTGTGGCGCCCCCGGCAACCGTGGAGATGATGCCTGTTGCTGCATTGACTTTGCGTACCGAACCGTAGCAGCCGATGTAGAGATTGCCGGCATGGTCAAACGCGAGACCCCACGGGTTGTAGAGTCCGGCGCTTGTGGCGAGCCCCCCGTCGCCGCTGTAAGTCGGCGTGCCGAGAGCCTGCCCAGGGATGCCGGCAAAGGTTGAGATATTACCCGTGATCGCATCCACTTTACGGACAGTATTGCCCTGTGTATCGGAAATGTAGAGACTGCCCGCCGCATCGACCGCAACCGCGACAGGGTAGCCTAGTTCGGCCGCGGTAGCCGGCCCGCCATCGCCTGATTCGCCGGCGGTGTGGTTGCCCGCATAGGTTGAGATGATGCCATCGGGTGAAACCTTGCGCACAACCTGGTTGAGCGTATCCGCTATGTAGAGGCTGCCGGAGGAATCCTCAACGGCGGAGGACGGGTTGTAGAGCTCAGCCAGCGTGGCTGGGCCACCATCGCCGGTGTAGCCACCGGCGGGGGTGCCAAATCCATTGCCGGCTACCGTGGAGATGCGGCTGAGGGGCACAAGCTGTCCGAACGCTGCGGTCGACACGGTGGACAGAGAAGTGAGAATCAATAGTCCCCGCAACAATCCGCCACGGAAACCCAATCGGGACCTCCGCCCAAAAACGCGCCTCCCGCGCAATTGAAATAAGGAGACCGGTGGCAGCATGAAAGCGACCAGGGAAAGCGCTAGTACGAGGCTGAAGAGACTATTTGTCATGGCGGGTTCCTTCCGAGATGGGATTTTGCTTGTGGTCAGCGGGAAGTATGGGGACAGGTTCTGGTTTGTGTTTGCTGGGCGGGGAGCCTGGATCGGTCGCGGATGCGTCGACGGGGCCGCTTGTTGGCAACTCGGCGCCCACCAGCTTGATGGTGTTCTGTTCGATCTCGAAACGGACGCGGCGACGGCGGAAGATCATGAAAACCCCTTAGGGCTTGTGTAGAGTGACCAGGCCCTGTTCCCAGTTCATTCACCGCGAAAAGGAGCGAGCGATGGGGCAGATTGCTTGTTCCGCTTTCTCTGTCTTCGCATACAATCGGACAACGGACGGGAGCTTGTCCTCAGGGCGTATCGAAGATTTCTCAGGAGTTATCATTGCTTCTCAATTCGAATAGAATCAGCAGATTAGAGTTTGGCGAGTTTGTTGTGGACCGGGCTCGGCGCAAACTGCTGCGGGCCGGCCAGCCCGTAGCGCTGCCCCCCAAAGCATTCGACCTGCTGGTTTTCATGGTGGAGAACCCGGGACGGCCGCTCACGAAAGAGGCGCTGCTTCGCTCGGTGTGGCCGGACGCCATTGTCGAAGAGTCGAACCTGACGCAAAACGTCTTTCTGTTGCGGAAGGCGCTCGGTCCGCATGGCCAGGAAGTGATCGCCACCCTTGCCGGCCGGGGTTATCAATTCACTTCCGACGTTGTGGAATTGGCTGTGCCGGAGGCGACCGCGCCTCCTCCGGTTTCCGCCTTCCAGTCCATCGAGGCGACGAGTTCGTATCTGGTGTACGAGGAGGATACGGAGGAGCGCATCGCCATTTGGCAGTCGCCCTTGGCTCTGATCTTTATTGCGGCGAGCCTGGTTCTATTGGGTGTGGCTGGATGGCTGGGATGGCAACGGTATGAGGACCATGCCGGCGGTCCGCCGGTGCAGGTAGTCGTTGCCGGCTTCCAGGGCGGTACCGGCGACACCGCGCTCGACCAGGCACTCAACACAGCTCTCCGTGCCGGGCTGTCCCAGAGCCCCTATGTAACACTCGTTCCCAACGCAACTGTCCGCCAGACCCTTGGAATGATGACGCTCAAGCCGGATGCCGAGCTGACAGCCTCTGTTGCGCGGGATGTTTGTGAGCGGACTGGAAGCCAGGCAGTTCTGCGCGGAACCGTTGCCCAAACCGGCCAGCAGTTCTTGCTGACGGCGGAAGCTGTGGGTTGCGCAGATGGAGCCACGATTGCCACCTTCAGCCAGGTGGCGCAAGACCGCGAGGGTCTGCCGCGCGCTGTGGACAAGTTGGCCGCTTCTTTGCGGCATGGGCTCGGCGAGAGCCGGCGCACGATTGCACGCTTCAGCCAGCCGCTCTTCGCCGCTCAGGGTCGAACCAACTCCATGGAAGCGCTCGAAGCTTACTCGCAGGCTACTGTACAAAGCCAGTCCGGGCACTTTCCCGAGGCCATGGAACTGTTGAACCATGCCGTTGCGCTGGACCCTGACTTTGCCGTAGGTTGGCTCGATCTGTCCTCGTATGCGGCCAACGCCAATAACCGCGCCACGATGATGGAGTACCTCAAGAAAGCCTACGCAGTGCGATCTCAGGGCACCGCTCCCGTGCGTTATTTGATCGAGGCGCGGTACGCGTCCGAAGTGCAGGGCGATCTATTCGGCGCGGAGCAGAGTTATAAGGCAATGCTTGCTCTCTACCCCCGCAACGCAACAGCTCTCTCCGCACTGGGAGAGACGCAAAGGCAGATTGGCCACCATGCCGATGCAGCGAACACGCTGTCACGCGCGCTGGTGTTGGCGCCGAACTATGCGGCTCTCTACTATGGCGTTTGCATGGAGAAGACCAAGGCCGGCCTGCTGGATGAAGCAAAACAGGCCTGTGACAGCGGAATCGCCCATGGATTGGACAGCGAGATCATCCGCCTTGGGTTGATGAAACTCGCCATGGCGAAACACGATCCACAGCTTTATGCGCAGCAGGTCGCCTGGGCCGATCAACACCATTCCCCCCTGCTGTTCGCCACTGAGGCGCAGGCCGATCTGCTGGAAGGCAGATTGCATGATGCGATGATGCACGTCACGCAATCGTGCGCCTTTCTTGGGCCGAAGCAGGATGCCGTCTGCAGTCAGTATTACTTCGGCATTGCCGCCGAGATGGCTCAGATCGGCGAGATGGATCGCGCCAGGCAGTTCATTGGCAATCGAACTCCTGACCCAGCGGACTCCAACGGGCTGATGGCGCTGGCAGTCCTTGGAGATCAGAAAGATGCCGAAGCGGGTCTAAAGGCTCACGAACTGGCGCATCCGGATTCGCCCTCATGGGAAGCAGAGGTAGGAGCTCTGGTGCGCGCAGACATTCTGCTGCAGCAGCACCGTCCCGCCGAGGCGCTCACCGCACTGGAACTTGCACGCCCTTTCGAGGGTGCCGGCCTCGATTCCTGGTACCTCCGCGCGCTTGCTTTCGAACAGAACAACCAGCCCGACAAGGCAGTGACGGAGTTCCAGCGGCTGCTCAAGGCAGAGAACATTGATCCAGCCAACGTGGATATTCCATTGGCGCAGCTGGGTCTGGCCCGAGCGCTTGCCGCTGCTAATCGAACAAGCGAAGCTCACCAGGCCTACGGAGACTTTCTCTCCATATGGTCCCATTCAGACGCAGACCTTGTACTTTCTGGAAAGGCGCATGCGGAAATGGCGGCCCTCGATACTCCAGGAAAATAGCTGCGCGATTGTCGAGGATGTCTCCCGGATTCAATTTTATGAATGGAACTGCATGGGAGCTTACGACAAGGGATTAGCTGTGTTCCCATTTGAATTGTCGTGCACACTGCGAGTGAGATCTGAGGTTTTGGGGCGTCAATTCCCCGCCCCCGCCAGTGACCTAACCCACAGCTCTTGGCACGGCCGGATCGTTGAGATCCGGCCTATTGTTTTGTTGGGTTTGGTGGACAGGTTTTCGGACCCCTTTTGTTACAGGACCCGTGGCTGGTTTCAGGCTGACTCGACGAAAACATTTTCCGGCTTGAGTGCAGGAATATCTGTATACCTCTTGCTGTTTTGCAGACATACTGAATCAGGATTAGAATCACATGGAAGTCGGCTTAGTGCTCATTACGTTCCGTGAGGTTCGGTTTGGCTTCGGTGGCTCTTCTTAGAAAGTTTAGATTCTCAGTGCAATTCAAATGCGCGCCCTGTAAAGATTGCGAGTTAGTGATATTTCAGCAGAGCTAATACGTCAATTTAACGGGGTGCCTAATGTAGACATTTTTTCATGGACAGGGCGGAAGGATTGGCAAATGTCGTCAATCCATTCGTATCCAGTCCATAAATGCCATCGCCGGCCGCATCGAGAATGAGCCGGTGAAGGTCGTTGGTCTTTTCCAACTCCAGCCGAAGCACGGCCTGTTGCAATGCGGCGCTTTGCTCCTGAGCCTCTTTCAGCATAGTCTCGTTCAGCACGCGTGCGGTGATGTTGATATGTTCTTTATATTCAATCAATCCGATTCAAAACAGTTGAATCGCAGGCTGCCCGCTGTCCTGACCGGAGTGGACACTGTTGGATGCCGCAAGAGCTGAACTTTGGCTGACCGTTCTGGATCGCTCGCTGTGCACAGCCAGCAGATCCTTGAAGGTTGTTTCAAAGAGCCCATCCCATCCGGGCTCATTGGTATGTTCGCTAAGCGTTGCCAGGTGATCGCGCATCTCGGCCAGTGCGCTCTGCACATGCTCCATGCGCTGCCGCATCACGTCCTGGAACTGGATATGCCCGAGGGCTTCAGAGAGCCGCTCGACGGTTTCGGCATAGTTGGCGTCCACTTCGGTAATCACATCCAGCAATAAAGTGCTGCTCTTGGCAAACTCCTGCTGCATGACAGTGAGATCGCCGATCAGATGATCCATCACGCCGACCGAGTCGTGCTGATTCAACGCAGACTCGGCGTCGACCATCTCGCGGTTGACCTTGTCGGTGGTGGCATAGATTCTCTTGGCAATGTCGCTTGCAGCATTGGTGGATTGCTCGGCCAGCTTTCTGACTTCGTTGGCCACCACGGCAAAGCTGCGCCCGGCTTCACCAGCCCGCGCCGCCTCGATCTCCGCATTCAGAGCCAGCAGATGGGTCTTTTGCGCAATCGAGGTGATCACCTTGATCATCGGCGTCATGGCCAGCACTTCAGTCCCCAGCAGATGAATGCGCTCGAAGTTGCTGCGCAGTTCTGCGACCTGAGCCTGCAACTGCATCTCGACCGCTGCTATGATCTGGCGGTTGTTTTCCACGCGCATCCGCGTGCTTTCGGTCAGATCCTTGCCGCTCTGAATCGATTGCGAGATGTGGCCTCTTTGCAGATTGGCCCTTTCGTTGAGCAGGCTGATCTGTTCGATGACCGCGACCACTTCGCGCTCCGATTCGCCGAGCGACTCGCCGATCTGCCGGTCCATGGCATCCAGGTAAGGCCTGGCGTCCTTGATGTCTGTCTTTACAGCCAGATAGGCGGCCAGCTCGCGCGAGGCATCCTCGAAGCTATTCCGGCCAAAGGCCCACATGTCAGAGACGGTGCGCCGCGCCATTACATAATTGGCCCACTTGGAAACGATGCCGGGAGCCGCAACAAATACAAAGAGAAGTCCGGCGATGGCCCACCGGTGCGAGGCAAGCTCAGGTCCCAGCGCAAAGCCGATGACGGCCCACAACAGGAGCAGGAAGATGGACCGAACGATTTCTTCAAAGGCAAGACGGTTGCGGATCGCGCGCAGACGGAGTTCGCGTTCATCCATCACTCTATGTCCCTCGTTCTGCGCAGACCACTCCGCGTTCCCCGCAAGCGATCCTCGACCAGGCCCTGTTCGCACGAACCCGATGGGCAACGCTGCCCACTGCAAATACTGTCGGTACCACTCGTATATCGTCAGAAAAGTTCCGAGGAATATTTGAGATTTCCTAGGAGTCGACGAATCTCAACCGGCCTTTCAATCCGAACATATCGGGAAGAGCGACGCCAGCAGGAATTGGCGTTTGCCTCCTCGATGTATCGGATGCTTGCCCATTCGGGGACAGATTCCGTTTCTGCAAACTGCTCCCCCACAGCAAGCCAGAAGCCGATCTTGACGACTTGCATGGCCTGACGTCCGGGTTCTACAGCAGGTTCGTTTTGGGCTGCATGTGCGATTTCGGAACCCAGCGCCGCGAGTACGTATGCGATTGTTCAGCTTTCCAATTGTCTTTCTCCTTGCGCAGGTTCCAACTAGAGCACGAAGCCTATCGTGTGCAATTGATCGCAAACGTTGGAGTCTCTCGACGCCACCCCGCGGAATCCGTTCAAGGAAATCCTCCGGACTCCGCAACGGAACGCCAAATCGAAAGGATAGAACCATGGCTCTCGTCAAGAAATCTGCCGTTCAGGAAATCACTTCCTCTGAGGGGAAATCTTCCGCCGCAACCGCCCGCGAGGCGGAGGCGCAACGCAAACGGGCGAGGACCCTCGCCAAGCAGCAACAGGCGGCCGAACGCATCGCCGCCGCCACCGGGCAACTGGCCTCGGGCATTGCCGAAGCCTCCAGCGCAGCCGAAGAATTGAAGCGCGCCAGCGACCAGATCGCCGCCGGAGCCGAAGAAGCTTCGAGCGCGGCACAGGAGTCCCTGTCGGCCTTTCAGCAGGTGAGCGTGTCCATCACCCGCCAGTTGCAGAATGCCGACTCCAGCCGCGCCAAGGGCGAGGCCTGCCAGACGTTGATTGGGCGCACCAGCGCCGATGTGGCCGGATTGATCGGCAATGTGAGCGTCGCCGCCCAGCGCCAGGTGGACTCCGTGCGCATGGTGGTCGAACTGGAACAGCAGGCCGCCAACATCGGCGACATTGTGAAGGCCGTGGCCCGCATCGCCGACCAGACCAATCTGCTGGCCCTCAATGCAGCCATTGAAGCGGCCCGCGCCGGCAAGCACGGCAAGGGTTTTGCCGTGGTGGCCGATGAAGTGCGTACCCTGGCCGAGACCTCGGAGAAGAGCGCAAAGCAGATTCAGGAGTTGGTTGGGCAGATTCAGCGCGACGTGAAAAGTATCGCCGATGGCATCAACACCTCGGCCAAAACAATTGAAGAGGAAGTGAAAAAGGGCAAGACTGTCACGCAGCAACTGGATCGGATTCGCCTGGATGCAATCGAGATCGTCAAGGGCATTCAGGAGATTGCGGCCAACGCATCGCAATCGAACGTGGCTTCCCAACAGGCATTGAAGGGCTCGCAGAATATCGCCGCCGCCGCCGAGGAGCAATCCAGCGCGGCCGAAGAATCCGCCAAGACGGTGGCCGAACAGACCCAGGCGCTGGCCGAGTGCGAGCAGGCGGCGCAGGCGTTGTCCGAGTTGGCCGAGGATCTGAAGAACTCGACCGATGTGGCCAAAAGCGCCGAGCAGGTGGCCTCCGCCGCCGAAGAACTGTCGTCGGCGGTGCAGGAGATCAACCGTTCGAGCGCGCAGATCATGACCGCGCTGGGGCAGATTCGCAAGGGAGCCGAGGTGCAGTCGGCGGCCTCGGAAGAGTCGGCTGCGGCCACCAATCAGATCGAGAAGGGATTGGAGATAGCGCAGAAGCGCGCCACCTTCAGCGCCGAGAAGGTGGTGGCGATCAAGAATCTGCTGGGCGAAAACAAGGTGGCCGTCGATGGCCTGATCGCCGGCATCTTGAGCTCCGCCGAGTCCTCGCGCGCCAGCATCAAGCAGATGAATGACCTGGAACTGGTCTCGCGGCGCATCGACAAGATCGTCGAGGCCATCAGCACAGTCTCGATTCAGACCAACATGCTGGCCGTGAATGGCGCCATTGAAGCGGCCAGGGCCGGCGAATTTGGCAAAGGGTTTGTGGTTGTGGCCACCGACATTCGCAATCTGGCGCATGACTCTTCTGAAAATGCCGACCGCATCAAGGATCTGGTGAAGGCGGTGCAGGATCAGATCGGCACCGTGGGTCGCGACCTGAACGAGATAGTGGCCTCGGCGGTCTCTGAAGTAGAAAAAGCCAAGGCCACCACCAGCGACCTGGTCTCGATCGAGAGCGACATCCTGGCAGTTGAAAAGGGCACGCAGGAAATTCTCGCGGCTTCCGATGAAATCGCCGCAGCCATCGCCCAGGTGAAGAAGGGCATTGAGCAGATCTCCGCCGCGGCAACTGAAGCCGACAAGGCCGCCACCGAGGCCGCCAGCGCGGCGCAACAGCAGTCCAAGGGAGCCGAAGATCTGGCCTCGGCCATCGAAGAGATCGCGTCTCTGGCGGATGAACTGCAGAGCGCGGCGTAAGGGGGCGCGATCATGACGATCACAAAATCGAAGAATCGCAACAGTGGAGCGCCGGAAGACATCGAGCTTGCCACTGGCAAACAGGCGGAGGATGCGGGTGATCTCCAGGCTGAGCCTCGGCTGGACCCCGGTGATGCGCGCTCTTCCACTACGCAACAGGGAACGCAACAGTATGTGACCTTTCTTTCCGGCAACGAGGTCTTTGCCGCCGACATGTCGCCGGTCAAGGAGATCATCCGTTTGCCGGATGTGGTGCGGGTGCCCTTGGCGCCCGCGGCTCTGGAGGGTCTGGCCAATCTGCGCGGCAAGGTGCTGCCGATCATCTCGCTGCGCCGGCTCTTTGGCTTTGAAGAACTGGAGCACGATGACTCAACCCGTGCGCTGGTGATCGACGTGGGCCAGCCGCTGGGCTTCGTGGTGGACAAGGTATCGAGTGTGGTCGACGTCGATCTTGGACGCCTGGAAGATGTGGGCTCTCTGCGCACCGCCATGAACACCGATGCGCTCGGCGGCCTGATCAAGGACGTGGGCGGCCACGCGATGATCATGGTGCTGGACTTCCACAAGCTGATCGAAAAGGAGTTCGCGCAGATCGCCCATCTCACCAAGACCGGCAGCGTGAACGGCTCTCTCGAAACCGCTGCCGAAAGCGAAGAGGAGCATACCGCTGACGAACTGCAACTGGTCAGCTTCGATGTCAACGGGCAGGAGTACGCCATCGCCATCGAGGATGTACAGGAGATCGTGCAGGTGCCGGAGGCGGTGATTCACGTTCCTCACTCCGAGTCGCACGTGCTGGGCGTGATGACCCTGCGCAGCCGCCTGCTGCCGCTGGTCAATCTGCGCAGCATGTTTGCGCTCGACCACCGCGAACTGGACGAGAAGAGCCGCATCGTGGTGCTGACCCTGAACGGCGTCTCGGTGGGCGTGGTTGTGGACGCGGTCAGCGAAGTGCTGCGGGTTTCAAAAGCAGACGTGGACCAGTTGCCGGCTCTGTTGGCGCGCGAGGGCAATCTGGCCGAGATCACCTCGATCTGCAAGCTGGACAATGGCAAGCGTATGGTCTCGATCATGACGGCGCGCAATCTCTTTGGCCATGCCGCCATGCAGGCCGCACTGCAATCGGTGCAACGGGAGGGCGCTTTGAGTGAAACCGAATTGGAGACCGGCCCACCGGGAGCCGAGGAAGACGAGACTCTGGACGACGATGAACAGGTGGTGGTCTTTCGCCTGAACAAGGAGGAGTTCGGCGTGCCCATTGCCAGTGTGCAGGAGATTGTACGTGTGCCGGAGGAGTTGATCCGGGTGCCGAAGTCTCCGTCCTTTGTCGAGGGCGTAATCAATCTGCGCGGCACCGTTTTGCCGGTGATCGACCTGCGGATGCGCATGGGGCTTCAGCAGATTGAACGCAACGACCGGCAGAGGATCATGGTCTTTCTGCTGGGCAGCGTGCGCACCGGATTCATCGTGGATCAGGTGGCCGAAGTGTTGAAGATTCCAAGGTCCGCCATCGAGCCGGCGCCGCAACTCTCCAAGGAGCAGAGCGCGCTGCTCAGCCGCATGGCCAATCTGGAGAAGCAGAAGCGCATGGTGCAACTGCTCGATCCTCCGCACCTGATGCAAAACACGGAACTGGCCGCGCTCGCCAGGGTCGCGGTCTAGTTCCGTAACTGCGCGGTTGTTGCAGTCCGCATTGGATCTCCGGTCTTCCAGCTCTCAAAATGCAAGAGCTGGAAGACCGCCGGCTTACACGGTCAGAAAGCAAGGGAACGCGGGAACAGGGAATGATCAAACTGCTGATTGTCGATGACTCGGCCTTGATGCGGCGTCAGTTGACGACGCTGTTTCAGGCCGAAGGAGATTTCGAAATTCACCAGGCCCGCAACGGCGAAGAGGCAGTCGAGGAGAACCGCCTCTTCCAGCCGGATGTGGTGACGCTGGACATCAACATGCCGCAGATGGACGGGCTGACGGCGCTTTCGCTGATCATGGCCGAGCGTCCTGTGGCGGTGGTGATGGTCTCGTCGCTGACCAACGAGGGAGCGCTGGCGACCTTTGAGGCGCTGAATTTGGGCGCGGTCGATTTCGTGGCCAAACCGGGCGGCACGATCTCACTCTCCATCGACAAGATCACCGAAGAACTGGTGGCCAAGGTGCGCGGCGCGGCCCGCGCCCGGCCTCGTGGCAAGCCTTCGACGGCGGCGACCGTGGTGCGCCGCATGCAGGAGGAGCGCAGGAAGGCCGCGGCTGCAAGCACTGCGGCGGCACAACAGCGCGTCGAGTCCGATGGCCTGCTGGTGGTCGGCGCGTCGACCGGCGGCCCGAGAGCGCTGGAGATTGTGCTTTCCGGCCTGACGGCCAGCTTTCCCTGGCCCGTTGTCGTGGCGCAGCATATGCCGGGGGCCTTTACCAAGGCTTTTGCGGATCGTCTGGATCAGTGTTGTGCGCTGCGGGTAACCGAGGCCTCTGCCGCGATGCCGGTCGAGCCGGGAAAGATCTACATCGGCCGTGGCGGAGCGGATGTGATCGTGGCCAGGCGCGCCGGACGTTTGACTGTGCTTCCGGCTCCCGAAAACCAGAAGTATCTGTGGCATCCATCGGTCGAGCTACTGGGCCGTTCGGTGCTCGATCATTGCGACGCGAAGCATCTGACGGCGGTGTTATTGACCGGCATGGGCCACGATGGCTCCGACGCCTTCACCGAAATCAAAAAGCGCGGCGGCCGCACCATTGCCGAGTCGGAAGAGTCGGCCGTGGTCTACGGAATGCCTGCCGAACTGGTCAGAAAGGGCGGTGCAAGCCTGGTGCTGGCGGTCGAAAAGATTGCGCCTCAACTCAATGCCTGGGCAGCGCGCTCGTAAGGAAGAAGTCATGGGTTTGGTCAAGGGAAAAACGACTCCATCGGTCAAGGCGCAGCGGCCGCAAAGCAGCGCACAACTGGCGGCGGCCCTGGAGGATGTGGATGCGGGCGTGCGCCGTCATGCAGCGCGCGAAATCGTCGCCTATCCCGATGCGGGCAAGGTGCTCTCCGGCCGGCTCCGGCGCGAAGAGGATCGGGCGGTGCGCCAGGCAATCCTCTCCACCCTGATTCATCTCAACGACCCCTCTTCGGTTGAAGAGCTGGCCAAGTGCCTCTGCAGCGAGGAACCGGCTCTGCGCAACGAAGTGATCGACACACTGAAGGAGGTTTCCTTTGATATTTCTCCATTGCTCAAGTCTCTGCTTGCCGACCCGGACCCCGATCTGCGCATCTTTGCGGTCAACATTCTGGAGTCGCGACGCCATCCGGACGTGGAGCGCTGGCTGATCGAGGTCATCGAGCGGGATGCTCATGTGAATGTCTGCGCCACGGCCCTCGATCTGCTTTGCGAGGTGGGCACCGAGGCTGCCCTGGAGCCGTTGACCATGCTCAAGGAGCGTTTTCATCAGGACGCCTACATTCAATTTGCCGCCGAGCTGGCGCTGAAACGCATTCGAGAAATCTGAGCCGCGGATGACCGTCAATCCCAACTTGCCCGAATCCGGGTCCACCATCAGCGGAGAAGACTTCCTCAAGTTCAAGGAGTTCTTTTATCGCCGCACCGGCATCAGCTTTGAAGCTTCCAAACGCTACTTTGTGGACAAGCGGCTGATGGAGCGCATCGAGGCAACCGGCACGGGTAACTTTCGCGGCTATTTTACGCTGCTGCGCTTTCAGGCCTCGGGCGAGGAGCTGGAACAGCTCACCAATCTGATGACGGTGAACGAAACCTACTTTCTGCGCGAGGAGTATCAGTTTCAGTGCCTGGTCAATTCCATCCTTCCTGAAATTGTGCGCCGGCGCAAGGAGACGCTCCCCATTCGCATCTGGTGCATTCCCTCTTCCTCGGGCGAGGAGCCATATTCGGTCGCCATGTATCTGCTGGAAAACTGGCGGGGCATTCATCAATGGGATGTGGAGATCATCTCTTCGGACATCGATACACACATCCTGAAGCGTGCCCGAGCCGGACGCTACTCGGCCCGCTCGGTGCAGAACGTGCCGCCGCAATGGCTGTTGAAGTACTTCAAGAGCGTGGGCGGTGAGTTTCAGCTCAGTGAAGAGCTGCGCCAGACGGTCGAGTTTACCCGCGTCAATCTCGCCGACCCGATGGACACGCGCAGCTACAGGAACTTCGACGTGATCTTCTGCCGCAATCTGCTCATCTACTTCGACGACCTCTCGCGGCAGACAGCGGCTGAAATCTTCTACGAGGCTCTGAATCCGGGCGGCTACATCTGCCTCGGTCATTCCGAGTCCATGAGCCGCATCTCTTCGTTGTTCAAGGTTTGTAAGTTTCCCGAAGCGATCGTTTACCGGAAAGGCCTGGAGGCTCGATGAAGCGCATTCTGGTTATCGACGATGCCGCCACCGTGCGCATGTATCACCGCGGCATTCTGGAATCCGCCGGCTACTCGGTGGAAGAGGCATGGAACGGGATTGAGGCGCTGGAAAAGGCGCTTCAGGCCCCATTCGATCTCTATGTAGTGGACATCAATATGCCCAAGCTGGACGGCTATGGATTCTTGCGTGAGCTGCGCCAGCAGGAGACGCAGCAACTGCCGGCCATCATGGTCTCCACCGAAGCTGCGCTGGGCGACGAGCAGGCAGCCTACCGCGCCGGCGCCAACGGCTATCTGATCAAGCCGGTCAAGCCGCTTCGTCTGCTTGCCTTTGTGCGCCTGATGCTGGGGGAGGCACGCCCATGAACCCACTGCTCGAACAGTTCTTATCCGAATCCCGCGAGTGCACCCAGGGCATCTCCGAAAAGCTGATGCAACTGGAGAAGGCGCCCAACGATCAGGACGTGATCAAAGAACTCTTCCGCCTGGTCCATACGCTCAAGGGCAACAGCGGACTGTTTACCTATCCCGAGATGACGCGCGTTCTTCATGCCGGCGAAGATCTGCTGGGCATGGTGCGTAACGGAGGCCTGGCCTATTCGCAGCAACTAGCCGATCGGCTGCTCGACGCCATGGATTTTTTCATTGTTCTCTGCAATGAGGTCGAGAAGACGGAGAAGATCGACGCCTCGCGCTCGCAGGAATCCGCGCAGGTAGCCGAGGCCTTGCGCGCGCTGATGCCGGTTGCGCACCAAGAGACGGCTGACAGTTCATCTCATCAGAGCTCGGCGAGTTCCTCGGCTGCGCAGAAAGCGAGCCAAGGATTTCCAGCGCTGGCCAGAATTGCTGAAGCGACGCGGCTGGAGATCTTTGGCCGCTACGCGAATGATTGCTTGCATTGGATCGCCTACACGCCCACGCGGGAGTGTTTTTTTCAGGGCGACGATCCTCTCTATAGCGTGCGTCAAACCCCCGGCCTGCTGTGGGGCAGCGTCAAGTTGGCCCAGCCTTTGCCTCCCATCGCGGAGTTGGACACCTACAGCTGCCTGCTCCAGTTCCAACTGCTCTCTTCGGCCCCGCGCGAGGAATTGTACGAGCATTTCCGTTACATTCCAGATCAGGTTGTGCTCAGCCTGCTCAATCCGCAATGGCTTGTGCATCCCGAAGGCGGCCTGCTTCCGCCCGCAGCCGGCGAAGCAAAAGACGAATCAGTAGAAACAATCTCTGGGGACGCGGCGGAAGAAGCCGCGGCCTTCAGCGCAATCCTCACGGCCCAGCAGCAGATTCTGCAACTCGACGATCATCCCGCCTGGCAGGCAGGCAGAATCAAGGCCGTTGCCGCGGTTCTGGCCAACTTCGCGCGCCTGGTGGGCGATACGGTTGCCGCCAGCAAACTGGAAGCGGCGCTCTCCGAGTCGCTGGCTTCGCGTGAGAGCTGGTCTCTGCTGACATGGCTTCAGGAACACCAGCAGGCGCTTATGGCCGTTCACGCCTCCTCCGAGACAGCTCTGCAGCGTTCTGTACAATCGCCCTCGAACACGGACCACGGCGCCACCGCCCGAATTCCAGATAGCTCCAGCGGTGTCAACTACGGTCGTCGCGCCGACGATGGCATCAAGTTTGGCCGTCGCGCCGAAGACAACCTCACCGGCCCGCGCAGCCTCAAGGTCGATCAGGGAAAGGTCGATCGCCTGATGAATCTGATTGGCGAGCTGGTCGTCTCGAAAAACGCCCTGCCCTACCTGGCGCAGCGGGCTGAGGCGCAGTACGGCGTGCGCGAACTGAGCCGCGAAATCAAGGGGCAATACTCGATCATCAATCGCATTGCCGACGAGATGCAGGACGCCATCATGCAGGTGCGCATGATGACCGTTTCGTTCATCTTCCAGCGCTTTCCCCGCCTGGTTCGCGACATCAGCCGCAAGCTGGGCAAGGAAGTGCAGCTGGTGCTCGAGGGCGAGCAGACCGAGGCCGACAAGAACATCATTGAGTCGCTGGCCGATCCGCTCATCCATATCGTGCGTAACAGTCTCGATCATGGCCTGGAGACGCCCGATATTCGGCGCGCCCAGGGCAAGCCGGAGGCCGGCACGCTCACCATTCGCGCCGCGCAGGAGGCGGACCGGGTGGTCATCTCCATCCTCGACGATGGCAAGGGCATCGATCCGGAAGTCATCAAGCGCAAAGCTTATGAAAAAGGGCTGATCGACGAGGCCGCTCTGGAACGCATGGACGACCGCGAGGCCGTCAACCTCATCTTCGCCGCCGGCCTTTCCACGGCCGAGGTCGTCAGTGATCTTTCCGGCCGTGGCGTGGGCATGGATGTAGTCCGCTCAGCCGTCGAAAAAGTGAACGGAACGGTGCTGGTGACCAGCGAAGTGGGCAAGGGAACCGAGATTCGGATCTCCCTCCCTCTTTCGATGGCGGTTACCCAAGTCATGCTGATCGAAAGCGATCACCAGCAGTTCGGCGTTCCTATGGATCATGTAGTTGAAACCGTGCGAGTTCCACGCTCGGCCACCCGCGCTATCAAACAGAGTCTGACCACCGTTCTGCGTGGCCGTGTTGTTGCTCTGAAGACATTGAACCATCTGCTCGGAATTACCGCTCAACCTCGCGCCAATGCGGACGATGAACTAGCTGTACTGCTGGTTCAAGCGGGGGGCGGGGAGCTGGGTCTGATTGTGGATGGATTTCGGGAGACGATCGGCGTGATTCAGAAGCCCTTGGAGGGTTTTCTCTCTAGCCTCACGGTCTATTCCGGATCGGCTCTGATGGGGGATGGTTCCGTGCTGATGATTCTCAATATGAGGGAGATTCTCTGATGTCCATCGAGTCGAAGAAGAACGCAATCACACTTTCCGGAATCGTCACTGTGGAAGAGGCTGAAAACCTGCTGGAACTCCTGCAGAAGAAACCGAATGCGAAGTTGGACCTGACTGCCTGCACTCACCTGCATACGGCCAACCTTCAGGTGCTGATGGCTGCCCGTCCTGCCATCGCGCACTGGCCAGACAATCCGGAGTTACGGGTCTGGATCGAGAACGCCTTCGAAGCTGTACCGTGAGGATGCTGCAATGGCAATGACAATTCTGATCGTGGACGATTCGCTCACCATGGTAATGAGCCTCAAGACCACTCTGTCCATGAATGGATTTCAGGTCGAGACCGCCAACCACGGCCAGGCAGCGCTGGACAAATTGAAAGGCGGCCTCAAGCCCAATCTCATCATTACCGACATCAATATGCCGCAGATGGGCGGATTGGAACTGATTGGAAAAGTCCGCGCCATTCCGGGCTTCCGCTTTACACCCATCCTCACGCTGACCACCGAAAGCGAAACCGCCAAGCGCGACGAAGGCAAGCGCCAAGGCGCCACCGGATGGCTGGTCAAGCCCATTGCCGGCAACGACCTCATCAAAGTCATCAAGCAGGTTCTCCCCGGCGCATAAGCATTTTGAGTGCCTTGAAGTGTGGCAGCCGGATCGGTAGCGGTAAACGCCGCGGCGTTCGGCATTCAGATCAGCAAAACATCCACCCATACCATCGTAGAAGCAGAACAGGCTCCCAAATTCGGGAGCCTGTCATTGTCTTGAACACCTCGCCAAGCCTTCCCATTAGAGCCGAGATTCTTGACTTGTACCTTTTTGTACCTTGATGTCACATGCCAGATTGGACTTAAGTCCTTTAGAATCTGGCGGGGACGACGGGGCTCGAACCCGCGACCTCTGCCGTGACAGTCTTGCCGTTTGAGGTTTTTCAACGACTTACAAGCCCGTGGTGAACGCCTAAAACCACCCAAGTCGTATAAGACCGCGCTTTTTGTGGATCGGATTGTGGATCGGAATTTCGATCTTGCCGCCGCTGCTACGTCGGTGAGCATCTTCCTAAAGAGCCACTCGAGAGATCGACGATTGGCGTCTTGGCCACCTACACCCCTTCCGTTAGGAGCGGCAGGATTCGAACCTGCGACCTCCACCGTGACAGATCCACGGTGGTTGGTAACTCATAGAAACCAGAAGGCAGGGATGGCCAATTTCGGAGCCCTGGGGACCCTGCGGAACGCTTATCGAACCCTTAACAAACCCTCGACCTCTGCCCTACTGCCGTCGATATATGCGACTGCCCAGGTAGCACGACAACGCTCCCATACGTCATCTCATAGAGCGCACCAGGGTCCCCTTGGATTGGCCTGGGGCTTGCTGCTGTGCCTGATTGTTTGCCTTTTTCCCGGTCGTCTTCTTCTTCGATGAAGGATGGTTGGCGTCCGCCACCTGCTCTCTGAAAATCCTTTGCGATACGAGCTAGTGGCGGACAGGCAGCGATGGTTAGGTGCGTGTGAGGATCGCGCCATATGCGCCCAAATCGCGTCACATCTATGGCGCGATTCTCTATTATATGGCGCGATTCTCTTGCAATCGGCGCGATTCCATGCTTTAATTGGCGCAATGTTTGCAATCGAGCAATCAAAAGGGGGCGGATAATGGCAAATCGCCGCGTGGGCGACATAGAAGAGGATCTGGCGGCGGTCGTGGACTTCGTGCGGCAAAGTACAAGCGGCGCACGGAGCGGTGAAATTGCTGCGGCTCTGAAGGGTGTCCCGCAGCGAACCCTCCAACGTTGGCTGAAAAGCCTTGTGGAGAGTGGGCGGCTCGCGCAAGCAGGCAAAGGGCCGGCGGCGCGATATCGATTTCTGGGCGTGGTGGAGGAGCAGAAACAAACGGCTGCACAACAAGCCGGACCAGCAGAGGAAAAGCCGGAAGAGGTAGTGACGCCTCTCTCCGCCAAAAGCGCGCAGATACGGGCGTATCTGCGGCAGCCGTTCGGGGCAAGAAAAGCCGTTGGCTACAACCGCCAGTTTCTTGACGGCTATCGACCCAACACGACTTTCTATCTCTCGCCGAAAGAGCGGACGCACCTGGCGGAAGTGGGCAAGACGAAGACTGAGGTCGAAGCGGCCGGAACCTATGCGAAGCAGATTCTCAATCGCCTGCTCATCGACCTGTCCTGGAATTCAAGCAGGCTCGAAGGCAATACATACTCGTTGCTTGATACCCGTCGCCTGATCGAATTCGGCGAAGAGGCGCAGGGCGGGAACAGGCTGGAAGCCCAGATGATTCTCAATCACAAGGATGCCATCGCGTTTCTTGTGAGCGCGGCGGATGAGATCGGCTTCAACCGCTATACGATTCTGAACCTCCACGGAATTCTGGCGCAGAACC